>Ga0247722_10000027_pt1 | contig 118776 bp, 105 predicted proteins | sample MSEWelMarce3H_FC_FD_189094 | JGI IMG/M metagenome (GOLD analysis project Ga0247722, IMG submission 189094) | Subsurface sediment microbial communities from gas well in West Virginia, United States - MSEEL Well Study Marcellus 3H_FC | ecosystem: Environmental > Terrestrial > Deep subsurface >...
CCCCAATCGTCTGGCCCTCCCCTGCTGTTTTGTGACCCCTTCCAAGCCCCCTCTGAGCGTCTCCCAACCTGCATTTGAACATATCCGTCCGTATTTTCAACGAGAAGACCAAGAGGAGGATCAAGAAGAGATCGCGAAAGAAGAATACCAGCGCCTCCTCATTACCCAGCATGGATCAGTGGCCTACCCCCTGTTGTTTGAAACCATTCATAAGCGATACATTATTGAATCCAATAAGCACCCTGATGCAGGTGTGTTTGCCATGGCACCCCCGCAGTTTGACCAGTTCTTTGCTCAAGAATCCACCACACAGCTTGTGATGCGTGCGAAGGTTCAACTGAAGCTACAATCTAACGCACAGGGGTTTCTCCGTATCGGCACAGAAACACCTGGCGCCTTTCCCTATGAGTCTCTGTTGGCGATCCTTGCACCCCTGTTGCGAGTGACCTCCATTGACGCGGTCAAAGAGCGCCTCCGAGCCGCCATGATCCCTCGTGTGTTCTTGAATGCGCATTTTGGAAACCTGGTGCTAGAGTTTTTTCGCCCCGAAGATGGAAGCGCCATGCCTGCCACACGGCAAGAGCTGGCCTACTGGGCCAATAAAGAGCTCGGTATCGCGGTGAACTCCCATACACTGTATCCTCTTCTCCGTATCTACAACGCCTACCAGCGATTCCTCCGTTTTCTTCAGGATCCCAAACAGCGCAAAGACCTTCGTCATCTCCAGCCCCTCTTGTCCGAACCTGGCCTTCTAAGCCCCAATGGACTTCAACTGATCATCTTGGAGGACAATGGTGCGGCCCCCGTGACGATTCGGTGCCCTCCGTTTGGCGTATCGCTTCCACGAAATGAAAAGAATGATGTGGCCTTTCTCTCTCGTATGAAGCGCACGCATGCCCCTACAGGAGTGGTGCATGCCAAATATGAGCTGTATGTTCATACGAGCAACAAACCGGCAAAGGGGGGTGAGCAAGAGAAGCACGAGAGCATTGTGTTGTGGACCTATGCGACACGATCCATTTGGCCCCCAATCGTCCAACAGCGTGTCACCGAATTCATGACGCAGTGTCAGAACCGTTATCATACGCTCTACACGGCCCAACAAAGCGTGAACCCGCGTGCGTTGATTCCCCTCTCTTCTCTGATTGTTCCAGGTCCGATCCGTCCAGAGGGTGTGATGAAGGACAGCTATAATCACATTATTGGCGTAACGTTTCCCTATCAGGGCACTCTCATTCCCGTTCCTGTTATTGATGATGGGGTGGTGTCCATCTCCTCAGCCTTTTCAGTAAAAAGCATCTATCTGGATGGGGAGGACATCAAGCCTCCACTGGATTACGTATTGACCTATTACGAAACGATCCTCGCTCCCCGTTTGTCACTCTATCCAGGCTATCAGATTGAGCGTGTGATCCAAAAGGGCCCCGCCATCATTGCAGTTCAATTAAAGCATGGAGTCTATCTTCCTGTCTCCGCTCCCATTGATAAGGACGTTCTTGCGAAACGCCCTGTTCCCCTTCCTGTGTCTAGCATCACTCAGTTGGAAGGGGATATCAATCGGCAGTTGATGGGACAACCTCCTTCGTTGGATACTCCCTCGTGGGATGATCTCCTGGATCAGACGACGACTGAAAAGACGTGCGGCACGGATCCCATGTGGACGCGAACCTCCTCTTCGGAGCAATTGGAAGAGTGGTATCAGCAGTTTCGTCTCATGGTATCGAACTGGATCGCGGGGCCAGAAGGAGGGGCGGGTCTCCGAAAAGGAATAGAAGATATTATCTTTTCACGGGATCTTCCTGAATATGAACGGCGCAAACGAATGCATTTGTATATTGGGTCTACGATCTCGTCATGGCTTTATCCAGATACGGAAAAGTGGGAGACCACCACCTCCTTTCTACGTAAAGATTGTCGTGTGATCAACAGCGCCGCCTCGTGCACAGGATCGTGTGTATGGAGAGCGGATCAGGAGGACCAAGAAGACCAGGACGACCGAAAAGAGGAACCACAAGGCAAGTGCCTGCTTCATGTGCCTGCGAGAACTCCCTTGGACAAGGACCGCATGGTGTCCACCTCTGAATTGTTCACGAAACGCATCATTGATGAATTGGTGCGATTCCCTAACCGCCGAAAGCAATTGTTGAAACCCGATGGAGTCTCCAAGGTTTCCACGCTTCTTCGTCCGATTCACGAAGGCGATCAATATTTGATTCCTGAATCATCGTCTACCTGGACACAATTATTACAACTGGATTGGAATAAGTCGGTTCCTGAGATGCCCCATTATTATGAGGAGATGTCACGTGAGCAAGAGGAAGAGCAAGAGCAAGAGGTGTCCTCCACTGTCATGCCAGCCGAACTTCAGCATCTTGTTGGAGATCACTATACGTTTCGTGTAGCGGATGACATAGACGCGGGTAGCCTTCTTCCCTTTATGAGCGCACTGGGTGTCACCTTGGAAGAGCTTGGAGTAGAGGAGACGGCAACGATGCTTCGCCCTTCTCATCTGACGGCCTATGTGAAGTTGACCCAACGTCCGATTGGTATCATTCAGCAACGAGATGCAAATGAAAAAGAGATTCAGATCGTGCGACCCTCTCGAGGCTCCGATACCATTGTCTTTCTGGTGTTTCTCGCCGATCGTATTGGAATTCTGGAAGAGAATGGCACTCCACAATTGTCCATTGCAACTCTGCCCGCGCCCCTCTTGGAGGCATGGAAGGCAGCGCCGCTTGTGATGATTCGCCCACGCCTTCCTCCCGCTTCCTTTCGCCCTGTAGAACCCGTTATCAATCCCGTGGTTCCTGCTCCCACCGTCCCGCTCATTGCGCCACGACGCATTCGGCGGCCGCAACGTGTTTCTCCTGTCAAGAACGAAAAATAAAGATAGGGGGCCCTTGGGAACCTTAGGAGCCTAAGAAGGAAAGCGAAACGCAAAGGATGCCAGCGGTTTCTCTTTCTGTTCACCCACAAAGTCGGGCTCTTCGGGCACGGGAAGAATGACACTCTGTTTGCTCCCCATGGCCACGGCACGTCGGCGACATTCAATCATGTCCTCCACCTCGTCCGTCATGATGTTCAGTCGCATCCGCCGATAGGAGGGGTGATCAGGATGAAGGATGACAAGATAGAGGTCCGCAATCACGATCCCATAATAGGTTTCCAGAATCCATTTGTAGACATTGAGCTGCATGGTGTAGTGCCAATAGTTCGTATCAGGAAGATGTTCCAGTGGCGCCAGACCCGATCCGAAAGGGTTGTCTGATTTGATTTCTTTGGAGCGCTTCCAGTCATAGATCACGAATGCTCCATCGGATTTGCGACGAAATACCATATCAATGGATCCGCAGAGTTTGATCTTTTTCTCTCCTGCTACAGGAACGATGGAATCGGTGAAGACCTCCCATTCGCTGCGATACGGTTCCAGATCGTCTCCACAGTCCTGCCAGAATTTCATAAAGTATTTCCATTCCACTGTCTCAAGGACAGTGGGATGGATCTGTTCAGGCGCGCCATGGAGAAATTGTTCAATGGCCAAGTGCATCGCCGTTCCCGCTTCGGATGCAATCTTTCCATTCTGAGACCACTCTGCCATGATCTCTTCGTCCGTGCGTCCGAAGTATTTGCTGGTGGCCCAGTTAGGACCCTTGCGCATTTTGGTGAGAATGGCCTTCCCATCAAAGTGCCCAAAGAATTCGTGAACAAATCCCGTGCACGAAATGTTCCCCTGACAGGATCCATTCACATAATATTTGTGCGTGGGTTCATGGAAGGTAATATGATCGTCTCGAGGATGATGGTGGAGCCGCGTGAGATGTTTCCACGCTTCACGAGGCATTTTGTGTGCCATGATAAAAAAGAGATCGTGGAATCAAATTTTATGGGTCGTCTTAGAGACTTGGTCGCCTTTGTTGGCTTAGAATGAGAAGTCCGCGATCTTCATGAGGATGTGTCCGACCTTATTCTCTCCTACAATACGACCCGATTTCCATTGTCCCCCCCACTCCGAACCCGCATTTGTCGCGGGCTGGCTGTAGAGAAGATACTTCCCTTGTGTTCTGGCAGCCTCCACAATCGCATGAAAACGCGCATCACGCTCCCAGCGATGCGTGAGGGCTTCGCGCAACACGTTCTCTTTCACGTGGTTCCATTCGGCATCGTTCAGTGTGAGACGGAAAGGGATCAGTGATTTCTTCAGGAGCGCATCCTTCACACTCTTGGTCTCGGAGAGCAATCGTTCTGTCTCAGCATCGTCCATGATGATCATTTGATCTTGTTTGCGTTCCACCTTTTTCATGAGACGCATCTGAAGAAACTTCTGGTGAATGGAACCCTCGCGGCTGAAGAGGGAAACGGCAAGATCACGGCCTCGCTCGGCAGGAGTCGCTGTTCGCGCCAATCTCATGGCTGCCATATAGTGCTCCACGGAGGGATAGAGGACTGCAGGATGCTCAGGATCGGGAATGGGGAATGGCGCGGAAAGGCTCAGCCATCGTCCCGCATAGGGGTCCTTGAGCTGTAAGAGATCCGCAACACGCACACTGGGTCCAAAGAGGAAGACCTCATTCACTGTCAGGGCGCGTGACGGTGCAGAGGGAACAATGGGCTCTTCTTTCTCATCATCCAATACCGCATCCTCAGCAACCACTGGCTCCATTGCAGCAGTAGCCGCAGCAGTAGCCGCAGCAGTAGCCACAGCAGTAGCCGCAGCAGTAGCCGCAGCAGTAGCCGCAGGAATTCGTGGAGCATCCTGGCGTTTGAAGATAAACCACCGATTCAAGAAGGAAAACTCTTTCACCGATGCCGACATCGGAAAGGACTGCTTTCCCTTTTCCGCCATCTGGTAGCTGAGATCAAAAGTGTTCGTGGACGCTCCCAGGCCGATCTCCGCGAGTTCCGTCTTCGTCAACAGCCGAAACCCAATCTCTGCCAGTTTGGATTGGAGAAGGGAAAACGGAACGAGATATTCGCGGTGAGTGGAACCAATGCTGATGAACTCCACGTCAATGGCCAATCCGATGGACGCATCATCGTCTGTCAGGTGCTCCTGATCGTAGGATTTGGTAATGGACCACAGCGGAACGTCGCCCTCCCAACCCTTTCGTGCGTGACCCTTCTCCACCGATTGAAGCATTTGAAAGACCCTGTCTCCATCAAAGCAACATCCCGTGAAGTATCCACCCATTTTCACCGTATCCGATAGATTCTGTAGGAAGCCATCCAACATCGTGCTGGATTCAAAGAAGTAGTGAATGGCAAACATGCAGGCGGCCACATCGGCTCCCTCTCGGAACGAGCCCGAGAGTTTGGTTTGAATATATGGAGGGAGAGGGCCCTTGGGCTCCATACGTCCAAAGATGGACCGCAGCATGTCCTGCTCTTCTTGTCCTGCTCCCGCCTCTCCTGACACAATGGACTTAGAGCTGTCACCAATGATAAAGGCCATCAAAGGCACCTTTTGCGGACCGAGTTCCGTAAGGGCCTCCACATAGCGCTTGTAGGCGCCGTTTTCCGAATTGGTAATGTTCTCTCCTGCCTGATCCATTCCTATCACAATATTCGCCCGATTGAAGATCCACTTATACAGATCACCTCCTTTTCCGCACGCCATGTCGAGCAGATTCTTCTTTCCCCCTTTGAGCACGCTTTTCAGAAGAATGCGATTTTTGATATACTTGTTGTGGAAGTCCTGGAGACCCTTCACGAGGTTCATGTTCTCTTTCGGAGCCTTGCGCTCATAGTATTTTTTCGTGACATCGGTCTCACGGGAGTGAACAAGTGCCTCCACTTCTGAAAGGGTCGGCTGTTCATGGCCCGTCTGAATCATAGACACGGTGACAGGATCGTGAATGGAGTTCCACACATCATTGGCGACTCCTGAATCATTCATCATTCCCTTGTATACGATGGACCCCTTCAGTTTCATGGCGCGTAGAAGGCGTTCCGTCTTGTCGTGGCGGATCCGAGAAGGGACCCATCGCCAACCAGGCTCTCTCGTCGGATCATATCGCATTTCCACGATGCTGCGAGGAGGGATGGGCTCATGAGAGTCCTTTGTCATGATGTATTGCTCCTTCGTTTCAGGATGAACTTCCAGGATGCGGTGACAGGTGTGCGCCATGGTATCCGCATAGTCGGTGGGAGTAAAGAGAATGGGCTGATAGCGCGAAGGTCCGTCCCCCTCTTTCAACAGTGGCTCTTGACGAAGAATGGTAGAACGCGGATCCTTGTGCTGGGCAGATGTCTCTCCGCCGACATAGAGACTCATCGTTTTGTATTGAATGGTCTGGTTGTTGCTTGGGTCAATGCTGGTAGTGACCTTGTCCAGTGCGGGCTCATCTGGATCCTTTTCATAGACAATCAGGAAATCCACCGTGTTATCAATGGCCGGTTTCCATTTGAACTGATGTTTGAAGCGAACACCCGCACGATCAGGAAGCGGCTCCGTGTTGCTCGTCAGAATCAGACCATCCGTGTGATAGATCCGTTTGGTCTCCAGAATACGGGTGGCGCATCGCGTAAAGACCGAATCGTCCAGGGGAGCCGCAAACTCAAACCGTTTCAGCATCACCATCAGGCGACTAGATTCCGTTAGGCTAGGAGCGATTGTTTTCGTATCCTGTGTCCACAACGCATACCAGTTTTTCATGCGAACATATCGTGACATACCGTCTGCATCCAACTGTCCTTCGGGTGTGAAGGTCGCAAAGGGAAGGCGAGAGACGGGGCGACCCTCTTCGTAGTAGATATCAAAGAGGAGATAGTGATGAATCGCCCGTTTGTCATGGGACATCGTCACCCACTCACCATCTACCATGGAGTTCGCACACGCCGCGTTTTGAAGACCCGTGCGATACACATTCAAACTCTGATCCAGCAGAAAGAGCTCTCCTGATGCATCTACCATACCCATGGCGCGCAAGCCGTCCGCCTTGTCCGTCACATTGTATCCCGTGCGAAGATTGGGAACCTCCTCTTGGATGTCTTTGGTCATGTTTTTCACCTGGAGGGTCACAGGACCGACACCACGAAACACGGGATCGCGTGTCTTGTCCGTGCCTGTCAGAGTTCGGTAGTCAGATCGCACGCGTTCCGCAACAGACGCCCGAATCAATAGGGAATTCTTCTGAATGGCACGCAGAACCTCTCCACATCCACGGATCAATGATTTGAGAGCAGCCTCCGCCGTGGCAGTGTGTTCCGTCCCATGAAGCAACTCCACTTCCACCTCATAACGAGGAACCTCCATCAATACGTTGTGCTGAAGAAAACGCTGAGACCACTGGTATTCTTTGCGACCTGGAGTGCGACTGGGGGTGTAAGGAGATTGGCGGACCATGGACAGATCCACACGAATCCCATGTCCCTCAAAACTCCAGCGTCGGATCAATCGGAAGGCCTTGCGCAAGGTCGGCCACTGCTTGATAAGGTCCAGAATACGCGGATCCGTTGGTGAAAGGGGCTCCTCGCGTCGCACTTTGACACGCATGTGATATTCGTGGAGATTGACGTTGCTTTCTGAAGAGGCACGGTCTTTCATCATGGAGGTGAAGTCTTTTCCTTCGAGATTGTCATCGCGGCAATAGGACTGAATGATTCCGAGACCATCCAGGGTAAAGCGAATCTGATTCGGAGTGAGGATGTTCAGATAATCCTGTTGGGCGAGAACTTTCCATCCTTTGGCACGAATCCGTTGCGCAATGTGGAGAAAGGTCGTGGAGTCCACCGCACCCTCTTTTCCAAAGGTTGCCTCTACTTCCAAGAGGGGGTGGGCGAACCAGTCTTGGACAAATCCAGCCAGCTGTTTGGATTGATCCAGAGTGAGGTCCATTCTACTATGGAGTGACAAAAGAACCTTATACCCTTTGTGTCGTAACGAATCACTTGTCAATTTTACTAGTGCTGAATGATCTGATAGGAAAAACGTGCTCCATCAAAGGAGCTCTCAATGATTTCAATGGCTTCGGAGTGGTTACCATGGTCATAAAAGAGGTCTACGAAAAACGCACGACGCTCAGGATAGGTATGAACCGTCATATGACCTTCTTCTAGAAGATAGGTATAGCAATATCCACCGCCATGGGAAAAAGTATGCCCTGTCTGCGCGACAACAGAACATTGTATGTGATACACGACGCGATCCCACACAGGGCGCCCATGAGTGATATCTGTCATATGTATCATACATTCTCTAGGCACGTTGTATCCGTGGACGAGAACATGGAGTCCCCTCTCTATGTTCTGATTCATTGTAGAAGAAACCTCTGCCCCACCTTTAAACCTTATACCTAGGCCCATGAATGAAAACGCTGCAGGGTAAGCGCCTTTCCAAGGCGCACCGCAAGAACATCTTTGAGCTGTTTCCGATCCGTCTCTTGCCAACTAGGAAGAGCGGACAAACGTTCCACCAATTCAACTTTTGTTGCCTCCACTTCGGGCCATTGAACGATCCATCCACGACTCTCCATGTCCATGATCCACTCCCCCACCAAGGATGAAAATGGGCGCGCTGACGCACCTGATGGCATGGCCACCCATCGCGCATGATGATCCGCTAGCCACGTGGCATGTTCTTTCTTCCAGTTCATGGGGTTGGAAGAGAAGTGAATCTCTCCTTTGACGCCGCTCGGCACGCTAGGGACAGACGCCTCCCTTATCTCTTTGTCGTCGCCCCGTTTCCCATGCCCCTCTTCCACGCGCTCCTGAACCGCCTCTTTCATGATCACAAACTGAATCTCTCGGATGTAGGAAATTCCTTGAAACAGGTCATCATAGTCCTTCTCTTCCATCCGTGCTCCATGAAAGGCCTTTCCGATCAGCTCATAGAGGTGCTTCCGTTTGCGAGCAAGAGGGGTCGTGCGTAGCGTCTCCACTTCTTCTTGAAGGGTAGTGGTAAGGGTCATAACGAGTTCCGTGCGAACCGAGGGAGGGGCCAGCATGTAATAATGGGGGTCGGAGAGGCACGCAAACAGGCTAATGATTCCCGTTGGATACAAGGAAAACGCCGTGTATCCTGGCAAGAGAAGGGAATCGAGTGATGTCTCTTTCACGATGGACATGCGAATCTCCATCGAATCCAGAGTGCGGGCTCGATGGGGATTGGTTTCCGCGTAGCGGAGTAATTCTTGGTAGCTGACATTTTGATAGACACGAGCGGGGGTTGTCATGTTGACTCTACTCCCATTGATGTGATCCGACTTTAGGTGTCACTCTCCTCTGGATCAGGTCGTGTCCGTAAATGTTCCAATTCTTTGAGACGATCCTCGTGTTCCTGATGTGTTTTAGAGCAAAACTGGAGATATTCTTTCATTTGTAGGAAGGCCTCCTCGGAAATGGCGGACAGGTCAAAAAAAATACCATTGGAATTCTCAGTATAGGTTTCCTTGGTTTTACGAAGAATACGATAGATTTCCTCTTGTTCTGGTTTAGACAGTTGTTTGATGTTATCAAAGATAGATTTTCGTTCGTCGTATGACATCTCTACTTCCGGATAGATCATCATCGTGTGAATTCACTCGCAGTCTTTTTAGGGCTCTTCGGCTTCTTCCGCTTCCGCTTCGGACTCCTCTTCGGCTTCTTCCTCTTCTGCTTCAGGCTCTGCTTCCTCTTCAGCTTCCTCTTCGGACGCCACTTCGGACGCCACTTCGGACGCCACTTCAGCTACTTCGGACTCCACTTCGGATTCGGACTCTGCACCATGAAGACGAATAAACATGCCACTCGCAAGGATATAAGCATCCTGGATGGCAAACTTGGATCGTTTCAATTCCACCTCCACCTGATCTCCAATCTGAACACCATCATATTCCTGATTGCCAATGTGGAGATCACGAGGCACTTGAATCCGAATGGCATTGCGATGATTGATGTAGAGACCCATCTTGTTTTTACGAATGACTTCACCTGTCACGCGAACCCCATCGGCAGGATAGATGACACGCCCCTCCAGTTTGACATAGTAGATCGCATCCCCCGTAAAACGGGCCGCCTCAAAGTGTCCCATGGAGTGAGACAACAGTTTGACGGTGCCGGGAAGGACAAATCCGTGTTCCGAGCATTTCTCCTCCATCATCTGGATGGCCTTCTTGGTCAAGAGATCCTGAACGGTCTGCGATTTGATCTCATTGAATTCACGTGGTGTGAGGTTGATTTTCTTTTCAAAGAAGGCGGTGGATTCCATGGTGTGTCTACTATCTGAATCATCTCTTTGTTCAATTTTATGACGAGAAGTCCACCTCTACGTTCTTCTTATTGCCGCCGCCCTTTTTAGGGCTACCGCCGCCCTTTTTAGGGCTACCCCCACCCTTTTTACTAAGTCCACGAAACGAAGAGGTATGTCCCATATAAAAGGCCTGAACGGGGCGGAAGAACCACCGTTTGTCTTGAATCCGCAAGGCATCCATGTAGCGTAGCACAATATCCAAGAGGTTGCAGGCTCGAGTTGAATTTTCAATAGGACGTTCCATGCGAATTATATTTCGAGTGAGATCTACATCATGCTGTCCCTCGGAGCGTAAGATATCGCCCAACTGAACCAATTTCGCAACATGACCCGTCATGTTACTAACATTTTCACATTCCAACCCACGTTCCACCTTTTTTCCCGTATCAGGAGGGTCCGCCGTTTTAAAGACAATATTTCCATTTTTAGACACTACAAATCCATAGAATATTCCTGTGTTTCGCCGATGAACCGAGAAGGCTTGCATCGCATCCGTCTTATCTCTTTCAATCTCTTCTACAATAGACGTCGCGCATATCTCCCTATCACATAGATACTGGAGTCTTCCCGTTGCAGGATCAAACATACGATGAACCACAAGACGCCCCATCTGATAGAGATCATCCTGAATCATATGGGTCTGCTTTTCGGAGAAAACCAGTTCCTTTTGCTCCTCTAAGGAGAGCCATTCATCCCATACGTAAGAGAGAAGGGCATTCTCAAAGGCTCGCACATCCCGCTGAGGAGACGCATGAAACGAGGTATGAAACCAGTAGATGATCTCCACCATATGAAGATATCGCTCCATGATCGAGGCATCACCGCGGGCCATCGCCACACGCCGTTGTTCCAATTTCTCAGGAGGGTCCCTGTGAGCGGCGTGCCTGGCCAACTCATGAATCCAGGCCACCATCTCGGCCCAAAACGCACCGATGGGCTCCTGCTCCTCTACTTCGTCCTCATTGAGAGGGATGATCTGTTGCTCCTGGGGAGAAGGAAGGTAGGCATCCCGCTTGACAGGAAAGGAGGCCGCACGAACCGCAAGAGGAATCGTCAGATCCGTATACACATTCGGCTGAAAGACATAATACCCGTTACAATACCGAATGTATCCATGCAAGTCACGGTAGCGAATTTGAAAGGATTTATTATTCACGATGTCCTGCAAGAAATCCACCGCGACATGGCGAGGGATCTCTTTTAAGATGTCCCACATATCCTCTGTCGCATAAAAGGACTGTCTCTCAAACAGCCCACGAATCAACTCTTTCAATTGATGAATGCGCCATCGTGCGGAATATTCGTCATAGGTGGAGTCATCCATGGGAAGACGACGAACATCAATCTGAGGCCGGCAGGTATAGTCGCAGGTTTCAATCCAATCACACACGGCAGTGAAGGGCATGTCGTTAATGTTCACTTCTTCGCGGACCAGTCCTTGGGCATCTATCTCTCTCATAGGGGGCTGTCCCTGAATCAGGATCGCATCATGATTCAAATTACAATCCATGGCAGACTGTTTCATGACACGCGTGACTTGGCCGATCAACACGGCCTTCTTAAATCCGACGCGATAACTGTATAAATCGGCGGTTTCGCGATCGTCGTCAGGGAGTGTCGCGACATACAAATAGACCGTGTTGTTGCGCTTCTCCAAGGGAAGAGCACAATGGGACAGATAACGAATCGCGCGTCCCAAAATCTGTTCCGTTTTGTTCAAGTGAAACCAAGAGTCCAACAAATGGGTTTCGCGAACAAACCGCAAGTCCACACCTTCGGATGCAATCTGTGATCCGATGATGACTTTCATGATCTTTCCTGTGGCATTCTCAAACGATCGCTGTGCTGTAATGGTAGCCTCATTATGTGGTGAGAGTGCTGTATCACCTGTTAGCACTCCGTAGTAGGCGGGAGAAAATGTATGGCTGGCTCCTGCATGTTCCCGTTCCTTCCGAGTGCAAGAGGCACACTGGCGCCCCCCTTCCGCTTGAATCCCGTCCATCAACAGGGATTTTTTTCGTCCATAGGGGCTGTATCCATTTGCCTCGAGTGCCAAACACAGCGGGATGGCACCTCCACTGACGAATCGTGTATACAAAAAGACACACCCTTCTGCCGTTCGGATGCGCTGGATCAATGCGTCAAACTTGGGGCTATAGGAGGCAAGTGCACCGACCGCGAGCCATGCTGCGGACTCTTTGGCGCGATAACGGACTTCCCCTCCTTCCATCTCACGATCAAACACGCTCAACAGAGCGTTTTCATTGGTTCGCCGAGAATAGGCCTCATAAGTTTCTCCTTGGGTAGATGCCGTCGCAGGAAAGACGATGTTTCCCGCATGAACAAGACGCCCCAGATCAATCGTATTGATTCCTTCGCCTGGCGAGAGCGCATTCATAAAGACACGCGTGGCCTGAAGAGCATGCCCTTGAAGGGGAACAGGGAAAAGTGGAAGGCGCTCATAATAGGCGCGATCCTCCTCTACAATGGGATTTCGTCGTGGATTGAGAAGCGGATAGGCGGGAAGGCGAGCGATGTGTTCGGGAAAGAGGCGAACAGGGAAGGACAGAGGATTTTCTCCTCGCATAAAACTGACATATCGATGGGCGATCAGCGACAATCGTTCTGAACCCTTCTCTAAGAGGCGCCCCTCACGATCAAACAGGTCTGCCTCGGTGAGTGTCGCCTTTTTATCATTCATCAACAAGAGATTGAGCATGAATACGATTTCACGATAGCTGTTATACATGGGGGTGGCTGTCAGTGCGCAAAACTTCATACCCTCTGAATACATCAAGACGTCGCGTAGAAAAGGAGTCAATAATTTACCTCCTGCGGCATCTCCCTTTTCTGCTTTTCCTCCTACGTCAACCACCGCATCCTCTCCCTCTGCGATATCACGAAGATTGTGGGCTTCATCCACAATCAACAGTTTTCCACTAAATGCATTTCGGATGGCGCGTTTTTTATAGATCTCATTCTGTTCATCGGTTTTTCCTGGAACTCCTTGGATAAGGGATTGAATATAGTTCGCAAAAGAAATGTAGGCATATACTTTGAAGCGCTTTTTGATCATCTTGTTCACTTCCTTTTCAATTACGTTAATATTGCGCTGATACAACATGTTGGTCAGCTTCAAATACGTCGTTCCCGTGCATTGCGATGCCGTATTGGGTTCATTTCCATGCCCGATCACAACCTTGGAAATATCAAAGATCGTGCGAAAGAATCCCTGTTGAATCGTGGGAGGGGCAATGAGAATCACTTGTTGATGGGGAAAATGTTCGAGCCAGGCCTCCATGATTTGAACGGCCGCACACGTTTTACCGACACCGACTCCGTGATAGAGAAGGGCGGACATGTAGGGAGTCTTGGGTGACATGAAGTTGGCGACAAATCGCTGAACGGGAGTGACCTCAAAGGTGCCTTGATCTTCACAGGGATTTTCACGCGGCTTCCATGTTGTTTGGAGAGACTCGGCAAATTCTCGTTTGGATAGAAGCTTCTGTAGAAATTCGTGATCCATGACATCAGGATAGGCGCCCGTTTCTTGTTCCCAGCGTGTCATGGCCTTGGAGGGAAAGAGGTCACGCCGCTGGAGTTCTGCAAGGATGATATCGCGCTCCGAAAAATCGGTGGTGCTGTCCCAACGGGCGAGCAGTTCGGGTTCGGGAAGGGATCCAAGAGGGCCTGCGACTGCCGCCACTCGTTCTACCCGCTGAGGGCGTCGAATTGGTGCACGCACTGATATGGGAGCCTGAAGGGGAGCAGGGGCCACAGGGGCTTCCATTGGAGCGGGAACTGCTTCCGATGAGAAAGAGGGCATGACTTGTCTAGGGCGTCTGATGGATCTCATACTGCTTACGGGCATCTGGATCGGAGGGATGTCATTCGCAAGAGCATTCAAAATCACAGGAGCTTCCATAGGAGCCATCTCTTCCACCGGTGCAACAGGAGCTTCCATAGGAGCCATCTCTTCCACTGGGGCCATAGGAGCTTCCATAGGAGCCATCTCTTCCGCTGGGGCCACAGGAGCTTCCATAGGAGCCGCCATCTCTTCCACTGGGGCCACAGGAGCTTCCATGGGAGCAGCCATCTCTTCCGCGGGTGCAACAGGAGCTTCCATAGGAGCCGCCATCTCTTCCGCGGGTGCAACAGGAGCTTCCATAGGAGCCGCCATCTCTTCCGCGGGTGCAACAGGAGCGGATGCAACTGCAGGATTTTCCATAGGGGCTACAGATGCTATAGGGGCCGCAACAGCCACAGGGGCAGCAATAGCCACAGGGGCAGCCGGTTTAGGAACAGCGACGGATACAGGTCGTGTAATGGGTCTACGTCTGGGCATGGGAATGAAATTGGCGACAGGAGACTCCTCCATGGAGGAAACAGGCGCGGCTGCAGGCATAGGGAGAGGAGCAGGCACAGGCACGGGAACGGCAACAGGAGCAGCCGCAGGAGCGGCCACAGGTTTTGCCACAGGCACAGGAGCAGCCATAGGCACAGCCACAGGCGCAGGCACAGCCACAGGCGCAGGCACAGCCACAGGCGCAGGCACAGCCACGGGAGACGTCTCTTCGTCGCTGTCGTTTGCGAATGGATCTTTAAATGTCCTTTTCACCGCCGCCATTCTATGTAGGATATCATAAATTAGAGAAGGAATTCGATCACGCCTTTCGGTTAGGCTTACGCCTTTCGGTTAGGCTTACGCCTTTCGGTTAGGCTTACGCCTTTCGGTCAGGCTTACGCCTTTCGGTCAGGCTTACGCCTTTCGGTCAGGCTTACGCCTTTCGGTCAGGCTTACGCCTTTCGGTCAGGCTTACGCCTTTCGGTCAGGCTTACGCCTTTCGAAACATAGACCGATGAGAGTCCAATGTGGAAACAGGGTAGAAGTTCTTCATGATGTTCCCTGCTTTGAGCAGGAGTTCCTGCTTTTCAATATGATCCGGACGAATCTTTATCATGGCCTCCTCTAAGGAACACCATTTGATTTCAGAAATTTCACGTGTCATATGAGGATTCTGTAGATTCATCTGAACATCCACATGGGGATGACAGATCGCAAAATAATATTTATGGCAATAATGAACCTGATTGGATCCAAAAAACGTTTCTGAGACGGACTGTGTGTTATGAATGACCGAATAATCGCCGCGATGAAGACCCGACTCCTCTTGAAACTCGCGCATGGCACACCCCATGTCGGTCTCATAGGGATTCCGTCGGCCCTTTGGAAAGCCCCATTCGCACTCCGTCCAGGTTGTAGGATAACGCTCTATCAATTCTGGAATCCGATGAGCCATTTGAGAAAAACGCTGTTCGGAGGCATGATATTCGCTCTTATGGGATCGGACGCCTGATGTCCCTCCCCACATGTGCTGCCACAATTGCTCAAAAGACAGAGTGCGAAGAAGTTCATGCTCCTTCTGTGTCATTCCTTGTAGGAGTTTTCCCATGTATTCATCATGCTGAGGGTGATATTTACCGCGTATGAATTCAACAAAGGACATGGAATCTTTTCGTTGAATCAGCAAAAATTGGAGGCCCTCTGTGGGATTCCGAATGGGACAGGAAGGAGAAAACAGGGCCTGTTGATGGGTGTCCGATGGATACCGCATCGCAATCATTCCATAACTGGTCACAGGAGATAAACAAGAACGAAAGACGTGACCTGGGAGGCCACAGTTGGTACAGTGGGGGATACGGTGGAGACCATCCATGCTAGGCAACCACACTGTGTCTTCTTTAGATATGCGCGTGCGCTTCACGAGTGTGCCCCATACATGCCCTCAAAGAACGCATGATGTTATAGAATGCAGTTTCCCCCGCGTGTATGGGGACCCTTCTTTTGGCACACGATTCATTTGGTTGCCATTGGTTATCCGAAGAACCCCACTTATACGGATAAGAAATGCGCAAAAGACTTTTACGAGTCTCTGGCACATTTACTCCCCTGTCCTGTCTGTCGCACCCACTATGCCGCCCACCTCGCCGCCCACCCTCTCACGCCTTTCCTGGATTCGCGGACGGATCTGATTCAATGGACGGTCACGCTTCATAATGCCGTCAATAAGACGCTTCAGAAACAATTATGGACGCTGGATGAGGTAATTTTGTATTATGAGCGTCTTGGCCGCCGTGATCGTTCCCCTGTCTGGACCCCAGAGGACATGACGGAAGTGGATACCCGCTCGTTCATCAAGGGGTTTATCACAGGAGGGATCCTGTTGTCTACCGTGGGAGGCGTGCTCTATGCGCTGAGTCAGACTCATGGGGGCACTTAAAGACGCAGTCATGAAACGACACCATTTACCATCCGGCGTATACAATCTTCCCGTAAATATGGAGGGATAGAATAGAATGGCATCCATCCATACGAATGTCCTTTCATCAGACGTGCTGGACCAGTTGCAGCGTCTGCCTGAAGTTCTTGCTGCCAAAGAACGTTTGGAGACCCAGGGAAGGGTCTATTTCACGATCCCCATGACGGATGCCCTTCGCACGACCCTTCACGCAACGTTCGGTCTGGATCTTTCTGCGGTCCACTCCATTCCCATGCGATGGATCAAGGGAGACACGGCTCCTCACGTGGATGTGACCTCCCAAGCATTTGAATATACCCATCTCCTGTATTTGAATGATAGCCCTGGTGAACTCGTAGTAGGAAACGAGTCCTATCCGATTCGCTCCAATACAGCATTTGTCTTTCATGAGGGTATTTCACATGAGACCCGTCACACCGAATACACTCCTCGTCTTCTTCTTGGCCCGATGAGCGAACAGGCGTTGCCTGTAGGATCACCCTTAACCTATTATGCCACCGAGGCCGATGCCCTCGCCTATAATAATCCAATTGGTTATTCTGGATCGTTTACGGTGGGAGACGGCGGCCCCTTTGGCGGATTTACGAGTTGGAGACTGGCGTCCAATAGTTCAGGATCGTCCCCTCAGAATGTGGTCTATGCGGATGGAAGCGTTCTAAATCCGGACGGCTCCTATCAATTATATGGATCTACCCCGTGTTTCCTAGAGGGATCCACCATTCTCTGCTTGATCAATGATGTGGAGATGTATGTTCCTGTGGAGGCTCTTACAAATGGAACGCTTGTCAAAACAAGTCTCCGTGGATGGAAGAAGGTGGTCGCAGTAGGAAAGGGATCCATTCAGAATCCTGGCGATGATGCTCGCACCGAAAACCGTCTCTACCGATGCTCGCCCTCCCAGTATCCCGCATTGAAGCAGGATCTATATCTGACAGGGTGCCATTCCATTCTTGAGTTTCCCATCACGGAAAAGCAAAAGGAGGATACCATTGCTCGCCTAGGAAAACTGTTCGTGACGGACAAGAAATACAGACTCATGGCGTGTGTGGACGAGCGCGCGGAGCCATGGAATTCGGCGGGAACCTATCCGATTTATCATTTTGCACTAGAAAACGAAGACGATGGTATGAATGATGGCGTATATGCCAATGGAGGCCTATTGGTGGAATCGTGCGCGATCCGAACACTACTTCACCGATCAAATATGACGCTGCTGTAAGAGGGTGCGGCAATGGATTTTCTATGCGTATTCTACCTATAAAAAGAGAGACTACGAATAGTAGAGATGGAAAAGGATCAAACGGAAGTGATAGTAGACCAGGAAGAGGATCAAACGGAAGTGATAGTAGACCAGGAAGAGGATCAAACGGAAGTGATAGTAGACCAAGTCCAGCCGAAAAAACTAAGTGCACTAGAACATTTTTATGCACGTATGCGTCTGCCAATTGGCACATCTTCCATTAGCTTTCCGATCACGGAGGATGTCCGAAAAGATATTGAAAAATATAAACTGGAAATCGAAGAGCGTCATCGGAATGGTATGTATTAATATTGCCACAGAATGACCATGTGTATTTTACCTATAAAAAGAGAGACTACGAATAGTAGAGATGGAAAAGGATCAAACGGAAGTGATAGTAGACCAAGTCCAGCCGAAAAAACTAAGTGCACTAGAACATTTTTATGCACGTATGCGCATGCCAATAGGTAGCTCTTCTATTAGTTTTCCAATTTCGGAGGATGCCAGAAAAGATATTGAAAAGTATAATAAGGAACTTGACGAACGTTTTAAGAATAACACCTATTACTAAGGATAGACATCTACAGAAATAATGTCTGAACAATGGATGCATCTTGATAGGGACGAATGGCAATCTGCAAGTTCAGACGAGCGTCTACCTCTCAAAAATTTTGACAGATTGTATCCAGCTTAAGGAAAATCAAACAAGTTAGAAAGTAGAGAGAGACAACATGACAGACGCGCGAACCAAAAACAACGCAGCCTCTAAGAAGTGCTATGAAAAAACACTGGAGCAAAAATATGCTGACGATTATGAACATGAAATGGTTCGTCAACATATGGTAACGCATCCTGACACGGACGCCTATCACTGGTCCGTTGTGCCCGAACAACAGTTGTATGAGTCAGGATACATTACCGATTTTAGTAAACATCGGCTTGAGAGATTGATGAGGAAAAAGGAAGCGCATGAGGGAAATCGTGTGAGAGATTATGGATTGGACGGATTGGCGCGGAGCCGCGTAGGATCAGATGTGGTATTCCATGGATTACAGGCAAAATACTATCTCAAGAGGAACGTATGTGCATCCGATATTGGTTCGTTTCTTCTGAAGCAGAATGCATTGACACGAAAGAATCCACTATCCAAAGGGTATCTCTACACGTCATCTCCTCTCCAGGTGGATGTTCGTGAAGAATGTGCTGATCCTGCGAGCAATCTTCGTCATGTCTTTCATCCGTGGAAACATCCTGATGCCCGATCAGCACCTTATATCCCTCCTGCTCCACGGGAATGCGATAAACCACTCCGTGTCGACCAAGTGGACGCATTGAAACAATTGGAAGACAAAGAAGGGATTAACGCTCTCCATACCCCTTGCCGATGGGGAAAAACAATGGTGGGAGGCCACGATATGAAACGAGCGAATGCAAGACTGGTAGTTGCGATTGCACCCCTCTTAGTCAGTGTGGAGAATCTACAGGATCGTCTAGCATGCTTCTTGCCAGGCTATACCTCTCTTCTTGTGGATTCCGATGTGGGTGGTGTAACAAATAGGGAACAGATCGAAACGTTCTTGGTATCGGATGGAAATCATGTAATCTATTCTACCTTCCTCTCCACGGTGGATCTTCTCTCGACTCTTCTGACCGACTATGAAAATGCCTATATTCTTGTAGATGAAATTCACAATGCGAATGTCCAGCTCTGTGAGTTTATTCAACGATTCCCGCGCGGATTGGTGATGTCCGCAACGATGCCTGAAGAACTCTATGAAGGGCTAGAGATCCATCATACTGTCCATGTAACCTTTGCAGAGGCCATACGTGATGGAATCATCGTGGACTATACATTATGGCTCCCCCATCTGGCAAAGGCCGCCGATGGGACAACAACGGTGGATGTGGATATTCCCGTGGAGTTCGCGGCATATGATTCGGACCTGACTGCCAAAGCATTCTATCTGGCGACGGTCATGCTAAAAACTGGATCGCGTCGTTGTATTGCGTATCTGGGTCGCCAAGAAGAATGCCACCGATTTATGGAGATTGTTACGCATGTGATGGAAACCTATCATGGATTGACAGTATGGGCTGACAAGATTGATTCTACGATCTCCAAAGAAAAGCGCAGAGAGGTTTTAGAAGCATTTCAAACGGGACAGGATGATGTCTACCATGTGCTCACAAGCGTTCGTATTCTGGATGAAGCAGTAGACATTCCGCGATGTGATTCAGTCTTTATCACGAACGTGGGTGAGCACAGCAGCGACATTCGTATGATGCAGCGGAGCCAGAGAAGTTCCACAAAAGATACAAAGAACCCCTCCAAGCATAATAATATCATCTTATGGGCGGATGGATGGGAGAAGTGTGTAGGAGCCTTGGAACGATTGCGAGAAGCCGATCCTGAATTCCATAAGAAGGTTCAGATCGCCGATGGGAATTATGATACGAGCGGGCAAAAGGGGCGGATGGAACGTGTGGAAGCAGAGACACGTGAGTTTACAACATGGTCTGCGATGAAGGCTGTAACAACGCACGAGAAGCATATGATGATCATTGAGCAGCTGCGTGAGTTTTATGAGACGCATGGGGAGGGTCCAAAATACAAAGGGAAACGACCTGGTGAAACAATGCTATCGATTTGGATAAATAAGCGTCGTACTGATAATAATAAAGGGATAATATGTATTACACTTAAAACATATATTCTTACATTGCCCTGGTGGTCTTGGGATCCACATACAGATAGTCATAAATATGCAATAGAACAATTAAAACTATTCTATGAAACATATGAAGATACCCCTGTTAGAAATGGAACACGCCCTAATGAGAAAAGACTTACTATCTGGATAGAAAATCGTCGCAGAGACAAAAAGAATGGGATTCTATCAGCTGAATTAGAGGCTACTATTATTACATTGCCTAAGTGGTCTTGGAATCCAGTTGCTGATAGTTATCAAAAGACGATAGAAGATTTGAAAGAATTTTATCATACCTATCAAGAGGCGCCTCGTGATAAGGGGATACGTGTAAATGAGAAAAAACTAGCTTCCTGGATAGGCACGCGTCGTATAGACAAAAGAAAGGGAAAATTATCCGCCGAATTGGAAGCAGCAATTCTCACATTACCATGGTGGTCATGGGATCCAGTTGCTGATAGTTATCAAAAGACGATAGAAGATTTGAAACTATTCTATCATACCTATCAGGAAGCACCTGTTTCAGGTGGAACACGCCCTAATGAGAAATTTCTATCTACCTGGATAGAAAAACGTCGTATAGATAAAAGAAACGAAAAATTATCCGCTGAATTAGAGGCCCATATTCTTACATTACCATGGTGGTCATGGGACCCAGTTGCTGATGGTCAAATGAAGGCGATAGAAGATTTGAAACGATTCTATCATACCTATAAAGTGCCACCTATACAAAAAGGGAACCTCCCTAACGAGACAAAACTGGCATCTTGGATAAATAATCGTCGCACAGATAAAAAGAAGGGAAGGCTATCCGCCGAATTGGAAGCAGCAATTCTCACATTACCATGGTGGTCTTGGGGACGGGTTATATCTCAAAACCCTCCATCCCCACCAAATGACGCAGTTCAAAGAAATGATGTCTGAACAACGGGTGCGTCTTGATATATTCGCGAATACGCTCCCCCATCTCTGCCCCGCGAACCACATCATGTCGCATCATAGATAAATACCGCACGGACCAAATACGTACATACATGTCCATATTCGGCTCAGGGAGTCCCTCATCATATGATGAAATGATGGAACGACACACATCCTCGCATTCGCGATTATAGCCGTGATAATAATATTTCATCACGATATTATGATATATATAGACTAGTGATTCGGTTGGTTTAATCATGTTGTGAAGTGCTTGCTGGTAGTCTCCATAGCCTCGTTGAATATCATCATAAAATTCATCGAGTACCTCCAAGTAGCAATATTCTTCATGATGTGCAACCCCTTGTTGAATCGTATCTCGTATGACATCCTGAAGACGTTGAAGAATCGGACGACCGATTCGTTCTGAGCATGTAAAGAAGCATCCCACTGCAACCCATCGTGCCTGCTGATAATAGGCATATTTCCACTCAGCCTGTTTGTATTTTTTATCCTCTACGTTGAGGATCATCAGGTGGAAACGCTCTGTGATTTGGTGTAATGTAGAAAGCAATCGCCGACTTAATTGTCCATCCATGCACACTTTTGAGCCCATTTTATTGAGGCTACCGTCTATCCACCCAAACCTCGATGTCCCGAACAAGTTCTCTTGCATGGTCCGAAGAACAAGGCTAAATTTGCTAAACACGACCACCGTGCTCTCCACCGAAATCCGCGCATCCCGTGTCGGCCAGTAGACCTCACGATTGGAACGAATCTTGTCGGCAAACGGATACGCCCACAGGTCCTCCACTTCCATCAAGATGACCCGTGTGATACTCTCTAGATGATGGGAGCGCCGTCGCTCCACAATGTGATCATAGAGCGGTTGATTACAGTAGATCACGAGATAGCATGGAACGGCCAAAAGCGCCTCCATGCCCTGTAGGGTATCCGCAAGACTTCGGCTACCTGCATGATATTTTTGTAAGAGAAAGCATCCCGTTGTCAAGGTGCAGTCCGGTAGGGTAGCCATGTTGAAGATACACGGGCAGAGTCGTTTATGCTCCATTCAAAAACGAAAGGAAGTATCAGAGAATGGCTGCTCAAACAAATCAAGTTCTTAATCGGATCAGTAAGATTGCAGGCCAGCCAAATGACACCCTCTTAGGAAAGGTTTCCTCCTGGATGGAAAAGAAGCCTGAGGCCCCTTCTAGCACTCCTTCAAGCTCTACAGGCGTTGCAGGACTATTCGGACGTCTCTATTCCAATACAAAAGCTGGAATTGCGACGACAGGTGTTGCAGCAACCAATGCCATTGCATCTTCCACGGGTGTGAACGGATTTCAACTGTCTAGCATGATCGCCTATGTCTTTGCAATTCTCTGTGTCTTGCTCATTATTGTATTATTTGTCCATTTCTTCATTACCCCTATTTTTCGTCTTCGTCCTGGCACCCCGGGTCTCATTCCCGTCCCAGGGTTCGATGATGGAATCCTCTACTGGTCCTCTTCTTCTGCTCTCCTTCCGAATACGAGCCTTCCCATTCGTAGCCAATCCTATGGATATTCGTTCCACGTGGACATCTTTATTGAGAATCCCCTTGCCTTCTCTCCTCATCCCCGTCTCTTATTTCATCGCGGAGGAGTTCCAAAAGAGACGCCCTCAGGAACCACCCTGCTTAGCATTCTAAAGAGATATAATGTGGCGGTGGCATTGACACCTGATACAAATGATCTGATCGTGTCGGTGTTGAACAAAAACCACGTGATGGAAAACAGTGTCCTTTCCAATGTTCCTGTCCAAGCTCCTTTTCGGCTGAGCATGGTGATCATGGAACAGGGAATGGAGGTCTATCTCAATGGACAATTGGTGAAGACACGGCGATTTGAGGCGCCTCCCTTGGACATCACAGGAGATATCGTTCCGATACCAGGTCTCGCCACCTTGCGCCAATTAAAACTGTGGGGGCGTATCCTCAGCGCATCAGAAATACGAGAGGCGACCCCTGCTCTCACTACGGCAAAAGACTTTAACCTAGGACCCATTCCTTCTTCTACCTCATGTGGAGACGCAAGTACACCCCTCTCCAGTGGAGATGCCCGTGCATCCCTCTCCGATGCTGCTTCTAGTGCTGCTTCTGCTGCATCTGCCATCGTTGACAGTTCCACGATGTCATCTTTGAGCGCCCCCTTTTTTACAAGACTAGGACCTGGAGGCAGATCGTAGGAATCCCTTCAGAGAAGTAGATAGGATGGAGATTCTTCCCCTTTTGTTACAAGCGGGTGTTCTCGCCTGTATCATCTATGTGATCTACTTGATCGTGTATCGCCCGTCAGGTCCGCAGGATGTGTTGCCCTCTTTGACCCCATTGAACACGAAGACCGATGTCATGGTGTCTGATATCACACAAAAGAAGATCCTAGGTTCCAGTGGATCTTCCGTCATGGGATTCTTCTATCTGAAAGGCGGTGATCGCACCACCCATTATGGACAACGATATCTTCCCTTGATCCAAGTGGAAAACAATTGGTTTCTGGAGTCCATGGGAGGATCTCATGACAAACACAAACGAGCGGCCCGTCTTCGTGTGAAAACCACACAGGGCCGCGTCAAAGAAGAGATCATTGATCTCCCCCCGATCCCCATGCAGAAGTGGGTATTCATTGCGGTTCTTCGTGAGGGCCGCCGATTTGATGTGATCTATGATGGTCGTATTGTTGCCTCTCAGCGTCTAGAGAATTATCCTGTCATCATTAGCAGCCCGTTGTCTGTAGGGCAGAAAGGGCTAGGAGGGTCTGCCATTCATGTGATTGTCCAGGAAAAACGGTTGACTCCCACGGAGGTAGAAAAAATTCACTTGACCTATGTGGATAGCAATCATAATATCCTAGAAACCAATTCCATTGACATGCTTCTACCGTTCCCGAAGTTATCGGCACAATGCCCTCCCGGTTTACCATGCAGCGCCCTTACTTCTCCTCCACAGAATGGGATGAAACAATGGAAGTCACCCTATGCCTAAAGGTATTCAAGAAGATTATCCTCTGCTCTGACAGAACATGAATGCAAACACCCGTGAACCAGCACCGCTTCATTATATGATTCCTTATATGCTTGTTTTTGTAAGTCTTCTGGGTATGTATTATTTGTATCAGTATCTATTTGGTCCGCGCATGGGAACTCCCACGACACTGGTCCCCGCTACACGCTCCGCCACCACGGACGCCAGTCAGCCGATCACCATCCGCATGGATCAACTCCCACGCCTATTTGAAGGAGGAGAATTCACGGTCTCCACCTGGATCTATGTGTCCAACTGGTCCTACCGATCTGGATTAATGAAATCCATCTTGCGCATTGGAGGCTCGCGATTTGACACCTTCCGAATCTATCTGGGTGGACGAACCCCCAAACTTCACATCCGATTTCATACGCATGATCAAGGAATGCCCCATGCCCATCGCGTGGAAGATGATCTCTCCAAGGCCTCAAGAGACCCCCTCTTTACCTCTCTTTCCATGGAGAGTGGGCATGGCAATCGTGCCCCCTTATGCGATCTGCCTGAGATCGATCTACAGCGATGGGTTCATCTGACGGTGTCGGTGAATGCCAAGACAGTGGATGTCTATACGGATGGAAAGTTGGCCCGTTCCTGTGTTCTCCCCTCGCAATACAAAGTGGATTCTAGTGGATATTCCGCGAGCCTGTTGGACTACGGTGGGTTCGGTGGACAACTCTCTACGACGACCATGTATGATCAGGCGTTGAATCCTGAGTCGGTTCACAAGCTCTATATGGCAGGGCCTGAACCCATTACATCGTTTGGAGGATGGCTGGGGTCTATCTTTGCACCTGGTGCCTCTCTTTCACTGAATATCGCATAGCCTATCAGTCGCTGTCGCCCCTATAAAATAAATCATACAAACTAGTAAAAGGGATGAATAACATGCCCTCTAACAACGTGGCCTCTAGGACTGTAGCTCGTGCAAACAATGTAGCTCGTGCAAGCAATGCAGGCACAGCGGGTCCTAATCAGGCAGAAAAGGTAAGTAGCGGTGTGCTATCCGTCATTACGGACATCGTTCAATCTGATGTGATTGCACAGGCGCTCTACGCAGTCGTGTTGGTAGGATGTGTCTATCTCTCTTTTGTGTTTGTGGAGATGATGGCAAACTATATGAACCGTCTTCATACGAACCGAACGGAACTTATTCCAAACACGTGTCCGACGGATGTGCGCACCAAAATCATTGTTCAGAATCCAAATGTGTCAGGATCCAAACCGATCTCGCTATCCTCTAATGAGCGAAGTGGAATTGAATTTAGCTACTCCTTCTTTCTGAATGTTAACCCATCGTCCTTCCGCCAAGAACAGGGTCTGCTCCATGTGTTCCACAAGGGATATAGTTCTCAGTTTCCCCTTTTGGCACCCGGCGTCTATTTGCGATCAGACACGAATACCCTCCGTGTCTATATGAACACCTACCGCACATGGAACAACTATGTGGAAGTGGACAACTTTCCGATCTCTAAGTGGGTTCATGTGGTGATCAGTTGCAATGATAATGCATTGGACATCTTTGTCAATGGTAATCTGTCCAAACGATACTCCTTTGACGGCTTTACTCCTTATCAAAATGACCAGGATATCATCTGTTTCAGTCAGCGCCAATTGAAGTTGGATCAATCCCATGTCCCCTCAGTAGATAAGCACGGTTTTCAGGTATATGGTGCCATGAAGGGCTATCTCAGCCGTCTGACGTATTTTAGCTATGCGTTGTCTTATTCTGAGATTCAACAGCTGTTCTCAGAGGGACCCTCCTCTTCAATGGATTCGGATGTGATGGATTCATCTGCTGCACCCTATTTGGATGATACGTGGTGGACCAAATAGGGGGGCGCAAGCGCCCCCTAGCCCCCTCTATGGGGACACTTCGCGTCCCCATACCCCTCTCCCTAGGAGAGGGCGTGACATCTACCCAGCTTCTATGGAGAGGGGTGTGGGGACGCTTGCGTCTCCACAGAGAGGACGTGACATCTACCCAACTTCCCTAGGAGAGGGGTGTGGGGACGCTTGCGTCTCCACAGAGAGGACGTGAATTCACCCATTATTTTCTTTACATATTGTTCACCATGGTGGAGACGTTCCGTCACTGGTAGAAAATCTTCGATTTTCTTTCACCCCACACCCCTCTCCCTAGGAAAGGATTGTTCACCATGTATTGTTCACCGTGACCTACTGTCTACCATGACCCCATTGTTTACCATGTATTGTTCACCGTGTCTTATTGTCTACCATGTCTCACACATCTATCCCTTGAATGGGCTATGTCTGTGAAGTTAGATGCGAATACCGTGTGACATGATCCAATGATCTAAAGGAAGTATATACTAGTAACACCAATGCCAGGTGGTGGATTATTTTCTCTCGTCGCCTACGGAGCGCAAAATGTCCTTCTGAGCGGTAATCCAGACTTCACCTATTTCTATAAAACTTACAAGAAATATGCGCATTTTGCGGAGGAATCCGTGACATTCGCCATGGATGGCCCACAGGATCTCCTCTACGATCAGCCCGTTCAGGTTCGGTTTAAGATCCAGCGCATTGCCGATCTCGTCCGTGACATCTATTTTGTCTTTGAACTACCCGATATTTATTCCAAGTTTATTAATTTGCCCACTGCATCAGGTCGACAGGCCCAATACAATTTCGCATGGACGCGGTATATCGGTTGTCATATCATTCAGAACATGGCTTTTTTCATCGGTGGTCAAAAAATCCAGGAATGTGGTGGCGAGTATTTGATTGCCAAAGCGCAGTGCGATATGGATTCACGCACCTATCAAAAATGGCAGACGCTCGTGGGAGATGTTCCCGAACTCTATGATCCTGCGAATGGTCTCTATAATGGTGGAGATTCACAAAGTGGATATCCGACCGTGTATAATAATAACGGGCCCACGGGGTCTACTACCACACCTCCCAATGTAAACCGTCCCTCCATTGCGGGCCGCCGCATGCACGTCCCTCTCCCTTTCTGGTTTGCAGAATCCACGTTCGAGGCACTCCCTCTCGTGGCTCTCCAGTATCATGAATGCGAAATTCAGATTACCCTGCGCCCCATTCGTGAACTCTATCGCATCCTCGATCGGAATGGTGTTCAAGTGGCGCCAGGCTATGAGTTCCACTCGTCCCCTATCTCCTCGCAGCCCGATAATGTGTATTATACCTCTGTATCCGACATCAGCGATGTAACCATCAATCAATTCCTGACGGACATTGGAACGCCCGCTCCACTCCTCCAATCCTGGGCCTTTCAGCCTCGCATTCAGATGACCTATGTCTATGTGACGGACGAGGAGCGTCTCCAGTTTTCTTCTGAATCGCTTTCCTACCTGGTTCGGCAAGTAACAACCTATCAGTTTGATTCGATTTCCTCGCGACAACTGGTGGAATTGGATACGCATAATCCTATCGAGCGCATCATGATTCTTCCGCGACGTTCCGATACGATCGCCTATCGAAATGAGATTTGGAATCTGACGAACTGGGTGAATCCTGCCAAACCCCCTTTTCTCCCTCCTGGAGGATGGCCTGCGAATGTGACACAGGCAGGTTCCTCGGGTCAAATCGTTCTCAATGGCCAGCGGTCCATTGTCCGTTCTCTTTCTATCTTAGGAGACGGAAACCCCCTTCAAGAAGAGAAACCGATTACGTATTATAATCAGGTCGTTCCATGGAAATACCTGAAGGGTCTTCCCGACTCTGAAATGATTGTGTATCCCTTTGGACTCACCTCGCCGACTCCTCAGCCTGATGGTAGTATCAACAGCAGTCGCATCAAACTATTTCAAGTGGATCTCAACGTGTATCCCCTCCCCGCCAATAGTCTCTATCAATATAACATCACGATGTATGTGGAGAGTTTGAATTGGGTGACGATCACCTCTGGAATGGGGGGACTCAAATATGCCCTGTAATCTCTCTTATGGCTCCTAGGCGTGACCACAACAGATTCATTAAAATCCGTTGTGGACATAGAATGTCAAAGGAGACAGAAAAGGAGTCCATGTTCCAGTCTTTCCAGAAGACGGTCTCTTCTCATATGATGAATGCAAAGGCATATGTCACACAGAAGATTCCTTTTCTCTCTAAAGGCACCGCACAGGGTAAAGAGAAAGAGAAAGACAAGGCATCTACGGACTCTTTTGCTGATGCTCCTCCTGCAGAGCAGCCAAAAAATTACACGGTGCTCGCCACGACCCTCACAGATGTTGTGTCGCAGCTACAGGCGCTACCCACAGACTCGAAAGGGCTCCGTGAGTCGCTCACAAATGGTGTTGCCATTCTTCAGGACCTGAAAGGCACGCTCCTTCAAGGAGATCCGAGCAAGCGCGATCAATCTCATGCAAGCGCGATCACGGATGTGATTCAAAATCTGGAAAAGCTGTCGAAAGAGTCCACAACGTCAGTAAACACCTCTAATCTTACCACGGTCATGGCCATTGCTACCACGACATTGAATACGGTGGCAAGCACGATGACGCAAGTAAGTGCCTCTGGTATTTTTAATAAAATCATTGAAATCATACAGCAATTGATCTATCCTCTTCTGATTCTCTATCTAGCCTCTCTTGTCTCCAATGAGATGATCGTGTATCCCGCCCCCATGCGATTTTTCTTTTTCCTGTTTGTGTTGACGCTGTGCTCTGTGTTTTCTCCAGCGACGGTGATTCTTGTCTTTTATTATCTTGTGAAAGCGGGATACAGTTACTATCGGAATGAGCTGGAAGATCGTGATGGAGATACGACACCGATCCGTATTTACCCACGAATCTTTGCCATTCTACCCATCGCAACGACTCCTGCGACATCACTGGTAGGGCGGTTCTTCAAGTATCCCTTTTATTATCCTAAAACGGAGGAGGACCGAAAGGAGTTGGAGCGAACGGATGGCGATGGCAATAAGAAGGGAAGCATCATGGATGAATACATGGATGCATTAAAGGAATCCTTCCCTTATGGGGAAACGGTGAAAGGGTCCGAACCCTTTGCAGAACGGTATGCGACGGTGGAAAAGAATATGACACGCATGCATCGAGCACCCACGGTTCCTATGACAGCGACCGATCAACCTATTTCAAAGGGACCGACGGGTAACCCCCTTCCACCCGTCATTTCGAAAGCGCCTATTGCAGCATTAGGCACACTCCCTGGTGCGCCTTCGAGTGATGTGCCCAATGCTGCCAAGGCGCTACCCGCGACAATCAATGCTGCCAAGGCGCTACCCGCGACCCTCAATGCTGCCAAGGCGCTACCCACTGCCTCCGATGCTGCCAAGGCGCTGCCCGCGACCCTCAATGCTGCCAAGGCTGTTCCTGGCGTGATTACTCCCACTTCCACCAGTGCGAATATTCTTGATGTAATGGCGGGGAATGGCCTCAAACTCCCTTTCAAGGCATCCCCCTCTAAGGGGCCCACATCACCCTCTATAAAGGCTCAAATGGGTGGCGCCCTCAAGACAAGGAGTCCCACCTCAGGTGGATGGCTATGGAATGGTATCTAAACACTCTCGCACGTGGATACAGAAATGACGATCGTCGTATCCGTCGTCACTCCTACGTATCAGCGTCGCCGTTTTATCCCTGCCCTTCTGGAGGTGTATCGTCACCAGACCTTTCCCAAAGAGCAAATGGAATGGATCGTGTTAGATGACGGCCGCGACTCGGTGGAAGACCTCTTTCAAGAGGCAGCGAAGACCATTCCCCATCTGCGGTATATCCGAGTAGACGAAAAGATGCGTATCGGCGCCAAACGAAACCGCCTGAACCAAGAGGCGCGTGGAGACATTATTGTGGCAATGGACGATGACGATTATTATCCGCCCGATCGGATTCAGTCCGTCGTGGACGCTTTTCGGAAGAATCCGAAATGTGATCTTGCGGGTTCGTCTGAAATGTATTTATATGAAATGAGCACCCAGCGTCTCTATTCCTCGGGCCCCTTCGGGCCCCATCATGCGACCAATGGCACGATGGCATGGCGAAAACGATATTCTGATCTTCATCGGTATGACGAGTATGTCACGCACGCAGAAGAGACATCCTTTTTACAGAATTCCCCCATGATTCAACTAGATCCCAAAAAGACGATTCTGGTCATGTGTCACAGCGACAACACTGTGGAGAAGATGTCACCCAATCAACAAGTCCATCCCACGCTCAAACGTCTCTCCTACCGATTAGAGGATCTAGTCACGAACCCCATTCTCCTTTCTTGGTATCAAGGCCACACCTAAAGCACAGAAGAATGGCATATAACAAAGAGAACCACAAGGCACGACCACAAGGCACGACCCTATGGCCCTCTACGATACGCTTTCTCTCATCAATGATGTGTATCATCAATCCTTTGCACCATATGATCAACCCCCGTTACCCATTCCTCGTATCCGTGGTTCCCTCTATCCCCATCAACATAACATGGTCCGCGCGATGCATCAATACCGCGACAAAATGATACACGGTTATATGGTGGGATCTACCATTCTCAATGGAAAAATCGGCATCGTAGCGGATCCCCCAGGATCAGGAAAGATGCGAAGCATCCTGGCCTATCTGGCCTCCTATTCCTTTTATTCGCATGGAACGATGACCTCAGAACTGTCTCCCGCCTCTTCTACCTATTTCTTCTCTCACGACATGTGTCGTCATTCGGCCACACGCTCCGTTCATCTCATCGTTGTTCCCCACTTATTGATGGAACAATGGAAAAAAGAAATCACGACCCACACCACGCTCCCCCATGTTCTCGTGGAAAACAAACGACAACTCCAACATGCCATTCTCGCGGAGGACATGGTAGAACACAAGCTCGTGATCACGAGCAACAAATGCTTTAAAGCAGTTCAGGACTATGCAACGGAACATCAGATTGAATGGAACCAGGTGTTTATTGACCAGGCATCTTCTATCTATCTTCCCTCAATGTCTCCTCCCATTCGCTTCCAATTTTTATGGCTCATCACCAATGAATGGATCCCCCTTCTCTTTAAACACCCCATCATTCTGAAAAGTAATCTCTATGCGCTCAAGGATCGTGTTCTTCTTCATCCCGAGGCAGAACATTGGCTTCTTCAAGATCCCACGGTCCCCTATGAACAAACACTGGCATCGTCCTCTTTCTTTAAAGACTATCTTCCGTTATTCCATCCCTACCGATCACGAATGGTTCTGCGCAATGGAGTAGAATCTCTTACGACGAGTATGAGATTGCCTGAGATGATCACTCGCACGATTACATGTTGTCCAACCGTCACCCTTTCGTCTCTGCGCAGTTTTCGGATGGTGACTCATCGTTCCGCGACGATCTCCCCTGAATCGGTCCCCCTTCTGTTTCATGCGCTCCATGTGGAGCAGAGAGACTGGCAAGAGTATCGGGCCCACCAGCCAGCCACGAAGCATGCACTCATTCAACGCAAAGTGGAAGAGAATGAGTGTATGATCTGTTTGGATCACTGTGTCCATCCCACCTTTCTATCATGCTGTCATCAGCTCTATTGTGGAGGGTGTCTGCTTCAGCACGCCATCATGAGTCAACGATGCCCCACCTGTCGCGAGCCCATTAGTGCGGCGAGCATGTGCGGTGTCCAACCGATTCTCTTTCATGCGCCCATGCGCAGCCGAAAAGAGGTCTGTCTGGATCTTCTTCGGACGACCCCTGACGCCACATGGATCATCTATTCCGCATTTGACAACATCTATTATCAGCTGATTGAGGACATTCGTGCGCTCGGGATCTATGCGGAGCGTGTAGAGCACAATCTGTTTTCGATGAAGCGAACGATTCGCAATCTCCAAGAGGGTCACACGCGCGTTCTTTTTGTCTCTAACATGGAATGGATTCGTGGATGGTCCCTTCCTATGATGACACACTTGATTTTTTTCCACGAGTTGCCCGTATACGAGATGCGACAGGTGCTGATTCACTCGGCGCAACGGTTGGGACGGACGAGCCCATTGACGGTGCTCCAGCTTCAATCGGAGATCCCCCTATAAGGCCAAGACCAGAAAGACCAGATAGCATGGGTAGACCCAGCGTATCGAGTCTCTTCCCCGTTTGGTGGGAGGCCCATTGGGTCACGCACCGAAAGGGAATGTCGTGCTCATTGGCGACACGATTCATCTCTTTCCATGCATTAAACAGTGCGGATTGTTTTGTCAGCACCTGGGTGTATTGAAGATCCTGTGGTTCGGGGATAGAACAGAGTGTTGGATAGTGCTGAAGGGACTGGTTGGGATATTTGAGTTTGAGACGATAGGACAAGGGAAGCAGATTCCAGCATTGATGAAAGAACGCCCAAAAGTCCGCACGGTCGCTCCATCGGATTTCCTCCAAGATCTCCTCATAGACTTCAAAGGGAATGGGATTCGTAGAGGTGAGATAGAGGGGAAGATTCTGATGAAAGAGAAGGCCTGCAAGATTGGCATCTTTGGTCTCTAGATCAAGTTCATCATTCGGCCCCCAGCGTTCAAAGAGCGTAAACCAGGCTGCACGAATGGCCACATGAATCGACCGATCTAGCAACTCGTCTTTTCCCTTGACACCCGTGTGGAGCGTATCCTCATAGATCAAACTCTGAGAGACTTTGCGAATGTCTCCCAACGAATACAGAGAATCCGAGATCTCCTTTTTAAAATACTCTACCAATTTCTCTTTCTTCGGCATCGTAACATAATGAACACAGCAATATTTTAAGAGCTGCTGCATCACACGGCCCTCTAGCACATTACAAATCAGAATCAACGGACAGTCGTCCGCAAAATTCCGTTTTGATTTTAAATAATCCAGGAGCTCTTGGAGACCACCCTTTTCTCCTTGGGAGAGGCCATCCATTTCATCGAGCAACACGACACGCCCGTTGGGGGTAGTAGGATGAATCCATTTGCTCACTCCCGTTTCCACGAGGAGAGGGAGGATAGTTTGGCGAAAGCTGGATCCTGTTCGGGTATGACTTGCATTGAACTCTTGAATCCAATAGCGCGCTTGTGCACAGACACGGTAGACCATGGTTGTTTTACCGACGCCAGGGGGGCCGATCAGGAGGAAGGCGGGATGGGATCGTTTCGCCAACCATTGCCCCATGAGCGCCTCCGTTTCAGGATGAAGACATGATGTCTCCTGTTCTGTGATACTGGTGCGACCCATCTGGGTGGTCTTCTTGGGCATTCTTTACATCCTATGTGTGTGTGATTTCTACCAACCAATGACATGGATCGTAGATAATGATGCATCCAACGGGAATCGAACCCGTGACGACTCCTTGGAAGGGAGCCATTTTACCACTAAACTATGGATGCTTGTGTGAAGCGGTCTTCACATCCTATCCGTAGATGATTTTTGCACAATTCAAACGCATTACGAGGCGGGGCATCCCGCACCGGGTGCACTGGGTGGCATGGCTGATCCATCAGACGATACACAGCTCTCTCCATTCGTAATTCCCTCCCATGTCAATCCCGCATTCAGCGCATTCGAGCACCACTCCGCAGCCTTCTTAGCAGGTTCCGATGCCGCCGTTTTCAAAGAAAAGTAATAGCGATCCGCGGTGGGGGGTGCACCTGAGGGAAAAACGGACAGCGCCCCATTCTTGGATACTCCAATGGTATCAATACAGGTCTCCTGCTTGCTTCCATCGGACATGACACGAGTATAGGCCGTGAGGAAGTCAGGACAGGTGTTGATCGTGGCGGGCCATGGACCGACAGGGGGCGTAAAAGGGGAGGTGCCACTGAACCATTTGATTCCGTAGACGATCATGAGATAGAGGGATCCAATGCCATAGAGAAGTGCGGCCGTTCCCTTTCCCATGTTGTTGACATACATCGTGCCTCCCGCGACGATTGCCACCGCCGCAATGATAAAGATCGCCATATAGATGTTGAACATGTCTCTCTACTACGGGATATCCCAAAAGTTCACTCCACTTATCCATCTCTCTACCATCTATCATACCATCATACCATCACAAGAATGATCGTATAAAGGCAATACGTGGATACTGTAAGAAGATACCGTAAGCCGATTTACATCTGGCCGCCCGCGATGGCGAAGGCCTGGGTGTTGACCTGCGGGCCCTTCACGCCCGCAACCGCGACGGGGATGTAGAAGGTCAGGAAGTCGGTGTAGGCATCAGGGATGTTCTGGCCGCCGAGGACGCCGAAGACCTGGCCCGCAGCAGAGGTAATGGCCGACGGGCGGAGCAGCTGAACCTGACGGAAATAGGCCGACGGGTCCGAGGCAAGGCCCGTGCCATACTGGGCATAGATGGTCTTGCCCATGTCGCGAAGGACGAGGTTAGCGGCAGTGTGAGCGGTGACCGCATCGGCGAGGGCAGCAATGAGCTCCGCGCCCGCCGCCTTGACGTAGCCAGGCGGGTAGTTAGCAACGATGTTGGATGCCGACGGGACGAGCTCAAACACCATGGTGCTGGTAGCGCCAAGAACAGCGACGGCATTGTAGTAGGTGGTGGAGACGGGGACCTGGCGAATGAAACGAGTGACGGACGACATGTTATATTCAGGACCTAGAAAAAAAACACGGAGGGCAGATAGAATGTCTTTCGCAACTGGTGCCCCCCTCCCTGATTTTCAACTCCCGTATACCAGCCACGCCCCTGGTCAAAATGGCCGCGTCAATCTCCGCGGCGGATCGTCCACCGGTGTTGGCGTACCGGATGCGGCGGGCTTTCGTCATCCCACAGAAACAGAGATCTCCTTTGCGGGCGACATGCTCCGGGGAAATTGGGAGCATACGCCCTTGTCCGATGCCTTCTTTACCCGTAAGAATGCCGAAGGCATCCAGCAGCGGATTCGGAACGAGGTCTACCGTATCAGTGGTCCCAAAAAGTATGTGATCGACAATCAAGACGTCGATGAACTAAAAATGATCATGCGTGCCATGTATTTACAGTATGCCAAGAACAGCCCTTTTCACGTGGAGGGTCAGATCCGAGAACTGAATGAAATGGTGGTTCAGTGGGCCGCTCCCCGTATCCTTTCCGAGATTCAGCAATACAATTACTATTTGAACGACATCTCTCATCTCCCTATTCCCATGGAGCAACCGGTCAGCATGTCCAGTGCAGGCACGAAGTCTCTTCCGTTCCAGCCGATGATGTAATCTTACATGATGATACACCAGTCCTCTGTATCACTCGTCGCATTCACTATCGCATTGTCCGGTTTACTTGTATCCGATGGGACAACCGTATCAAACTCTTTGGGAACACGAGGTGAAATAAAAACAAGAGGACCCTTTCCCTGTTGTTTTTGTTCTTGTTGCCCTTTCTGTTGCATTTCGATCTGCCGTCTGTGTTCCATCTTCATGGCAAGATAATACATTTCACCGAGCGCATGTGACATCTCTCTACTGGTTTATGCGAATCATATACTTTCTTTTCCGCAGCCTATGGCTTCACCTATGGCTTCGGGTCGCCTATGGCTTTACTACAGTCGGTCGACGCTTTCGCGGCTTCACAGCAGGTTCCGAGGTAGCCACTGCCACGGACTCCGCCATTCGAGCGGCCGACATCCGACCCCATGCCTGCTCCAACTCCGCCAGATCAGAGAGCCACAGCGAGGAAGCAGTCTCTCCCTCCAGTCGTGCAATCTCCGCCTCCTTTTCCCGAATGTGGCCGTCCAGTTCATCGATCGCCGATTGCTTGACACGGTCCATGCGCATCCGCAAGACATAGTCATACGAATCGTAGGCGTCCGGTTTCTCCACACAGGACAAAGGAGGAATGGAGCACGCCTGAAGCTGACTCACAATCTCTTCGTCCGTCTTCTTCTGAAGAATCAGACGTTCGTCCAATACCGCCTGGAGAAATCGCCGTTTCGCATCCAGCTCCACGTTCTGCGCCTTGAGAATGCCCAGGATCGCAAGACGCCGTGCCTCATACAGGGGCAATCGTTGCTCCAGAAACGCCTCCAACAGATCACCAATCGTGCGATATTTGACAATGGTGCGAGTGGCATCAAAGCATGTCATGTTCGTCGTCTTCCACGAGGTCGTCAGTTTAAACTGCTTTTCAAACACCTCAGGATGCTCCTTGATCGCATCATAACCCTCTTCCGTGAAGTAGAGGACAAAACAGACATCCACATCGTTGTAGAGATCGTCGCACCCTTTGAAGCCGCAGGGCTCCACCTCTTTCGAAGACGACTGGCTCTCCGTCTCTGCCTTCTTGGCCTCCCGCTTGGCATCCTTGTTCCGTTTCTCTTCTACATCCAGTTTCTCTTCCAGAAAGGCCTTGTAGTCCTTGGTCCAGGTGCCTACAGGGAGCTCCGTGATGGTCACGGTATGCTTGTCATCGTCCAACACGTAGAGACCCTTCGTGTGCCAGGTCATGTCGTCGATGCGATGGATCGTGCCCTTGAAGCCGAACCACCACGGATCCTGTGGGCGACCCGCGAGCGTGTCCATGGATCCTTGAAGCCGATGACGGAGAAGACAGATGATGTCCTCGGGTTTGTGGGGAGGAATGTCCGTGGAGTATCCCGTGCCAATGCCGATGGAGCCGTTGATGGCCAACATCGGGACGACAGGGAGATAATACTCGGGCTCCACGAGATCCCCCTCGTCCTCGACGTGCTTCAAGAGACACGCATCCTCTTTGCGAAAGATGTATCGCACAATGTCCTCCATATACGTGTGAATGTAACGCGGCGAAGCGGCGTCTTTTCCTCCGAGAAGACGCGATCCCATTTGTCCCATCGGACGCAACAGGTTGATGTTGTTGGACCCCACAAACGTTTGAGCCATGCCAATGATCGTTCCATTGAGGGACGCCTCACCGTGATGATAGGCAGCATGTTCCGAGACGTATCCTGCCAATTGGGCCACGCGAATCTCCTCTTTCAGGTTTCGTTTGAAACAGCAATAGATGATTTTACGCTGAGACGGTTTGAGGCCATCCATGAGATGGGGCAGGGACCGAATGTTGTCCGCGTGACTGAAGTGAATCAGCTCGGAGTGAATGAAATTGGAATACGTGGCCTTGTTCGCGTCCACCTGAAGCATCTGATGCGGATCGTAGTGCGCGAGCCATCGTTTGCGGTCATCGGCCTGTTTCTTGTGGAAGGCGAGGAGAAGTGATGCATCGGTGTGTTCATCGCAGATATACTGGATCTCATGGAGCGTCTTGAACCACTCGCGGGCTTCGGCGGGCGTGGAGGTGCCCAATCCTTTGTAGTGTTTGATGGACCAGCCCGTCAGGGGATTGGCACTCGCCGCTGAGCTCTGCGCCAATCCGTCTTTCCACAAGAGGAACTCGGGAAGCGAGTAGAAGGACACGGTCTGTTTTCCTTTGGTGGCCTTGAGAATCGGCGTCAGCAATGTGCACATGAATCCCGCTTGAAGAAGTCCAGGCCATTCGGTGTGAAACAGATTCATCAGAAGTCCCTTGATGTGCGATCCATCGTGATCTTGATCTGCCATGACCATGATGCGTCCATAGCGAAGTTCAGAGGCGTCTCTGTAGGCCTTGCCTTGCTCCAGTCCAAGGATCTTCTTGATGGAAGTGAGCTCCTCGTTTGCATTGAACTTCTGAACGGTGATGTCACGCACATTGAGAAGTTTACCACGAAGAGGAAAGACACCCCAGCGTTCGCGTCCGACCTCCTTGAGGCCCGAGATGGCCGAGGTGGCAGCTGAATCTCCCTCCGTGACAATGAGGGTGCATTCGCGTGATTTGGCCGTGCCCGCCCAGAGCGCATCCTCCAGTTTCGTCATGCCGCGAATGGTCGTCCGTTTCTTTCCGTCCGTCTTTTTCACCTCGCGCATCGTCTTGGCGTCCAAGAGGAATTTGGCCTCTTCCATCAGCCCGAGTTTCACGAGGCCGTCCATGAGTTTGCCTGAATACTCAGGGCGAGAACCGAACTCGGCGGGCGGCGTCGTGAGATACTCTTTGCTCTGCGAGTCAAAGCTCGGATTCACGATGGTGGAATTCAGGAACAGCACCACTGAATTCTTGAGCTGTCCAGGCTTGATGTCGACCTTCTTCTTTTTGGCCACTTCACAGAAGTCGGTAAGGACCTTTCGAGTCACCGACTCCACATGCTTTCCGCCCTTCTTGGTGTTCACACCGTTGACAAAGGATAGGTGCTTGTCTTCGGGGAGTTCCTCTTCGTCGGAATACAGGTGGCGTGCCAGGACGATGCCCATTTCCCAACGCGGACCCGCCAGTTCGTAGGCGTATCCCGTTGCGCCATCACGGAGGAAGAGTTTCATATACTTCTCAAAGGTGTTGTTTCCCATGACAGTGCCATTCCAAGTAACTTTGACATCTTTTCCTACGAGGGAGGCGAGCTCCACTACACGCGTGTGAAAGCAGGCAATCATGTCGCTCACGATTCCTGTTTCATCAAATACGTCTGGGAAACGCGCACGATCAGGGACAAAGGTTGTTTTGACGGATCCTTTGGCACCTTTGTAGGCTTTGATGATTGGTTTCTCCACCTGGAACATGTTGTTATACCACGACTGGGTGTAGTGCTTTCCTGACACAGGCGTTTTGAGGTCAATGGTGAAGAGTTTGCTGAAAATATTGGTGCATTTTTGCCCATAACCTTGCTTACCCCCAACAATCTTTGCTTCGCTCTTATCGTAGTTGCTGGAGGTCAGAAGTTGGCCAAAGATCATTTCAGGAATCATCACACCGTCGGCATTCATCTCAATGGGAATCCCATCCCCATCGTTTTCCACAGAGACGATCGTATCACCTTCGCCATTAGATGACACCGTGATGTCAATGTGTTTCACAGGAGCCATTCCTGCATTGATCGTGGAGCGGACATATTCATCCCGAGAGTTGACGATGATCTCGTCAAAGATCTTGAATAGTCCTGGATTAAAGGCAAGGGTGCGCCAGACCATTTTGCCATGGGCAGCATCATAGATCCATCGGGTTTCTTCATTCGTTTTGGTGCTCCCAATGTAGGTATCAGGAAGCTCCAGAATGTGCTGGTGATGGGTATGTTTTTTGTATTTTTGCGTGCCAGCCGCGCTAACAGCAGCACTCGCGGCAGTAGCGGAAACGGCAGCAGTAGCGTTAGGGATAGACATGGGACGTGGAGGTATACTATCTCTAAGGAAGACGCCATGGATCAATTTTTATCAAATAGAGAAATAGATGAAACGCACAAGACGATCCAAGCGCTCTAGGGGTGGCGCACCGATGCCTCTGGCCTATTTTGGGGTCGCCCCACAGATGGGCATGCCCGTTCCAGCAGGAGGGGACGTATTGATCCCCCATGGATCCATGATTCGTCCTCGTATTGGTGGAGGCACACATCGTTCTAAGCGTAGAAAGCAGAGAAAGCAGAGCGGAGGATTTGTCCCCACGATCATGGAGGGATTCTGCATGGCAGCCTCGAAATATATCGTCCCTCTTGCGCTCTTTGCGGGATACAAGTGGATGACTCGATCCAAAAAAGGTAAAAAGACATAAAAAGAATGCCCTACGGCATAGGAGTAGTCTAAAGCCATGACGGAGAACTACAGACAATGAGCGTCACTCCCACCGCGCGTCCCAACGCCAATGGAAATCTCTTTGAGATCCGAACTGTGCAATCGGCCGCCTTTCGCACGCTGATTGAAGCCCTGAAGGAGATTCTAACAGAGGCCAATCTAGAGTTTGATTCGACAGGGATGAAGGTGATTGATGTAGATGAGACTCACACGGTCCTGACCTTTCTTCGTCTTCATGCGGATCGATTTGAATATTTCTACTGCCCTGCGAAGTATGTGCTCGGCATCAACATGATTTACCTGTTCAAGCTGATCAAAACCCTATCAAACAACGACAGCCTTTCTCTCTTTCTTCCTGCAAGCAATCCGAACAAACTGGGAATTCGCGCGGAGAATGCGGAGAAGGGCACAACAAATACATGGATGATGAAGCTGTTTGATACCAATGTGGAGAACATTGAGTTTCCAAACATTTCGTTTACATCGATCATTCATATGCCCTCCACCGACTTCCAGAAGATTTGCCGCGATTTCAATGCGCTGGCGGAGAAACTGGAGATTACGAGTTCTAATTCGGATTTGATCTTTCGGTGTGTGGGAGATTTTGTGGATGGTGAAACGGTGATGATGTCCAATCAGCAGAGCGGGATTGAAGTGGAGCGAAAGACGAATGAGATTGTTCAGGGGATGTTTGAATTGAAGTATTTGGTGCTGTTTACGAAGTGCACGAATCTGTGCACAAGCATTCAGATCTTTTTGAAGAATGATTATCCGCTGGTGCTGCGATATATGGTGGCGAATCTGGGAGAGGTTCGGCTGGTGTTGGCGCCGCAGAAGCAGAAGACGGATCTTCCTGGGCGGCCGTCCAAATAAGTGGAGGCGCGGAACCCACACCCCCCTCCCATGGAGCGGATTAGGTATTCACCCAATCCAATGTGGAGAGGAAAGGGACAAATAACATAAAGGGATTCATCTCATATTCTATAAAGTGAGGGCGCTCCGCGCCTCCACACCCCCCTCCATTAGAATGGATCAACAACTCTCATATTCTATAAAAAATAGAACATGATAGGCATATACGGGTGAATACACATCAGCTCTATAGGATGTGGGCGAGGTCGCTTCCTCTCCTATGGAGAGGGGTGTGGGGGCGCTACGCGCCTCCACTACATTTTCTTCTGAACAAACGGCGTATAGATGATGTCGCTCTCACGAATACTAGAGAAGTGCGTCTGAAGTTGAGACGGAAGATGGAACTGTTGCGCGTCCGTATTCCACACCTTGATAATGTTAAATCCTCTCTTGGGGCTAATAGAGATTCCATTGGAGCGATGTTCTGGCGAGGTCGTGACCTTATTCAAGATGCAAGCAATCGCATAGGTCAGAAAGACGTCGCATACATCTTTTTTGGGGCAACGAAAGGAGTAGCATCCTCCACGGATATGGTGATGGCTTTCCCACAACGGCGGCGAGGGGTCACGCATCAGAAAGAACATCCCCTCGGAAAGGGTTTCCACCCGAAGACCCTCCATGACATTCCAAAAGTCACTCCAGGTGGTCATGGAGCCGAGAGACAGGAAGGTTTGAAGCGTCCATTTCGTTTCTTCGGCGGAGTGAAAATAGAGGGTCCAAGGTCCTGTCGGGAAGGGAGTGTCGAGGGTGATCGGCGATGCTTCCTGGGAAGCCATCGTTCAATCTACTCTTAGCGTATACTTAGGGCAGCTTCTTTAGATGCGGCCGGATCAATCAATTTTTTCGAGATCTAGCATTCAAGATCCAATAGAGAGCCGCGTGCAACAAACGTATGGGGTTCATCCATGCGGAGAGTTTGATCCTCTCCTAGGTGATTGATGATGTGAAACTGGACCTGAACATCGGAGGAAGACCATGTAGACACGGAAGCACACCAGATGAGATAGAGATCGTGAAGGGTAGGAAAGGTAGAGGAGGTCTCTATGACAAGTCCCTCTAAGAAAGAGTCGATATCATAGGTTCGGGAGACACCTGTCTGGGGACCCGTTAGAACAAGTTTGACAGACAGCCAAGAGAGACGATAGGCCTTTTGAACATTGTGACGAACAGAATCGGTCTCTCCCATGAATAGGAGACGAGAGGACTGATAGAGCCATTGGACAGGGAGATGCGAGAGATCCGATCGTTGATCACGAGGCATATGGTGAAGCGCAAGGGGAAGGGTGTGGCCAGGAAGGAGAAGCCATGCGCTCGTGGAGAACAGGTCGCGGACACGGTCATACCAGCCACGAATGTTCCATGCGCACACCATATTCCATAGGGTGACGAGCTTGATTAAAAAATAAGTCCGAAGGTGTACCATCGTATCTTGTAAAGAAATGGGTGTGACAGATTTAAGTGCCTTACTCAGAGCGGTAGAAGGCGACGGCCTGTGCTTTCTTCTTCCAATAACCGATCGCCTTTTCGGAGGGTTGCTCCTCTTCATCAATGGAATAGATGAAGCCCTCCTCGTCCTTGTAATAAGAGACGCCCTGAAAGGTGATGACTTCTAATTCCATTCCTTCCTCTTCCTCTTCCTCTTCTTCTTCCTGGACCTCTTCCTCCTGGACTTCTTGTTTCACGGGCTCCTCTTGTTTCACGGGCTCCTCCTGAGCCTCTTCTTGGACCTCCTCTTCCTCTTGGACTTCCTCTTGCTTGACAGGCTCCTCTTGCTTGACAGGCTCCTCTTGCTTGATAGGCTCCTCTTGCTTCACGGGCTCCTCTTGCTTCACGGGATCCTCCTGGACTTCCTCTTTCTTCAAAAGCTTCTCTTGCTTGATGGGCTCCTCTTGGACCTCCTCTTGGACAGCCTCTCCTGTTTTGCGAACAATGTAAATGGGGACGATGTCTTCTTCCTCCGCAATAGGAGGATCCATCCACGTCTCTGGAACCGCACGTGTCTCCTCCAGGATCTGAATGCGATCCGTCAGGTGATGAATGGTATGTTGTTGAGCTTGAAGAGTGGTATGGAGTTGATCCAGCAACGCCTGTTGGGCATGGAGAGATCGCATGATGTCCTCAGAAGTCGTAGAAGAGAATTCTGAGGGCACAGCAGCAGCCAAAGGCGCAGCAGCCAAAGGCGCAGCAGCCAAAGGCACAGAAGCCAAAGGCACAGAAGCCAAAGGCACAGAAGCCAAAGAGCCCAACCAATGTTCCAATTGTTTCATGTCACGAGTGACATTGGACATGGTGGCTTGAATCAGAGCAGAAGCGATGGACATGATGTGCGGGATACGCCTTTTTTCTATCCACTCCCGTCCGTCAAATTTTATCGCCGATTACGAAATCAGCGTGGGTTCATGTTTGATCTTCAAGTTAAGGCACGCGTCCAGCGTAGACTCCCACGCCTTCAATGGCTTCGTGCGGCGCAGACGAAGAACCTCCTCTGCTTTTTGAAGGCGCTCCTTCACAGTTTCACTGACATTTTTCGTCAAACTGGCATCGTAGAAATCAACGGGCTTCATATCCATCGTGGCCAAAATACTGACCATGGGGGGCAAGTGAACATCCACCCGCACATGTTGGGAGACAAGAAGGGCACGATACTCTTGAATGCGAAGGGTCCCCCCAAACATCACCAGACTGGCCCGCGGGGGCGCAGGATGAATCTTTCCATGGCACGCCTCTCCATAGACACGATACAATAGAGACAATTGATCCCATCGTGTATGGGCATCCACACGCATGTCGAAGAGATAGGCAAGGGCACACTCAGGAGAGCAAAAGTTCCCCATGACTTGGAGGTGCTCTCCCGTGTCGCGAGTAGGGAGAACCACGGGACGATGAGGGAACGTGTGGCAACACCAGAAGCACGCTGCATCGGACTGAGCGGGAATTTGTTTGATCTCGGCAGAGTCTTTAAATTGAACGAGGAAGGTGGATTTGACCGAATAGTAGTCCATCGTCACTTCCGCGACAGGTTTCTCTGACCTGTCCATCTTTTTGGGAGCAGGCTCCTCTTTCGGCGCAGTGGATTCCACCTCCATGTAAAACGGGTGATCGGCATGTGAATCATAGGGCTGTGCCTCGGTGGGAGGCTGCGGATCATACGTCATCGGCATGTCATGAAGAGGCACTTCTTTGCTTTGAAGAGGGAGATGAACAATCAGGGGGCGGCGAGTAGAAAGAAGATTTCCCTCAATCCCTTCAGGTGTGATCACGGCGATTACAGGGAATTGCTTCTTTTTGCTGACTTTTCGTGCGGGTTTCTCTGGTTCAACTGATTGCGATACAGTCGCCAAAGGCATAGACGGGGCCAAAGGCTCTTCCACAGGCTGTGCCAGAGGGGCCAAAGGCTCTTCCATAGGCTGCGCCAGAGGGGCCAAAGGCTGTGCCAAAGGCTGTGCCAAAGGCCCCTCTGTTGCAGCAATCGTCACCACCACATTCAACGGACTAGTGTCCTCTGAACCCTTCCCACGTTTTCCTTTTCCCGTTCCTTTCCCCTTTCCTTTTCCGCTCATGATACTATGTCAAAGACACGTTCGTTCATTTAGGTTGTTTCGCCCAACCCCCATTTGCAATCACAGGGTTTAAGCATAGAACGTAGTCCCCTTTCTAGATGTCGATCCACACCTCGTTTTGGTGCGAGCGGGTTCAGACATGTTTTTCCATGTTTTCAAAAAACCCATCTACTCTTCAACATCTTCTCTTATTTGGCCCTCCTGGGTCAGGGAAAACAACGAGCGCCGCATGGCTCGTGGATCGCATCTGGGGAAACCGAAAGTCACTCATGTGCATTTCCATGAATGCCGCTGACGAGCGCAGTCTAGAGTCCATTCGTCAAAAGGTATTTCCCTTTCTTCGCGTGGATTGGAGAACGGATACGGAAACAGCTCCTCGCTTCCTTATCTTGGACGAATGTGAAACCCTGACGGAAGCGGCGCAACTCTCTCTTCAAACCATCTTGAATACGCACCCTCAACAGATTTGCGTCATTCTCATTTGTAATTCCCAAAGTCGCATCCATCCTAAGCTGAGACAGCGACTTCTTAAGATACGATATGATCCTCCCCAGTCACAAGAGAAATCTACCATGGCCTCTTCCATTATGAGAGGAGACCTGCGTCAACACGGGCGTGCCGTCCATATGGAGTATCGCTTATGGAAGTATCTTCACTGCCATCCTTCAGAGCAATCCTCCTTAATCTACGATGAACATGTGGATGACCATACGATTGTCACGGAGCTCTTGCTTCTCTCCGATATGTTTCAGTTACAAGACTCGCCGTGGATCACTCGGATCAACACAGTATACTCCTTATTAGTGGATGATACGACTCCACAACAAGAGGTCCATGAGCAACTCATTCAACTCATCCGAGAATATAAACAAAAATTTGAATCGAAATGGAAATAAAAAGGGGGGGCACCCTACTTTCCATTCCATCTATGGCAGAACATCACGAGGCACGTCCCTATGAGCGAGAGGCACGTTCCGTTGAGCACGAGGCACGTTCCGTTGAGCACGAGGCACGTTCCGTTGAGCACGAGGCACGTTCCGTTGAGCACGAGGCACGTTCCGTTGAGCACAGAGTGCTTCCCTATGAGCGCACAGCGCTTCGTATCTCCACCATGGTGATCACGTGTAACTGGGGAACACCCATTCATCTGGACGTTCTCTTTGATCAACTGCCCCCCATCATGATTCCCATGTGGTATCCCGACATCGGAATCTTGAAATTTGAGCACAAGAACAAGGTGCTCGGCTCCAGTCACAAGGACATCTTTACCAACCGAAAGATCACGCCCAAATCCTTCTTCAATCAATCTACGCTGGTGATTCGTCGCATGATCCATGAAGGCACGGACCGCGCAGGATGGAAAGAGGTGAATGTGAAACTGTTTGCGAACGGAGGCATTCAGATGACGGGTGTGACATCCGAGACGTTCGCCTATCAGTCCCTCGAGTGGGTCCTTCAGACGATTCTGACACTCCCCGTCTCTCCCTTTGAAGGCAAGGCGAGCCTGGAGCGATTCTCCGTTCAGCTGATCAATACGGACTATGCGCTGGACAAGTTCATCAACCAGGATGCTCTCCACAAACTGCTGGTGAATGAATACAACCTCTCTAGCACACTGGAGAAAACCATCTATCAAGGCGTGAATACGAAATTCTACTACAATACGTTTCACTCAGGAAATGGCATTTGTCAGTGCGAGAACTTCTGTAAGGGCCAGGGGTCCGGCAACGGAGAAGGAGAGTGCAAACGGATCACGATGAGCATTTTCCGAACGGGGCGCATCATCATTACGGGGGCTCGAAAGATGGATCAGATTGAAACTGCCTATGAGTTCTTGAACGGCGTCTTTGATCGGCACCACGCCACCGTTCTCTACGCGCCTCATGCATAAATCCCGCGTTCATTCGGAAAGAAGGATTTATATTTTATTGTCAGACGTAGACATGGCTACACAGGCATCCTCTACGGCAACCTCTACGGCAACCTCTACGGCATCCTCTACGGCATCCTCTACGGCAACTGCAACCGCATCTGCCTCTCTGGCCCCCACCCCGCAGACCCTTGTTCAGGCCGCTAAGCTTGCCATGGAGCAGGATCGTGCCATCATGCTGGACTACTATGTGGACACGGCCCAGGGAAAGGCTTTTTTGGGTGAGGATGGTGCCACGAAAGAGCGCGTTCTGGTCAAGTCCAAGGAGGAGTTCACCTCGCTGATCAAGAAGCTCTACAAGGTGGGCGAGGACTTCATCGTGCTGACGGAGAATTCACTCTACATCGTTTCGGGAAAGATCCAGAAGCGCACGGTCAACCTCGCGAGCCTTCAGGAGGCCTATGACAAGTCTAACTAGATTCTTTCCTATCTCGTATCACAATAGATGATGAAAGGATTTATCAATACACGGATACTGTGTATCATCATGGCCATCCTGGCTGCGCTCTTTGTCTATGGAAGCTATCAATACGCAGTCTCCTCTGCCTATCGCGTATCAAGTAAAAAGGCGAAGGAAATGATACAGAAGAACAATATTGACGTGATTCTTGATGTGAGAACAGATATGGAACGTGCTACATTAGGATATTATCCAGGATCCATTCATGTTCCGAGTGCTGACTTGGAAAACAGAATGGCGGACTATCCAAATAAGGATACACGTATCATCGTATATTGCAACACAGGTCATCGAGCAAGAATGGCAACGGATGCACTTCAACAGATGGGATATCATAACGCGCGTTATATTTCATCCACGTATGCATCAATGATGTAAAAAATTGAATACATGATGTCTCTCTTAACGGGTGCCCCTCATCATGGCTTCCACGTTACATGATTCTCTTGTCACACCCACCCCGTTGATCATGGGGATCCTGGGACATACCAATAAGCAGTCGGAACAATCTCTGATAGAGACTGTTCTCACTCCTCTTCTTCAAGAAGTAGGGCGCGTTCCTGATCGGATCTTGTTGCCGTCAGAGGGAAATTCCTCCATCTACCTCCAAGAGTGGGCTGAATCTCTTCATATCAAGACACAGGTCTTTCATTCAGACTGGAAGCGTCATGGGAAGATCGCGCAGATTCTTCGGGACGATCGGATCAAACAAGAGAGCACCCATGTTCTCTTGTTTGTAGGGCCTCGGTCGAAGACATGGGAAAAGGTGGTAACTTCTCTTGTCCGGAAGGGAACTTATGTGGTGACCTCCTCTAACGACGAGCCATTTGTTCATTGGCAGCTTGATGCTGAAGGGCCCGATCGCAAATCAGATACAAAAAGAGGGCAGCAGTGCCTGAAATTCCAAGCGTGAGAACAATGTTCAGAATGACAGCCGCGAGCTGTCCGAAGGGCATCTTGGAGGTCGCAAAGATCACAATGCCACCGACAAGGCTGAGCGAAGCGATGACGGCGTAGATAATGAAAAAGATGTAAAAGTAACCGCAGAGCACGGAGTTAGAGATGGGATCGGTCCATTCAGGGGCGGGCATGGTTCTACCGTATTGTTATTTTTTATTTTTGCTTTTTTTATTTCTAGCAAGGCAGAAGTCTACCAATGTCCCTCCCTCCCTGCTGCGTAGCGAACCTTGTCCGCCCGAATCCCCATACGGCAAACATGGACCAACAGTCTGTGGCAACGAATCAAAGTGGTGCTCGCCTTGTGCGAGATGTCGCAAACTTCTATGAAGCCGCGGCAAATCATCAGATCCGACCGAATGCCCCGCCATTGTTCAAAACCTATCAGCAGATGATGGAGTGGAAACAACGCCAGAACCGTGTATAGATTTCTACTTTTGTTAGTAGATGCTGCTCTTTACAATGTATGTCAATGATGACTATACTGCCAAAAAGATGGAGATGGTTGCTAAGAAATTGGGTAAGAAACTAAAATGTGACATAGAAATGAAATGGCAGTGGGTGAAAGACGCTTGATTTTTATAAGCATGAGTCATCCTAGAACCCTAGAACCCTAGAACCCTAGAACCGCGTATGGAATTTCCCGTGACTAGATAGATATGGCACCTTCTAAACGATCCCACCGCTCTAAGCGTTCTAAGCGTTCGCACTCCAAGCGATCCAAGCGTTCTAAGCGTTCGCATTCCAAGCGCGCCCACCGGTCTCACAAGCGTTCGCATTCCCGTCGCGCAGCGCATTCCAAGCGCTCTAAGCGTCATACCCGTCGTCGTGGCGGTGCCTATGCGATTCATGGTGCGCCTATGGGCTACTCTCTTGCGGGAGACTGGTCCTCTCAGCGTTCTATGGGCCAAGGCGGAGATTACCTGAAATACCACGTTGGCCAGCATGGCGGCGCACTTGGCGGTGCCCCCCTGAATGCGATCACAGGAAGCGTCCTTCCGGCCCACCTCCAGGGCCCCGCCCAGGTGGCGGGATCATTTGCGGCCCTCCAGGAAGTCGCGCATCTACGGGATCAGGCGGGTGGCAAGCGCTCTAAGCGCTCTAAGCGGTCCAAGCGTTCTAAGCGATCCCGTGGCGGCAAGCGTTCCAAGCGCTCTCGTGGCGGTGCTCTCATGGGAGCCCCCTATGGCGCTCCGTCGATGCTCTTGCGAGGAGGAGAGGAGGCTGCGGCGGGTCTCAACCCTCACTGGCGTAGCGTGGAGGTGAATGCCGCAAGCGCGCGTCAGGGCCTTTAAATGGGGGCACGAAGTGCCCCCATACCCCAGTGGAGACGCAAGCGTCACTGGTAGAAAATCTTCGATTTTCTTTCACCCCACACCCCTCTCCATAAGAGATGACGCGAATATGCACCGATCTTCAAGGATCATTCTCACGCCACACGGATTTCTTTAGACCCCTTACCGCAAACGGGCCACTTGTATGGCCTCTTTGGAGCAAGGAGCAGGGCGAACACGATCGGCAAACAAGGGCTCTAGTGCCCCCCGTCCATGAGCGAGAAAGTGCTCCCGATCCGACGGAGAGACCGTCACATCCACCCCCACATATAAATCGCCTCGTCCTCCCATACCATAAGGGAGGGGCATTCCCAGACCCGTCACCATACAGGAATCACCTTGAAAGGTGCCCGCAGGAATCTGTAGAAAGAGGCCGTCGCTGTATCCAGGGTGACCATCCACTCGCACCACGCACCCCAATAGCGCCTCTGACAGCGACAGGGACACCCGTGTCTCCAGATGTTGGAAGCGATCACCCACTCGTTTAAAAAAAGTAAACGCAGGATCATTCGTATCTTCCTGAATATGAATCTGGGCATCGCCAGGTCGCTCATAGGCAGGATGATCCGAACACACCTCTGGAAAGGTCATGGTTTGACCCGATGTCGTGCCAGGAGGAATCTGAATGGAAAGCACGCGCTTCTCATGGGTATAGCCCGATCCCGTGCACGCCGCACACACTTCTAGGACTTTCTCTCCCTTCCCTTGACAATCCAAGCACGGGCTCGTTGTATGAACCGCCATGGGACCCATTTGAACGACCTGGGAGATCGATCCCTGCCCCGCACAAGCACGGCAACGCTCCTTCGAGGTTGCACCCGAATGATCACATGCCACACAGAAACACTGGCGGTTGATATTGATCTCAAACGTATGCCCCACGTAGAATTGGGATAAAGTGAGAACAATCGTCTGAATCGTGGGGGCGGGTTTCTTCCCTTTGCGCACTCCCCGACTCTGATTTCCAAACATGTTCCCAAAGAGATCATTTAGATTCATTTCAAATGGGAATCCGCCTTGCGGAAATCCATGGAATCCAGGGAATCCATGACCCCCAGTAGGCTGCCCATTCATGCTCCCCGTTTCATCATAGATGCGCCGCTGTGCCTCATCCGTCAGAATCTCACTTGCCTGAGAGATCTCTTTGAAACGTTCGGGATCACCGCCTTTATCGGGATGATGGGTGCGCGCCAATTTAAAATAGGCTTTTTTGATTTCGGCGCATGTTTGACTCTTGTCCACCCCTAAGATATCATATAACGACCCAGGCATAGTGTGTTTGTGGAATAGGTCTGGCGTCTCGTTTAAGTATCTAAAGTCTCCTTACCCACTACAACAAATGACCTCTCTGGTGGGGCAGGATTCTGTATGGGAGGAATGTATGAAACAGATGGATACCCAGAGTCACATCCTGTTAACGGGCCCCCCAGGATGTGGTAAAACAACACTGATTCAAGAATGGCTTGCGGCTTATGCGGCGCACAAGGGATGTCCTCACGGGGATCGATGGGGGCGTGAGATTACAGAGGACTGCTATTGGCTGGGCCCTGACCAGGATCGCGGCATTCAGACCATTCGTGGACAATTGAGTCTGTTTATTCGTCAAATGGCCCCCAAAAAGGGAATGTGCCGCTGGGTGGTCATTGATGATGTGGATACATTCCCCCATATTTCACAACAAGCCCTTCGCCGCCCGATGGAGTCCTATTCACACATTACGCGGTTTTTCTTTATTGGGACATCCGAAGAGGATTTGATCCCTGCCCTGCGATCACGGTGTATTCATATCCCTATGAATATCGTTCACATGGAATGTGAAAAGGAGGCATTTCTGAACAAACTATCGATGCCCCATGATCACATAACACATGAGATGTGGATGTGGATTCACAGTGTCTCCTCCAATAATATGAGCGACATGGTTCGGCTCCTTCTTTTGATTCGTGATGTTCATCGCACTCTTCAACAGGATATCACGATGCCCCGTGTTCAGCTCTTGTGCTCCTCCCCATTCTATTTGGATTTTATTCCACTATTGCATGCGATGACGGCGAAGAATGTGGTTCAGGCCATTCAACAGGTCATCCATATTTGGAAGCGGGGGTATGCCTATGAGGATATTATTGAGAGTTTTCAAATGATTCATCAATTATTTGGAAACAATGAGGTAAAGGAAAATGTGCTGATTCATCAATTCTTGATTCATGCTTGGATTTCCTATTGTAAAGGGAATACGAGCATTCTAGCGTTACAGAATGTGATTTATACAATCCTGATGAGGGATTCTATGTTGAAAGTGGCAAAGGAGCCAAAGGAGCCAAAGGCTATGCCAAAGGATGCACCAAAAGGGGTGGAAGCGCTAAAGGTGCCATTGGCTGCGCTAACGGCTGTGCCAATGATTCCTGCAGCATGTGCGACACTGCGAGATCAGATGACATGATATCCTCCTCGCTCATTCGAAGAAACCACCCAAACATCCGACGATCCAACAGTTCTTTCCATGGAAAGGAGACAAATACCGCCACAGGGCATGCAGGGCTCATGGCCCCAGATGCAAGAAGGTCCTCCAATTGAAGCCGTTTACCATCTTTCTTTCGCATTCCCTCCGCCGAGGGATCCACCATGATACCCGTATGAACATACTGGGTCGTGAAACGGGTGAAATCCCATTTCTCGTCCCCACGAATCTGAGCCCCTCCACGTGCAGCAGCAACCCGAGCATAGGTCACCGCCGCCCACTCTACAAACATGGGGTGCTGAGGAACAGGGCACCAGATCGCACGGAATCCTGGAATCACCGTTCCCTCTGGACCCGCATACATTTCATCCAAGTCCGTTCCAAAGAAGACCGTCTTGTCCTTAGGAAGAACGCCAAAACTCTTCAGGCAGACGGTAGAGGCAGAGAGCCACAGGCCACCATAACGGGCAAGAATGGCGGCACGCAAGTAATTTCGTTCGGCCTCATTTACAGGAGACAGGGGGTCCCGTAATCCGGGAGGGAGCTGATCCCATCCACCGAGCCAGTCGGCTGCGCCTGATAGACCACCAATGACTTCTATGCGATACAAATCACTATGATGGTGAACAATGGACTGATAGCAGAGGTTCAAGAAAGGAATGTTGACGGCACGATCGGAACGAGCTCCAAAGTCGCTCCATTGCCGCGCATTCACTTCACTATTGTCATAATAGATCCAGATCACTGGGCGATCCATTCCTTTCTGTAACAAATGCCGATCCAAAAAGGGGTTCTTTCGGATCTGATCGGAGGAGTAGACCACCGCTAACACACAGGAGATGATCAATAGCACGACAAGGACTCCTACTAGTGTAAGAAAGGGATCCATCTACCATATGAGTCCATAAAAGGGCTGGCTCTCACAAAGCTCCACGAAGCGCCCATTGAGAACTAGCGGTCTGTTGGAAATACTCCGTGATCTTACGTTTGTGTTCGGCCTCCTCTTTTTCTCGTTTCTTTTGATATGCCTGGATCATCTCTTTATTGCGGTCTTTTACCGCCTCATGAAAATGTCCTCGCTCTTTCTTATGTTCTTCCATACGCACCTCAAAAGGTCGTTCTTCAGAGAACACAGGGAGTTTATGAAACAGGAGGTGGTCGGAGGTATAGGCGTGAAATAGATCGCTGTATTCGGGTCGTTCATGGAGGGCAGAGGTGAATGGCGCATCCTCTTCTAAGAGCGTCACACCTAGCATGGATCCTGAATAGGTGGCCATATCATTGGGATGAAGAATGAGATCGGTATGGACGTGTGAGCGTGGCACATGGGATTCAAATCGTTGATGAAACTGAGGGTCTACTTTTCTGTCCTTTGTGTCCTCTGTGTCCTTTTTTTCATCTCCTTTATCGCCATAAATGTCTGACACGAAGGATTCATACGGCTTAAGCATGAGATCCCATGTAGTTGGCTTATTTGCAGGTTTATCCGTAAGTGAATGTTTTTTTACAGGTGCATCCTCTTTCAACCATTCGTCATATCCCTTGGATGTAGAGACGTGAAGCTTTTCAAACTGCTCATTGAATTCTTGTTGAAAGGTGGCGGTATCCGAAAGAGAGTCCAAGACGTCATAGACGGAATTATTCAATTCATGGATCCACTGTTGCTCTCGAGTCTGTTGAACTTCTTCTACATCCAGACAGGGAAGACCATCGCGACCTCCTGATTGACGTTTGAGCACTGTAGTTAAACAGGCGTAGGCGGAGAGAATTTCATCAAAGAGGGTGGCATTTCCACCGCGATCAGGATGTGCCTCTTTGAGAGCGGTGGCAAAGGCTCGTCGGAGCGTATCAGGGGTGGCCTGATCCAATGAGGTCATGCCGAAATAGGCGAGGGAGGTGTCAATGGATGCCATTATGTCTACTGTAGGAGGATAGCAGGTGTTTGGTAAGGAAAACACGCCATCTCTGTGGAGACGTTCCGTGTGCTTCACAAACACCCCCTCTCCCACAATGTTGGGTGAATACAAGTCCTCTCCTAAGGAGAGGGGTGTGGGGACGGAACGTCTCCACTTAATAGGTCAACTTCTTCTGATTCTGATCCACTCCATCGGTAATCACCATCTGTTTCATGCGATCGGAATATTGCTGATTACGAACATGCATCTCTGCCCGTTTGCGTTCCCGCAACTCATCCGCGTGTTGTTGCCGTTGTTCAAACTCGCGAATGCCATGAAGTTCCGTCTGGCTAAAAGGATCGGGTGCCTTCTCACGTGAGGCACGATACTGCTCATAGTTTCGGTCCGTCACATGAACATTCGCCACTTTGTCTGAGATCGTGCTCTCTGAGGTATAGGCGCCACGAAGATCCGTGAACTGAAATTTGGATTGGGGGGCCGCAGTATATGTCGCAGGACGCTCTCCTACCAGGTCCACTCCATAGTTAGGATTGAGGCTCAGTGCCATTTCTCCAGGGTGAACGATGAGCTGATTGGTCGGTTGGCGCGACTTCTTGGATTCATCGTCGAACATGCGATTGAAGACATCGCGGTTGAATTCGCCTTTGAACGAGGGACCCGATGTGCGTGCATCCGTTGCTTTAAGCCAATCACCATATCCGTCCGAATCGGGGTCAGGGAGATGGGTCTTTTCAAACAGTGTATTGAACGCATTCATGTCCAAATTCTTCGCGTTGAGACGGACGGGTTCACCATGATCCCATTTCTTCGCCTCAGAATCTCGTTGGGAGTGAAGAGACGCCGCCGATGTGTTCGCACCGACAGTCGTTTCCGTGCGACGGCCTCCACGCATGTGTTTCAAGATCTCGGACAAATAGGCATAGGCGCGAGTGACCGCCTCAAAATACTCTTCCGATCCACCCTTGTCAGGATGCGATTTCAGAGCCATTCGTTTGTAGGCGGATTTCAACGTCTCATCGGTCAAGGCAACTTCTTCTTGAATCCCGAGCACTTCTAGACAAGAAGAGAAGTAGGTCATCGCTTTTTGTTTGGAGGTATCGGTAATGACTTTCCAGTGAGGCGTTTGATCGATATGGTGAGTGAGTTGGGTGCTGCGTGATTGCGCCTGCGGATAGGGGACGTGTGATTGCCGTGTGACAGGCGCTGTATGTGTTGTTGTTGCGCTTGTATAACCGCTATTGGCGCTAGTGGCGCTATGGCCCGCTCCGCTATGGCCCGCTCCGCTTGTCCCCTGTTCTCCCGGGAGAGACGGGGGCGTTCCACCATGTTGAACAGTAGACACATAGTGAAGCAAGTAACTATAGACACCCGCGCGTTTCGCAGAGGTCACATACTCCATCGAGGCCAAACAGGTCTGGATGATTTGAATTCTTTTTTGTGGATCGCGAATCTGAATCATGTTAGAATACATTCGAACATGAACGGGATCCATCGCGGATAGTTGATTCCCCATCTTGTTAGAATGGAATAAAAGAGAGAGACGGATGGGACGCAATGGAATCTCTCTTATAGATAGAATGTCCATTGTAGAGAAAGGAAACCACATGATGAAAGATGCAGAAAGCGCCGTTCAAAGCGCCGTTCAAAGCGCGGCTCAAAGCGCGGCTCAAAGCGTCGCTAAAAGCGCTGTCCAACATGCTGTCCATAAAGTTACGGATGCTGTCCACAACGCTGTCGATAAGGTTCAGGAGGTAGCTCATACGGCTCAGAATGCCACAGACAAGGTTCAAGATGTCGCCCACCAGGTTCAAGATGTCGCCCACCAGGTCCAGGCTGCCACCAAACAGGCCGATGCCATGATCGTTGGTGCAGAGAAGATCATAGATGCTCTTCCCGACTCCATTTCTCAAAGCGCGGCGGGAGTCACAGTGCTCCAGACGCTAGATGTGATCCAGAATGTTCTGAAAGAGGCAGATCAGTTCGCGGGACAGATGGCGGAGATCGCGGAAGAAGCGGATCGCGCTGCCGAGCAAGCGGAGGCCTATATCGCTCGAGCGGAACAGATGGCTGAGCAAGCGGAGCAGATGGCCGATCAGGCCGAACAAGTGCTATCAGGATGCTCCTTTCTAGCGATCTGTGGCTGTGAAGCGCCAAAGGCACAAAAAGCACAAAAAACACCAAAAGAAGTCCAGGCACGTGTCTAACTGATCCGAAAGACATAAAGACATACACAGGAGATACCCCAGAATGATGAGAAACCGCGGAGACTGTGTGCTACGTATCGGTATTGTAGGAAACGGATACATTGGTCGTGCCACACGGCTCTTGGAATGCGTCTCCATTGACATCACGGTGTATGACATTCGCCCCGAACTGTGTCATCCTCTCGGAACGACCATGGCGGATGTAGAACATTGCGATCTGGTCTTCTTTTGTCTTCCTACCCCCATGGATCATCATGGCTCATGCCATACCAATCTTCTTCTGGACTCTCTTCGGACGCTACAGAATCCCTATAAGATCATTCGTTCCACGGTTCCCGTCGGTCTTTCACAATCCGTGGGTGCCTATTTTATGCCCGAATTCTTGACAGAGGCCAATTGGAAGAATGACTTTATTCATACAAAACAGTGGGTGCTCGGTCGTCTGGAGGGAGACGAGCATGCAGAACAAAACGAGGAGTTCACTCGGCGCGTGACCACCCTCATTCAGACCTGCTGGAAAGATGGTGTGATTGTCAGCGACGAGATCGCATGGATGACCACGTCGGAAGCGGAATTCCTGAAACTCGCAAAGAACTGCTTTCTGGCCGCCAAAGTGGGGATCTTCAATGAACTCCATGCCTTTGCCACCGCGAAGGGCATCGACTACAATCGCGTCAAAGAGGTGATCCGTCTGGACCCGCGTATCGGCACGACGCATCTGGACGTTCCAGGCGCACAGGGGCGATTCGGATATGGGGGCACGTGTTTTCCAAAGGACACCCATAGTCTTTATAGCCAGTTTCAGACGGCGGGCATCCCCTCCTATTATTTTCAAACGAGTCTGATTCGCAATGATGAAGTGGATCGGAAAGAGAGAGAATGGGCGACCGACTACTGGCGGACAACGATTCCCACGGAGAAAAAGATTTCATTGGTGCTGCCTTCGCTTCATGAAGGGCTGAATCACGATTTGTGCTCCAGGCTCCTCGCGAGAGACCATATTGTCATTTATGTATCGGATACTCCCGTGACGCGTCTGGACGATTCTCTGTCAGAGGTGAAGACCTTTCTGACCAAACGATGCTCGTTTCAGCAAAAGCAGTTCTTTCCCAAGCTAGACGAGATCTGGGATCTCAGTTCGCTTCAACAACGCCCCACAACGTATACGGACCAGATCATGTCCATCACGCAGACGAAGCATCTCATGGATCTGGTTCAAACGCACTCTTGCCATTTCATTGCCCTCGTAGACCAAGAGAATCCTCTCATTCGTGCATTTATGAAAGAGAACCCCCTCCATGCCCCGCGTATGGAAATGATTTGCCTTCAAGAAACGCCATTTCATTCCATTCTGTCTACCTTTCCTGCCTTCAAGTGAGCAAGCAGCCGTTTGATCTCCATGATACTCGGAATGGGAATCATCGCCTCGCACTCCCAAAAGAATCGTTTCCCCACGGAGTGGAAGGAAAACGAAGAGGGAAACCAATAGGGTGCCAAGAGGGGAAGAGATCGTTCTGGACAAGGAGGAATCAGCCCCCAACTTTCCAGAGGAAGCACGGCGGCCAATTGCTCCACGGGTCGGATGTCCGTGACACGCACCTGAACGCTTCCAGGAAACACAGGACATTTCTCCTCGCACAGCCATGACCAGAGTGGGGGGAGAGTAAATGGATAATACCAGTTGAAGCAAACCTCGTCATATCGTCCTGTATAATAGGCCCAATTCCATTGAATGCCATAGAGATATTCCGAACAGATTCGTGATCTCTCCTGGCCAGGAAAGAAGGTCGTTCGATAGAGCTCCTGCCATCCTGGGAGGAGTGTATCTTTCCCACGAAGAAGGAAGACCTCTTCGTTTTGAGTGAGGGGCCAATCTTTGTCTCCTAGCACAGCACCATCTACATACCGTGCCTGTCGTTGTTTTTGAAAGAGTGCGTGGGCGATGTGGGTTTCTTCTTGGGATGCAAACACGCGAAGCAGGCGTAACAACCCGTCTTCTTGGAGCTCAAGTGTCGAAGGACATACAAGAAAAGTCCCCTGTGACAAGAGAAGATGAAGCGCATCCATGAGGACGCTGTGCCCCTCTTGGCGTAAGGTGAGACCGATGGAGCGAGGGAGAAAATCATTTCCTAGAAAGGACATGGCCATGATGTAACTGAGAAGGAAGGTGCGATGAGAGGCGGGGGCGACCTCCCGAATCAACCAACTGCGGAGGGCGTGAACGGAGAACCACTCCATTGTGGGGGTGCAAAGCGCCCCCAGCACCCCTGTGGAGGCACTTCGCGCCCCCACACCCCCTTCTCGTGGAGACGCGCGGGCATTCTCCACAAACATACCCCTCTCTTGTGAACCCGTGCCCGCTCCATGAGAAGAGTGTGAACCCGTGCCCGCTCCATGAGAAGAGTGTGAACCTGTGCCCGCTCCATGAGAAGAGTGTGAACCTGTGCCCGCTCCATGAGAAGGGGGTGAACCCGTGCCAGTTCCAATAGGAGAGGGGTGTGGGGACGCTCGCGTCTCCACCAACTGCTCCTCTCGGAAGAGCCATACCTTAGAGATCCCCGCCGTCTCCATACCAAGGAGAGACAGCACGATGAGATCGGCATCCAGACCATAGACCGCCACGGACCCCTGATACGCTCCCGTTCGCCACGCAGAGAGGATTTTATGCTCTCCCTCTCCTGGCTCATCGCTAGACGACAGATGCCAGTTGGAACCATGCTCTTGAATCATCCGTTCCAGGCGTTGACGCAATCTCGTCATAAACACTGTGCCAGGTGTAATGGCGTTGGTGTCCCAACGAACTGCTTTTTCAGCCTTATCTGCTTGCGCTTCCTCCTGCGTCCGAAGCCAGACCGATGTAAAGCGCCGAAGGCGCTGTTGGCGCATTTTAGCCATAGGAACAACCCCATCCATTGCGAGAAAGACGCCCACCGTCGGCGCCACTTGACGAATCATCCAGAGCGTAGAAGAGACAACAATCTCTAGAAAGGCCGTTTCCCATTCTTCATGATGCTCTTCCGAATACACGGGGACATCCTCGCGCTGAAGACAGTGATAAATCAGCCCATTATAATCCATAAAGAGCCATGAAAGAGCATCTGTCGGATGCTGTTTGATGACTAATTCGGGAACATCCTGTAGCAATTGTCGATAATACGATGGAATCCCCATTGCGCCTGTAGTGCACCGATCTACTAAGACAACACGACTCGGCTTTAGATTTGAAATGGAAGGTCTATACTAGAGATGGAAGGGATATCCATGATAATGTCTGAGCTAGGAGGCTCTGTCGCCTCTGCGACAGCAGAGATTCATCGTATGATGCCTGATTCGCTTCTGTTCGGATCCTTTTTACTGTATGTTCTCACCCAACATGCCCCCTTTGGTGTCTTTGCCCTGTTTGTATTAGAATTGATCCTTTCCCACAAACTTGTGGGCTGGGTCATGGCACAATCCGTCGGCGCCCCTCTTCCTCCGGTTAAGGAGCCATCTGCCGCCTGTCGTATGGGATATAAGATCGGTCGCATGGACTTCCGACGACTCTTTTCGCACGCCTCCTATCCATCCTTCGCCATGTTTTCCACAATGGGTGCAATCGCCTATTTGAGCCGCTCCATGAGCACCTTTTCAGAAACCCTGGATGCAATGGGGCCCGTGTGGGCCTCCCGTAAAACGGTTGCGATGATCTTTGCGATCTGTCTTGTTCTTGCCGTGGTAGGAGGCCGCATCTATTCGGGATGCGAGTCTCCAGGAGAGATTGTTCTGGGAGGAGTTCTGGGAGTGGGCGCAGGTATCCTTCTATATTCCCTTCATCTGTCTCTCTTTGGAGAACAGGGCATGAACTTTCTCGGCCTACCCTATTTGGTAACGAAGGAATCGCAAGGCACGCCCATCTATGTCTGCCACACCTCGACTCACTAAACCAAGACACATTATCTCCGTCTAATCAGAATGGAATCTCTAAGGGATCTCCTTACCGATGTTCATGTATTGCTACGGAGTGGCATGACGACGTTGCCCCTTACGATTGGAGGAACCATGCTCCTACTCGGCCTGTGCACGGCAAATTATGCGATCCTGTTTTTCTTGGTGGGATTTCTTATTCTGATTCCTGCGTTGGTGGGAGGAGTCAATGCGTTTGCCTCTTACATGCAATGGGACTGCACTATGGTGTATCGCGACCTATGCAATCTTGTGATCCCTTTTCAGGGCCAAGGGGCTCAGGAGGCCAAAGAAGAATGTGTTGTGATCACGCCATGGATGACGATGATGGCCTTCTTTTTGGGATACATTCTTCAAAATGCTGCCGTCCTATATACCCGAGAATCCCCAGACGTTCCGATCGATGAAACCAATCCTGATGTAGAAAAGAAGACGGTCACGCGCAAGACACAGGCCGTGATCTCCCTGGTGACCATCATTGCTTTTATTTTTATCGTTCTCAAGTATCGCTATGATGGAGAGTGCGAAGGGATCCTGCGCATTCTAGGAGCGTCGGTCATTGGTGGCCTTCTGGGCGTGGGATGGTATTCTCTCTTGCGCGAAGTGGGACAGGATCGGCTCTCGGATCTTTTTGGAATTGCGAATCGTCTTCTCCCACCGAGCGCGTTGGCCAATAAGCCGATTGCGTGCTTGCCAGAGAGCTGTATGTAGGTGGAGGCGCAAAGCGCCCCCACACCCCTGTGGAGGCACTTCGCGCCCCCACACCCCCTTCTGGTGGGGCCTTCTATTCACACTCCCTTCTGGTGGGGTCTTTTATTCACACTCCCTTCTGTTAAGAGCATTGTGTCCCCACACCCCCTTCCTATCCCTTCATGCAGGCCTAAAAAAAGTCATAGAGCCGTTTGAGTTCCTCCAGACATCGGACCGTCCGAACCATATCCGCCTGTTTCACCGTTCCATGCCGTACACCCCTTCTCATGTGCTCCACAAAGACCGCCGAGTAGGTGGTAAAGCAGAAGGGAATCCCATAGACGGTTTCCATATCCTCTTCAAAAGCAGCCAGTCCAAGGCGCTGATTCACCTGTTCGTGAAGATGATACAGCCAGGACCGCACAGACTCTTTGGAGAACACAAGTGGCCGAGATCGATCATAGAGCACATAGTGTTTTTTACAGAGCGGGCAAGGGAGAGAGAGGGCCAGGCTATGGAGAAGTCCGCGCCAGAGTCGTTCCTCTTCATGGGGCAAACGGATCACGGGCAATCCAATTCGCTCCGCGGAGAAATGAAGAAGCTTCCACAGGGCGGGGCCCCATACTGAATTCTGTGGAGCCTCCATTTGGTATAGGTCTCTTTTTTCATAGATGGAAAGATCGCGCGCATTTTCAAGGGATAACATAGAATGGAGGACGATCATGATCCATATGATATGCCTGCTGCGCCTGTCCCTCTTCCCTCCGCACCCGCTGCGCCTGTCCCTCTTCCCTCCGCGCCCGCTGCGCCTGTCCCTCTTCCCTCCGCGCCCGCTGCGCCTATGCCCGCTATGCCCGCTGCGCCCACTGCGCCCTTCCCTTCTCGCGAGCCTATTGTGGACCGAGTGGCCCCATTTGAACGAACAGAACGAACAGAACGAGTCGCCCCATTTGAACGAACAGAACGAACAGAACGAGTGGACCACATGAAAGGAGAAACTCTTACGATGGCAAATCCAGGTCGTATCTTTCCCTACATCATGGCACAAGAGTCCACGCATTTTCAGTTTAAAACGAAAGAGATGGAGCGACGATTTCAACAGATGATCGAACAAATCCCCGATCTTACGGTTCGGTTTGATTATGGTCGAGAAGACAAGTCAGACATCCTCCTAGTATCTTCCTCTGACCCCACGCAGATCGTGGGGAAACTCCATTTGCTTCTTGTGGACCGGCGGGATCGTGGAGACCCATTAAAACGGTATGTTAAAATTCATCTCTTTCATATGAAGGATCCCCAACAATTTGAACTTGTCCGACAGCGTGTCACGAACTTTTTTGAGAAGATCGGGCAGTCTGTCCGCACCTCTACGACGCGTATGCCCATGACGGAATCACAAACGAAACGGGTTCACCACACGCGCAGACGGGTGATTTCGGCGACACGGAAACGCGCTCCCAGCATGAAGCGTAGTAGCATGAAGCGTGTCATCAAGCGCAGCAGCATCAAGCGTAGCAGCATCAAAGGCAGCATTAAGCGCAGCACAAAGCCTCGTTCATAAAATTGATGACATCCGTCCGAGGTAGAAAAGGCATCCCACTACGTAGCAACATGGAATATCACGTCCCCCGTCTCCTCTGGGAAAACGTAGAGGCCGTTCTTGTCGCCCATTCCCGCCGATACGTCTGCGAATTAGCAAAACGTCTCCATGTTCCAGAGAAAGAATTGCTACAGAAGGTGCTTCCCTCTGATTCGGTCAAGCTGCATCTCTACGAGTCACAGTCTACCACTCATCAATGTAAAGCGTATCTACAACATCATACGATCACTGTCTTTTGTAAAAAGCCAGTCGCGTATCATAGCAATTATTGTGCCTTTCACCGAAATGACCGAATGCTCGTGGTGGACGGATGCAACCCTACCATCGTGGAGCGTGTCAAAGACCTGAATACGATGGAACCCCTCTGGATCGTGGAGTCGGATCTGATCAATGCAAAAGGAGACCATGTGGGGAGAATCCACAAGGAAAAACAAGTGATCACACGATGGATCTTTGAAGAAGACACAGGCGCACCCGCCTAAACAAATGAACACGCATTAGAAGTAAGGCGGTCATGGAACCGCAACAACAGTCGCAAGAGGCAGAAGCCCCTCTTTTTATCTTTCATCCCAACTCCCTATGGAGCTCTGATTCAGACTCCGATTCCATGCCATTGTTAGAGTCCCTTCTTGGGGTGTCCTGGCGAGAGCAAAATCAAGAACAGGGCCTATTGGGTGCACGTAAACGAGAGGACTCGGACTCCGACTCAGACTCAGATCCCGTTATGAAACGACGTCGCTGCGAACCCGATGAACCTGATCCGTTTTTTATGAAATTGTCCTCAGGAGAAGAGTTCTATTTTACAGAGGAAGACGGAAAAGACCTCGTGAACATCCATGAACCCAATGTCATGCTCCGCAATATTATCGCCGACATGCCACGAAAGATCTCCAATCGCATGCGCTATCTCGCCAAGTTCAATCACACGGAAATCATGGAAGGACCGCGTCATTTTGAGAACGTCTACAACGCCGTGATCGCAGGATACATCCGTGAGTGCCGTCTCCGTCGGATCTTTCGTGGCGTCCTTCAGCGCTGGAGGATTCGTAAAATGAATCGTGCCTCTACCGCCGCCATTGATCCGATCACCCTGTCTCCTCCCGAGAAGACCGTCACTGTATATGATTGGGCGACACGAAAGAGATACCTGTTTGATGCGAAGAGCCTCGCAACCCTCATCGACTCCCAATTGCTCTACAACGAATACGGCTTCTCCGTCCCGCACATGCCTCGCAATCCATGGACCAACATCGAGTTCACCTACATTCAACTCGTCTCTATGTATGAACAACTCCAACAGCACGGTGAACTCCGATGGGGATTCACAACGCTTCGAAGCCATCAGTTCCACAAAGAATCATGGGAACTCTACCATCGTCCCGCGCTCACCATGAAAGCCATTCGCGCCTCTATGACACTACTGGATACCCGTGCGGCCCGAGAGATGCTAGAGGATTTCATTATTCGGCAAATGGAGGAGTGTCAGATGACCATGACGGACAATATCCTTCACATCTATTCCCTTGCGATCCAGCATGCGCCGAATCACTGGTATGTAGAGTCCTTTAAATCCCTCGCCTGCCAGTTTTGGGAGGCCGAGCAGTTTGGGGTCCGTGCCCCTGGTATCCTCTCCGCGTGTCGCGCGCTCTTCAAAAAACAGCCACAGTTTGTGCGAGAACTCCGTGAGGCGGGTATTATTACGGTGATACGTACTACGTAGTGCTGCGTAGTGCTTATAAAAATTGAAGCAGGAAAACTCTGTGTAGAAAGAAGACATCATGGGGCACCACTTCTCTTTAGAAAATAGCACATGTTGTGTTGCGCTAGCAACCTTCTTCTCACATACCGATCATGTTGTCCAGCCCGAGCCACAGGAGCAGCAACCACAGGAGCAACACCCACAGGAGCACCCCTACGTGATCGATCCCTATCACGGCGCAACCGACGAGAATACGCCTTATGATACGGTAGAGGGCCTAAAGACGCGAATCAAAGTCCTGCGCGTGCTCGACGGGGATACATTGGACGTGGGAATGTGTCGCGATGGCCGCACTGTCTTGAAATACCGTGTTCGTCTCTATGGCATCGACACGCCTGAAAAGCGCCCTTCGCGTACCGACCCCCTGCGTCATCTGGAGATCCAGGCCTCCCTTCGCTCCAAGCAGGCTCTTACCGACCGCCTGATCGAGAATGATTGGATGGTCGTGGCGCACTTTGACAAGCCCGATAAATATGGTCGTCTTCTCTGCAGCCTGTTTGACAAGAATGGAGAGAATCTGAATGAGTGGATGATTCGTATGGGGCATGCGGTGGCCTATTTCGGAAAGACCAAGAAGAAGTTTCAAGCCGAGCCCGTCGCGGCAAAGGAGCCCGTCGCGGCAAAGGAGTCCATCATGACCGCAGAGGAGCCCCCTTCTAGCGAAGAGGAGTTTGAGGACTTGGCTGCCCCCTAGTCCCCTAGTCCCTTAGTTCCTTAAAAAGCGCATGGCCTTATTTTTTAAGGAAGAAGTAGAATGCGACTCAACGCAAGAGCAGTGGCAGGAGCGGTCGCTGTCTTTCGCACCAATGGTGTCGTGGGAGAGGTGGAGGCGACCGATCATGGGACACACACCCATCTTTGTGCCACGTTTACATCACTTCCTCCTGGCCCCCATGGATTCCATCTTCATACGGCAGGTGACCTGCGAGGAGAGGGATGTCAGGGTTTGTGTGAGCATTATGATAAGGGAGGCCATTGTCATGGGGATGGCCCTCATTCAAAAGGGGAGCGCCATACAGGGGATCTGGGAAACATTGAGATGCGTAATAAAAAGATCACTCGCCACTATGATCTGAAGGGAGTTCGTGTGTCAGACCTGTGGGGGCGATCCATTATTGTTCATGAAGACAAGGATGATCTGGGGAAGGGCGGGAAAGAGGATAGTCTGATCACGGGCCATAGTGGAAAGCGATTGGGATGCGCGCTGTTTGGACGCACTCGTATTCACACTGGACGCGGGCCTCATGCCCGTGGCACGCGCAAGCGTCGCACCACAGGAACCAGAAAGGCAGCATCCACGTCTTGAAGCGGTGGCACGGAGACCCATATGGTGCCAAGATAGGGGCCCGCAGGTGTTACATTCTCTGACCATGCCAGTCGCGAGGTATGGGACAGAAAGAGGCGAGCATATTTTTCCATGGTGCATCCGATAGGAGACCCACTAGGCCCACTATCAGATAGGATGCCGTCGCCATGGGATCGTTGTTGTTCCGCGAGCGTCCATTCATCAGGGGGATCAGGAAAGAAGCGATCATAGAAGGCCTCTCGCTCCTCTTCAGTGGTCCACTTGTGCTCGTCCCAAAAGGGTCCAGACAGCTCCATCTCACGCAGGGACCGCAAAGTAGACTGAGACCATGTCATGCGACCGCGCGCGGTATCTCCATAGAGACAGGCGGTAGGAATAGAATAACGCCGAGAACGACGAATAGTATCTTCGATAGGCGTTACAGACGCAGCAGGCTCAGGGAGAATACGAAAACTCTTCTCTTGTTGAGCAGGAGACAGACACGCGGACAAGACAGCCAGACAGAGAATGTTGGAATCCTCTACACGATAACCGAGTAGGCTTTCATAGTGTTGTAGCACTTGAAAACACACACGATAGGACTCCGCATACGCAGAGGAGGCCACATACGCAGACAGGAGTTCCCAGACACGAGAGGGCTCTAGATGACGTGCCATCCACCATGCGCTGGTGGCCTTCCCTTGATATAGGGCGCGAAAGAAGAAGAGCTCCTTGGGAGATAGATCCGAACAGAAGGGAGGTGTGCGGGGCGTCACACGATCAGGAACCGCGGAGGTCAACACCGTCCATAAGGAATGATCGCGCATGCATCGTTGGCTCAGATGATGCGCAGAGACAAGAATGTCCTCTTCGGTGACCGCATCCGATGCAAGTGTTGTCGCGGCGCGAACCAGCCATTGGAGATCAAAGGGTCCTCTGTGCCACATCCATGCGGAAAAGAGTGTGGAGATGGCCTCCGCCGCATACCCGCTGTCGATCAATTCACGACACCAGAAGACGGTTTCGGAACAATCACTTCGCTGACTCGAATACACGAGTGCGGCATGGACCTCGTCCAAGGAATACAAATGGCGTGTGAGAACCATGGCGGATGCTCTATCCCTATCGAGTGATGACTCTCAATTTTATGGGACGCGCGCCACAGGGGCATGCGGCATATCCCCTTTAAAAAGAGTCGCCCCTCCTACCAAGAATGGAATCCGCCGATGCGCATGAGATTATTCCAGGGCTGTGGCTAGGAAATGCCCGTGCTTCCATGGACGAGGCGTTTCTCAAAGGGAAACAGATTCACGTGGTATTCAACTGCACCAAAAATCTACCCTTTTGTCCGGTCGTTCCCGTTCAATACCGTGTTCCCGTAGATGACAATTTGGAAGAGCAAGAGATCCGTAACATGGAACTGTGGTCCTCCGAGATTGCCTTTAAGATGATGGGACACTATCGTGCAAATCATACGATCCTTGTTCACTGTATGGCAGGGATGCAGCGCTCCGCCGCTGCCATGGCGATCATGATGATTGCACATTTCCGTATTCATGCCGCAGAGGCCATGTCACGTATCAAGGGCATCCGCTCGATCGCTTTTCATCCACGAGCCAATTTTGGGCGATCCATTGAGGCCTTTGATCATCGGTTTCACGGAGAGATTGTTCCCGCGATGCGATCCATTCATCAAAAAGAAGCATAAGAGAAGAGATGTCTGACTCCGCCATCGTTTCACAGAAGCCCAGTAGAGGGTGGTTGTGTTGCCGTGAGAGCAAGGATCGCTACGGATTTAGCCTCGTTCTCCAGTCACTGGACCTGACCGACGTAGAAAAGGAAATCATTCAAACTCGCTACTTGTCCATGCTAGAGAATTTCCAGAAACGGGCCCGCCAGTATGCCTCTCTGTTTTTCGTGGGTCATTTCATCATTACGGTGGGATCCCTGTTTGTTCCCGCCTTACTATCCATTCAGAATTCATCGTATGCTACGACGCATAGCGAGTTCGGCAGCCAGGTTTATTGGATCACCTTTGCGCTGTCTCTACTGGTCACGATGTGTAATGGCATGATCACGCTGTTTAAAGTGGATAAGAAATACTACTTTTTGAATACGACCATGGAGCGTCTGCGAAGCGAGGGATGGCAATATGTGGGTCTGACGGGACGCTATTCAGGCAGTGGTAGCACGCATCAGAATCAATTCCTCACGTTTACCCATCACATTGAAAAGATCAAAATGAAGCAAGTAGAAGAGGAATATTACAAGATGCAAGAGAAAACGGAGACAACACCGCCAGGCGCTTCCTCGTCCACTGCGATTGATCTGTATCCGTTGTCGCCCGATAAGCCGTTGAGTATGATGAAGCAGGCCGTGCCAGGCCCTGTTCAAGATACGGTTCAGTCTCTTCTCCAAGCACAAGAGGTGGATCTTCGTCTTCTTCGCGGTAATACACAGGCGCTTCTCTTATCGGATGCGTCTGCTGCTGCCTCTTCTGCCTCTGCGTCTGCGTCTTCTCTGCCTGCGGCTTCCGCACCTGCGTCTTCTCTGCCTGCGGCTTCCGCACCTGCGTCTTCTCTGCCTGCTTCTCTCCTTTCTACCTCTATCGCCATTGATCAAGAGATTGGAAATGATGTGAATGAAAGCACATAAGAAAGAACACCACACACTAGATGGGGCGCCAAGAACCTCAATGTCAATGCCTTCCAGGGTGTCGTGAACCCCCTTTGAAAGGATCCCCCTTTTGTGCCGTTCATCAGAAGTGCACACGACGCGCCCCTGTAACAGGATGGGAAATCAAGTATGACCCTGATCGATACAATCGTCTCAAAGGAGATCGCGAGTCTCACAATTGTTATGCCTATGCGTTTGATTACTTACAGAGGCCCAAGAAGGGGTGCACCGATGATTCCTGTCCTGCGCCTTATCCGCAACCCGGTCGGGCGAGTGGATACAAAAAATGGTCGAAAGTGGATGGAAAGAGATGCCCTGATTTGATGGCTCGTCTCATGGGAGACATTAAAGGGATTCAGATCGGTGTTCCCTTTGAAAAGGCTTGCCCGAAAGGGATGCGTAAGATTGCGACGGTCGTGGATCCCAAAGAGGACTATCATTTTTACACTCAAAACGAACCTCTTACGCCCAATGAACCAGGTATGTGGTCCCATAAACCAGGGGGACAACCCGTCACGAATAAAGATGCGTCAGGGCGCCCCATTTTTGATCCTGCACTCGCCTATCGTATTACAAAAGAGGCAAATCTAAACTATAGTAAATTTTGTGGTTTTCAATGTATCCCTGTTATGAAACATGGAAAGCGTGTGACCTTTCGATTGGGACGAGGGGGGCGCCGTCTCACTAGGCGGGTTCATGGATCTAAGCGGTCTTATCGCCGCAAACCTTGAAGCCATTTCGCCCCATAGGCACGAAGAACACCACTGTTCGGATGAAGATATTGAAGAGCCTCTACACAATCCATCCGATTCGCAGGGTGGATCACACACATCTTTCGGATGACATGATGAATCTTTTCACGATACGGGGCAATCTGCGCGGTGAAAGAAGGCCACATGGACCATTTGGAAAGAAGATCAAGAAGCGTCACTCCGATGGCCCAACTGTCGATTGCGCTCCAATACGCCCGAAACCATGCTGCCCCCTCCCCTTTTTGCACGATTGGATCTTGTGCCACCTCTTCCAATTGCTGCTCCATCTCCATTTCAGACATACCTGTGAGCGCGCGCAGTTTTCGTAGAATCCCCTTTTTCGTGACCATCAAGTGAATCGCACGATCTAGTTTTTTTCCCTCTGCGACTGCCATGAGAAGGGCAGAATCAGGTGGTTCATGAAAGATATTGTAATCATACTGATGCATCACCATGGCCTCCAGATCTCCCGCAGTATCAATGGGAATCGATAGATTAAAATCAATCACACGTGGAACCTGATGTGCATCTACCATGATGTTTCCTTGATGAAGATCACGATGAGCAATCCCAAACAGAGTCAGAAGCGCCCCTGCCTCTAAGAGATGCGTCGTGAATTGCATCACTTGAAATTCTCTAACATTCAATGTATATTCGGACAAGGGTGTTCCTGCATGAGACATGCGAAGAACGCGAAACTCAGACAGAGGGCGATCGTGAAGGACTTTACAGGCGCGGATATCTTTCTCTTTTTGTTTGTTGGAAGGGACACACATGGATTCGGCTACGGCAAAGTAATTTCTCCATAAAGGAATCCGCCGAATGGTCTCTGCGATCTGGAGCTCCACGGCGGCATCTACTGGATTTGTTAATTTAGTGAGATGTCCAATGGGGCGTTTGTCTCCTTTGTCTCCTTTGGCACTGTCGCCTTTGGCATCCTTGTCGCCTTTGGCATCCTTGGCATCCTTGTCGCCTTTGGCACCTTTGGCACAAGAAAAAGGGGTCGTAAAGACACATCCATATAATCCTTGCCCTAGTATTCTTCCACCTAGCATCTAGCAGAAGGAAAGAAACGAAATGATCGCATCTTTCCACTTGCTTTGCACTCGCTTCCCGCTTTGCTTCGCTTTGCTTCGCATCCGCATCCGCATCCGCATCCCACTTGTGTAAAAGACCCATGATCATTTCCGAATCCTACAATAGTATGTATGAATCCGCCTTATGGTATGGAATCATTCTATTGATCGTAATTGTCATCATAGAGTCGTGTGTGTCCCGCCCCCTCTTAGAGGGGTTCCTTGTTCCCGTCGGAGAGTCCGCCCGTTGGGCCACATGGGTCCCACGACGAGGGGATGTGAGTCTCCAGAAAGAACAAGACGGATACATTCGCGATCTTCGGTATCTGGCGACATATACGGACATCCAACGCCTCGGAGTCGATCACGATTTTTGCCGAATGGTTGTGTCCGAAACGGATCCCAAGGACATGTTCTTCGCCTGCGCGCTAGGAGGAACCGAAGGCCTCTCCACCGTCAAGTATCGCACCCCCTCTACGAAAAACGGATTCCAAGTGTCCCGCGACGATTACATGAATGATGTTCTCGGTGAAGGCCGAGCCGCCTATTGCCGCATTCTGAAAATAGGAGACCACTTTGAGGCCAAAGGCAACTCCGCAGGCGACACCTCTTTCTCCACGGCCTTAGTCACGGATTCCAATCCACCCCCTGCGATCCAAACCCTTCTCACGTTTTACGATGGAATCGTCTTTTGGCTTCGGATGCGAGATGATCTCTTGGATTATGCCCAGAACCTCATGATTGCCAATGTTGGCGCCATGCAGATCAATGAACTTCCCCAACCGATCACAAGGGGTCTCTCTTTCAATGGTATGGATCAGTATCTTCGTCTCGGTGAAACCAGTGAGCTCTCTTTTGGAAAGAAGGTAGGACTACGATTTCTGCGAGCCACATCGTTTTGGGTCTATTTTGATGAGTTTACGAACAATGCCACCATCTACGATTTTGGAAATGGCGCGGGAAAGGACAATGTGGTAGTGAAAATCGTGGGACGAGGAAATCCAGGCCTACAAACGCTCCCGCCCGTCACCTGTATGAGTCCAGAACAATCCACTGTCCCTACTGAGCCTTCAGGGCCGGCGTGCACGGAAGAGGTGTCTCCTCAAGTGGCCATGGCAACCTCTCGTGGCGATGTGAACCGATGGGACTGTCCGAAACCCGAATTGTTTGGTCGTATCATGGAACCCCTTCATCGCAGTAAGGTGCCGAAGCAGGGCGAGGTTACCAATGCCGATCTTCTTTATGAAATCTGGGATCCCCGACAGCGAAAAGTCCATATTCAGGTAAAACAGGCCTTCCCTCTCCGCGAATGGGTTCATATTGTGATTACGACTACTAGCATGGATCCAACGAAACCGGGTCTGGCGATCTACCGAAACGGTAAAGTGGTTCATCGTGAAGAATCTGCTTTTTTGCCACAGACGGATACGACTAGCAACAACTACATTGGACGATCCAATTGGGCTAATGCGACCAGCCCCTATGAGAATGCAGATGAACTCTTCAAAGGTCAGCTCTTTGATCTGCGAGGATACCGAACGATGATGACTCCTCAGAAAATCAAGGACACCTATGCATGGGGTAAAGAGCTGTTGGGACTCGACCTCAAAGAATCTACACCCTCAGCACCTATCGCGCCCTCTACTTCTACGCCGCTTAGGGCATAGCCCTTCCGCTTCGCTTAAGGCATGATCGTCGCAATATGATGCGCGCTACGACGATACCACTTCTCCAGTTGTTCCATGATCTGATCCTGAACATCCTCCACCGTTCCTTTCGACAAGAGAAGAACCCACGAAATCAGTTCCGCCATATGCGCCACATGCTGGGACTCTCCTTGCAGTTTCAGTTCCTGTTGAAACTCCACGACACATGCCTCTTTCGGAAGGGCCCAGATCGGTGCCCACACCTCCGCCCCGCCAAGAAAGATACACAGCGCGGTTCCCTGCATCGCCGAATAGGATCCATGGGTGATGGAATCAGCGCCATTTACGGCGCGCACCTGCCACGCACGATCCTGTCGTTGGAGCCACGGGGCAATCCTCTGTTGAACAAAAGAACGGGTCACACCCGCTGTTTCGTTGAGTAGCACCGTGCAGACCATCCCGCGAACCTGAGGCTCCCACGTCGGAAGCCATGTGCGAAGGGCCGTGATCTCCTCTTTTCCAAGCTCCAGCGCCAAGGGACCAGGGAGACCGCCGACCACCGTTTGTGCCCAGCAGGCCGTGTCCTCCCGCCATGGAATCCCACGCCGCGCCCGATCGCCCAGAAGAAGGGACAGCGAAAACGCCGCATCGCGCGGCAACCAAAAAGACGCCTCTTTCGCAAAGGGATGTTCCTCCCAGAGACGAAGGGCACGGGACAGATACTGGAGGACATAGACGTTGGGATGGCGAAAGACTGCCGTGTCGGCAAAGGGAAGTGCCAGCATCGTCTCGCAGCGCAAGAGGGGTGTAAAGAGATCCACCGACGCGCCCTTCCAGTATTGAAAGCGCGGCTCGTCCGCATGTTTTCCCAGATAGATCGTATGCTGATCATAGACGAGGCCATTAGGCGTTACGGCCGCCTTGTTCCAGACATAATAGGGAATCGCGGGTTCAAAGTAGTTGTTTTCGACGGTCGGCTCCCATTTGTATCGACCCTCTTTTTCCAACATGGTGCAGTAGGTGATTTCATTGGACATGGAGGAGCTTCGGATCTCAAAGGGGACGAGTTCGTGACACAGATAGGGCGGAGCCAGAGAGGGAACGCGTTCCTGTTTCATGTCGATGAGGTGACCAGGCGCGAGATTGATATAGACTGTCGCGGGAACGGTATCGCGTTTGTCATAGGTGCGATACTCGGTGCGATGGAGATGGAGAGACTGGATGGAATAGGCGGGGTTGGATAGGGCAAATCGGTTGCGAAGCATATGGCCCGCAAAGGCATTGTCGCACCCAGGTTGGCCGAGACAGAAGGCGAGGGGGGTGAGATCCCATTCACGGTCCTTGATGGAATCGGAGAGGAAGATCCAGCTGTCTTGGGAGTCGGCACGGGGGCCAAAGAGTTTCAGTTCTTCGCCTACGTCCCAACGAAGCAGACCGAGCATGCGGTTGGCCAACTGGATCCGCCAGAGCTCTTGGAGCGTCTCATTCCAATAGATGTCCGCGTTACACAAGATCGCAAAGACACGAGAAGGAACATGATCATAGACATACTGAATGAAATCCGCATAGGTCAGGCGTGTCCCAATGACCACTTGGTGGATCTTTTCGTGACCTGGAACGTCATACCATTTGTTCGCATCGTTCGATTCATCTTTTTCATTTAAAAGAACAATACGGGAAATCAAGGGGTTCGCACAATTCTCTTTCAGACATTGGCGAATCTCTTTGGCGCGCTTCTTGTGTGCGGGGCGATAATACTGAGTAAACATCCAGACTTGTTCAGGAATCGCAGTGGGCTCCACAGTAATAGAGGAGAGGGCCTCGCGGCGTTCCAATGGGATATTCTCGACACCGACGAGACGATGGTAGCGTCCGAGGAGTGCCATGATGGCAATGGCGTCAATGGTGCTTTCTTCTGCGCTTGTTGCTCCGCTTACTGCTTCGCTTGTTGCTCCGCTTACTGCTTCGCTTGCCGTTCCGCTTATTGCCGCTCCGCTTATTGCCGCTCCGCTTGCCGCTACGCTTATTGCCGCTCCGCTTGCCGCTCCGCTTGCCGCTACGCTTGCCCAAGGCGACAACAGAAAAGGATAGGAATCATACATCGCCTCCAAACACAATACATTATCGAAGTTATCTGACCAAAAGGCCTGTGATTTCAGACGCAGTAAGTGTTGAGGAAGAAGGATCATCGTGACCGATGACGAGATCTGATAGAGTTCCTCGATCCACCCTGGGGTCTCTTCCACTAGAATGATTCCGACGATCCGAGCACACGTAGACCATTGCCGATAGGCTTCTAGAGACGTGACCACTCCATCCCATACGGACCAAGGAAGTGAAGGATCCTGCTGGTCCAGCCATACGAGGGTTCGCTGGTTGCGGACCGTGGGCGTGTTGAGATTCAATAAACGAGGGGCAACGGTAGTCATTACAGTCAGAGGGTTGTGATTACTTTAGATTGCCTCTGTAGAATGAATCCGCCCCAAGGAACCCCCGAAACACGCAAGGGATGCCCCTTGCCGCCTTTTACCGCTCAAAATTTCACTTCGGCAAGCCCCTATGTATACAATATTCTTATCGCAGCAGCCAACAATCAGCCATCCTATCCTTTGCCTCCAGGGTCCGATGCTCGACAAGTGACGCTTCAAGCAGCAAATGTGTCGTATTTTAACACATTAAATCAAAAAACACAGGCTGCAAAGACCGCCAACCTGTCGGGTGCATCCTATCCATCCTTTAAAACAGAATCGGAACGTCTTATGTATATTCAAGGTCAAGCGGCGACTGCTGCACGGAACCGGTTTACGGGCCGTAACCCATCTACACCAGCGGGAGTGCCATGTTCAACCATTTATGGGATTATCAATAGCTAAATGGAGATGTCTATACAAAAATAAGAGGTGCGTGTTCATGACACAAATTGTTCATGCGCCTCTTTAATCACCTGCGCCAAGGCATCGATATCCTCTTTATTTACCTGCAGGATCCTTGGAAACGTTTCCTGAGCGGCTATTTCGTGCGGAGACGCGCGACTTCGAAGGACGGAGGAGGACGGAGCGGTGAGGCCCACGGTCCTGCCCAACGAGGGAAGCACGGTAGGCATCAAGACGGGATTGGCACCGCTCCCGCCAATCGGGGAAGAACTCAATGGAATCAGACTCAGGTTGGTAGGTTCCGATGGGGATGCGCTCGGCAGAGGGTCCGCCCTCATGGAGCTCAAACGTGGAGAGGGTAGTCCCCTCGAGCCAGTAGGGGATGGTGCGGACATGCTTCACAGTAGCGGGTTCGACGGACATGAAAGGAAGGGGTATCCCTCTCATATACCGTGTGATCCTGTCAATTTTTATTACAATCACAAAACCCATGGACGCGGAAAGAAGGCCTCTGCCACCGGTCGTTGAGGGATGGATTGATTCCATCCGTTGTAGGTCGTGATGGACCATGGCCAGAGGGGACGCGGTGCGGGACTGTCGATTACACGCAATAAATAGATGATGCGCAGAACACCCAACACGATCAGCAGAGAGAACCCCAGATAGAGGAAGATATCGAAGGCGGTCATACTAGTTACTAGTTACTAGTAAGAGAAGATATGATTCCGTAGACTATGATTTTTCTGAAGCCGCTCGTGGGACCCTCTACCGCTATGTTTTATTGCCCCTGTTCCTGTTTTTGCCTCTGTTATTGCCCCTGTTTTGACTTTTTGTGTGAGTCTGAGAACCGCTGTGACGGGTTGGACTTCTACTGCGGCTTCTACTATGACGTCTACTATGGCTTCGTTGAGCAGTCTTTTTTGCCCTCTGGGCTGCCCTCTGGGCTGCCCTCGGGCCTTCCTCTACTTGCCTCTGGGCTTCCCTATGGGATGTCCGATTGGCTGACTTCAGGGCTGCCTGATAGGCTTCTTCCATCTGAGCTGCCCTCTGGGCTGCCCTCTGAACTGCCCTCTGAGCATTTGTCCCTCTATGAACACAGTGTGCATGTTTGTTATTTCGGATCGTGCGGAAGAAACGGATCCTTCTCTGTATCTTTTCCCTTTCTTTTTGTTTCACTGCATTCGTGGCATTCGTGGCATTCACATCATGAAGAAGGCCCTCCAACGAAGCCATGCTCGCCTCTAGATTTCTACAATTGGCCATGTTTGTGGTATACTGTTTTTCTTGGAATGGTGTGCTATGATAATAGCGATAATACGCGTTACGTCGTAGTTTCGATTCTCTAATATACCGTTCATCAAAGAGTCGATTGTCTTTTATCTTTCTTACATTCACAGGCGCATTACCCTTTTTCCAATTCTGCCACTGTGTGACATATTCTTTTATGTTGGGGGTTACATAAGGAGCCATGCTACGACATATCATATGATAATAGACGCCCGCAACGTGTCCACATAACACTTCTTGTGTGACATTCATAAAGCGTTGCTTCCGTAGATCATCCAGCATATCATAGAGTTCTGCATCGTCCTGTTTCCATCGTTTCCCAAGGTATGTTTCTACAGCTTCCCTGGTAGGAAAGATACTATGTTCATAAAGATCCCCAATCATTTCGATATTCTCTGCTGTTCCACAAAACGCAGTAGGTCCCATGCCAGGAAGACGCTCGCGCACGACGAGAAGCCTCGGAGGCCCAAAATATGTTCTAGCAGCTTTCCATCGAGCGAGATCAATGACACCTGAGCCGATATCATCATGGATTTCGATATATTTGCTACGCGCATCCTCTCTAAAATGCATCATCATAAGATGATAAATAAATTTAACACAGGAACTCTCCATACCATTAATACGTCGGTGATTTCTACTGTAGACCATCACGGACCCCATCCGCTGAGTGATCTGATCCCTGTATTGTATCGGATGTAGGGCCATCTCCTCAGGCAGAGAGAGTAATCCCTCCATGGCGCGATGAAAGTCACTTTCGAATGCTACTTCGCATGTGTTTTTCTTTACAACAACATCGCATTCGCCAGAAAGCTGAAACGTTCCAGGTGTTTCCATCCCATGTCCTGCAATAAAAAAAATCCTTCGCCTGGATGCTGCATACGCAGCCGCTTCAGCGGCAGACATTGCTGCCATCTATCCCATATGCATAAAAAAGCCAGTTCGTGATCGTGATCGCCTCTAAAACTCCGCATCCAGCGAGAAGCTCATCTCCTCCTCGTTCTTTCCCACACCCGATTTCGCATACGACGTCACACGTTTCTCAAAGAAGTTGTCCTTGCCCTCCAATGAAATGCGCTCCATGAAATCGAACGGGTTCGCGACCGAATAGATCTTTCCGTATCCCAACTGACTGGAGAGACGATCGGCGGTGAACTTGATATACTGGATCATGAGCGTCGAGTTCATGCCAATCATGCTGCACGGGATGGACTCCGTGATGAACTGCTTTTCAATCTCCACGGCCTCTCGAATGATCTTGTGAACCTGAGCCTTGGTCAGCTTGCGCTCCAGCTCTTCATAGAGGGATACCGCGAACTGGACGTGGAGGCCCTCATCGCGCGCAATGAATTCGTTGGACGTCGTCAGACCAGGCATGACACCGCGCTCCTTCAGCCAGTAGATTGCGCAGAAGGAGGCGCTAAAGAAGATGCCCTCCACGACCGCAAAGGCCACGAGACGCGTCGCAAAGTCGTCGTCTTTGGACATGATCCACTTCTGCGCCCATTCGGCCTTCCCTTTGACGCACGGGATGGTCTGTGTTGCATGGAAGAGATTCAGTTTCTCCGCCTTGTCCTCAATGTAGGTATCAATGAGAAGCGAATACATCTCGCTGTGAACGGCCTCGATCATCATCTGAACGGAGTAGAAGTTGCGTGCCTCGGGGTATTGCACCTCGGACATGAACCGCGACGCCAGATTCTCCTGAACGATGCCGTCGGATCCTGCGAAGAAGGCGAGGACGTGTTTGATGAAGGTGCGCTCGGGTTCGCTGAGTTTCACCCAGTCTTTGCGGTCGCGCTCCAAGCTCACCTCTTCGACGACCCAGAAGACGGACAGGTGATTTTTGTATTGTTGGTAGAGTTTGGGTTTCATGATGGGAAAAAGCGTAAATCGGTTTGGATTTTCCCGAAGCATCGGCTCCACAAAGGCGCCATCGGGCCGGTCCAACTTGTCCAACTCGTCCATCGTTTCAAAACTGCCGTGTTTTGCGGTAAGACGTGGAGATTGAAAGACGGCTTTGATGGTGGGAGAAGAAACGACCGGGTGATCCATTCCAATACTTAGGGGGGAGAAGAAAGGGGACGTGGAGTGGAGGCGCCGCGGGATCTATGAATACATGACATGTGCCCTTAAAGCCGGCTATGTGTCATGTAACAGCCTAAAGGTGGGGAAACGAAGTGTCCCCACACCCCTCTCCCATAGAGTTTGGTAAGATACACGCCCTCTCCCATGGAGAGGGGGCACGGGGGAAACGAAGTGTCCCCCGCCTAACGCGCTTTATGGGAGAGGGGTGTGTTTGTGAGGCACACGGCACGTCTCCACGCTAAAGCGCCCAGCGAATCGCCTCTGCACTACGATCCAATGCCGCCGCAAAGGGCGACACCCGTTTCGTATAGGAAAACCAGAGGAGTTCAGGAACATATTTCACCCATACCGAGGAGAACGCATCGGATGACGCAACGGGGTCCAGCGACGGCAAGTGGTCAATCGCAATGAGATCGACGCGCGGCACCTTCGAAATCGTGCGAACGGGTTGCGATCGTGTGGTATAGGTCTCGTAGAGAGGGAGCGTATTATGGGGATGGTGGGCATCACAGGTAAGATCGCAAATGACCGAGAGACGCATGGACTCTGTGATATCCGTGAGCCGAAAAAAGGGCTCCACGGGCTTTTTCTTGTCCAGCCGCACGGCATGAAGAAGAATCTCATGATCCCGCACCGCCTCCACGGATGGCACGGAGCGACTGGTCCAGATGGTGGGAGTGATTCCAAACAATTTCAGAACGGCCTCGCAGGCCTTCCCCACCGTTCCGTGTCCAATCAAGAGCACGGAAGGGCGATGAATCTGCGTCTCCTCCATCAGGATCTGTTGATAGGTGGACCGATGAAATGGGCCAATGTCCCCTAGGCCTTGGGCGCCCCGTTGGGCATAATACGCCATAAGCGCCAGGTAGCACCCAATGTCTCCTGATTCCCGACAGAAAGAGAGAACCCTAGTTCCCGCACTGTCCACCATATACTCATAATCAATGAAGGTCCCTCCACGAACTGCCGCCAACCGCTGCTCTGCCCCCTTCTGCCCGTTGAGCGCATGGGCGAAATGCATAAGGGTCTGACCTCGAATGGCCGCCCCATCCATCTCTTTTAGGCCCATGACATACGCCCCAGACATTCCGATCCACGACCCCTGCTCCACCAGCGTCGCCCCCGCCGCCTCATACTCCTGATCGGAATAGCAGCGATGAGCCGCGCGCTCCACAAGAAGGCGAAAGAAGGGGGCCAAAGAGGCCATATGGGAAGGCGTCAGGGGCGTTCGGTATTCGGTGAGTGATTTCTCAGCCCGTAGAACCAACGGGGGGAGACCAAACAAGTCCCTATGAAGTTTCTGAAAGGCGATGCGGTTGTAGTTCACCATCACAGGCGGCACGGTCCTGTGAGGCGCCATGACACTTACAATATCACCATGACGATATGTGACAAACAACACATTCGCCAGATGCGACAGTAACTCATGGGCAGTCCGAGGGCCATTCAAGGGGCGCAACTGGAGATCCTCCAGAATCTGGTTCACTTCTAGGGCGGAGAGGACGTGGGTGAACCCTTTTCGGACGCAGCCTGTAATGATGTCTCCATAGCGAAGAGGATCAAATGCGCGTCCCTTTAGAGAGCGAGGCGACCGTTTCGAACAGTGAACCGCGTGCTCTCCGAGCAAGATCAGAAAAAACACGAGATCGGCCAGATACTCCTCAGGAAACCAATCAAAGAAACGGAGCTCAATTCCGTGATTCTTAAACTTATTGAAATTCACATCGTAGCCGATGACATCGTTGGTGTGATAGGGGGATGACCCCAACCCCTTATACCATGATCCCTCAGGCACCTCACAGTGGAGCAACTTTCCATTGACAGGGGCCTTAGTAGGAAACGTCTGGAGAGAGACATAGCGGCTCAGTGTGACACGGAGACTTCCGATGGAGTATTGCTCTCCCTCACCCAGAAAGGGTTGCACGAGAGAGAGCACATCAGGCGACCCATAACAGGCCACCAGCAAAGGCTCCACGACCTGGATCGCCTCCACCCACTTTAAATGGTCCGCCGCGAACTGCGCCTTATCCACGATGACACCGTCCTCTAGCCGCGTGGGGAGCGTCAGATTCACATGGTAGGTGCCGTTGTTACAGAGCGCCATGTTGCGCTGATAGGTGCTTTGGAACGCCACGATCCCATAGTTGTGATCGGGAAACCGGAGGGGGCCTAAAGACGATACCAGAGCGGGCCCGACGGCCGCGAGCCAGTCACGTTTCAGGTCAATTAGCTCCTGGATGCAGGCATCTACGGTGGTTTGGTAGAACTTCTGGGTAATGAACTCGGTGGAGTCACCGTCAAATACAACGGAGGTGCCATAGGTCCGCGCATAGAACGGGATCTCTCGTAGAAGCATATCGTGAAGGGATTCTGTAAAGGCGGGATTGGGTGTTCCTGCGCCGTCATAGAGGGTTTGGTGTTCTCCACGGTGATCGGTTCGCTGAAGGGTATGCGAGTTGATATATATGGGATACGTTAATGACTCTAAGGTGGCCAGTTGTTTCAAGGATGTTTGGAGGGGTTCCGCCTTGAAATTCTGAAAATAGTCAACGCTGTATCGCTCCCGTTTTTGACGGAGACGACGGAAGGCGGCGGCATCACGCAACTTCGTGCGCATCAGATAGGTTTCATTTTCAATCCCGATGCCCCAAAAGAGTGCGGTGGTAGGTGAATACGAAGACATGTATTTCATGTGCTTCTCATCGACGATGTCGGTGAAGAGGGGAGAGGGCGCCAAAGGCGCCACAGGCGTAGCCAACGGCGCCAAAGGCGCCACAAGAGAACTCAACGGCGGATGATATTCTTTCTCCCACAAAGGGTTCGTATTCAGATCAGGAACCTCATGAATCATATGTATCGGAGGCATCGGAGGCGTGGAAACAATGGAGCAACAATTCCCCATGGCATCTAATGAGAGATCGCCGATAAAATATTCTTTCTAGTAGAACCATGACTTCCATTCTTCGTCGTTCCTCTGCGTTTAGCGCTCACGAGAAGCCCGTTACGGGCGATATCAAGATGTCCTTTGTAGGAGAGGACCATCTTGGATGGCTGAAATGCGATGGCCGATCATTTCTAAAGACGGCCCAACCGCTCCTGTATAACGTGATTGGAATCCAGTTCGGTGGATCGGCCACGGCGTTCAATCTCCCGAATCCGGCAGGTGGCGTCCTTGGTGTCGTTGGTCAGCGCGGAGGAGAGGGTGAGGTCACGACGACGCTCCATGGACCCGGCTCGGAAGTCGGTGAGGAGACGCATACCCTGATTGTGGATGAGATGCCCGCTCACACGCATACCGCTACAATGACTGGTGCAGGATATGCAGCATCCAATACAAGTGTCATTGATACTGTTGTTGCAGCGAATACAACGACTAACGTCGCGGACGATACTGGATCTCACACCCATGCCATTACGATTGCCAATGAGGGTGGCAGCGACCCGCACAACAACATGCAGCCAACCCTCTTCATTGGCAACGTGTTCATCTTCTCGGGCGTTCCTACGGCGGGCTATTACCCAGGCACTGTCGGCCTGAACCCGCCGCTGATCTAAAAAAATAGATCACAGACATGAATCACTCCCCAGGCTCTTTCATCACCTCAGGTTCCTTCGTTACCGCAGGCTCCTTCGTCACCTTCACCCCTCGCACACGACGAGACACCTCCGCGATCACATCACGAGTTGTCTCCTCATTTACCTTTTCAGAAGGCGTATCATTCTTTAAAGGCTCCACCATTACCAATGCCGCATACCGAACCGTCTGGTAAAATGCGGCCACCTTCGGATGAATCCGAAACGCCGTCGGATCAAAGTCGTGAACATAGAGCGCCTCCAAGGAGCGGCAACGGGACAGCGATACATAGCACTGACCAAACTCAAAGTTGGACGAGCCAATGTCCACCAGCGCCGACTCCAGTGATGACCCCTGCGCCTTATGAGACGTGCATGCCCACGCGAGACGCAGCGGAATCTGGGATCGCGAGACAAACTCATAATCCTCCACGGGCCAATGGTGATGCCCGATGACTTTCCGCGCACCGTTCATGAACTCCACCTCGGGAAGCCCCGTCGCCCCACAGAATCCCACGACCACTCCACGGGATCCATTCACCAGTCCCGCGGCAGGATCCGTGTTCGCAATGAGCATCACTTGCGCGTCCACGATTAAGAGAAGATCCACCGCATAGGCCGCGTCACCGTCCATGTGCGAGAGCGATCGCTGAAATCCCTCATCCCCCTCCACGAATCCTTTCGGCGTTTTCCCATCATACACGAGCCTCGCGCGATACAGAGCACGTCGCCCCTTCAGCGCCTTCAGATTCGTCTCGTTAATGAGCTCCACCTCAGCCCGACGGGGAAACAACAGCGTCGGACGAATCGCATTCTCTTTCCAGTTCAGCCCCTGACGGGCCTGAAGAATCGCACAAGACGAAGGGGACAGTGCGCCCATGCGTGCCTCTTTCAGCACCTCCTGAAACACCACGTCTCGTTGGCGGTGAATGTGGGTCAGTTCCACGGCGTGAAGGATCCCGCGTTTCCAGACCTCGGCCTCAAAGGCGAATCGGGTGGGATCGGGCCCGCGATTCACGGGGGGCAACTGGCAGAAGTCGCCCACGAGAAGCACTTGGAGACCGCCGAAGGGACGACGATCTCCGCGAATCTTCTGACCGAGTTCGTCCAGTTTGTCGAGAAGTTCGGCGGTCATCATGGAGATTTCATCAATGACCAAGAGGTCGGTCAACAACCAATGTTTCAACACTTTTCGGTTTCTGCGAATTTTGGTATGGAGTTCGGTGACGGTCCCTTTTCCGATCCCAATGCCGGCCCAGGAGTAAATGGTTTTGGCCTTATGGCCGAGGAGAAGGGAGGCGCAGCCGGTCAGGGCGCACAATTGGACGCGTGGAAGGGGGTAGTCTGGATTCGTGGCGAGTTCTTGTCGTCGTTTCATTCCTGGATAGGTGGTATCCACGAAAGAAAGGAGAAAACTTTTACCGACGCCTCCACCGCCTGTGAGGAAGACATTGTGTCCTTGGAGGAGATACTGGAGGACGGAGGATTGCTCCTCGGTGAGGTCTTGTGTAACCTGCGGGATAAAAGCCGGATCGTGTGCCATACTGTGACTTCCCATGGACACGGCACATGGATCAATTTTTAATCCGTCAGTCGGTTGATCTGTGCTATTCGAGCAGGATCATTCATCATGATGTGAACGGTATTTCGATAGGCATCCACGAACTGGTAGAGATCATCCTCTATGTGAGAGAAGGAGGCCACGAAGGTTCCACCGTCTGTATGGGGAACCGAGATGATCATGGAATCTCCATTGGGAATCATAGGGCGTTCTTCTCCTGGTTCTTCTTCTCCTTCCTCTTCTTCTTGCCCCCGTTCCTCTCGCATATGGGCCATATAGAGACGAAGAGCCCGTTCATGATGGGGGCGTGCCGCCGTCCAATGTCCTGAACGCCGAATAAAACAGGCACTCATCCTTTTGTATATCTCTGCACTATATTACACCTCCCTGCTTTATGTTTACGATACTCATGAAAGCGTTGTCTGTGACAAGAGTTGTAGAATGCGCCGTCCAAATGTCGTAGCACCCACATGGTCCTCCAAGGCGTCTGCATGAAGGCGAGTCAACGCCACTTTAAAATCGCATACGCCTGACGGCATCGTGATCTGAATGGAGGGCTCGATATCGATAATGTGTTCCATTGTCAGGAGCTCTTCGGTGCGTGCAGCAAGCGTCTCGTGAAGAGACCGAATACGTTCGGTCTCCTCGCGGTATACTGTGATCTCCATCTACTACTAGATGTCGTCGCGAGTTTAGGTTCCACAAGTCTTACCCGTGGCGCACAGATGGCGACGCATGAAATGCAAGGAGACTGATCGGGGTGTGATAGGACACCGTGCAGACGCTGGGAATGCCTTCGGCACCGTCAGCGCAAGACCATGACACAAACCAATGCGGCGGCATGACCAGACAGTTTCCAGGGCGCACAATGATATCCATGAATTTCAAATCAGCCACAAAAGGGGTATCCTTATTCGTCAGTTGATGGGGGAAGCATCCAGGCCACGTAGCAGGAAGGCAACTCTCCGCTGTCTCAGGAAGAATCGTAACGACAATCTCCGTCTCCACGGGAAGAATACAGGTCCATGTGGCATACGTTCGTCGGAGACCGATCTTTCCCGCCCAACAGTGATATCGAGGCATCATCCAGTAAGACCACAGAGGAGACACAAACGAGGGGTGGAGCGTCTTCTTGGCCCAGACAGGTAGACCAGAGACGGCCGCAATCTGTTCAGCTTGGGCATACTTCCAGGGACACACGGTATCGGGAGTGGCCTGTGCCAACCACGTGGGAAGATTAGTCTCTTGGAATAAGGGAAGATCCGCGTAGCATTCGCGTGCCGTCACATCCTGATGCGTCCAACAGGCAGACAAGGGAATCGACCGAATGACGAGGGGCACTTTTTCAGAGAGAAGATCCAACAAATGGGGTTGCTGTGACCATTCCATTTGATTGATGCGGAATTCGCAGATGGCCTGTTTATAGAAAAAAAGGAGAATGAGAAAGACGACTCCCAAAATGAGAATCTCCATCGCCTATTGGTATCCTGTAACAAAATCAAGGTTGTGGGGACACGACACTTAATGCCGTCGGGTCAATCCCAGATGTTTCTTGAAAACAGGTCGCGCCCGACGCGTGAGACGGAGACGTCGTTTCAAGGAGGTCTTTTCAATATTTGCATGATTCCACACCGTAGAGGTCTCTTCTGGATCGGTAGATGGATCAGTAGCTGGAGAAATAGATGGAGCGGCAGAAGGGCTCAGGAGTGCAAGGGCCTTATCAATCCACTCATGCGGGAGCACACCCGTATGAAGCGCGTGGGAAAAGAAGGAAGACTCCGCAGGAATCTGTTCGGCCACCAACTCAATCAACACATCTTCCATGCCATCCACGGTCTCAATCTTCTTCTCTCGCCCCGTCGCCTGAAAGGCCTCCACCCAGCACTGACGATACTCTCCATTGTTCTCTGCACCGCCCCATCGCAACTGCGTATCCGTAATAAACCCATAATGAAGCCCAATCTCATCAAACCGCGCCTCCAGATCAAAAGAGAACATCGGCGTCCGAAGGATCGTCCCTGATAGTTCGACCGTGCCCTGTGCGATGTCCTCCATGACAATAAAGCAGCCGTAGAGATGGTTTTGAAACTGTAAAGAGCGTAAACCCGTGACACCTGTAGCAGTAGTAAGACACGCCTGACGGATCGCTTGGACGTCCATTCTTCCTAGAACGAAGGATCTCTCCTCTTTGAACGGGACGCACCAAAGGAACGCACCAAAGGAACGCACCAAAGGAACGCGGGATGACAGAATACCTATTAGAATTCTCCCATGGATCCGTTGCCCTGAACGAAGAGCAATATCGTGTCGTAACGAGCCCCTCCTCCGAAAACCAGCGCATTCTGGCTTCCGCGGGATCCGGAAAAACGACGACCATCACCGCGCGGATTGCCTATCTCGTGGAAGAATATGGCATGGATCCCAGTCGGATTCTCCTTCTCACCTTCAGTCGCGCCGCGGCGCAAGAGATGATCCATCGCGTGGAGCGCCTCATCGGAACCGCCCCCCACTACGCAGGAACCTTTCACGCCATCAGTCACCAGATCCTCCGTGAAGAGGCCCCCCAATCGATCGCGGACCAACCCTTTATGGATGAGCTCCCTTATCGGCTCGTTGCCTGGCTTCAGACCGAATCAGGGAAGACATGGGCCAGCCGTTTTCGCACCATTATCGTGGACGAATTCCAGGACATCAACGACATTCAATGGAAACTGCTCTCCTGCTTTTATCACCCGTGGGCCACCATGACGATCGTAGGAGATGATGCGCAAAACATTTATACTTGGCGGGGTTCCTCGGTGGACTTCATCCTGACGTTCCATGAAAAGATCAAACGGGTGGTGGACTATCAACTGTGTCGCAATTATCGCTCCATGGAATCCATTGTGACGATTGCAAACGCGGTCATGCGATTCATCCCTACGCTCCCGTTCAAAGAGAAGATGATGGCGCATCAGAAGGGAGGGCACGTGCCCGAGGTCCATTTCTTTTTTCGGTCGTCGGATGAAACCGATTGGATTGTGAACTCAGCGATCCGTCTGCGGAGGCAATGCCCCACGCTCACGATTGCGATTCTCTCGCGATACAATCATGATCTCTACCGAATGGAAGAGCGCTTTCATGTCAAACGGGTGCCCTATGAGCTCCACCACGAAGAGAAGGACAGACGGCCACCACAAGCGCAAGTGCACGCTTCGCAACCCCCTCAACCACCCCAGCCCCATCCTATCACCCTCGCAAGCATTCACGGAAGTAAGGGACTCGAATGGGACATCGTCTTCTTCATGAATCTCCATGATGACATCTTCCCTTCTCGTAAGAGCGATGAGGAGATCGTCTGCGAGCGTCGTCTTTTCTATGTGGCGGTCACGCGGGCCAAGAAGGGTCTCTATCTGACCTATTCGCGACAAGAACGAGCCCTCTGCCGATTTGTCCGTGAGATCCCCCGCCCCTTCCTCCGTTTCCACAACGTCGCCTCGTTTCAACTGAGCACCCAAGAGGCCGCCGTCCCTCTCTTATCCGTGGAGGACATGATCCGAGGCCTGGACGGCGCGGACTGGAATGAGCTCCGTGCGAAGGGATGGGTGCCCGCGGCGACCCAGGTCCAGACCGATTCCATCTATCCGTTTGGAAAGCAGTTCACGATGCCTGAGTGGGTGCGCACCCATGACGTTCGTGAGACATGGACCGAAATGATGCGATGGGTCACCCTTCGTGAGTGCGCCCGCATTCGTCAGACCATGGAGGAACTCCGCACTCCCGCGATCTCCGAGACGCTCCTGACACTCCGCATTTATCGCGAGGACATCCCCTTCTGGGAACTCTATGAAGTGGAAATGGAACAGCTCGCCCACCTGTTCTTGAAGCACACCCCCACGATGCCGCCCATTGATTATGCACAATTACAAGAATATGTGACACAAAAGTTGCGCCATCTCGCATGGACCGTAGAAGAGATGTCCCATGCCGTCCTGATTCTCGCCAAACTGCGGGGACAATTGAGACCGCTCCGTCATGCGGGATTTGATCTGAACGAGTTCACGTTTGGATGGGTGCGTTCCTCGGTCCCCACGGAGATGCGCCCTGAGATTCTTGCGAGTTGGCATCGGGTCATGGACGCCACGCAACCCTCCCATGTCATCCTCGGAGACCTCTGGCGCATGGCGGCCATCCGATCGGTTGCGACAGGCCGAAACATCCCGCTGTATCAGCATGCAACTGTGCTTCCCCATCTTCTCTTGAAAGAGCAACAGGACATTGTCCAACAACTGGAAATCGCCGTGCCACGGTGGCTGATGCCCCATGTGACCCAGGACAATCCCGTGATTCATTTTATGTTTGAGGTGGAGGGTCTTCGTCCGTTATCCTTTGAATTGATGACGGAAAAAGGCGCCTATGATCTCTTTTTTGATCCGACGTTTGTCCCACGAACCGATGACAAAATACGAATGCTCTTGAAACAATATGTATATGAGGAGGTATTTGATCGCTCTCTGGAGAGCATGGGATGTCTCAATCTCGCCACGGGAATGATTCATGAATACAAGGTGACGTCTACCATACGGGCGCAGCTGAGCCAGATGTGGCAATACCTACAAACGAAGTACCGCTTGAATTTGTAACCGCCTTAGGTGCCGCCCGCTCTTGAGAGGCCCCGCCAGGCTGGGAAAAAGCGGGAGAACTTTGAACGGATCGGCGCGCCTGCGCCGTGGGGGGCATCTGATTCACGCCGCCGTGAGGCATGGGAGCGCCCTGGGGCAGTCCCCCGCGTTTCGCATAAAAGGTCTGTGCGCCATAGCGATCCTGTTTGGTGGGGTTGTGAAACAGACGACCACTTCGCTCAAAGTAGGCAGTGTCATTTGCCGAACGGCAGGTCAGCCCATCGTTGCGAAGAAGTGCCTGGGGCATAGATAGCTCCGACACAAAGGCACTCACGGTCGCTTTCCGATCAGGCAGCGTGCTACCCGCAACATACATATTGCTCCCCTCAGAGGGAATATACTGGCTCGTCACACACGCCCGATCCAGACGTTGATCCAGAGTGCGCAGAACCGACTCTTGATCAATGGCGGCGGAGTAGCGACCGGGCGGATAGACACCTCCTCCCATGGGAAACACCATATCCGCAGGAGGGAGCGGAGCCTCACGGGTCGGCGCACTCGTTTTGTATTCCATACAGACCTTGACAAGGGGTCGAAAGTCCTCAGGCAATGTGACATGACGGGTAGGAAGAATATGACGAAGCATTTTTGTCGGATCCCAATGAGACGTCAAGCACACAGGAGGAAATAGATTGCCCTTCACGGTGGGAAAAGGATAGGCACTTACAAAGGGGGAGGGCTGGCTCATCTTACTTATTATGTTTTATTATTATTTGGATTATCTTTGGACGTCAGCGCGGTATAGGTCATGCGTCGCGGATCATTGGGAATAGGAATGGTAGGGAGTTGTCCCCATCCCGATTCACGGTTGGCAAAGCTGACCTCCTCATCAATCTGAAACGTCGCATTCCATTCATTGATTTCCAGCGTAAAAGGGAGATACTGCCAGGCAGGAGTCAGTTGATCGTCATCGTAATAGATTTTAAAGTCCAGATGATCCAGTTTCCCTAGAGGAACATCCAACACCACAGGGTTCTGAATGACGGTCTGGGAAAGGCCCGTATCACCAATGGCGCCCATGAGGATTTTGGCCGCCATGAGTTTCACCTGACCCGTCGTTTCATTCGAGACCGCATAATTCTCTTTCATGCCAATGTCCATGTTATTAAACCCATACTCCGTGTTCATTTGAATGAAAAAGTTCGTATTTCCCGTGGAGGTAATGTCCGCAATGGAACTCAGGAGATTGAAGTGGCCGACTGTGTTACTCATAAGTCCCATACGATAATTCAATCCACGAATGGCAGTGTCTACAGGAAGAGTAGAATACCATGAATTGACGAGATCTTGGATCACTGCGCAGCAGATGGCAGAACAGTCCTCGGGGGCGGCCTGCGCCAGTCCCGCCACAGATTGTCCAGGAAGAAACAGGGACTTTGCGATAAAAGAGACAGGGAGACTCTGTTGACTCGTATAGGACTGTGTCTGAATTGTCTGATCAGGTAACACTCCCGTATATTTCGTAGACACATAGTCGTGATAGTCCGCCTGAACATGCCCGTGGAAAGAGGACAGCGTCTGCGTCACACGTTGATGAAGATCGTAGTAGCCCGACAGAGAACTGTGGTAGTCTAGAAAGTTCGTGAATGTCATTCCCATTCCTCCATAGTTTCCGTAGATCCGCCCGATGGTGCTCTGGTAGGCAAACATCGTGGTAAACGCTTCATCCGCATGAAGATCATCCATGTGAAACGTAGACTCCGTTGTAACATGTTCCACGCCGCCCTGGTAGCGATACCCTGATACCATGTGATAGTGGTTCAACACAGTGCTCAGATTCAGCTCCAGGTGTTTATAGAGGGAGGCATAACAAATGACATCTTTTTTAAGAAGCGGAATGGAGTGCGACTGGAGATCATGAGCCGCCAGCTGTTGCCCCACGATGTCGGCATATTTCCGTTTAAATTCCCGTTGAAGCGAGGGGTGAAGTGTATCATGAACGGATCGAAAGCGCCGATCGGATTCGTTATAGGACCAGATGTATTTATTGATGTTCCGCAGTTCAAAGGTCAGATGTCGGCGATAGACATCGAGTGCCCCCTGATTCAGACGGCAGACCTGTTCATACACCGCACTGTCCAGACCTAAGAAGCCCCCCATGACCTGTTGGTAGACCTCATCAAACGTGGAGGAGCCCACTTGAAGAAAGGGAAGTGCTCGTTGCGTCGCAAGAACCTCCTTCAGAATGGGGTAATAATACGCATTAAACGCGATCGTCTCCGTAATGACTGGAAGGGAGTCCACATGTTGCTGCGAATAATAGGTGTTCATGATGTCCTCTTTGGTATGCGTGCCAAATCGGCGCAGGGTCGCATCGGATTCAAAGGAGTCACCAGGCTCATTGAATAACACCAGAATATCCCGCGTGTTCATAAAGACATCGCGAAATGCCTCATAGGTGATGATATTGAAGGGAGGAGTGCGATTGGCCTTTGTCGTCAGCTCCTGGGCGATCTGTTTATTGTTATACGTGCCATCCGAGAGGGCAAGGGTCACCAGAAGGGGATCGCCCGCATCGTTCACTCGGCCGGCTTCTATGATCCCTATCGTATTGGCCTGTGTGGTGCAGTTCAGGACATTAATACAGGTGCTGATACAAGTGGAGGGAATCCCCTTTTCTAAGAGGGTTGCCACAAGAGAACTCGTAAAGATGGCGGTCTGCGTCAGATTGGCCGCGCTGTTGGGAAAAGACAACTGCACCAACTGAAACTTCGTGACGTTTTTATAGACGCGAGGGAGCTTGATCTGGAAGTTGTAGGGAGTGGGATAGGACTTTTTGTCGCGATTGGACGATTTGAGACTGAACAGACTTGTCTTGACCGTTTTGGGAGGATCCAGGTAGACCATGTCTTTGGTCGTATCCATGCTCTTGTCCATGAAGAAGGGGGCATTGTCGAGGGGAAAACGTGATCCGCGAATCTGTTGGGAAAGATTTCGAGTCTTCCTTTGAGCTTGCTCATAGGCTGCCGTCACAACCTCTTTGGGGTTGACTGTCACATTTTGGATGGTACCTGTCACGGGCTCTGTCACGCCTGGCGCCCCTGTCATGACAGCGCCTGTGGGTGTATTCACAATATGGCTCGTGAGCATGCGCTTGATCGCAGGAAGGGGCTCGTCTGAAAGGAGAGGTCCATCCGCAGGAGCCCGAATGAGAGCATAGCGCGCATCACGCGCCTGTCGGATCCGACGAAGTTCATTGGGATCCTCTTCCGCGATATACTCGTCCTCTCCTGAATCGGTCCCTGAATCGGTCCCTGTATCGGACTCGTAAGGAGTATACTCCGCAAGGGGCCGACTCATTCTATCTTCATGGTTTGGATTTTCTTTATATGAGATCTAAAGGGCAACCCAGAAGGGACAGAAGTAATGAACCAGGATTCCGCACACTATCATGATTCGGAAGTCTATCAGGATCGTGAGAATACAAAGAAGCAGAATGCGAACCTGTTTCTCTCCAATAATGCGAACCCCTTTCTGATTTCGCCCTATAACTTCCCTTCGTTGGCGGCCTATGCGAAGAACGACGTGGTCGCTGACATTTCCTCTATCATTTCCTCCATTGTGGCGAGTCTCGCCGCTGTCATTGATTTGAATACGTATACGCTAACGATTAGCAGCATCACTCCTATCAATTCTATTTTGGATCCCAACCAGCAAATTCGTATGATAGGAGATACTCTTCAATTCACAGCGTTCGATACGCTCTTTGTCTCGAGTGTCAATGCGATGTCCATTGCGTCGGGCTCAACGATCCGAATCACAGCACCCTTCACATCTGTCAGTCAACTGTTTGCCGTCTCCACCCTCAGCACGACCAATCTCGCAGTCGGCGCCTTTCGAGGAACGGGAGGCGTCTTTAGTTCTCTTACGACGAGCTCTCTCGTGGCGAACACTATTAGCACGATCGATTTATCTGTGAAGGATTTTGAAGCATCAAGCGGAGTAGTAAGCTCTATTCAAGTCAGCACACTGACAGGCTCAAACATAGCGTGTAGCACGCTAGCCACGAGCACCCTTGCCCTTCCCAATCTGACAACGGCGACCGCCACGATTAGCACCCTCACAACGAGCACGCTTCTTGGAAACAATGCCACGATCAGCACCCTCACAACAAGCACGTTCAGTGTCAGCACACTGACAGGCGCAACGGCCCTTTTTAGCACTCTTTCTACCAACGGACTAACGGTTCTGTCTACCCTGACGACGAGCACGATCGCAGGCACCAATGCCACATTTAGCACGCTTACTGCGAGCACTTTCTTTGTGTCTGCCATTGCGCTGACATCGCTGACGGTCAACACATTAACGGCGAATTCAACGATTGATACGAGCACCCTTACTACGATCAATGCCACGATCAACACGCTAGGTCTGTCGACCCTCGTGACAAGCACCCTCGCTGCCGACGATGCCGTCATTAGCACTCTTGCAGTCAGCACAATATCGAGCTTCTTCACGGACCTCGTGACGGCCCGACAATTGACGGTGAGCTCGATTCAAATGAGCACCATCCTGGGTGGACGCGGGACATTCAGTTCGATCATCTCTAACTCTACGATCAATACGAGCACGCTTATTGCGGTCAATGGATTTTTCAGCACCCTTACCACGCGCTCTACCTTTACGACGAGCACGATCCTGGCAACCTATGGGGTGATCAGCACCCTCATGACCACCACTGCCACCTTTAGCACTCTCACCACGAACTCTACGCTAACAACGAGCACAATCCTGGCAAAATATGGGGCAATCAGCACATTGGTCACAACCAATGGCACGTTCAGCACTCTCACGGTGAACTCTACGTTGACGACGAGCACCCTTCTAGCAGACGACGGGGTGATCGGCACTCTGAATATCATGGATCTCACGGTGAACTCTACGCTGACGACGAGCACACTCCTTGCTACGAATGGAACCTTTGACACACTTACGACCCATTCTACGCTGACCATGAGCACGATCACAGGAGTCAATGGACGGTATAGCACTCTCAACACCAACTCTACGTTGACGACGAGCACCCTTCTCGCGAACAATGTGACCACAAGCACGGTGAGTGTGTTACGTGATCTCACGGTGAATTCTACGCTCTACTTCTCTAGTTTGGCGATGCTTCCTGGGTATCTCACGACACTCAACACGGGATATACGAGCTCGATGGTGATTCAGATTGGAGCGAATACGTGTTTGATTCCTGTGGTTGTCCTCTAGGGGGACACTTCGTTTCCCCCTTGCCCCCTCTCCCGTGGAGCGGGCGTGTATTTACCCGACCCTCTTCCTATGGAGTAGGAGTATATTCACCATGTTCATGTATGTTATGTTTCTATTTTTACAACCTCTAGCACGATCTTCATCATGTCTTTCTTTCCTTTCCATGGCTGATGATACGACACAATACGTTTGATCTGATAAGACCGAATGATCTGTCCAATGGATAAATAGGGGCCCCCATCAGGATCGATTGATGTTATATATGTTGGAGACCCTCCAAAAGAACAATATAACACATCGTGGCAAATAACTTCGATCTGATCAGGGGCGATCACTGTAAATTCTCGTAGGGTGTCATAGCGGCTCTGCTCTGTCCATTTATTTTCGTTCATTATTTATTACTCTTTTTAACACTCATTCTATCTTTATACACCCGTGGAAAACATTCCGTCCCGTCAACTACAATGATACGAGCACCCCACAAACGCCACACGATACGTCACTCCCTCATGCGTCACTGTGATACACTGATAGGCCTCGCTCTGAAGATCAAACGCACACGACATCGTCGCCTTCGCCACCGTGTAATTGTGAAGCACATCATCGTCCTGTCGTCGCCCATACCCAGGAACCACACTGGAACAAATATAATCACCGTTCTCAATCGGCCCCGCCACATCCGTCACCCACACCGCTCCTTCTCCTAGGCCATTGACACGCACCATGGTATTCAGACGATCTCCCCACTCCGTGGTATCATCATACGAAACCGTTCCGTCCGTGTTATAGGAGTCGTTCTTGACGTTGGTAAGCACGCCCCAGACCGCCTTGTCCATGTCCTTGGTCGTCAGCTCAATATAGGGGAGCGCCTCCGTAATCGTAATGGCATCTCGACCCGTCGTCACCTCACCCGTCACGGGATTGATGGAATAGTATCCCTTGTCCGCCGAACTCACGATGAGTCCCACATACTTCGCCACATTGTCCTTGAGCGACATCTCTCCGTCCACGGGCTGATTGGCGTGCTGTCCCGTGAAATACGTGCTTGCACCGAGAATAGACCGAAACGGCACCGTGCCCGACGTGCCATACACATACAGACTTGTGCCATACATCGTAGGCATGAGTGTGGCATAGGACAGACCCGTCAACAACGTCTTGGACGCCGCATCCGCGGGCATGGAATTGCTGACAACGAGAAGCCCATTCGTGATGCTGGTGGACGAGACGACATGAAGACGGGCCTGAGGGACAGTGGTGCCGATTCCCACGGAGCTCGTAAAGGTATTAAAGCCCGCCCCGTTGAATGCATTTCCGCCTGATAGATAGGCTCGAGCATTGATCTGAGGCTGAATAAGACTCGTCGTCCCCACCAAGTAGTTCAGTTCGGCAGAAGACGCGTAGGAGGAGGACAAATAATTCGATCCATCACTGACAATGGCGCGACCTGGAGTGAGCGCATTGATTTGGAAATCTTGAACGGCATAGGTGGATGTAATCGTAATCGTATCGGTATAGACATTCGCAAATGTGGCGGAAGAGACGCTGATGGATTCGGAGGGAGTGAGTTCTCCATTGAGGCCTGTCACGAGCACACGGTTCTCCTCCACGGGCTCATCATAGGGGCCAAGAAGATAGGTATTGTAGCGAGAAGAATCATTATACGTCCGAATGATCAAGGGACCACTGTTAATAGAGACCACCCCACTCGATAGACTCATCTCTATCATCAGACAAGAATGGAATACGTGTCTATACTCGCATCTAGATGCGCATCTATGTTCTTTGCTCGTGTCCACGATGGGCCATATTAAATATCCGGAACATTCAACAGAATGCCGGCAGGTGGAGGGCTATTACAACTGGTGGCGACCGGCAAGCAGGATTTGTTCCTGACGGGAAACCCCCAAATTAGTTTTTTCAAAATGGTCTATCGGCGCCATACGAATTTTGCGGTAGAATCGCAGCCCATGTATTTTGACGGCACCCCTGACTTTGGTCAGCGCATCACGTGTCTCATCCCTCGCCGCGGCGACCTTCTGGGCCGTGTCTATCTAGAAGTGGTTCTCCCACCGATCCGTGACACGAGTGGTAATATTCTATCCTATACAAGCTCCATTGGTCATGCGCTCATTAGCGAGATCACGTTTGAAGTCGGCGAACAAGAGATTGACAAACAGACGGGGGAATGGATGGAGATCTGGACCCAATTGACTACCTCGTCCTCCCAACGACAGGCTCTGAATCAATTGATTGGGCGAACGGATTTGTATAATGCAGCCGATGTCCTTTCTGCAGGGGCATCGGGCAATATTCGACTCCTCATTCCGCTTCAGTTCTATTTCTGTAACAATCCAGGACTCTATCTGCCCCTCTTGGCACTTCAATATAGCCCTGTGCGCATTACTGTCACGCTCCGACCTCTTTCGCAATTGTTTTGGGTCTCTCCACCACAAGGCACAGGTGCGCAAGAGTTCTGGAACCCCGCATGCTCGACAGTAGTGGACTGCACTCAGCACTTGACAAGCATCCAGTTGTGGGGCGATTTTGTCTACTTGGATACGGAGGAGCGCCGTGCGTTTGTGAGCAAGACTCATGAATACTTGATTGAGCAAGTCCAATACACGCCCGCGCAATCGATGACGGCCCAACAGAATACGGCAACCGTTCAGGTGGAATTCAATCATCCCATTAAGGAGTTCATTTTTGTGGCACAGAGAGACACGATGGCCTCCCGTAATGAGTGGTTTAATTATAGCAATTTGGCAAAGGGTGAGCCGACTCCCGCTCTTGTGTTTCCATTTTTAAACAGTAATTCGCCCGCAGGCCGTTTGGACCTGATTTCCACTGCGAAACTCCAATTGGATGGATATGATCGATTCATGAAGCGCAGCCCTGAATACTTTCGTCTTCAGCAACCCTATGATCACCACACGACGACTCCGGTCGATTCATTTATTTATAATTATTCCTTTGCGTTGCGACCGGAAGACATTCAGCCGACGGGCACCATGAATGCGAGCCGCATTGACAGCATTGTTTGGCAGTTCGAGATGAACACGGCATTGACCAATCCTCTGATGCCTCTATGGCAACAGCGTGGCCCCTGTCAGATCCGTATCTACGCACACAATTACAATGTGTTTCGTGTGATTAATGGATTTGGCGGACTTCTCTTTACGGTCTAATGTCACACCGACGGCAGTCGCAAGGCAGTCGCATGCAGTCGCATGCAGTCGCATGGCAGTCGCAAGGCAGTCGCGTGCAGTCGCATGGCAGTCGCATGCAGTCGCAAGGCAGTCGCAAGGCAGTCGCAAGGCAGTCGCATGCAGTCGCAAGAAAAAAGAGGCAAAAAAGACCTCTTGTCACAGTAATGAGCACAGAGGTGTCCCAGCTGAAATATTGGCGGGAAGAGGAAAAAAACAGCAACGCCGCCTCGAATGCCAACGGCGACAAGGCGGATGCTCTGTCCTATCATGTCTTCCTCGGTCTGTCCGTTCTGGGAGGTGCATTTGGTCTCGATCATCTGTATCTTCGTTCCCCCTTGACGTTTCTTGCGAAATGTGTGGTCAACATGCTCTTCTTCGGCGTCTGGTGGTTTTATGATGCGGCGCAGGCCATCTTCAACAGTGATGTGGTGAAAGTCTATGGCCTGGGTGTGCCAGGTCTCGGCCCCAAGGGCATTGCAGCGGGTGTCCTATCCAGTGACACTCCCAGCAAGAAACACCTGAATTTCTTTCTTTATGCGCTCGCCCTGATTTTTGGAGGGAGCTTTGGACTGGACTCTTTCCTCGTGGGGGAGAAACAAACGGGTCTCATTCGTCTGATTTCCCTGATTTCTATTATTGGTATTCCTATCTCTTTGACACAGTGGGCTTACAAACTATTTTCATTCTTTTTCTACACAAAGACGGTGACCTCTCGATACAAGGACTTCTTTGGAGCGCCTGGAGAGTCCACGGAGGATGAGGCCTCAGGATTCCTCACGCGCATCATCATGCGGGTGCTAGATGCTGTGCGGGGCCCTGCAGAAGTGATTCTCAAGCCCGTGACGGATACGGTTCAGATGGGCATCAAGACCGTGGGAGAGACAGTTACCACGGGACTGAAGACGGTGGACAATACGGTGATTCTGGGGAAGGCGGTGGTGGACAAATCAAGCGAGATTGCGACTCAGGTAACAGGGGCGATCGATGCGCTGTCTCAGGCGGGATCGTTTCTTCCTGCGACGTCTTTGTATTCTAGCGTCACTCCTGAGGCGGTTAAAGGAGCCAAGGCAGCTCTCCAGTCAGGCGGTGCCGCAGAAGACCTAAACGCATCCTCCTATGTTCTTCTAGGAACCCTCCTGATCGCCGCCTGCTCAGGATTCATTGCCACCTTTCTTCGCACTAGCTTTCGTAAAAATGTCCCACAACGAGATGACGCCCCTCCCGAGCCAGGAGTTCTTCGAGGGTCTGATCAAAAAGAATGAACCCCATGATCCGATTGTGATGATCCGTTTTGGCGCCAGCTGGTGCGGTCCGTGTCAGCGACTGGATACGAAGGCCCTTCTCGATCTCAGCCCGCAGATTACCTGGTATTATTGTGATCTGGACGAGAACGATTATACGCCAGGATATTGCGGCGTCAAGAGCATCCCTGCGTTTCTTGCGATTGTCAATGGATCCCCGCAGCCGATCTTTCAAAGCTCGGATACGGCCAAGGTGATCGATTGGATGCGAGGCGGCTTTAAGAAGGCATAAATCAGTAACACAATTCATCCTATCCTCTCATGAACGATTCATGGGATGATAGCATACACAAGAAGAAGACACGCGACTAAGAAGCGGCACACTAAGAAGCAAACATCGCACGGCCGCGCCCCTCCTTCACCTCATAGACATTCCATCCCTCTGTAAAAACTCGCATCTCACATTTCCGTTGAGCGAGAAAGGGGTTACTTCGAATGTTAGCGAGCTCCAGATACAGCGTGGGGCGATCCGCCGTGCTGAGATTAACCGTCCCCTCAGGCTGTCGCTCGATGGGATACACGGCTCCCAACCCATCGCCCGTGGACCATTCCATCACGCCAATGGAGCGCCCTGGCGCATTCTCGGAACTGGCCAGCACGGCGATCTGTTCCCATACCGAGGGTTCTAACACATGCTCTCGATCCTTTCCCGCAATGATCAGTTTCAGCCGATAATAAAAACGACCAGGCGGTTCCGTTTCGGGCTGTGCCGCCGTCGGCGCATGATCGTCAAAATAGTCATTCCGAAAGTCATCCAGACGGTTTTGACGGAGCGCATTGGTCGATCGAAAAAACCAGAAGAGACGTTCGGTGGGATGGCGACCTTCCAGGGTTCGCGTGACAGCCGAGGTGCCGCCTTTGTCCAACGAGATGAAATCCAACTCTCCAAAGGAGAACTGATTCTCAAAGATACGCCGAAAGGGAATCGTGAGGGTCTGTGTGCGAAGCGCCTCTTGAACCTCAGGAGAGACATAGTGTTGCACGGTGGAGAGCAACACGGTGGGGGGGCCGATCTGAACGCGGCCCAGAGGCGCAAACACATAGGGAGTTCCATCCGAACAGACATACTGAAACGCGGGGACGTTCCAGGGAGCGGGTTTGTGAGTGTCATCGCTACAGACAACGATATCCTCTAGGTTCCGAAGAGTGATCCGAAGACGAAGGGTCTGCCAGGGCATGGCGACTAAGGGGAATCCTCCATCGCCTGGACACTGCATCCCAGGAAGGGGGAGGTAGATACGAAGGGCACCAGGGGTGGCGCGCAGCTGAATTCCACGATTCGCCTCTTGACCATAGAGCGTCTCTTTCCACCCCCCTTTTTCCAACGCAAGAAAACGGCTGTTTCGTGAGCCCTCGGTATGCTGCTTTGCGAGAAGACCATCTCCGCTCCACTCTTGAATCAAGAACTGATCCTGATAGAATTGGATACGCTCAAAGAGGTAATAACCGACTCCGTTCACGTATCCATAAGACACTCCCGTCTGGGTCGTAATGGGATAGAGTCCATTGGCGACTTCGGGATCCATGGGCATGCCCCCTGAAACAAGGGGAAGAGGAGGGAACCAGGAGGGTAGAGTGACGTCCAGAGCGCATTCTGTCATGATGTCGGCATACCGATCAATCTCCACTTCAAAAGTCGTTCCGAAGGCGGTGCCGTTCAAGGGGACGGCGGTGCGCCGTTCGGCCAGATGGGGGACCGAGGAGGAATAGCGCGGATCATGAACAAACGTGCTCTCTGGAGCGTCCTTGACAAAATAGCGATCTTTGACTCCACGCGCCACGAGTTCAAAGAGGGCGCCCTGACCACTGGATGCGTTCACTCGTGCCATCTACTAGTAAGAGATGCTTCCATCTTCTTAGATCATGTCCACAAAAATTGAGACACGTAATTGCAACAACAAATAGCAAGCAGCAAACCACAGCACTTCGTATTTGTCATGTCCCTCGTGATTGTCGAGTCACCAGGAAAGTGTAAAACGATCCAAGGCTATCTCGGGCACGGATGGCGTGTGATGGCGTCCATGGGGCATCTTCGGGCGCTCGTTCCTGCCCTGGAATCCGTGGGCATCACCAAACAGTTTGAGCCGACGTATGAATGGATCAAGGAGAAAGCCGCAACGATCAAGGCTCTGAAAGAGGCGGCCAAGGAGGCGACCGAGATCTATGTGGCGGCAGACGATGATCGGGAGGGAGAGTTCATTGCGTATTCGGTCTGTCTCCTTTTGAAACTGAATCCGAAGACGGTCAAGCGCGCCGTGTTCCATGAAATCACCGAGGCGGCCATCCAGCATGCCATCCACCATCCACGACACATGGACATGAACCGCGTTCATGCTCAGCAGGCGAGGTCCATGCTGGACATGATGATCGGATTTACGATCAGCCCTCTTCTCTGGAAGTATGTGGCTCCCTCCCTGTCCGCGGGGCGCTGTCAGACCCCTGCGCTTCGTCTGGTGGTGGAACGAGAAGACGCTATTCAGTCGTTTCAGGCTACCTCTAGCTGGAAACTGACGGCCATGATGCGGCCCTTATCTGCCCCATCATCTGCACCCTTTGGCATCACGATGGACGATGAGCTGGAAGACGAGGAGTCCGCACAGAATTATTTAGAGCTCGTTCATGCCACACCGCACGCGACGGTTCTTCACACGGCCACGAAACCATGGACGGAGTCGGCCCCTGACCCTCTCATGACAAGCACGCTCCAACAACAGGCCAGTGCCCTCTTTCACATGAATCCACAGAGCACCATGCGCATCGCTCAATCGCTCTATGAAGCAGGTCATATCACGTATATGCGAACGGATCAGGCGGTCCTGTCAGAGGATGTGAAGAGAGAGGCGCGGGAATGGGTGGCCGACAACGTGGGGCCTACCTACGTGTCCCCAGAGGACCTAAAGGCAGCAGCAGCAGGGGGCTTAAAGGAAGCAGTCGCCGCCCAACAGGCTCACGAGGCTATTCGCCCCACTCACATCACCACTCTTCAGGCAGGAAAGGATGCGCAGGAGCAAAAGATCTATCGCCTGATCTGGCAACGGACCGTTCAGTCTGTGATGTCTTCTGCGAGAGGGGAGACCGATCACATGACATGTCGCATCGACGAGGAGTTCCGATGGAGCACCTCATGGAGACGAACGATTCACGAGGGATGGAAACGGATTGGTCAGGTGGCGAATCTGGATCAGGAAGACGATGAAAAAGAGAAAGAGGTTCCGCGACACTCTCTTACGCCAGGAGACCGATTGGAATGGATGAGCATGAAGGCTGAGCCCAAAGAGACCAAGGCTCAAGGACGCTACACAGAAGCGCAATTGGTGAGAGCCCTGGAAACCCATGGGATCGGTCGTCCCTCCACATTTGCCTCGCTTCTCTCCGTCATCCAGGAGAAGAAATATGTGGAGTGTGTCGATCTCCCTCCGCGCCCCGTTCCTGTCAAAGAATGGTCCCTCGTTCCGCACCAATGGCCGCCGACGGCCACATCCTTGGTCAAGCAGGTGGGCGCGGAGAAAAAGAAAATGGTCCCCACGCCATTAGGACGGGCTGCTCTTCATTTCCTCTTGACACACATGGAGGATCTCTTTGCGTATACGTTTACGGCTCACATGGAACGGCGTCTGGATGCGATTGCGGAAGGAGAGGAAGAGGTGGTGACACTCCTTCGTGATACGTGGAGATCGTATCAAGATCGGTATGAAGGGCTTCTACAGGGCCAACAAGCCCCTTTGGGCCAACAAGGACAACCAGATCACGTGAAGCGCCGCACCTTTTCAGAGGGCCTCCTGGCCGTTCAAACCAAGAAGGGTCCTCTCTTACTCAAAGAGGGATCTACAAAAGCCGACACGGTCTTCTATGGATGGCCGAAGAAGGCCACATGGGATTCTCTGACGGACGAAGAGGCCCATGCGTTTGTCAAAAGTCAAAAGGAACAGGCAGAACAAGCCGAACAAGTGGTAGGAGAATGGAAAGGAACCCCCATGATCCGCAAAAAGGGAAAGTTTGGCGAGTATGTTCAGTGGGGCGCGATCTCCGTCTCTCTTGTCCAAGGGGAGTCCATGGAGGCTCTTCAGGCTCGCCTGGAGGCGAAGGAGGCAGGCGGCAGCGCCGTGCTCGCCACGTTTGCATCCTATGTCATCCGAAATGGCCCCTATGGCCCCTATATCATGAAGACGTCCGTTCAGAAGAAACAGTATGTGTCTCTTCCGAAAGGAGTAGATCCCGCCGCGCTGACGGAAAAGGAGGTGGCCGCGCTGTATCAACTGGGGCTCCAGAGCAAAAAGAAGCGCCCTTCGTAGATGGTCCACAAGAAACGGGCGACGCGACGAAAGAAACGGACCATAAGGCATAAAAAACAGCGAGGAGGAAGCGATCAAGACATAAAGGATTTGCTAGACCTATTTTTTCCAACACTTCGTAGATATGTGAACAACGGCAAGGTCTATCTTTTTTGTAATATGTCGGAACAGGATCGTCCCCCTGTGATCGATCTTCACACAAACCCTGCGTCAGATGACTCACAACTTATTTACTTTGAGATCATTCCCCCTACGATCAAGCTACACTCATTAAGGCGGTGCCCTGGTCATTCAGGAACATCCATCCTTCAACGAATCATCGCAATGGGACGACTCTTATCTCTTGATCAAATCGAACTGGATGATGCCAGCATGGTCGGATGTGACTATCTTCTCTATACGCTTTCTATCCTTCAACATGGAGAGACATGGTATCATCGTATGGGATTCCGATCGGCCGATTATGAGAACAATAAAAAGACACATGATGCGCTACGTCAATTACCATTTGAAGCATTTGTCCCCTACATGTTTCGTAAGTATGGACGTAATACACATCAGACCTATACAGACGATCAGATACGCGCCTATCTAGAAGAATGGTATGCCCTTTTTCCAGAAATAAGAGGAAAAACGGTAGCACAGGTCGCTCATATGATTCCGCGGGGAGAAGAGGTCGACTGCAAAGGCCCTCCTGCCACTCTGTTTCGTGAATTTCTCTTCATGGCTAGTAGCGCCCTTCCCTATGAACCCTATGTCACTCTGGATCTACGCTCTTTATAAACAAGGGCGTGTAAAATAATATTGGAGGAAGTAGATGGAACCCGAAAAAGACAAGGACAAGCAAGACAAAGACAAAGACAAAGAAGACAAGCCGCGTAAATTCCTGAATGGATGGACAAAAGAGCAAGAGCGTCTCATGTCCGAATGGAGCGACATTGCGATGTGCTATCGGTGGCTTCACGATCACAGTGAAAAGATTTATCACAAAAAGACCCTATGGATTAACATTCCCGTGATTGTCCTCTCTACGCTAGGAGGAACCGCCAACTTTGGTATCCAGTCCATTTTTTCAGATGACGCGTCCAAACAGCTCGCGAGTTTCGCCATCGGCGGCGTCTCTCTCTTCGCAGGACTTCTTACCACCATCAATAACTATTTGCGCTATCCGCAGCTGGAAGAGTCCAACCGCGTGGCCTCCATCGCATGGGGAAAGTTTCAGCGTCTGATTGCAGTGGAACTCTCCCTTCATCCCGATGAACGCATGGACTCGATGGACTTTTTAAAGGTGTGTCGATCTGATCTGGACCGCCTGATTGAACAGTCCCCTCCGATCCCCCCGCAGGCCATCAAGTTGTTTGAATTCCGATTTGGCTCCATCAAAGAGCTTAAGAAGCCCGATATCTGTGGTGCGCTGGAGCATACACGGGTCTATGAGAGTTCGGAGACACGTTTAAAACAGGCCGCGGTGGACGCTGCGCTTCTTCTGAGACAACGAAAGAATACGCTTACGGAAATGCTGTCCCCTAAGATCCAAGAGCAGATTGCCACACAGATCCATGCGCGCATGTCGGATGAATTGGATGCACGAAAGATACAATTGGAGGAGGAGATTGTTGCGCACAAAGCGGAGGAGATGCGTATCCAGGAGGCATTACAGGAACGTCAGCGGAAACTTCATGAGGAGCTGGATGCGGAGAAGCGTTCCCTTCAGCCTGTCTCACCCATCTCACCGATCCAACCGATCCAACCAGTCCATCGATCTACGTTTGAAAGTCGGCTTCAACGGAAATACACCTTCTCTCCATTGAAACAAAATCCCCTCTTTCGTGGAGACACCGTCCCACTATCGGCTCGCAGGCCTTCCTTGCTTCCCCAACAAGATGCAGAATCCCACCCCATCCTCATTCCTGAATCGTCTCAAACGTATTCCAAGAGCGTGGAGTCGTCTCCTGTGATTCAGCCTGAGATTGCCCCGAACCCCACGGAGTTCGCCCTTCCTGATGGACAGAACACTGTGATCGTGCCGCAACAAGCACCGTAAGGACCATGTGAACCGTAAGGACCATGTGAACCGTAAGGACCATGTGAACCGTAAGGACCATGTGAACCGTAAGGACCATGTAAAGGTTCGTCACCTTGTATCAAATAAGGCATAAGGGCAAAAGAAAATGCGCGTGAATAAAGAGAACGTGAGTCACTTGATTCAGGAGCATGTGTGTATGGCATCGTGTCGTATGAAAACCAATATGAGAAATACCCATGTGGCATTTATTATTAAACGAGGGAAGGTGCTGGGGGTTGCTACGAATCAGCTGGGGTCGCGCGCGAGAGGATGTGGATATGATGAGCGAACGATTCATGCGGAACGGGCAGTGATTAAACACGTGGGTCATACGAAGCTCATGGGGGCGACGATGATTGTCATTCGTATGTCGAGAGGGACGGAGCAACTGATCAATTCAGAGCCGTGCCATGGGTGCCGGTGTCATGTGGAGAAGTGTATTAAGAAATATGGACTGAAGCGGTTGTATTACTCTGTGTAGAGTGGAGACGTTCCGTCACTGGTAGAAAATCTGTGATTTTCTTTCACCCCACACCCCTCTATGGAGACGCAAGCGTCCCCATACCCCTCTCCTATGGAGAGGAAGCGAATTCACACACGTTTCACGAGAAATAATATGTTTGTTACAATGAATCACATCATTCTAAGAAACACGGCGGTGAGAGGATTCGAACCTCTGATCTCGAAAGTAACAATTTCGCGCCTTAACCAGCTTAGCCACACCACCTGGGAGAACCCTCCACTCTATCCGTAGGTCCTTTTTGGGAGAACCAGACGCACTGTTTTGCAGTGCATGTGTCCAACCGAAGATGCAAAAGTTATAAAAGATCCATAGAGAATGGACAAGATCTGTCCAATCTGTGCGAAGGATCCAACAAGCCATTCTTTCAAGTTCATGAAAGAAAAGAATGGCCATCCCATTTTTTATATGAAACCGGCCATGGCCACCAAATATGATGATGGGGATGGCCTCGTAGCGCACATCGAGAATGCCCTCACGGCGATTGGAGACAAGCGGTGGATCTGGATCATTGACGGAGAAGGAATGGAGGCAAAGCACGCTGCCGAGCTCACTACGGCACAACGAGTGTATCGGTTGATCCGAGACAAGTATGGTGCCCAGTTGCGCACAGTGAAAATCATCAATCCCAGTTGGCATATGAAGGCGGCCATCAAGCTGGGGTGGGATACGATGGACGCAAAGATAAGGGAGAAGGCAGAGATTTTAGAGGATCGTTATCGGAGTATCATTGAATATTTATAAAGAGCCAATGCAGTCAGCATACAACTGCGAAATCCGCCCTATTTTCTCCTCCGCCGACACATCCGCATCCAAAATAGACTTGACGGTGTGAACGATATACTTGTGATAATCCACACGGACACTCTCCAGCCCATCATACTCTCTCCATTCCAAGAACTCTCGGAATATGATGGGGAATTCTTTGATCTTCAGCCGACTATATTCACTGTTGATCACGGCGGGGTCCATGGTGTCCACCATGTGTAACAGGACAGGATCGTCTCGCGTGATCCCATCAGGATAGGTGAGTTGAGAGGTGCGATGATTGTATTCGGCCATCCCTTTCTCCGATAAATCGAACCCCCCATGGCAAGCGTTATAGACGACACGATACATTTCGGTTGTCTTTTGTTTTCATATGCGATCATGTTTTAAACTCACATCACTTTTTTGGTGCTTTTTAAGAAAAAAGTGCATCTAAACAGAATGTTCGAATACCATTCCATTCAGACGCACATCGATCTTCATCAAGGAAAACGGCGAAACAAGACGCAGCGCGTATCTATCAAGGGCTCCAAAGGGTTTAAAGAGGTGATGATCCAAGGACCGAATGGAAAACGCCGCACGAACAAGAAGAAGCTCACCAAAAAGGAGATTCAGTGCATTCGAAAGTGCCAATTCATCCCTGGCCTGTTTCGAGATTGCGAGGAATGCCTTTTGTAAGAGCGTAGAATATCTAGAGGAGAAATAGATGAGTGCTGCGGCTGCGAATGGGTCGGCGAATGGGGCTGAGAGAGAACCGACGAAAGAAACGATGCTTCCTCATATGGAACTGATGGTCGAGAAACTACAGAGTCGCATGATGAAATTGATCCAGGTCATGACACAGATGGATCATGAGATTGCCAAGCGGAAACAGGGATCAAATCAGACTCACCGCGTTCAAACACTACGACAGGGGCGTGTGATCAATAAGGGGAGACGCCAAACGCAAAAGCGCATGCGGAAACTTCTTCGTCACCATATGATCTTTAAACATGACGTGAATCTTCTCTTAAAGCGATATACCACGCTGTTCAAACAGGCCACCCAAGTGTTGACGTATCTTCGTAGTGAATCTGTTCCGACTCCTCTTCCGCCACAGGTGATTGCGGATGCAAACATGCTTGCTGAGTTTTATGTGAGATACAATCATCTTTATCATAAGATCCATGAGGAGAATGAATCATTACATCGTATGCTTCGCGGCGAGAGTGCAGATAGCAATGAGAACGAGAATAACAATGCAGAGCTGACACCAAATATTCGTTTTGGTCCATCCAGTTTTCATGCTATTCCTCATCGGATGGATGCAGCGAATGAGTATTTACCAGCGGCGTCCTCTTCTTTGGGCGGCTCACGGCGCACACTGCGTAAAAAGCGCCTACGGAACAATCGGCGAACACACCGCACACGAAGACGATCCTAGAATAAAATAGAGAGGATAAATAGATGAGTGCTCCATTTAATCCCCGTGTACACAGGATAAATCCCTATCGGTTTGTTATATCACAACTAGAAGAATATATCGTCTATCTGAATAATATCACATCTGACATGAAAAGTAATAGGGCAGCTGTCGTGAATTACATTGGTCGTATGCGCACACAGAAGGAAAAAAATGCGCTACAATCGAATACAGATAAGCTCATTGCGCCAGCAACCATGTTACTATCAAAGAATATACCAGAACTTATGAGTAAATATAAGAGACTATTAGACGATGCATTACAGAAGCAATCTGATCTACAGAAAAAGTATGAACATTTTGAAAGAACGGGGGATCATTTTGCAGAGATGAATGAAATGATATATGCAAATTCTATCGAATCAGCATTGATTTCATATCAAAATGAATTAAATGTCATTATGAAAATATATTATAAACTTAATGATGATGGTCTTGCTATATACGCCGCTCATAAGGTAGACTTTTACCATCTCAATAAGAAAACCCAATCAAGCCAATCAGGCCAATCAAGCCAATCAAAAAATGTAAGCGAGAATCGTCATAATGCATCACTCGCATCAATAAAAGAAGAGAACAATTCGGAATCTTCAGGTGGTCGCCGCTACAAAAAGCGCACACTGCGCAAAAAACGCACACATCGCAGTCGTCGCAATCGGGCCTAAAGAACAGATCAGATGGATCCATTGTGTGACACACACCACAGGCCCCTGTAGCTCAAACGGAAGAGCACCTTCTTAGTAAGGAGGTGGTATTGGTTCAACTCCATTCGGGGGCTGATGAGATCGGTAGATCCCATCAGGTTTCGTAACAATAAAAAAATGTTATACATTCGATCCCACACTGCGTATACAATCTTTCCTCCGAGATAGATGAATGGCGACCGACATGGAAGATGAAACAATCACCTTTTATGCACGTCAACAAATATGGCAACAGTATGCGGGACCGTATACCATACGTAAATGCCTGTATCCATGGTGTAGCCGTTTCATGAACCAGGATGATTTTTGTGTGATTTATTATGATCGTGAAACCGTGCGGGACATCGCTTCGATCCATAATCTGCGGCCTGTATGTGATGTATGTTATTCAAGTATGAGACGGCCGACGATGCGTGAATGGGTAGATCATATGGACTACATACATTCTAATGGAGACGCACAAAGCAGGCCCGCAGGGACTGCGAGCCTTGTGAGCGTGTGCTTCACAAACATACCCCTCTCTCATGGAGACTCACAATCGTCTGATGGATATGTTCTAGTCTCTTACCCATCTTTTAGTGATCCACAAGATATGCAAAAGGATGATATGGAGTCGTGACTGGTGAATACATGTTTCCCCTGTTGTTAATGGATCGTGAAGACTCCCATACCCCTCTCTCACGGAGAAAGGATACTCCATGTCCGCTCCAAAAGAGAGGGGTGAGGGGACGCTTGCGTCTCCTCTTAAAGAAACCTCACACAGATACAAGAAGCCAAGAAGCAATGCCCTGTGGTTGTTCTAAGAAACAAGGGGCCAACGCCGCCGCCATGACCGCCGCCGAGCACATCGGTGATCCATCCGAATGGGGTCCATTCTTGTGGAAATATCTTCACGTCTTGGCGGAACAAATCGGCCGTTCAGGGAATACCATTGTGGACACCGATCAGGCCCAGTATATGGAGGCGATCGTTTCCACGCTGCCGCAGGTCATCCCCTGCATGGAGTGCCAGGCCCATGCCGCCACGTATCTCGCTGCGAATCCTGTCCCGCCTCTAAAAGGGCTCTATGGAGCGGATCTCCGTGCGCGCACCCGAACATGGCTGTTTGGGTTTCACCAGGCCGTTCGGGTTCAAAAGGGACAACCGATTCTGGTGGAGACCGCCGAGGAATGCGAAGCATTATATATGAACCAGCAGATTCCAAAGTGCGAATACAACAGTTTTGTTCAAAGCGTGGCGGCGGCTGTCCGACAGGGATGGGTGAAACTGCCCCAATGGCGGAAATGGTATAGCTATTCGGAGCGCATTCGGATCCTGTCAGGAAATGTCATTGTATAAGGCGATACGCGCAGAGCGCAATACGCGAGGTAATGCATTACAACGCCTTACAAAGCAGGATACGGCACAATGGCAGAACTCGTTTCATTCACTGGATAGCCGTAATCCAATAGCGCTCCTGCCGTCAGTGGCGTCAAATAAAAGGTTGTTCCCGCAACACCCGTCATGATCTCATTGGGCAGAGCGGGATACGAAATCAGACCCGAGCCATCGTTATGGGTTCGTGTCTCGGTGACAAACCCGTCTTTCAACCCCTCTTCCCAATGAGAATAGGCGGTGCCTTGGCCGAAACTGTTCTCTACAGGAATGCGTGTGACTGGACGACCGATCGCGGCTTGATACGCCTGGATGGCCTTGGATGTCGCACTCTCACCACGATGACCGATATACCATGTTTTACTTACATCTAGGAACGAGCCCCATCCAACTCGATCGGATGTATTGGGGATCGAGGCAATGCCCAAACCGTGTAGCATTTCATGGATCATAACGGGAATCAGTTTGACGACGGTGAGGCCATTCAGTGTGCAGGAAGACAGAAGCGATCCTGTGTGAAGCGCCGTGGAATTGAGGATTACCGTCTGACGCAGAGGCATCGCTGGCATACCTGACAGAGTGGCCGTGTTCCAGATCGTAGGATAGGCCCCTGCCAACACTCCCTCCTCCAATGATTGTATGTCTAGATCCACCACCATGTCGGCCTGTAGAGACACAGAGGACGAACGCAGACCATGAGAACGTAACATGAGGCGTTCGATCCAGTTCACACTTTCTGTGATGAGCGCTTGAACCTCTAGAGAGGGTGTTTGGGTAATATAATTCACTTGGATCTTGTATGGCACAACGGGGACAACAGGGACAACGGGCTCTACAGGCACAACGGGCACTACAGGTGCTATGGGCTCTTCTACGGGCACTACGGGCACATCTACAGGCGCCGCAGGCACAACGGGCTCTACAGGCACGTCAATGGGCGCAGTGGGCTCTTCTACGGGCACAACGGGCTCTTCAACGGGCGCAGCGGGCTCTTCAACGGGCGCAACGGGCGCCGCAGGCACAACGGGCTCTTCAACGGGCGCAGCGGGCTCTTCAACAGGCACTTCTACGGGCACAACAGGCACTTCTACGGGCACAACAGGTTCTTCTACGGGCGCTACGGGCTCGGAAGCGGGCTCAGAAGCGGGCGCTACGGGCACAACAGGTGCAGAAGCAGGCTCTACGGGCTCAAACGCAGGCGCCATAGAAAAAGTAGCATCCGTCAAGATATTCCACGTATCACGAATGACCCGATCCACCTCCACGGCCGCCGTCTGGGACGCCTGGTGCGCCGACAGAGCATGAATGCCTCCATAGAGACGAGAGATGCCCGCCGATGTGGCAACCTCCTCCCACGTCTCAAAGGAGAGGGTCACAGGCGCACTCGGAACACTAGGCTGGATGGCAGAGGTCCCAGGAGACACAATAAATGTTCCATACGGCGCCGTATTATTCACAGGGAACAACCGTGAGATCAGCGGCTGATTGTCGTAGATCATGGGCACGGGAGTAATCGTCTCTCCAAACCACTTGGTCATGGTGAGCGAGAAGGCCTTCGAGAAATGGCTGTGGCCCGAGGGAAAATCCGCAAACGGCGGCGTGACAAAGTTCGCCATCTGGTAGGGAATCCATTGGGCGCCGTCAATCATCCCGTTCCATGACAGAATGGACTGTCCCGCATACCGCCGACGAATCTCCTGAATGGGACGGGCCTCCATATGAAGCGCCTTCAGACGCCAGGTGACACGGCTCCCTTCAAACAAGTGAACCGCAAGGTCTTGTAACGAATACATAATGGTCGTCCGAGAGACACCAGGGAGACAACGCATGTATTCTTTCCAGAACCACACACAAATCAAGGGGGGTGCCACCTCGCCAGGTCCGCCCGCCCAGAATTCGGCCTGGATCTTCTCCGCATCGGACAGATTTGCCGCGAGGGTCTTGACGGAATCAATCTCGGCATCACGAGCGGCACCTGTGAGCGGCACCACGGAGGCATCAATCGCCACTTCGTCCTGCTCGGACAGACACGTGGATACCACGTTGCCCCATGAATGCGTCAGATAGTTCTGTTTCTTACCACCAACGGTGAGACGGGTCCACTGTTGAGGCTGAGGGAAGGACCCAATCGCCGTCACGGTCTGTCCGTCCACGACAATGGTCTGCTCCCAATTGGCCGATCCAGTGGGCTGCGTGGAAGTCGCCGCCACGGATCCATCTAATGCTCTCTGGGCCATCCAGGCGTTCCACAATGGGAGCCACCGATCCCATTCGCCTGATTGGCGCACTCCCGCGACATAGGCAGCATCATAGACAAAGAGGGAGGTGTAGGGAAGAGGGATCAGCAGAGGTGTGACATGATCCACGACCGCACACATCCATGCGATGGCATCCACTGCCGATAGGGGCGCGGTAGACCCATCAGACCAGTTCCACTGATCCAGAGTGCCAGTCATACGACCGTCCTGGGAGACCCAGTTCCATGCGCCCACCAGCGTGGTGGACCATAGATAAAAAAGACGAGCACCACGTGTGGGGCCGAGATTGACGGCCTGGATATATTGGAGAAGAAGGCACAATGCAGAGTGAATGACATACTGGAGGGCGGCCGTAGCGTTCCCACCGTGACCTTCGTGTCCCAAGAGAATCGCTGTGAGGCCTGAAGGAGGGGCCAAGATAGAGGGCGCGGCAGTCATGGGCCCCTGTCCCACGTCATTCACGGCGCATACAGTAAACGTATAGGGTTGCCAATCAGACAAGTTTGTAAAACGATAAGAAAGGCCTCGTGTCATGACGGGCGACTGGGGCACACCGTGTAAGGAGGGGGTCACACGATAGGATATCGCGCCCTCTGCGGCATTCCAGGAGACGATGATGGATCCGAGGGTGTAACGGACGCCCGTGACGGCACCAGGGAAGGTGCCTGCATAGACGGAGGCATCTGAGATCTCACAAGGGCATCCTGGGCTGACGGCGATGCATTGGTCTCGCCGAGTGAATTCGGTCATGGCGCCTGTTCGGACGGCGTTGAGAATGGAACTCTCTTTGATGTTAAGACGGGGGGCTTGTTGAATCGATCGGGAATAAAAAGAAGCCGCGACGGCGAGCTCGGCACGCCGTTTGGTCAGCTGGGAGGCATCGTAGATGCGGTTGGACATCTTCTAAAGAGAGCCGAGAAAGTGAGCGCGACACACAGGTTGATACATCGCCGCCCCACCAATCACCACGGTCCCTGCCAACGCCTGGGTTCGCTTCGAGAAGATCGCAGGCGTCCCATCACGACACACCGCACAATACGCCGTCAACCGTTCCACCTCTTCCGCATGGGGAAGGAGGCGAAGCATGTCTCCAAAGGGAGCACGATCAAACGTCCCATCCAGTCCCACGACCACCACATGAACATCCAGATGATCCACCCAGCGTGTGACATGGTCAAAGAGATCAGGAAAGAATTGGCCCTCATCAATGGCAATCACACGATATTCGCCTGAACACACCAGGCTGTCCACTTCACTCAAATACCCCACACAGACCGCCGTCTGCTGCTCTTGGTCATGGGAGGAAATACAGTCCTTTCCATATCGTGTATCCCCCACATAATTCACGGTGAGAACACGGTATCCGATGGATTCATAGCGTCGGATGCGTCGTAGGAGCTCGGTGGTCTTCTGCGCAAACATACATCCCGTGATGACACATAAGTGGCCCGTCATGTCTGACCACCTAAAAAGAAAAATCCTATCTCAATTTTATTCCCATGGGATAGATGGCATCCTTTCGCTCTCGGTTGTCACGATACAATACCATAGACTGTGATCAAGTCATGCCGGTTCCGAGGATGCTTCGGTCGATTGCGGAGGGAACGGCGGTGATGATTCCTTTACCAATGCAATGCCCATCAGGGTCGAAGCCACAGTGCCCGCCACCATGCCAACCGCAATGCCAACCGCAGTGCCAACCACAATGCCCGTCAGGGCTGAAGTGTCCACCAGGACCGCAATGCCCGCAATACCCACCCTTCTCCATGGACTGCATCCCACCCTTTTCCCTCCCTTGTCCTCCTCCCTTCCCTCTTCCCCCAGGAACCGATGTGGGTCCCACACCGCCTCCCGCACGTCAGCCCTTTGAACCCTATTGGACCGCTTATCCGAGTGGAGGAAGTGGAGGTGGAGGAGGTGGGAGCGGCGTGACGATCGTCGACCCTCAACTCCAAATCCTTCCCTATCCCCTCGCCTATCTCCCTCCGCCAGGAACAATTCTTCACAACACCATCAACTCCCTGCCAGAAGGCTTCCTCGTCTGCGATGGCTCCCTCCTGGACCGCACGGAATACTCCGTTCTCTTCCAGATGATTGGGACGTTCTATGGAAGCGGCGACGGCGTCACCACCTTTCAACTCCCCACGATTCCGATGAACGTCCCCTACGAATATATCATCCGCTATATTCTCCAGGTTCTCCCCACCCCAGAAGATCCAGAGGACGTAGCGAGTTTTGTCTATCTGGAAGAGGGTTCCGATGTGAACCTCGAGGGCATCACAGACATTAAATTAAACTAGATTATCTTCTCGCCACTGGATATAGCCAATGCCCCCGATCACGAACACCGCTCTGAATCTTACCAAGTCGGGGATCGTCATCCGCTACTTGGATAATGCGAACGGTGCGACGTCATCACAGAACGTTTCGTTTTTGAACAAAACGTTCTCGTTGAACAGCGGGTTCAGGGTGACGGCGGGGACCGCCTCCTTCGCAGGCGCAGTATCCATGGCGAATACCGCCTCCATCGCGAGCACCCTGAGCGTCGCAGGATCCACGATGCTCGCAGGAATATTGGACGTCCAGGGCTCCACCTTTCTCCATGGAGCCTTTCAAATCGACGGCCCCGCCACACTCGGCTCCACCCTGGATGTCACGGGTGCCACCCGCCTTCGCAACACGCTGGAGGCCGATGGTGCAACCACCCTGAACAGCACGCTGACCGTCGCGGGCCTCACCACGCTGAATGATGCCCTTGTCGCCAATAGCACCATGACCGTCGCCAAAGAGACCACTCTCCAGAGCTCTCTCAGAGTGACAGGCCCCACGAATCTCAGCTCCTTTCTGAACGTCTCCAGCCTGGGCACCTTCGGAAACGGCCTGACCGTCGCAGGCGCCACGAACCTGAGCACCCTCGCCGTGGGCGGAACGACGCTTCTCACGGGACTCGTCAGCACCATCGGTGATGTGAACGTCAACGGCGCCCTGAACGTCGTGGGAAACACCAACGTCACCATCCTGACCGCAACGGGTGCCACCACTATCAATAACGTCTTTACGGCCAATGGCGCCGCCACGGTCAACAATACGCTGAATGTGAGCTCCGCCCTGTCCGCCGCCGCCTCCCTCGACGTCGGCGGTGTCACGACTCTCCGAGCTAATCTGTCAGTTGCCACGGGTGCCGTCATTGGAACGTCACTGAGCACAGGCACCACCCTCAGCGTGGGAACAACCTCTCTTCTCCGTGGAGACGTCAGCACCCTCGCCAACATGAGTGTGGGTGGCCGACTCTTGGCGGCCCAGTCTACCATCCTGAGCGGCACCCTGAACGTCTCAGGCGCCGTCACCTTCGAGAACGAGCTCACCGTGAACGGCCCGCTGATTATGCCGTCCTCCTATGGAACCCTCGCAGGCGCCACCTTCATTCACGATGTGGGCATTGGAGGCGCCCTCACGGTCGCAAAGGCCACCACCCTGAACTCCACCGTCTATGTCTCTCGCGCCACGACGCTGAATGATGTTCTCACGGTCGCGAAGGTCGCCACGCTCAACGACACCCTCACGGTCGCGAAGGCCACGACGCTGAATGACACGCTCTATGTCTCCAGTGCCGCCACGCTCAACGACACCCTCGCGGTGGCGAAGGCCACGACGCTCCAGAGCACTCTCCAGGTGCAAGGCGCGGCCACGCTGGACACGACCCTTTTTGTCAACCAACTCACGACGCTCCATGGAGACGCCACGATGGACGCAGACTTGCTTGTGAAGGGAACGGCGAACATCAGCTCTCTCCTGAATGTGGCGGGCTCCACCCTGATCGGCGGCGCCCTGACGGTGGGTGGTGCCGTCACGCTATCCAACAACCTCACGGTCCAGGGCAACCTCTTTGTGAACGGCACCACGACCGCCCTGGAAACCTCCACGCTTCAAGTGAAGGACAATGGCATTTTGATTGCGGATGGAAACGAAACGGATGTGCTCCAATCGGGTGTCATGATCCAGTATCAGCCGTCGGGCGCAACGGATCCGCTCTATGCGGGCATCAAGCGTCAACCTGTGACGGGAGAATTCATCTTCTTCAAGGATGCGGCGAACCAGATCTCTCAGACTCCCACGTCCATCGCGCCCTACATCTACCTACCACTCGAGGGCGATGATGCGGACGTAAAAGGAAATTCCATGATCACTGCGAATGGCACGGTCACCTATGCGGCGGGCACGGTGGGCACCAACAGTGCTCGCTTCCTGAACACGGCGGGTGGCACGGCGGCGAACTACCTGCGTGGCTCATGGGAGGGCGCACCCGAATACACGGTCAGCTTTTGGTTTTATCTGGAGGAGGCGGAGGTCACACAGGTCCTGTGGTCGGCGGACAATGACACGACGGTGATCTATATCAATCCGAACGATCAACTCACGGCCAAGATGACCTCGAATGATACCACCTATACCTTTGGGTCAAGTGCTAGACTTTTCCCAAGCGCATGGCACTATGTGACGTTTGTCTTCCAACAAGGGGGTCTGTGCTCACTCTACCTCGATCACAATCTCGTCTCCAGCACGACGCACGTGGGCGACCAAGCCCTCTCCTCAGGATCGTTTGGTGTAGGAACGTATGACGTGGCGACGACGGATGCTCTTCGCGGTCGCATTGATGATCTTCGTATCTATCATGCGGTGCTGTCCAGTCAGGCGGCGTCTCTGGAGGTGCTTCTCGATGTGTATGCGGCGATCATGGCGGACTCATTCACCAGCGCATCGGATGCACGTCTCAAGAAGAACATTGTTACCCTGAATGGCGCCCTGGACAACCTCCAGACCCTTCGCGGCGTCTATCACGACTGGAATGACCCGAACCAGTCGGAGGATCGTCAGATTGGTGTGATTGCCCAGGAGATTCAGGAGGTCTATCCTGAGCTCGTGACAGTGGGTGGAAACGGTTTCTTGTCGGTGAACTATCCGAAGCTGACGGCGGTTCTTCTTCAGTCGATCAAGGAACTTCATGTGAAACACAATCAGGATGTTCAGGAGCTGAAGGAGATGATTCAGGCGCTTTCTGCTAGCCCTGCTACTAGCTCTGCTGCTAGCCCAACGGCAAGCCCAACGGCAAGCCCATCTGCTAGCCCTGCTTCTAGCCCGTCAACAAGCCCTGCGACAAGTCCGCGATCTCACTCCTCTCACTCCTCGCACAGTCGCACAACGCAACGGAAGAAGCACGCGTCTCACAATAAAACCAGCAAGTCTCACGCCTCTTCATAGAGCGTAATAGTATATGATTCGTATGGGATCTATGGGCCAATGCTCCTGGATCCGATGACCGAAAGACACTACAAAGGGCCTAAAGAAACGCCCTCAAGCACCTAAAGGGATATGTAAAATTAAAATACCTTATTGAAGTATAACCATGCCCCCGCTCACCAACACATCCGCGGTTCTCTCGAAACCAGGTATCACCGTGTCCTATCTGGACACAGGAACTGGTGCCGCATCTTCACAGAACATCTCGTTCTTAAACAAGACTTTCTCGCTCGACAGCGGACTCGTCGTCAGCGCAGGAGGAGCCACATTCGCGTCTACGGTCGGCATTGCGGGTGCCACCTCCGTCAGCAGCTCTGTCACTGTCGCGGGCTCCACGATCCTCGGTGCCGTTCTTGACGTCACGGGCGCGTCTCGTTTCCGTAATCAGGTCGACATCAGCAGCGCCCTCTATGCCTCGAGCCTCGTCGATGTCACGGGTGTCGCACGCCTTCGGAGCACACTCCAAGTGGACAGTGCCGCTACCTTTGCCTCTACCTTGAATGTCACGGGTGCCTCGATGCTCACGGGTGCCGTCTCCACGTCCAACACCCTCACAGTCGCAGGCGTGACTCAGCTCAACAACGCTCTCAACGTGGTAGGTGCCACGAACCTCAGCTCCATCCTGAACGTCTCGAGCCTCGTCACGGCGGGCGCAGGCCTCACGGTCAGCGGTGCGACCACCCTCAATAATAACCTCGCGGTTACGGGCACCTCGCAGCTCACAGGCGCCGTCACAACCACAGCGGGTGTCACCGTCGGCGGCGCCCTTGCCGTCACGGGAAACACCAACGTCGCCATCTTCACTGCCACGGGAGCGGCCACCTTGAGCAACACCCTGACAGCGCAGGGCGCCGTGACGATCGCCAATACGCTCGCCGTCAGCTCCGCAGTCAACGCCCGTGCGGCCCTGGATGTCGTAGGCCACACGACCCTCACCACTCTTACGACCTCGGGTGCTATCTCGGCTGGCACCTCGCTCGCCACGGGCACCACCCTCACGGTCGGCACTACCTCTCTCCTCAATGGAAACGTGACGGCTGACAGCGACATGCTTGTCAAGGGCACCTTTACGGTCTCCTCGCTCTCCTCGATCCTCGGCGGCCCCCTGAACGTCGCGGGCGCTGCCACGCTCTCGGGTGGCATCAGCCTCCTCAATAACCTCAACATGTCCACCTCCGCGGCCTTCATGGGCAGCGCCTCCACCATCAATGACCTAGCAGTCGGCGGCAACCTCTCGGTCGCCAAGGTCGCCACGCTCCAGAGCACCCTCTCGGTCGCCAAGGAGACCACCCTCAGCGATACCCTCACGGTTGCCAAGCTCACGACGCTCAATGACGGCCTCGTCGTCGCCAAGGCTGCCTCTCTCCAGAGCACTCTCACGGTGGCAAAGGAGGCCATCTTTCAGAGCACCCTGTCCGTTGTTTCCTCTACCACCCTCGGCGGCAGCCTCACGGTGGCAGGTGCCGCCACCCTCAGTGATTCCCTCACGGTCAACAAGGTCGCCTCGTTCGTGAGCAGCGTCTCCATGAACAGCACCCTCTACGTCGCCCAGGCCACCAGCGTCAGTTCCTCTGTGAATGTCTCGGGCGCATTCAGCGTCGGCGGTGCCCTCACGGTTACGGGAGATACCACGTTTTCGAACAACCTGACGGTCCAGGGTAACCTCCTCGTGAACGGTGCCACGACTTCCCTCCAGACCTCCACGATTCAGGTAAAGGACAATGCGATCCTGATTGCGGATGGAAACACGGCGGATGCCCTCCAGTCGGGTCTCATGTTTCAGTATCAGCCCGTGGCGGCCGCCGCGCCCCTGTATGCGGGTCTGAAGCGCCAGGCGGCGACGGGAGAGTTCGTGTTCTTCAAAGACTCTACCAGCCAGATCTCGCAGTCTGCGGTGGAGACCGCCTCCGTCACGGAGACCTATCAGCTGGACTGGCGCACGCTCTTTGACGGTCTGGCCTCCCTTCGTCTCTTGACCACGGTGACAAGCTTTGGATCGCAGGCCGTTGGCACGCAGAACTACACGCTGTCCGCGGGAACCTATACGGTCCGTCCGCTGATGTCCAGCACGGGCGAGTGGGTTCAGTGGGAGTTGACGGACTCGGCTGCGGGCAAGACGGTGACGACCAACAAGTCGCTGTGGACGGACCCCGCCTATACCTTTGGCACCATTACGGGCACCTTTACGAGCGCCACCAGCCTCGCCTACTCCCAATACAGCGACCAGGCAAATGGCACGGTCAACTATGCGTATACTCAGCCTGAAAGCTTCACTACGATCATTGCGCGCACGGTGTCGGCCTTTGTGGATACGTATGCGTCGGTCCTCGCCGATTCGTTCAACTGCGCCTCGGACCTCCGGCTCAAGAAGAACATTGTGCCCCTCGACGGCACCATGGAGAAACTGGACCTGATTCGTGGTGTGTATCACGACTGGATTGATGAGCGCCAGGTGGATCGTCAGATTGGTGTGATTGCCCAGGAGATCCAGGCGGTCTACCCTGAGCTTGTCCAGGAGGGCGCGGATGGATTCTTGTCGGTGAATTACCCGAAGCTGACGGCGGTTCTCCTTCAATCAGTGAAGGAACTGAAGCAATTGGCTCTTCAGAAGCTGGCCTGTCGGGTGTCTCAGGCGCTCTAAGTGGGGACGCAAGCGTCCCCACACCCCTCTCTCGTGGAGACGTGTGTGCGCTTACACTCCATGGTGGAGACGCAAGCGTGTGCTCCACAAACACATCCCTCTCTCGTGGAGACGTGTGTGCGCTTACACTCCACAGAGGGCTTAAAGAAAACCCTCCGACCCTGAGGGGCTTAAAGAACTCCTCCGACCCCGAGGGGCTTAAAGAACTCCTCCGACCCCGAGGGGCTTAAAGAAAAACCCGACCCCCACACGTGAGAGACGCGTATGTGCTTACACTCTATGAGACATATGGTGTGGGTGTGTGGGTGAACACCATGAGAGAGGGGTGTGGGGACGGAACGTCTCCACTCCCCATTTATAATCTCCGACGGAAGTATAACCATGCCACCACTGACGAATACTTCCGTCGTCCTTGCTAAACCAGGTATCACCGTGTCCTACCTGGACAGCTCCACAGGTGCCACGTCCACCCAGAACATCTCGTTCCTCAACAAGACCTTTTCGCTCGACAGCGGTATGGC
>Ga0247722_10000028_pt1 | contig 117627 bp, 110 predicted proteins | sample MSEWelMarce3H_FC_FD_189094 | JGI IMG/M metagenome (GOLD analysis project Ga0247722, IMG submission 189094) | Subsurface sediment microbial communities from gas well in West Virginia, United States - MSEEL Well Study Marcellus 3H_FC | ecosystem: Environmental > Terrestrial > Deep subsurface >...
GAAACATTTTACCTTTAAAGATAGAGATTATTGGCTGTCTAAAGTTAAAGATCAATCGCAACATCATCTGTTGTAGTTAAAAACTACAGCGGATTGAGCGACGAAGTTGCAAACTTCGCCGAGCGGGAGTGCTGCCATGTATAGCCGCATTGAAACTGGTAAGACCGAGCCTTCATTGAGCACGTTGGAAAAAATTTCCAAAGCACTTGGGGTTAAACTTTCCGAGCTATTTGAAACGGACGATAATTTAACGGATGTAAATTCTTACGATGCTTCACTTATGGAAAAAATTAAACTCATTGAAGCGCTGAACGAGGAAGAAAAGAAAACCATTTTTAATATCTTGGATGCCTTCATCGGCAAGAAAAAATTAAAGGACGCTCTCTCGAACGTCCTGCATGATGTAAAGTAAAATAATGCGACCACTTTAAGCTTTCTTTTTACCAAACAAATCCTCAGGGGATTTGATAATGTAAAATATGCAGAGTATTATTAACCCAACACCTATTACACTTAACCCTATATATAAATCCGTAGTTTTGTCGTAAGGGATTATTAATTGCCCGTTTAATTTAACTTGCTCAATTTGATTTTCATTTTTAAAATCTTCTGTCCATATTTCAATGCTGTCTCCTACAATCACAACAGAATCAAGAATCTCTCTATATTTCTTAATACTCGTAACAAAAGGGGACTTAATCCCTTTAACATAGATTAAGAAGGTCTCTACATCACATTCACAAGATTCAAAATACATTAACCTCTTTTTATGTTTTTCCACTATCCCTTCTGTGTAAGGTAGGTGTTCAATACTTCTATTAAGTCCTTTTATGCCCCAATAAAAAAACGCTAAGCCCAAAGGCAATAGAATAAATAAAGTTCGTATATATCGGGTTTTATCAAAAATGCTCATATATTATCTATCGAATAGAGGTGTTTATAATAGTTATTAAATCATCATATTCTTCGCCCATCAATTCTTGCAATTTCATTTTTTCTTCTTCACTCAAATTATCCCAAGCCATAGTCAAGGTAACAAACAAAGAAAATTTAAGGTGTAGAACATTATCGGTTACATCAACAGCTGTTAAAACATTACCGATTGAATTCCAGACTGCTAAAAATTCTTGGCCTCTTGTATTTTCCTGCAAAAATGCAACTGCTTCATCATTAAACTGAAAATATAATTTCCCACTCGCATGGACTATCCCGGCAAGGGCAACGGCAGCTTTCCAAGTTTTTTGTGCTGCAGCTATTTCACCTACACCAAAACAAAACGATAACGCATAAATGGAAACATTGACCGCCTTTGCCATCTCAATACGATTATATTCATGTACCATCCAATTAAAATAAAAGGCAGGCATAGGAAAAATCTGCCCTTCTACTCCGATAAAATCTACTTTGGTTTTAAAATCAACACCTACGACAGAAAAAGCAGGGATGCCAATGGGTATTTCATACTCCACCTTTTCCCTTTCATTGCCATTATTTTTTAAATATTCGATATCGGCACTGAATTCGATTTGGTGGGCAGGGTTTAAAGAGGTATTGTAGTAGACGTTGAAATCTGTCGCTTTATACCATTTAAATAAATGGTTCTGCGTTACCTGGCCCTTAATGTTCTCCTTTAATATGTTTTTATAAAAAAGCAAAGTAAACGCCCGAACCAGGCTTGTGTACCTATCTTTGTTTGCCCATTCGCTTTTCTGATATAAGGCCTTAGAAATGTTTGGTTTTGAATTCAAAGAAGAAAACAGTTTCAGAACAGAATTACCAACTTTAGGCAATGAGTTGATTAATTCAAGTATATGTCCAAGGTTCGCTTCGCAATCACTGGCCAGCTTTTCTATATAATCTGCTCTTCGCTCTAAAGACAACCTGCTGTAATAGCAAGAAGGTAGTTTCTTAAATTGGGTACCAACACTGCTCATGCCATCCATCTTCAAACATAGAGCTTCTATTTTAGATTCAAACCCGGTGGCATCAACAGCTAGATACTGTTGAAACTTTTCTGCCAGTTCCGGAGAATCATACTTATTGCCATTCCTTACTTCAAAATGTATTTGATCTCCAGGTTTCCCGATATAAACCTTATGGCCTTGTACAGTAATATTACTGATGTCTATTGTACTAATATCATCATAGTCCATTTTTAGCATCGTATTGCCGTAAGGTTCGTTATCAAGCAATCGGGGATTATTCCATGTTAATGTTGATTGACGTATTTGGGCATCAAGGTTATTTATATTGAGTGAATTTTTGCCATTATACCTAGCACATCTTATTCCTTCTACCAACGATGTCCAATCTGCAGAACCATACGCCCCCTCTTCCTCACTCTCCGCATGCGCTAACAACACATTTTCCGGATTATGAATCAAGTCCCATTGAGGTTATCATCAGCACGTTAAAAACCGGTAACCATCAGCTCCACTACATGGCCTTTTAAGCCTTATTTCAAAGAACGTTACATCTAATGCTCTGCAAGATAGAAAATTTCCGGTACTTACTTTTTCTTCAATTGAAGTTTTTCATTTGAAGAGTTTTTCAATTGAAAAAAAAGTTCAAGGGTGAAGTGGTATCCGGATTTGAGCGGAACCAGGCATTTACAACTCGTAGGCAACTTCTTAAGCCTGGCGCTGGCAGGTCAAGGCTTTTGGAAAAAATACTACCTGAGGAACGACGGGTGGAGATTTTTTTTCAAAACCAGAAGGGCTTGGCCTTGCGTGGGTATGGCCGGGGGGCTTTAACTTGGCCGAAGTGGTTTAAATGGCGGTTTTTTTTATGAGATGGGGTGTTATTGTTAATATGGGTTTTCTGTTTTTTTCCTTTTCTGGTTACAACCTGCTGATAATATGGAACTGTGCGGGGTAAAACAGCCTTGAGCTAGCGTTGGGATAGTGGCTGCAAAAAGCGGAGAGAGATACGAGCGGAGCGGTTTGCAGACGCTGGGTGCGCGAGCCGACTGCGAGTATGACCGAGGCCTGACGGTGAGAGCTGACGAAGAATGAGGAAGCGAAGCCGGCAGTGGCGTTTACGCTGAGGCTTTGGCGTGGTTGTTGATTTTCGGGGTGGCTTTGTGGGGCGGTCAATAACCATGACAAAGGCGAACCGAGGGAGTTAGCAGGCGAGCCAAACACAGCAGCGGTTGGATGCGTGGCGGCTTGGGCCAAGGCGTAGAGAGGAACGAACGAAGCTTTGGAACAAGTGGCCTAAGCAGACAAAGGAGCTGCAGTGAGGAAGAGGAAGGAAGGCAAAAAACATGACAGACTACGAGGAACGAGTACCCGGAGGGCGGCCGGCGCTTGTTTTTACCTTATAGAACTTTCTTTTTAAAAACAAGTGCCGGACGGTTTGGCGTGTTTTTTTGCTGACTGACGATGACGAACACCGCTTTACCGGCTTGTGTGGTGGGTTTTATCCTGTTTAATTTACTTATTTTTTAATACATCTGGTGATTGGCTTGTACATACTACACCCATTATGGATATAGTATGTTTTTGCTCACGGTATAATACTTTATAAAATGTCCGGACAATGATTCTACGATACTTGGGGTTTATGTCATCGACTTGGTATTGCTTTGCATAAAAAATAGTTTTAGGGCTTTTCAAAATATCTGACCTTACATTTTTTGCCCCTTGTACTGATTTCTTTTTCCAGTATTCATAAATATCCTTTAAATCCTGTTTTGCCTGGAATGACCAGATAATTTTATAGTTGCCCATTACCAGTTCTCTATTTCTTTTTCAAGGTCTTCTTGCGTAATATAACTCCCTGATTCTATTTGCTTTTCTGCAACAAGTAAGCGTTCGTTATATTGTTGTCTTGTAAGTGGATTGCCATCGGTTGTATAGCCAACTATCATTTCTTCATCAAGGATATTGCTTATTTTATCCAGTAATGATGTTTTTGACACATTCATTATCTTTTGCATCAAGTTAATCTTAGTCGTTTGTAAATCCATAATTTCCATATTTTTACCTCCTACAAATATAACGATTTTCACCTGGTTTTAGTTCTATTTTAAAGGATGATATTTCTCCAGTTCTTTTTGTAAATCCTCCAGAGTGTCCATTCTATAGCGCTCAGTGCTGCTTACGTATTTGTGCCCCGCCATGTATTGCACTCCCCGAAGGTTGTAATGTTGTAGCCAACCGGTGATTACCGAAGTCCGTATTTGTGACTTATTTCTTAATCCTGGTTCGTAGCGGTTTATCATCTTTTTAATTCTCGACATTCCACGTATCAACCTTTTGATGGAACAGGTAATTTCCTTCAATTTCTTCATTTAAAGACTTTCTTTCTGTTAAAAGATATTCGTGCAGGGGCAGTATTTGAAAGGATCTCAGGTCTAATATCCTTTTGTTGGTTCGTTTGGTAGATGGGACATAAATTTTCCCCCCGCTCGGCGAATTTTCTTTACAAACAAAGCGGAAGAGTCGAGCGGTGACTTCGTCGTTTCCCTACTGTAGTCTTCAGACTACGTTTTAAACAGTCTTTGCAGGCAAACTCAAGAGATCTACCCCAGCTAAGCGAAGTCTGTGACTTCGCTTAACCTAATTGGTAGTTTTTAACTACCGAACAACTATAACTGGTAACACCAATGGCTCGATATCCAAAATTGCTGACAAAGATGCATAATTTCTGGAACTGGAATACAAATAATCTTCTGGGTCCTGAACAACCATAGCCCTTACTGGATTATTATGAATATATTGAATTTTCTCGGCTATAAAATCAGGGCTTTAAAGATAAACAGCATGGTTCTCATGTGTCCACACTTGATATTGTGCATTACGTTTATGTTTTTGAGCTGCATACTGAAAACAGTTGAGCAACCATTCTCGTCTACTTTCTGCATTTGACAGAATAGCATCAATTATCTGCTTGGAGGTATATTTTTTAATGGCTCGAATAGTGTTACTTAATTGTCCTGTACTGCTTTGCATAATCAAATGAACATGATTACTCATTATCACGTATGCAAAAACCTGTAACCCCTTGTTTTCAATAGCATACTTCAAACTATCTATAACAATATCCCTGTATACAGGACGAGTAAATATATCGACCCATTCTACGACTTGAAATGTTAGAAAGTATAATCCTTCCTGATCTTTGATTTGATAACCTGTGCTCATTTTGGAAACATTTTACCTTTAAAGATAGAGATTATTGGCTGTCTAAAGTTAAAGATCAATCGCAACATCATCTGTTGTAGTTAAAAACTACAGCGGATTGAGCGACGAAGTTGCAAACTTCGCCGAGCGGGGTTTCTCTTGATTTTCTGGTAGGCGAAGGCATGAACGCACAGTTCGACAAGAAAACAGTAAATCGCTTACAAGAGATACAAAACATGGCTCCTGATATCAAGAGCCATCTATTTGCTATTATTGATTCTGTTATTCGTGATTATAAAACTCAGCAGTCGTATAAAACTATTTGATTAATACAGTCCGTTATTTCGAAAGAAGATCAGGAACGTATTTTCTCGGTTATCGATGCATTTATTGCTAAAAGCAAGATTCAGTCGATTCTTTGAACTACCAAAGTTTAATGCCTAAAAAATATTTATGGGTAAAATCCTCTAAATCCAACATAAAAACATAATAGCGAGCTCCACTATATTCAATGTCTTCAATTTTCAAGTAGGCAGAAAACAGAAATAAGGTTTCATCATACTGACATACATTGTAAATTGAAGAAGACCCTCTTGTGGTAGGCAAAGCCATAGAATATTTCTTACCATCTAAAGTATATTCTAGTCTATGCTCTCTTTTGGGACGTTGTCTTGATAGAAGTTTCAATGATTCAATTGGCCTTGTAATATAGTTTAATTCTGTAACTCTTGACTTATCAGAATAAATAACTTTATATTTCCATGTTTCCCAGACATATGCTTTTGTGCTATCTTCTCGCTTTATGTAAATGTTAAAAGGAATGGAATCATAAGGTATAGTGTCAATGACAATTCCATTTCTATTTATAATTTCACATTTTTTTGAATAAAGTGATTTTGCAAAAATAAGACTATCTTTTACTTGAATTTGGTATTCGTGTTTATGGGTAGGATAGCGGTTTTTAAGTGCCTCATTATTATAATATACCCATTCAGAATCACGAGGAAGTTCTACACTCACTTTTGTGCATGAAAATAAAACTATTGAACAACCGATAATTAGTACAATCCTTTTTATCACTTCAATTTTTCTTTTAATATTTCGTAAATATGCTTATATGCAGCACCTCTAGCGTATTGGAAATAGTTATACAGTGCTGATTTATCAGGTTTATTTCCTCCTTCTGTACTTTCAGAAGAATCAAGAGCCATATCATCATGGTATGGGGTTGGCAATTTTTCTCTTTCAGACTCATCTTTAAGCATTAAGCCTAAATCCCATGTTCCGGTAAACATTTTATTTTTATAATAATTCCAAAATGCATTCCAATCTAAATTCCATTCATTGGAAGCACCTGTAACTACATCAACATAAGTGGGGATATCTTCTGGTTTTAATGTTCTAATATCAGTACCAGGTTGCTCCATCCACCAATCAATATATTCAGTTATAAAATTTGAATGAGCATAAAAATCTGCTACATTATGTAATACTAAACCTAAATCAATAGCCCCATTTTCCTCAAGACTTTTTATATCATCAAGCTTCTGATCAAGCTTAGCCCATTCATTAATTACTGCTCCACCATCAATCTTATTATCAAAATGTATTTCTATACGTTCCGATTCACAGGTTAAAGGAAAATTAACCGGAACATCATTTAAGGACATTACCAATTCAACTGAGTTTACCAGTGATGCATTTACATCAAATGTAATCTCAAAGAGTTCTTTTTGGGTTTCCTTATTTACATACTTTATTCCCAATGAATTTTGCGTAGAAACATTTACATCTGTACTCATCCATTCCGGGATTAAATCTATTCCCTGACCATTTAAAGACAATGATTTTATTGAGTCATAAACTGTCACATAATCTTGCATCTGAAATAAAAGGTTAAAGCATAAATCAGGGTCTTCCAACAATGTCAAATTCTTTAGCTCCATCTTAAATTTATTGTTAGGAGTAATTACCAGCTTATCAAACTTGACGTTACTTGAATAAATCGCTTTTCCATATTCTGCAATTAATTCAGCGCTTTGTTTCATTTCTTTACCATATTGCCAACTGCGCCTGAAGGCATTTCGCATATTGGGAAATTCTATAGATGTAGACCAAAACTCCATCCATTGCTCTTTCACAACATTCATCGGGCTGTTGTATATCCTGTATAAATCATCCAGTTTTGAGTTGAGATAGGTAGAAAAGCCTTCTGTTAATTCGGCATTACTCATTTCTCTATTTATATCGCAAAGGATACTTCCTCCATCAGCCAAAAGCCCGGTCGACACGAGCAGTTTAAAGTTTCTTTCGTTTAAAACTAAACTGCCATCAATTTTAGTTATAGCCTCAGCAATAAGATTTTGATGTGTCATTATTTCAAACGCCCCCTCTTCCTCACTCTCCGCATGCGCTAACAACACATTTTCCGGATTATGGATAAGGTCCCATTGGTACTTCCACAGCCCAGTACCTTGTTCGGGAACTCCGTAATCCATCAGGTTATCGGTGGAGCCCCGGGGTAGCTGATAGGTACTTTTAGGGCTAAAGGGATGGCGTAGGTTAAAGGCACCGTGGGCAAGCTCGTGAGCCAGAATTTCATAATTTGTCCGGTAATCTTCTCCAAAGTTAAAAATAAATCCGTGATCTCCTGCCACAGGCATAAAACCAGCTTTGTCGGGGTTGGGATGATTGATAAAGAAAAGATACAGCGTGTTTTTATCATTCCCATAAGTACGTTTGTAATACTTGCAAATTCGCCTCATTACGGAGGTATAGCTGCTTACCATATCCACATTTCCGGTCAGGAAATCATCATAATTGAGATTGGGTAACTCATCTTCTGTAATTGTTTCGCCAATCGAAACATGCCAATTTACCACTGCAGATGAGTAGAACCGGTTTAGCTCCTCCTCCACTGTCTGCGCATTGCTGGGACAAGTGGCATCATGAACTTTTATCAGTTTCACATAGCAATCTTCCCTTCCATAAGTTGCCAGTCCTAGAGCGCCCACTTCGGTAAGTACCTTATATATCAATGGAAAAAGAAAAATTATCACATTTCGGACAATTTTGTCTTGATTTTACAAAAAATTGTGCTTTACTTTGCAATATATCAAATCAAAGGAATAGGAAATATGGGACAAGTACACGAACCAAGCAACTCACAAGGTTACTCTTATGCCGGAAATGCACAAGGGCATCAATGTAAATGTGGTGGCAATTGCGGCTGCAAAACGGATGGTGCTCACGAATGCAGTTGCGGCGGAGAATGTGACTGCAAGTAAACGCTTTCTATCTTTGGGTTTTTGAAGGAAGTGAAGTTGCCTGAAGAGAAGCCCCGGCAGGAAAAGTCCTGGCGGGGCTTTTGCTATTATGTGGCCCCCTAAATCCCCCCAAAGGGGACTTTTGGAAGTTTTTTGTTTCGGTTCTTGGTTTTGTGATTCGAGTTTGGAATTAGTGTCTGGTTAAAAGGTTGAGATTGCTTCGCTTTGCTCCATGCTCCATGCCCTGTGCTCACTCATACTCCTCTACGATGCCTCCGGTGATTCGCACCAAATCGGTATGCGTATCCACCAAATTGAGAACAGAGCGGTAGTAATTTATTGAAGTCTGCAGATAACCCAGCTGAACGTCGCGGTAATTAAATGAATTAATTGCTCCGGCACGGAATTTCTCTTCGGATAACTGCATATTAACGCGGGCTGTTTCCATATTTTCTTTTCCTACCTCAACCAGTTCTCTTCGCACCTGGTAGGTATCATAAAGATTAAGCAACCTGTTTTTCAAACGGTGCTTCATCTCTTCAAGGTTGGTCTGACCAATGGCCTCTTCCATTCGGGCAATTTGTATATTCCGGTTGATACGGTCGCCATCAAAGAGGGTAAAGCTCAGGGAGAAATTAGCAAAATAAGAGAAATAACCATCAGAAAACCCCGGGGTTGCGCTATTACTGTTAAGTGACTCAGGATGAACATTATGTCCGGCACCTGCATTTGCGTTTAACGATGGATACCGGGCTCGTTGCTCCAGTACCCGCTGTTTTTCCAAAAGTGCAAGATTCAGAAATTGATTCTGAATACTTCGGTTACTGTTGTCCAACTGTGCAAGCAACTCATCAAGTGCATATTCACCTCCATCAAAATCCATTTCTCCGTCCAGCTTTAGCGATACGCCTTCATCCATTCCTGCAAGATATTTCAGCTCACGGATGGTACTGATAACAGCCACCTCCTGCTCGAGATAAGCAGATTTATCAGTCAAATAGGCTGTACGTGCTTGTAATATCTCATAACTGGTAGCTGCTCCCAGATCCCGACGATCTTCCATATAGCCAAGTCGGTCTTCAGACAACTGCATCACCTCTTTCAACAGCTCCAATTGCTCTTTGGCCATCAGGGCACGATACCAGGCCATCACAACAGCCTGAATGGTATTTTCCACCACTAAAGCCAGGTTCCCCCCCGACAACTGCTCCAAAGTTTCCAACCGGTCTTTCCTGATGTGGGCTGAAAAACCTTTAAACAACACCCAATTGAGACGCACTCCATTTTGCAAACTTCCACTCTGGTTATCAGCGTCATAACGATCGTTAAAACTATTATTCAGACTGCTCTCCCACATCAAAGAAGGCAACATACCTGCGTTTCCGATGGTGTTGTTCAATTCTGAGATTTCAAGATCAGTGCGACCAACCCTGATATCGTAATTATTTTCGAGAGATTCAGAAATCAGTTGATCCAGTGTATAGGTGCTACTATCTTCCTGTGCCATTGCAGGCAAAGCAAAAAGCACTGTTATTATCAAATATGTGATGGTTTGTTTCACAGCTTTTCTGTTTTATATGTTCGCTTTTTGACAGATTTTTGAATCTGTCTGTTTGTCGTTAATTTCAGCCTGTGTTAATTCAGCTTCGCTATTTTTGTCACGATTAATCTGCACCTGTTTTTAATGATGCAGATCGGAGCTCAGTTTAGCTGGTTTGCCTTCCAGTAATTCGCACCTCCTGAAAATCCGCGCCTTCTTTAAATGGTGCGGAAAGGCCCTCAGCTTCGCTGCTTTGCTTGCAAAGAATCCGCACCTACTGTACCTGCTAATCAAGAGAACGGTTTTTCAAAACGTTTACTTTCTCCACCTCTTCGGGTGAAGGACGACGACCGGTAAACAGCCACTTCATTAAAACCCTCAGATCATTCAGTGCCATAATAACGACGGGGAAAAAAATCAGGATAAACGCTGTTCCAAACAAAATACCATAAGCCAGGGCCATTGCCATGGGAATCAGGAACTGGGCCTGCCGGCTGGTTTCCAGTATTATGGGATATAACCCGAGTGTGGTAGTAAGCGTTGTAAGAACAATGGGTCTGAATCTGGCCAATCCTGCCTCAAAAGCAGCATTCCTCACCGATAACCCCTCCTCCAGCAACTGATTGTATTTTTGAAGGAACACCACTGCATCGTTGACAATTACACCGGAAAGTGCCACCATTCCCCACACGCTGAGCATAGACAAAGGAATACCATGTATTGCATGTCCCCAGGCAGCGCCTAACCACCCCAGAGGAATCATCACTAACACAATAGCCCCTTGTCCGAATGACCTAAAATGAAACATAATCAGAACCATAATAATTCCGAATGCCGGAAGAAAATACTTGGCAATTTCATTTTGCGATTCGGAAGCATACTTCTGTTGTCCCTGGTAAAAATAACTAACCCCCGGATACTTAGCCTGAATCTGGGGCATGATTTCATTGCTCACACGCTCCAAAATTGGCGGGACAGGTTCATAAGGATCTATCAGATCGGCGTCAATGCGCATCTCACGTTTACCATTAAAGCGTTGAATTGCTACCGGACCACGTTCCAGATTATAGGTTACCAGCTCAGTCAGCGGATATTCCCCTTGCGGTGTCTTTATCTTCATATCTTCCAACTGACCAATTTCCTCTCTTTCTCCTGGAGGATAACGCACCCAGACTCTGATTTCATCTTTCCCCTGTTGCAATCGCTGAGCCTGTGCACCAAAGAAGGCATTTCTTACCTGGTTCATAATGGTAAACATATCCAATCCCAGATAATAGGCTTTGGGTTTCAATTTTATCCTGACTTCCTGAGCTCCGGGTGCCTCATTGTCCACAACATCGGTTAACTCCGGAATATCCTGCAGTTCTTCCAATAAAAAGTCGCGGGCCTGGTCCAGCTCTTCCAGATTATCCCCCATAAGGCTGATGGAAACAGGTTCTCCCCAACGGTTTCGGCCGGCAACTGAAAATTTATCCGCGGCAGGAACTGCTCCGATATATTCTCTTACTCTGGTGGCAATGTCAAAGGCGGATATTTCACTCCCCTCAAGATTTCTAAGGTTCACTGCAATATGACCGGCGTGTGATCCCGATTCATCTCCATCAAATGAACTACCCATTACCAGGTAAGTATAATTCACAAAGTTGGCAGTATCGTTGTATTCCTCCATCAGTGAATCATTTACTTCCCACACAGCCTTTTCAAAATCCATCAGATATTCGTAGGTCTGCTTCTCTCCTTCACCGGGTGTAAATGCGACGTTCACATTAAAACTATCAGGCGGAATATTGGGAAAAAAGGTGGAAGAGATAATGCCACCTCCAAACAATCCAATAGTAATCAATAGTAATGCAAGGGGTACCGCAAGAGCTACATGTCGGTGACGAAGAATAAATGCAAGCGACCGTCCATATAAACGATTCCGCATCCACAGTATGTAACGCTCCAGACGGTCACGAAAACGATTGCCGAAGTTCACAGCCTCTTTCTTACGCTGCAAAATATGTGGTGAGCCGATATGAGCGGGCAATACCAGCGTGGCTTCAACCAAAGAAAAGGCCAGACTGGCAACAACGACAAAAGCCATTTCGCCCATCATTTCCATATTTCCCTCAATTAGCATCAGCGGAACAAAAGCGATAATGGTCGTTGATACAGAGGTGATAACCGCTGGCAACACCTCCAAAGTACCATCAACTGCAGCTTTACGGGGAGATTTACCCTTCTCAAAATGAGAAAAGATATTTTCAGCCACCACAATACCGTCATCCACCAAAATACCTACTACCAAAATCATCCCGAAAAGGGATATCATATTAATGGTAACACCATACATTCCGGCCACCAGAAACATCCCTAAAAATGATGAAGGAATCCCCCAGGCCACCCACATGGAAAGCCTGAAGCTTAGGAAAATTGCCAGAATAATAATTACCAGCAACAAACCAAAACCACCGTTTTTATACAAAAGATGAAGTCTGGAATTCAGCAAATCAAGGAAATCAAAGGTTGCAATCAGTTCGGCGTCATCATGGGTCCTGTTGAACTCCTCAGCGTACTTGTGAACAAAATCGGAGATGGCCTCCAAATCCTCCGTAATCAGTTTATCAACGGATAAATATAACGCCCGGTTTCCATTGAGCCAGGCACCACTTGGGGTTTCAGAAAACTGTAAAAATACCTTTCCCAAATCACGAATACGAATAAGCCTTCCGTTGGGGTCAGCGGTCACCACATAATCGGCTATCTCATCCGGGTCAACAGTCCTTGACCTGGATCGAATAATCAGATACTGGTCGTCGCTACGCAACTGACCACCCGACACATCCCGGTTATTTCTGGAAATGGCATTACTGATATCAGTATGTGTGAGACCGTATCTCAACAACACCTCTTCCTTTATCTCAACAGCTATTTCAAGCGCCGGATAGCCTCCGATATTAATCTGACTCATCAGGCCGCTTGCCAGAAAATCATCCTCTATTCTTTGAGCAAGTGTTTTCAATCGCAACATATCGGCTTCCCCATACAATCCCAACCTGATGGCTGGCGTTGTAGAACGCCGTTTAAAAACAATCGAGCGCTCAGCATCCACAGGCATACTGGAAATACCGTCAACGGCATTTTTTACCTCCTGCAGCACCTCATCAATATCGTATTCACCTGTGGTTTCAATATTTACCCTGGTGAAATTTTCGCGTGAGGTGGAATTAATCTCTTTAATCCCAACCAGTCCTCTGATGGCCTGCTCAATACGAACAGTAATACCCTCCTCCATCTCTTTTGGACTGGCTCCCGGATAGGTAACAGTAACGTAGATATTACGGGTTTCCCGTTCCGGAAAGAAAGATTTTTTTAATTGCAAAAAACCAAAAATCCCCGATACAAGAATTACCACAATAAACAGGTTGGCATAAAAAGGGTATCGTACAAATGTTTCTATCAGTCTGCGCATAACTCTCTTTATCGAAGAATTTTATAGATTGGATTTCCTGTAACATTCAACAATGGCTCTACCACCAGTTCTTCTCCCTCATGCAACCCTCTCAGGAAAAGTGTCTGATCATTCCGCTTCACAATTTCAATAGGCTTTTCAATCAAACGCATCTCCTCAAGAACATACACATGATTGTTATTAAATACAGCATTTCGGGGCATCTCCATCACATCCTTTACCTTACTTCCATACAGATGAGCGGTCAGATACATTCCGTCAAACAATCCGTAGCTTCCCGGAACAGATACAAATACACTGACTGCCTGAGATGAGGGATTGACCACCGAACCAATACGCTTCACAACACCTTTCCATGCGGCGGAAGAGTTATCATTCTCTACCTGCACAGAGTCACCTACTGATATAAACCGGACTTCATCCATAATTACGGGTACTTCCAACTCATAAACATCCGTGCGAACGATGGTTGCCAACTGACTTCCCGGGTTGACCACCACACCCGGATCCTGCATAATATTATTGAAGGCACCGGTAAACGGAGCTCTTATCTGATGCTTCTCCAGTCGTGCCTGATCTGCCAAAATGGAATAGTAATCACTGATAATATTCCGTGAAGCAAGAAAGATTCGCTCTTTGGAAGATTGGGGTTCAGGCATCGCCGGCAATGGTTTCTCAATATTGATGTTTTCAAAAAAAGATTCCCAACGAGAAAAGGAATCAGGGAAATCAAGACGCAAGTCGGGTAAGATTACCGCCAAACTTTGAAGGAAACGACTCTTACGAGCTTTCAGGCCTAAAGGAAATTCAGGGTTGACCACTTCTGCCAGAATCTGACCTTTCTGAAATTTCTGGCCATTGCGAAAAGGAACATCCCCTTCACTCAACCGACCGGTAACCTCAGAACTCACCACCACCTCATTTAAAGCATGCAATCGGCCTGATGAAGATACCACAGCCTGCAAATCCTTATACTGAACCGTTTCTGCTTTCACATAAACATCCACCTGAGGCTTGGGAGTTGGCTTGGGTTCCTTTTTAAGCGAAAACAACACAAACATTACAACAACACCAGCTAAAACAATCCCTGCTGCAATGGCGAAAATCCAGATTTTCCTTTTCATCAGTATATAAGTTATCTAAGTTATTGGTCTGATGAAACTCGTCCCGAACATTCGGTACTCGTTTCATTCGTTTAAAATTTTGTAATTATCTGATAAATATCTAATAAAAGCTTGAGAACGAATGGAGCCGCATCGCTCTCGCATAATATTCTTTAAACATATTCCTATTGTGGCCAGCTTTTCCATGCTCGTTATTTATGCTCAAAAATATCTGCACCGGTTATATTTTTACAGTTAGCATAGACCTGCAAAAACACAAATCGTTTAATTAGTACCAACAATAAAACCAGGCTTTTTTAGCCTTTGATAAGAATTGCCAAATATAAAGCTTTCAAAGTTCTTGAATCCAGGGAGTTTACATTTTTCGCAAACAACTGATTCAAAACAGAGAACAATGTGCCACATTGAGCCTGTCGAAATGCAGTAATTGGTGTTTTCTTGCAAAGCCAAATTAGAGTCCGTCTATAAACTGAGCAATTTTTTTTGGTCCTGTTTCTGGTCAGAAAGTGCCAATTGCAAGGCTTTCGAAGCCGCCAAAAGCACAATCGGGATGAGTATTTTGACGACAAGCGTAACGCAGCAAATGTTATTTTATGGACAGACACAAATTAGTTTCTGTGAATATCGGGTTTAATTTGCCCCAAAATTACTTTCTTTAACGCCTCAAACCATACAAAGTTCAGAATTAAGTTCACATGGAATACATCACATCGCATCTTGGCGAGCTGGCAGCCCTTGTCACCGCTATTTGCTGGACAGCCACCAGCATGGCCTTTGAGTCGGCCGGAAAAAAAGTAGGGTCATTATCGGTCAACCTCATCCGTTTGGTGATGGCCCTGGTATTGCTGGGCATTTTTACCACCATCACTCGTGGTCATTTCTGGCCTGTGGATGCCGGGATGCACGCGTGGTTTTGGCTAAGTCTCTCAGGACTGGTAGGATTTGTGATTGGCGATCTTTTGCTTTTTCAGGCTTTTGTGGTAATTGGTGCCAGGGTGTCCATGCTTATTATGGCCCTTACCCCTCCTCTGGCGGCACTGTTTGGCTGGCTCATTTTGGGCGAACAAATGACACTGATCAATACCTTTGGAATGGTCCTGACGATTTTGGGGATTGCTCTGGTAATTTTGGGTCGCCCAATGAAGGGAAAACGGCTGTCATTCAACTTTCCTCTGGCGGGACTATTGCTGGCTTTTGGTGGTGCTGCCGGCCAGGCTCTCGGACTCGTCCTTAGCAAGTTGGGGATGGGGGATCTGGATGCTTTTATGTCCACCCAAATACGCGTTATTGCCGGAATCATTGGTTTTGTGCTTGTCTTTTTTGGGTGGCGCAAATGGGGAAATGTATGGACAGCCTTGAAGAACAAATCAGCCATGGGACGCATCGGTATCGGAGCATTCTTTGGTCCCTTTCTGGGGGTTTCATTCAGCTTGTTGGCAGTAAAATACACCACCACAGGTATTGCCTCCACATTAATGGCACTCACTCCCGTAATGATTATCCTGCCGGCCCGGTATATTTTTAAAGAGAAAATTACCACTAAAGAGGTGGTCGGGGCCTTTATTGCTGTGGCAGGAGTTGTGGTGTTTTTTGTGTTTTAAAACTACCCCAGCAACAACAACACAATACCTACCAAAATTCCCCCAAGGTAAACAGCCTTTTTCTTCACATTCTTCTCGCCATACATCAGGGCACCAAAAACGAACGGAACAATAACACTACTTCTTCGCAGGGCTGAGATAACTGAAATAAGCGATTCCGGTTCACTGATGGCATAGAAATAAAAAAAATCGGCAATGACAAGAAAGAGTCCGATGAGCGGAATGGTCCATCGCCAGAAGAAAGGTGTGCGCGATGGTCGCTTGCGACGAACAATCCACAAAATGGGCAGCAACAACGCAACCTGATAAAAGGAGAACCAGGCCTGAACAGCTACTCTGTCCATCTGACGTAGAATATGTTTATCGTACAATGCACTGACAGCCCCTGCAAGAGTTCCGATAATCACAAACCACATCCATTTATTATTACGAAAGGAAAGCCCCTCGAGTTTGCCGACCGTAGAAAACCTGAAAAAGAAAAAGAGGGTCACTAACAACCCCGCCCACTGGTAAAAATTTAGTTGTTCTCCGAAAATGATAAGGGCTCCGATTAAAGTCCACAGTGGTCCGGTAGCCCTGACAGGCGTCACGATTGTCAGTGGTAAATGCTTCAGTGCAAAATAATTAAACACCCAGGAGGTAAGGACTATGGCCGTTTTTAGCAACACCATCCAGTGCTCCCTGGCAGTTAGTCGCGGAACAAATACCATATCACCGGCCTCCAAAACACCGGAATTAGACAATAGCAGTAAAGGAAGAAAGATAATGCTACTGGTAAGTGCTCCAAAAAACAACACCGGCCACACCGCATTCTCCTTCAGAGAAACCTTTTTGAGTATATCGTAAAATCCAAGAAAAAATGCAGATGCAAGTGTTAGTATCAGCCACATGGTGCAATTATCAGTGTTCAATTATCAATGTTCAGAGTGCAAATATCAGTGTTCAATAAATGGTGTGACGGCTGGTACCTCATCAGCACACCAGATTTTGCCTGCAAAGGTAGCAAAATATCCTATCCGGTTAATTTCGCAGTTCATCGGGCCCAATAGGCTGCTCATCCAATTTGCCTATCAATGCTGTAATATATTCTCTACTTTTGCAGGCATAAACAGGAAGAAATCACGAATGGTTTTAATCTTTTCGTGAAAAGCATATTTTTTCACAATAACCTCTTAAACCAGAGTAACCTAATACCTTTTTATGAAACGATATTTATGGACGCTCCTATTTTGGATTCTTTGTTCCCCAATCATCTTCGCACAAAATAATTTTACCATCAGTGGATATGTAAAGGACAAGGATACAGGAGAGACACTGATTGGAGCAACCATCTACGTTAAAGAACTTCAGGCAGGAACCACCTCCAACGACTATGGCTTTTACTCCCTGACCATCCCTGCCGGTAAATACAATATAAAGTATGGATTTGTAGGATATGCCAATCGGTTGGAGACCATAGATTTGCAAAGCAACATTAAGATGAATGTGGACTTTGCTCCCACCAGCATTGAACTGGGGGCCGTCGAAATTAAAGGGAGAGCCAGTGACCATAACCTCAAAAGCACCCAAATGAGTATGGTGCAAATGGATGCCCAAACCCTGAAAAATCTCCCGGTGATTTTTGGAGAGTCCGACCTGATGAAATCTATCCAGATGATGCCAGGTATTCAAACGCCTGTGGAAGGAAGCAGCGGTTTTAGTGTCCGTGGAGGAGGCATGGATCAGAACCTGATTTTGTTGGATGAAGCTACGGTTTACAATCCCAGTCACCTGATGGGATTTTTCTCTGTATTCAATTCTGATGCGGTGAAAGATGTGACCCTTTACAAAGGAGATATCCCGGCATCTGACGGAGGACGCTTATCATCTTTACTCGATGTAAAGATGAGGGATGGCAACAAGAAAGATTTCAGTGCAGAAGGAGGCCTGGGACTGATATCAAGTCGGTTAACAATAGAAGCCCCGATCAAAAAAGACAAAGGCTCCTTCATCCTTTCAGGACGCAGAACTTATGCCGATGTATTCCTGAAATTATCTCCTGATTCTGCCATCAACAACAACACCCTCTTCTTCTATGATCTGAATGCCAAACTCAATTATGAACTCAACAGCAACAATCGGATTTTTCTAAGTGGCTATTTTGGAAAAGACAAATACGGATATGCCGATGATATGGGAATGAACTGGGGCAATGCCACTTTTACGGCCCGCTGGAATCACCTTTTTTCCGATCAGTTGTTCTCCAACCTCACACTTCTGTACAGCAAATACAATTACCAGGTGGAGGTCAATGATGGTAGCCCCACATTTGACTGGACCTCATACATGGAGAACCTGAGTGCCAAATACGATTTTAGCTGGCTGATGAGCCCTGCAACTACTGTCCGTTTCGGAGGCCAGGCCATCAAGCACTTTATTCAGCCGGGACGCTTCGAAGTATCCAACCAGGTGAGTGCCTACAAAGTGCCGGACAATAAAGACCTTGAGTATGGTATTTATCTTCTTGGGGAACAAAAAATTGGCGACAAGTTAAAAATAAATGCAGGGCTACGATTCTCCGCGTTTCAAAATATGGGCAAAGCAACGGTTTACCGCATCGCTGAAAACTTTCAGGTGACAGACACCATCAACTATGAACACAACAAAATTTTCAACACCTACACCGGCTGGGAACCCCGAATAAGTATGCGCTACCTGCTCAATGAAAAAAATTCCCTCAAAGCCTCCTACAGCCGCACCTATCAATACATACAGCTGGCTTCCAACTCAACCAGCGGTACGCCACTGGATGTATGGTTTCCGGCTTCGGAGCATGTAAAACCGCAAATTTGCGATCAGGTTTCTGTGGGATGGTTCAGAAACTTCCGACAAAACAGTTACGAGGTTTCTGTGGAAACCTTTTACAAATGGATGGATCATCAAATAGATTTTGATCCCAATGCCAATTTGATGCTCAACAACCAATTGGAAAAAGACATCCGATTTGGTGAGGGACACTCTTACGGAGCTGAATTTCTTCTTAGAAAAAATGAAGGCAATCTCACCGGCTGGATTGGATATACCTGGTCACGGGCATTCCGTCAGTTTCCCGACATCAACAATGGAAAAGAATACCGGGCCAACTACGACATTCCACACAACCTGAACATCATCCTCAATTATCAAGTATCTCAAAGAGTCGGAATATCATCGGCCTGGACCTATCGCACAGGAGCACCGATCACCTATCCCACCATGCGATTCAGACACGCCGATTCCAGCCTGCCCATTTATGGAGATAAAAACAGTGCCAGACTGCCCGACTATCACCGACTCGATTTATCAGTCACCATCAAAGGAAAAAACAAACCCGACCGTAAATGGGAAGGTGAATGGCACATCGGAGCCTACAATGCCTACAACCGTGCCAACGCCTATTCGGTGCAATTCGAAGAGGATCCGGATACCCCCAATAAAATGAATGCCTACAAAACGGTTATGTTTCGCATTGTGCCATCGGTCACCTATAATTTTAAGTTTTGAAGTTAGAGACTGATTCTTAGAGGTTAGATGTTGGAAGTTAGAGGTTAGATGTTAGAAGTTGGAGGTTAGACGTTGTAGGTTGGAAGCTGGATCTTAGAAGTTAGAAGCTGGAGGTTAGAAGTTAGAAATTTGAAAATATGAAAAATAAACATTTTGAAGTAATGAATTCGTTTAAGAAAATTATATTTCCTGTTCTAGTGATTATATCTACCATTGCCTGTGAACGCATCGCCTTTGATCCGGGTATAGAAACTCTGAATGAGGAGTTACCGGTAGTTTACGGCATATTGGGCAAGCATCCCGATTATCGTACCATTGAACTCACCCGCACTGCCCCTTATATGGACGGATCGAAAATTGCAACAATCGATCATGCAGAGGTGACTGTTTCAGATGAGCAAACCACCTATTCATTTGAATGGATTGGAAATGGACAATACATTGCTCCTGAAAATTTTCAACCGGGAATAGACATCACCTATTATCTGAATATAGAAGTTGATGGAGAAGTTTATGCAGCTCAATCCAGCATGCCTCCTTCTGTTAACATGCATTCGCTAAAAGTGCAGAAAGACCGGTGGGAAACAGACGACAATAACATTTATGAAGTCACCGGCTGGGTGAAAGACAACGAGCGGGAAGATGAAAGATTTCTTTTTAAGTACACCATCAACGATGTCCGATATGATTCGGTGCAGGTCTGGTCACATTATACCGATCAGCTGAGCAACAACCTTTGGCTTGAGGATGCTCAACTCTTTGGAAACATAGAAGCCAATCCCGGGGACACCATTGATGTTTATGCATTATCTGTAAGCACAGAATACTATAACTTTGTTCAGGCCGCTGAGAAAAACCGGGTCAGCTCCAACCCGTTCACCCCTCCTCCGGGGGTCCCCATCACGGGAAACATCAGCAATGATGCTCTGGGAATTTTTCAGGTTTCAGCAATTGTGCAGCAAACCGCTACGGTTCCTGAAAAACAATAGTTGTTGGTCTTTTCTTGCAAAGACTAGTAGGGCGTTCGAAAAATAGTATTTCAAATATTTTGCTTTCATTTTTTCTTTCTGCAAGGCAAAATTTTGAAGCATAGCCATAGCTACGTTGAAAAATTTTAACGATGCAGAATGGGAAAAGGGATGTAAAATATGAAATAGTATTTTGTGATCACACTACTATCTTAGTGTTTGTCTATAAAGTCAGGAAAGTTGGCAAAAAGGCATGTGTCTGGTCAGAAAGTGACAGTTGCAAGGCTTGCGAAGCCGCCAAAACGGAGTTTATTTGGGTAAATGAGCATTTGGGCGGCAAGCGTAACAGCCTGCCCCGATTCTTCGTGGACGCAAATGGTACTTTATGGACAGACACTAATTACAAATCGATTTTATCAATCCGCCGCTGATGTCGGCCACCTTCAAATTCAGTGGTCAGGAAAGCATCTATGATTTCTTTGATCTGATCTGCTTCGAGAAAACGGGCAGGCATGGCACAGATATTGGCATCATTGTGAGCCCTTCCCAGACGTGCAATCTCGGGATTCCAGCTGTAAGCAGATCGAACACCTTTATGCTTATTCAGAGTAATATTAATGCCATTTCCGCTTCCGCAAAACGCAATCCCCTGTTTCAATTCTCCTCCTGAAATGGCCTGCCCCAGTGGATGTGCAAAATCTGCATAATCAGCACTTTCAGCCGATGGAGCACCAAAATCTTCCACCGTAAACCCCTTCTCTTCGAGGTATTTTTTGGCCATCTCTTTCATGTCGTATCCGGCATGATCAGAAGCAATTCCAATAACTTTGTTTTTCATTTTCTGCAAATAAACAAAATATCAAAAATGTGTAAACAATCGGCGTAGGAGTCTTGTCTCATCCGGTTGTTTCACAAAAGTATGGTTATTTTTTCTGGCTTTAAAGAAATCATGATTTTTTTCACCTTTTTGAGGAATATGTCCCCTTGCAGGTGATCATAGCACTACTTTTATTGAACCTTCAGGCCGGATAAACATGGTATGACATTTTCCTTTTCCATAAACATGTTCCAGCGTTTTCACATACTCCTGCAATTTTTCCTGAGGTACAAATGCCTGAATGGTGCCACCAAAACCACCTCCATGTACCCTCCAGGCACCTTTGCCTTTCAGCACCATTTCACTAAGCGCCAGCCCCAGAGATACAACCTGTTCCTCCTTATGAGTGATGTCATAGATATTCTGATTGTACATATAGGAACTTTGACCCGATTCAACCACCATCTTCAGGAATGACTGGAAATCATTTTCTTCCAGTGCTTTTACCTGGTCGGCCACCCTCTTGTTATCTCCCTGAAAATGAATCGCACGCAGAATAGCCCGATCACCGGTTTTTTCACGAATCTCCGGGATTTTATCCACTATTTGCTCAAGAGTGACCTCACGAAGCACCTCGGCGCCCAATTCCCGGGCTACCGATTTCATCTCTGTGGGAAGCGAAGCATATTCCTGCTGTGAAGCCGGATCGTCATGGCCTCCACCCACATCAGTAATCACCAGTGAGTATCCGGAGGAAACAAAGTCAAAACCAATCGGCTTCACAACCGGATCGGAAGGATCTTTAAAGTCAATCGTAATCAGGCCGCCTACCGAACAAGCCGTTTGGTCCATCAGACCACAGGGCTTACCAAAGAAATTGTTTTCGGCCCATTGTCCAATGATGGCATTCTCTACTGCATCCATTTTTCCATCATTAAACAAATGGTTGACGATGGCACCAATCAAAACTTCAAACGAAGCAGAAGAACTCAGTCCGGAGCCTTTGGGCACCCTACCCTCGATACAGGCATCAAATCCACCCGCGTTGTATCCATTGGCCTTCATTTTGGCCACAATGCCACGCACCAAAGCAGTAGAGGTGTAATGCTCTTGTTCATTAGGTTCCAGGTTGGACAAATCTACCTGAAACTCAGGGTATCCTGCCGATTTAATGCGGATGATGTCTGTTCCGTTAGCAGCAGCTACTGCAATATTGTCCAGGTTGACAGCTCCGGCCAACACCCGCCCATGGTTATGATCGGTATGATTACCTCCAATCTCAGTGCGTCCGGGTGAGGAAAATAATTCCACATCATCCTGGTCAAAGATGGATTTGAACTCCTCCATCAATTCCGCATATCGTTCAGCCTGAGATTTCAGTTCGCCGGCATCAGTGCCGTACAAACGCTTAAAAGCCTCATTGTTACCATTATTAATTTGCTGAATAAGAGATTCTATTTTAGCCATAAAACACCTATTTTTTTAGATTACCGATTCGGTAACGTTATTTTAAACACTTATGATTCTATTCCGATCATTTTCGCTCACTGAGTTTCTCCGCTTTTCCCTTAAAGAGAATACTTGATGAAACAAGTATGGCAACAATTAAATGAGTCTGCTCTTAAGCCTGCTAATTTAAAAAGTATTTTTTACTTTTTAAACTAATTTTGCAGAAAAATACCTCTAAACAAAAATATTTCAACCTTCAAAAAACAAAAACCCACTCTCCCTTTGCGATAATGGGGCATGGGGAAAAATGGGATTATCTATTAAATGAAACAATTACCAACCTTAAAATCTGGTGTTTACCACATTCGAAAACTCAGAACCAAAACGATATGAAATTCCCACATTGGTATAAATCTGGTAGCTGGTAGATTGAGCTCTTTCCTGAAGCAGAAGTTCCTCAAGGGTTGCTTCACCCGCCGGGATGGTCAAAAGGTCATTGGTTAAGTCAAGATCACTGTGAAAACTCAAAGAAAGGCCTTTAATCAGCCTCAAGCTGAAACCGGAATAAAACTCCAGTCTGTTAGCGTCGAAATCATGAAAATAGTGCGATCCTTTAATGCCCCCCCAAAGAGATCCCCAGGGTTGATCAAAATCTACAGCTATACGAAGCGCCTGCTTAAAAAGTGTTTCCTGCTTTTTTAAAAAAATAGTTTCTTCCAGATAGTAATTTTGTGCAGCACCCATGGTATAAGCGAAAGTAATTGCCTTTTCTGTGGCATCAGAATAAGGGAATAGGCTGTATTCGATACCCGGAGTTGGTTCAACATTGAACTCCATATTGTGAAAAGTACTGGTCAGCATATTCAAAAACAAACCGGCAGACCAATGCTGACTGAGACTTCGAATCATATACCCTTCAAATCCATGACGGTAATTATTGCTTTCTATCTCCCCGTCCTCTTCTGAAGTATAATTGCTCTTGTTTAAGTTAAAATAGGGACGCATCCTTATTTTCCAATCATCAGAAACCTTATCTGCATAAAACCCCCACCTTGAATTGAACTTCGTTTGTGATGCTTCTTTATAGAAATTGGCACCTCCATAAACCTCAAAAACCCAGTTTTTCCATGGGTCATCAACAGGTTTACGCTCCATAGACATTATGCTGTCACTTATGTTCACGGTAATCAAACTATTCAGACCTGTGTTGGCCAAATAGGGCGCCAATCCCAATTTCAGTCGTTCGACCAGTCCCCTGCGGGTGTCATCCTCAGTATTGGACGCAGGTGCCCAATAAGTAATCTCGTTATTCATGTCCTCAAATCTTTGACGCCCCAAAAAACTTATGACATAGTTTTCACCGCCTGCTCCTGATCTCTGACGATTGATTTTCACATGCACCTGCGATACCTGGCGGTCGCGGACATAATTAATCACAGGGAGGGATTCCCGGATATACTGATTGAAAAAAGGAAAATCCAGAAAAACCGAAATGATATCTGCAGAATAAACCTCTCCCGGCTCATCACAACTTTTTGCCGGATTCGAAAACCCAAAAGATAGCACCAATAAAATAACAGAAAAAACCTTTACAAAAACGGAGACACCAAACCATCTGAAAGCAAGAATCATAAATCAATAATTTAATATTTGGATGGATACGAAATCGATAGAAAAAAGTTCTTTTCGACGCTTAACAATCGATTGCAAAAATAACAAACCGCATAACAGGAACCAAATATGGATTCTTGAACAGAAAATCATTGGTGATAAGAGTTTTAATAGAACGAACGGGGGTTTTTGGATAAAGTTTTTATTTTTTCAAGACATCTTTACAGGTATAGCCATAGCTACAGCGAAAAAGATTAACGAAGAAAACAGGATTACAGCGCAAAAATTTGTACGGGACATTACGATTCTTACACTATATTGTCTCACCGCAATGACTGCAATACCTTGCATCTGAGAGATTTTCTCTTCCGCATTTCGTACATCTGACACGAGTATTGTTCTGACGGGATATTTCGGCAGTAACAATACCTGTAGGGACGGCAATAATAGCATATCCAATGAGCATGATGAAGGAAGCGATAAACTTACCCAAATCGGTCTGAGGGACTATATCACCATACCCCACCGTAGTAATGGTAATGATTGCCCAGTAAATACTCTTGGGGATACTGTCAAACCCCTCTTCTGCACCTTCAATTACATACATAAGTGTTCCCAAAAACAATACAAGAATTAAAATTGCAGTAAAAAAGATGGTAATCTTATAAAGGCTCGACCTTAATGAACTTGCCAAAGATCTGGCCTCTGAGGTAAACCGGGCCAGCTTGAGCACTCTAAATACCCTGATGAAACGTAAAAAACGAATTACAAACAACAACTGTGCTGCAGGAAAGAGAACACTTAACCAGGAAGGAATGGCAGCCAGAAAGTCTATCACCCCCCAGAAACTGAAGACATATTTATGAGGCCTGGGGCTGATATAGATTCGCAATAAATATTCAAGAGTAAAAAGTGTCGTAAAAAACCATTCCACACCCTCAAAAAGCTTTCCAAAACGTTCATTTAAAACAGGTACACTTTCCAGCAATACAGTAAGAACACTGAGAAGAATTGCCCAGAGTAAAATCACATCAAAGGTTTTTCCTGCCTTCGTATTGGAGTAAAATACAATTATATTTAATCTGTTTCTGAGACTCATGAAAAATATTTTTCTCTAAAATAGCAGAAAAAGCGTTTATATCATATTTTTGCAACAATGAAACAAATAAGATTTTTTTCACTATAATCCGGAAAAACTATTATCATGAAAGAAAATTGCTTCGTTCTGCCAGCAATGACATATTAGGTGCGCACTTGCAATGACGAGGCTTTTCGAACATAGTGAACCAGGTCAAAAAAGCTTATTGCAGATAAAACAGCACAAAAACAGATATCTGTCATCACTACCATGGCTGTTCAATATGGATTGTTCCAGGGATTTTCCCTCATAATTGAAACATTTCCAAAATATATCACTCCCCAGCCCTGAGAGCTGCGAACAAGAAGCTAAAAACTACCCTCCAAGCGTTTACAACAAATTCTAAAATACCTGCCATATGATTTTCACATCTTTATTGCTGATACTTGGATTGACGCTGCTGCTCAAAGGAGGTGACTGGCTTGTGGACGGGGCCTCAACCCTGGCCCGAAAATATCGTATTTCGGAACTCGCTATAGGACTCACCATCGTGGCTTTCGGAACCTCGGCTCCCGAACTCGTGGTAAATGTTCTCGCCTCCGTGGATGGGCATGCCGACATTGCCTTCGGTAATGTTATTGGCAGCAATAATTTTAATCTTTTGCTGATTCTGGGCCTATCAGGATTAATAGCTCCCATTGCTGTCGGAGCAGGCACTGTCTGGAAAGAAATTCCTATGTCACTTATTGCTGCCGTTGCACTGCTTTTATTGGCCAACGATCAGCTTTTCGGTGAAAGCGCATTGGTATTGTCACGCATCGACGGCGTCATTCTATTGGCACTTTTCGCTCTGTTTCTATTTTACATCTACCGAAATATGAGAACTGAACCACAACCGGATGAATCAACAAAAAAACAGCACTCTTTAATAAAGACAATTTTATCGATTGTTGGAGGATTAGCAGGGTTGATTCTGGGTGGACGCCTCGTAGTAGATTCATCCATAGAGATTGCCCGTTTCTTTCAACTGAGTGAAAAAATTATCGGGCTAACAATCGTAGCCGCAGGGACTTCTTTGCCCGAACTGGTAACTTCACTGATAGCTGTAAAAAAGAAAAACAACGATTTAGCAGTAGGCAACATCCTTGGGTCTAATATTTTCAACATCTTTCTTATTCTCGGAATTAGTGCTACCATCCGACCAATGCCCTTTAGCACTGCCTTCAATACAGATATAACCATATTGTTGGTAGGAACCGTTGCCCTTTTTGTGGCTATGTTCACCGGTGTTAGAAAAAAACTTGACCGATGGGAAGCGGCCCTTTTTGTGGCATTCTTTACGGGATATATGATCTATTTGGTGCTGCAATAGCAAAGGGCCGGGAGCCGAGAGAATGGTGCATGGAGCCAGGGGCCGGGGCAGAGTGCAGTGACTTGTCCCAAAAATGGTTTACATACCCAAAAAACTTAAGTGCCCTATTTTATTTACACCTTTTACCCAAGATGATAACCGGTAGCATTCATTTCCGCCAGGCGGTACTGCTCATATCCCTCTTCATCAAGGGAATAGTCCCAGCATCCCTGGCGATGTATTTTTGTTCCGCCAAAGCCTGTTTTAAAGCGGTAAAGTCCGTACATTGGATGTTCCGGATCGGGTGTAGGGGAAATTCCAAACATATCATACTCTTTACAACCGGCTTCCTTGCTGTGCCGGATGGCTCCCCACTGAAGTGCATGACTGGCCTGAAGATCTCGGTGTTGACCACTGGAGGCTCCGTACAGATAGGTTGCTCTTTCTCCCGATCGGGCCAGGAACATACCGGCAAAAGCCTCGCCGTCTTTCTCCGCAAGTAGTAAATCCACCTCACCCGGTGAATCTGTATCATCTGCCCGTGTCTGAAAAACCTGCTTAAAAAATGACAAATCATTTGCTGCCAATCGATTACGCGAATAAGTTTCATCATACAACCGGAACCATTTATCCAGTTCATCCATACCCGCACGTCGCACCTCCACACCTTTACGCTGAGACAATCGAATATTGTAGCGTGTTTTTGATTTCATCTCGGAAAGCAGGGTATCTTCTTCTTTATCCAGATCCAACATCACCGTGTGTGCAGGAAGCATATCAGAAGGTGCTTTGCGCAGATTAAAGTTTCGGGTATCAAAATTCATACGCATCTCCTGAACATATGCATCAGGAGGCCCCAGCCAGATACCATCTTCAGAAAAATATTCATCTTCCCTTGCCCAGGGAGATTCCCAACAAAGATCATAACGAATAAAGAGACAATCCTCAGGAAGAAAATTCCGCAGCTGTTCTGATATCTCTTCCAGCCAGATGCCGCGTCGTTCTTCATCGGGCAGCTGTTCCGGACCAAAAGGGACATAAGCCATATACCGCCCCCCACCGATGGCACGCAAAGTAATCAGTATATCACCCTCACGCTCATGCTTTCCAAACCGGGTGCCTGAAAATGCCTCACTTTTTCCCAGTGAGAGATCAAAAGCATGGGTTCCCCAGCCCTGCTTATTTTTCAACCGTGCCCAAAAAGCAGTCTGCTGCAATACATTGGTCGGAATAATTTCTCTTGTCGGTTTTGGCTCAACATCTACGTTCATCACTTCCTTTTTTTTGCTATCTACCTGATTTTGGGCGCAAAGGAAATAAAAATAAAGTGGAATAAAAAATCAGTCCTTCCAGAAATCGAGGGTAAACAAGACAAAAACGGTGGTAAGTTCCAGACGTCCAAGAATCATCAGAAAAGAGAGGAAAAACTTGCCCCCATCAGGAATCATGGCAAAATTACTTGTCGGCCCTACCTCCCCAAAAGCAGGTCCTATCGCACCCATGGAGGAAATAACCGACGCCATGGCAGTAATGGCATCCACATTCATAAAGATCATCACAACTGTTCCCACAAAAGCAGTCACAAAATAAAGAACGATAAAGCCCAGAATTGTACTGACCTTCTCATCATCCACCACTTCTCCGTTTACGCGCAAAACAATAACAGAGTTGGGATGCAAAAGTCGCAGGAAATTGACATAAAAACTCTTAAAGGCTACCACCAAACGAATGACCTTAATACCCCCACCAGTACTCCCAACGCTGGCACCTACAAAAAACAGCAGAAAAATGACAAACCAGCCTCTTGTTGGCCAAAGTAAGTAATCATCGGTAATAAAACCGGTGGATGTAATAATGGAAACTACCTGAAAGAATGCTTTCCGAAATGCTTCTTCGACTCCCAGGTTCAGATGTCGAACCAATATTACAGTGATGACAACACCTGCAACCAGAATAATCCCCAGATAGGTCCTCAACTCATCGTTGCGCCTCAACTTTTTAAACTTCCCTTTTATTAGGAAGTAATGCAGGGTAAAATTAACACCAGCCAGCAACATAAATACAGTAATGACATACTGAATATAAGGAGAATACCCGGCAATACTGTCATTTTGCGTGGAAAACCCGCCTGTCGCGATCGTTCCAAAACTGTGACAAAGGGATTCAAAAAAATCCATATTGCCAAACATCAGAAAAACCACTTGTAAAAAGGTAAGTCCCAGATAAATTCCCCAAAGACGTTTGGCGGTACTGGCTGTTCGGGGGGTAAGTTTCTCATAGGATATGCCGGTGGCTTCCGACTTGAACAAATTGTAACCACCAACCCGCAGCATTGGCAGAATGGCAACCACCAAAACAATGATTCCCATACCCCCGATCCAATGTGTCATACTGCGCCAATACAGGACACTGCGAGGCAATGCTTCTATGTCATTCAATATAGAGGCACCGGTAGTGGTAAGTCCGGAAACCGATTCAAAAAAGGCATCTTCAAAAGTGGCAATGGATTGTGTAAACAAATATGGTAATGTACTGAAAGCAGAAATCACCACCCAGGCAAAAGTAACCGTCAGATAACTCTCGCGTAACCCGAGGCTGGGCTTCAGATTGATGGATGTACCAAGAAAAAGCCCGGCACCTCCCAGCAGGGTGATTATGCAGGCATAAAAATGCCCCCAAAAGGTAGCTTCTTCATACACCCCAACCCAGATAAAGTTGGTGCACATAAAAAGCCCCAGGATAATCAATACCCTGCCCAATATGTTCAGTACAAATCGAATGTTCATGCCTGTCTGATTTTGCCGCGGCAAATATAGTGCTTTATCCCTTAAACCCTAATCCCGATTGTGGTTTTCAAATAAACAACCATCAGGCTGAAGGCCGGGTTTGACTTTTACCCGGGGCAACGTCTCGGGGGCTCAAACCAAACCCCAAAAACCGTTTTGTTGGCCGCGGCGCGGTCAACAAAACGATTTTATGGGAAATTTACTTTTCCCGGGGTGGTGCCCCGGGCTATTTTCAGTTAGGCTTTCAGCCTGGGTTCTTTTTGACAAAAAAAGCGTCAATTAAAAATTTGTCAGATTCCAGATATTGTGATGGTTTTAATAAACCAAATTACTTTAACCATTTTCCAAAAAGGACTTCATCACTAAATCGTTAATCACGATTATGGTTTTTGTATTAACAATCATCAGGCTGAAGGCCGGGTTTGACTTTAACCCGGGGCAACGTCCCGGGGGCTCAAACCAAACCCCAAAAACCGTTTTGTTGGCCGCGGCGCGGTCAGCAAAACGATTTTTTTTGGAAACTCACTATTCCCGGGGGGGTGCCCAGGGCTATTTTAGTTGAGCTTTCAGCCTGGGTTCTTTTTGACTTAAAAAAGATCCCTTGAAAATATGTCAGATTCTTAATGTTGCGGTGGACTTGAGAACAAATTTGTTTTCCCCATTCAGGTTTTTCGATAAACTAATCCACATCAAAAACCGCAACCACAGGCCGGTGATCAGAGATAAAGTCTTCATAATCTTCAAAACACTGATCTGCGCGGACAGTCATTACCGATTCAAAATAACTGAACCACTCATCAGTAATCAGAATATGATCGATGTGACTTGGCCATGACGGGTAGGACCAATATTGCTCTCCCCCGTCGGCAATAGTCTCATCAACGAATCTGTAAAGTTCAGATGCATCGGAAAAATTTGAAAAAACATCGTCAATGGCTTTATCCTCATTCAGTTCATCATTCCAGTCCCCCAACACGATCACAAAATCATCCGGATGATTGACATCAATATATTCCTGAAGCATTGTTGAGGCAATACGACGACGACCAACAGACTGATCATCTCCCATGGCCTTCAGATGAAGATTCACAAGCAATGTTTCCTGCCCGCTCTCACGATGTCTGACTTTTATTACAAACGGTGTGCGGGGAAAATTGTAGGTATCATCCTCAAACCAAACCTGAGTAGATTCCGCCAGCAATTCCACTTCGGTTGCTTTTACCAGATATCCCAATGATTGGCCGTAACTGGTCGGTGCAGTCGTAAAAACAGCTTCCCAACCCTCCATTTGATTGGCCAGTTCGACCAAAGCACCTTCGCTGGAGATTTCCTGAACAGCCACCACATCTGCATTGAGATGCTCCAGCAATTCGGCAGTATGCATAATGGTATTTCCTGATTTTGGGAAGTTCTCCAGATTAAATGTCACAATTTCCAGATCATCATTCGGTTCAAAACTCTCCACACACCCGGCAAAAGGACTGTCGTTATTTACGGTTCCATTGGTATCTTTATCACAAGAACCCAGTATAAACCAGAATGTCAGTAAAAAAAACAAAGATTTTTTCATAAAAATTTTTTTTCATCTGTAATACAAAAACCCTCATACACTCACCGGACTTATCAACTGGGCCGGTAGTATTATACTCCGATTATAAAACAAAAAAAGTAAAATAGTTGAAATATGGCAACTTTTTAATGGTTTTGTGATTCAATCATCCTCATTAATCCTCATTCTGATGCGCCACTTTTTTGGATAGAGGTTATTAAATCGATTTCCCACGTTTTTAACGAATCCAAGCCGGTTTCGGTTACAGGAGATCAGAAAAAACCCACGGCCTAAACTTTCTTCCGTAACCGGTGGTTCTCCTTTCAAATAACGCAATGCCTCCGCTTCGGACAGTTCCAGTTCCGGGAAATTGTCGCTGCATTCCCAACTCATTGCCAGCGCATGGTCGGGCACAAAGCCTTTGCGGCCAACAGTGCCAAGAGGAATCCCGGCATGCAACAAATAGAGTTGCTTTTGCATGGACTGCAACGCATTCATGTATTTTTCCGGGAAAGCCGACCAAAGCTCGTTTCGCTCAAAATAAGTATATCGGTCAGGATTGCTGATGAGTGAGCGTAACTCATGAGGGAACTTCACCGGTTTGCGCTTGGCACTGTTGGTTTTAAAAGAACGGGGACTTTCCTTTTTTTGCAGCAAAGCTACAAAGAAGCCTTCTCCCCTAACTTTGTGCGGATAAAAAGCCAGTCCGTTGCCATCGCTGATTTCTACCGATGTAATGCCCCAATCGTCCGGCACTTCCAATTTCATTATCTCTGCCCTCTTCTCGTCCATCAACCATTTGAGATTTTCTTCGTTCTCTTCGGGGTTAAAAGTGCAGGTTGAATAAATCAACCAGCCGTTTTCCCTCAGTGAATCCCAGGAATCAGAAAGAATGCGGCGTTGTCGAACGGCACAATGCCGGGTATTCTCCGCCGACCACTCGCGACGAGCCACCTCTCCTTTGCGAAACATACCCTCGCCCGAGCAGGGTGCATCCACCACCATCACATCAAACAAACCGGGCAATTTGGCAAAAGCCGATGGATCGGACTGCGTGACCACTGCATTGGGTGCTCCCCATTTGATGATGTTCTCACGAAGAATACGCGCTCTGGACTGAATCACCTCATTGGCCACCACAAGTCCTTCACCCGCAAGGAAAGAGGCAATCAGAGTAGATTTTCCACCGGGAGCTCCACAAAGATCAAGTACTTTGAGGTCCCGGCCGTTTTCTTCCTTTTCTATTTTTTCCAGAATATGCCAGAGCACCATGCTGCTGCCCTCCTGGGGATAATATGCTCCTGCATGGAAAGCAGGATCAAGGGTAAAAACAGGTTTCTCTTTTAAGTAAAAACCATGAGGGCACCAGGGAACCTGCTCGTATTGAGAAAACCACTCTTCTTTTTTGGCAGGATTCAACCGCACCGAAGGCAGCGAATCATTTGCAAAACTCTCCACGAAAGAATTAAATTCATCTTTATCGAGCTGTTGCTGCATCCGCAACAAAAAATCCTCAGGAAGTGGTTGATTCATCAATTTGATTATTTGTGAACGAACAAAAATAGGGTTTTATTCAAACGGAGCAAAAGCATTATGAAAAGATGGAAACCTACCGGAATATTCAGATTGGAAAGAATCTGTAAACGGCCAATGTCATTTTACTCAAATGGTCTATATCACTATGAAATTGTTTTCTCAATTCCGGTACATGATTTTTGTTTCTATACTGTCCAGAAACTTTATTTCAAATGAATTTCATCCCTTAAACCCCAATATGGTTTTTTAACAAACATCAGGCTTAAGGCCGGTTTGGATTTTATTGTGTTAACCCCGAAATTACAAGGGTAGGAATTGGTTTCTCCAATGATAGTCCTGATTTTTCTTTTAAGCAACAGAATACTCATGAAGACAAAGATAAAACACATACTAATAATCCTATTCTTCATAAACCAGCCTTTCAGCGGGCAGGAGAAAGCAAGCCTTGATTCCGATAAAATAACGGTTTACGTTGTGCAACAGGCCTGGCATACCGGAATTGTACTTCCCTTTAACAAAATTAATCCGGAAATATGGCCTGAAGTCTCCACTTTTGAGGATAAACAGTATGTGGATGTCAGTTGGGGTGACGAAAAATTCTATCAGGCTTCGGGAAGTCCCGTTTTACTGGCTGCAAGAGCAATGCTCTGGCCCACTCAGAGTGTAATGCGAATTCACCCGTTTAGCATATCTATCTCATCGGCTTATACCAGTGAAGCCAGATTTCTGGAACTGGAACTGAACAAACAACAATTTGACCGACTCACCTTCTTCTTTTCCAGTAGCCTGATACGCGACGAATCCAGCGCCCCCGTCGCCAGCGAAATGTACGGCAAAAGCCGCTATTTTTTCCTGTCCAAAAGGAAATATCATTTGTTCAGAACCTGCAATACCTGGGTGGCATTGGCTTTCAAACAAGCCGGGCTGGGAAACCGAAGCTGCTGCGTACTAAATGCAAATCAGTTGTTTAGGAGAATTAAGGCTGGACAAGATGGCACTAACCTTGCCCACAAGTGATGACGAACACCGATTAACCTGGTCTGTGCGGTGGGATTAATATTTGAGTTTCTTAGGATTTTTCGGTTGTCCCAAAATGTAAGTAAAATTATTTCCTTCTTGTAAGGTCTAACTTTATAGAACAAGCTATTGTGCTTGGTAACAAAGCCTTTTCGGATTTCCTTTTTCGAGGGGATTCAACAAAGGTTTTAGGATATTTCTTAATGACCCCGGGAACTTCCTCTGTCTTATCCACAAAGCTTTTCACTTCATTTAGCCCCCAATTTTCATGAAGGTAGTCCAGTACTTTATAGTAATCTTTTCGTGCTTGATTTGACCAGAATATTTCCATCTCAAAGGCCATACCTTAAACGAACATCTTTCATTACTTCTTCATGAGGAGTAGTCTCTCCTCTGTCTGCTTCCTTGCTCCCTGCTTCAATGGCTTGCTGAACAGATATAGGTAATTCATCCCACCAGTCAGCTTCTTGCTCCTGTTTGAGTATTTGACTGACTTTTTCCAACAAGTTGGGGCGGTCAGTATTTAATATCATCTGAACCAATTCCAGTTTTCTTGCTTGAAGATTCATAGCATTCATTGTTTTATCTCCTACAAATTTAAAGATTAATAAACACTTTTGGTACCATTTAGAGGATGTTATTTTTCTAATTTACGTGAAGGTCATCAAGGTTGTTCATCTGCTATCATTCTGTACTGCTCACACATTTATGCCCGGCAATGTATTGGACTTGTCCTGGACTTTTGCAAGAATCGATGAATCAGCCTTCCGATCTGTCTTGCCATAGAAAACCAGAGATAAACAGCAACCTGGTAAAAAACTCCATTCGCCTCCTGGCTTTATTAATGTAAGAACTATTTGTTTGCCGGCCCACACAATGCCGCCAAAAACATCGCGATTTTCTAAAGCTTCTTCTGAACTTGCAGGAAACTCGACATGGATCCTCAAGAGTGGTTGAAGTACGTTATGGAAAACATCCACATTACACAATCCGAAAATTATTGATAAAAATTTACTTCAGGAATAAGTATTTGCTAGGGTAGATACGAACAAAGGGAATAAAAAAAGTGTCGGACGGCTTGGGGTGACTTTTTGTTGATTGACGGCGAGCGAACACCGCTTGTTCGGGTCTGTGCAGTTGAATTATCCTTTCATCTTGTCAGGATTCTGTCTGGAGTCAAAAATATCAGTAATGTAAATGAATTCCTCTACAACTCTGTAGATTATTTTATAGTGACTTACTATCAAGCGACGATGTCCTAAATTTAAATGCTCTAAAAAAGGTTCTCCCTGCCCTTGAAAAGGCTGCAAAAGCAAAGTGTCAGCTGCATCCAGGATTTCATCACGGATATCATTCAATTTCTCAGGTGATACTTTAGGGGCAATAAAATTCAAGGCTTCTTCAAGACTAAAAAGCGCTTGCTCCGTATAAACAAGTTTCATTTACAGCCGGGGTTTGCGATTCTTTGCTCTAATTCTTCTCTTAAAAAAACTCTTCCTGCCTGGATGTCATCTTCCGATTTTTGAGCCCTGCTTTCCAGCTTTGCTTTTAAAACTTCTTCATTACGAAGTTTCTCATATAATTCATTAATTGTCTTTTCATTTGCACGATGCAAATGACTGTGTATAAAGTCTCTTTTTTCAACTACATTCATAATTTCCATGGCTTTATCTCCTACAAATTTAAAGATTAATAATCACTTTTGGCACTATTTAGCGGATGTAATTTTTCAAGTTTGCTCTGAAGTTCATCCAGATTATTCAGATGGTAGCGTTCGGTAATGCCTACATATTTTGTATTGGGCGTAAACCTTCGGTAGAAATTGCCCGTAAAATAGCTCAGGCTCTTGGTGTTTCACTCGATTATCTGGTAGGCAATACCGAATTTCTGCTCGATACCGATGTCATCAAAAAAATTCAGGAGATTCAAAAACTTCCGCAGGAAGATAAAAACCACCTTTTCTATGTGGTGGACAATATTTTGCAAAATGTCAGTTCAATCTTGGCATCCGCTCCTGTCTGATTTACTAATATTTTAAATCCGGGCTTACCTACTCCTGTAGTCATCTGATTACGAACATTGGGTGATGGATTATTATAACCTCCTTGACTTAAAACATCTGTAAAAATATTACTATAAACCTCTGCTTTCAATTCTCCCCCTTCCTGAACTCCATGGGTTTATTTATCTGCTTGTATACTTTCACTGCTGACTGAACCATCTTCATTTTTATCAGCTTTTTTGTAAGTCTCTTTCGTGGTTACCATTATATCCCCTTTAAACCCTCTTCATCATTACCCAAATGCTCGCCTGTTTCTTTATCGTAATAAGGACTGGCATTCATCCCCATAAAATCAATAAAACGAATAGGATTGTTACCTGCATATACATAAGGGGACTGATGAAAAAAGTCTTCAGTAAGGGGATCAACAGTATGAAACCGTCCCAACGCCACATCATAAAACCGTGCCCCATAATCATACCAATCCAACTCACCATTCCCTATCTTATCAGCCTGCAACTCCTTGCCGTTGTAGCGGTATTTGTTATTGGCGCCTCCAATTTGAGCGATTCCGAAAGTATGCTAGTAGGATAATAACTCCTGACTTGATTTACATAATAAATCCCTCTCTCGCTACCTTTTGTATCTTATGTTAGTACAATTAGCAAGTGCAAAAACATCAATGCTCCACATCAAAATACAGCTTATAGTAATTCATACCCCGGTCGCGGTCGAAGCCACGCTCGATATGCTCACGCCGGCCATGAACATACACATGAAAGTTTTTGTCCAGTTTCAGAATGGATTTGAAGTGTTTTTTCTCGGTTTTAACGGCACTTTTTGAGATGTCGAAGTTGTCATTAAGCGGAAGAGCTTTCTCTGTTTCAAATTCTCCCTGGTAATCGTTAAAAGCCTCGATAACTTCGGGTTGACGAATCACCTGCTGCTCAAAGTCTTCTTTTTTGAAGTTGTTATTTTTATCAAAAAAGTCGATGGAACGGTTGAGCATATCAATCTGGTCGGGCTTGGGCACATCGTGGTCGTCGTTAAACACATCGGTCACAAAATCCTTACACAGATTCAGATAATTGCGCGTAAAATAGTAATTGTCCTCCCGTGGCATGAGCCCCAGGAAATCGTCTTTCCAAAAATGTGCTTCATGTCCTTTGTTAATATTATCGACCATACAAACTTTAAAACCAGCTTCGCGCTCGGTGTTAAAGACAATGCATCCCTTATCCAGTTTTTTGATATTGATACCCTCCTGGGCCCCCAGTTCAAAGGTCTGGTCCTTCAGATAGACTTTAAGAAAAGTTTCTTTGTTCTCACTTTTGAAGATTCCGATGCCATCGGTTACTTCGCCATCGACCACACAATTGCTGAAATAAGCCATATAAAACTCTCCACCTCTTATTTTAGGATGGTTGGAGTTTTCGTGTAAAAATTCTGCCACCTCAATGGAAGTATCGTACAACTTATCGGGACTGTCGAAAACAGCAGAGACCCATTTAAAAACGGGGTTGTTTTCAGGTTCCTCATTCTCATCGGTAAAATTGAAATAAGCTTCCGTTTTGAATGGCTTAAAAAAGTAGGACAACAAAACATCCCCCACCACTTCTTCGTCGAAGAGTCGCAGCGGACTTTTGGAAAATTTTACCGGTTCGCCCTCGGTTCGGTTTCCAATCTGGTGAACCACAACATTTTCTATAGTAACCTGTGAGTAATCTATCATAAGACAGTAGTATATTTTTTCTATCACCCTAAATCTGCACGGAATTGTTTAATATTGTGATGTATCCCCTGCAGATTCGATAAAGTAAATCGTCTCATTTGGTCTAATACTTTACCCAAATAAGTGATTTTCTAAATCGGGGTTAATCCAATTTCTGCAAAGGTTTTCATGATAAATTTAAAATCTTTGCGGAAATTTCAATTCACAAAAATAGAAAAATCATCAGATAATTAACAATTACCCTCGTTTCATTATCTCATATTTGAGTTCATAAACCGAGGCTGAATATTTTTTCAAATGCCCTCCTATTCCGGCATTTTGGGCTACCTCGGCCGGGAACTGAATCATTTTGTTTTTCTTCAACAAATTGTGTCCGGTAAAGTAAAAACGGTCGGACAATCCTGCAAGTTCGAAAAAATGAGATGGAATATGAAGCCGATAATCCAGATCATTATCCGAAAAATTAGCGATGACCAATAATATTTGCTCGCTGCAATACCTGAAATAAGCGAAAAGAGATGAAGTGTTAAAAGCCTCATTCCGAACATTGCTCCATGAAAGGTCGTAAAACAAACCCTTAACAAGTGCCGGAGCCTGATGAGACAAATTTAAAATGGTGGAATATTCCTTTCTTAGTTGCCGGACCTCATCCGGAAGGTTCTCTGCCTGGAAATCTCCTTTTCCTGTCCACTCTTGAATTCTTTCAGGACTCCAATAATCAAAAATAGAGGTACGGCCATCGAGGCTACTGAATCCTTCCTGATCCATTCCTTTCTCTCCCAGTTCCTGTCCGAAATAAATAAGCAGAGGATTCCGCTGCATGGTGGCCATCAAGACCGCTCCAGGAAGGGCTTTCCATGGGTCGTTGGCAAAAAATGAGGAAGCGATTCGTTGTTCGTCGTGGTTCTCCAAAAAATAGACCATGTGATGCTGAAAACCTTCGGTACATTGCCAGCAGGATGTCAGTTCGATGGCAGGACGGTTGCCGGTAATCACACCGCGCATAGTATTGTAAAACAACTCCTTGTCGTATAGAAAATCAAACCCTGCCTTGAAAATAAATTCATGATACCGATCCGTATCATAAATTTCTCCGATGAACTGTAACGAAGGATACTGGCGTTTCACCTCATCAATCATCCAGGTCCAGAACTCCACAGGTACCATTGCTGCCATATCGCAGCGAAAACCATCCACCTTTTTGGAAGCCCAGAAAAGCACCACGTCACGCATTTTCTTCCAGGTATCCGGAACAGGCGAGAAATGTTTCTCTCCGGTTTCGTAATCCACTCCATAGTTCAGTTTCACGGTCTCATACCAGTCATTTACCGACGGATTGGGCTTAAAACAATCATTTCCGGTTGCTTTAGCCGGTTCCTCTTTCCATCCTTCGTTGCCTAATGAAGCTACAGGCGATTGAAATGTTGTTCCCGGCAGATAGTAAAAGTTATTGTCCCGCTGAAATGCTTTGGATGGATTATCATCTTCACCAAAATCAGTAACTCCCTCAGGCTTTGCATCCGAAACATACTGACGAGCAACATGGTTTGGCACCAGGTCGATGATAACTTTCAGTCCTGCATCATGAGTGCGCCTGACCAATGCCTCAAATTCCTGCATCCGGTCGGGCACCGAATTGGCCAGGTCGGGATCCACATCATAGTAATCTTTAGTGGCGTAAGGGGAACCTGCCTTACCTTTTACTACATCAGGGTAGTCTTTCACAATGCCGTATTTGGAATAATCGGTTAGGTGTGCATGCTCAATAATTCCAGTGTACCACAAATGGGTGGTTCCGAGTTCTTTGATGCTCTCCAACGCATTACTACTGATGTCATCAAATTTTCCGCAACCGTTTTGTTCTAAAGTTCCGTCGGGGGTATTGGTTGTGTTCCTGTTCCCAAACAACCTGGGCAACAATTGATATATTACGGGGCGTCTATGTTGTTGTTCTATTGTCATTTTTATATATGATTTCATTTCATAAAGTTAACTCTTACAGCGTCGGTAAATTTGAACAAATATATTAAACCAAAACATGTAAAAATTCAGGAACCTGTCTTTATTTTTTTTTACCACTGAGAGCAAGGGGAAGCACGGAGGGGAATGGCCGGGAAGAAACCACTGTTTCTGCTTGTACCTCTGTGTCACGCTGTGTCCTCTGTGGTTTATTTTTTTACCACGGAGAGCACGGGGAAGCACAGGGGGGAATGAACGGGAAGAAACCTCTGTTCCAGTTTGTTCCTCTGTGTCTCTCTGTGTCCTCTGTGGTATATTTTTTTTACACGGAGAGCACGGGGAAACATAGAGAGGAATGGCCGGGAAGAAACCACTCTTCCTGTTCGTACCTCTGTGCCTCTCTGTGTCCTCTGAGGTATATTTTTCACCACAGAGAACACGGGGAAACACAGAGAGGAATGGCCGGGAAGAAACCACTCTTCCTGCTCGTACCTCTGTGCCTCTCTGTTTCCTCTGTGGTATATTTTTCACCACAGAGAGCACGGGAAACACTGAGGGAAAAGTCGGGAAGAACCTCCTGGTCCCGGTAGTTCCTCTGTGCCACTCTGTGTCCTCTGTGGTTTTATTTTTTTACCACAGAGAGCACGGGGAAACACAGAGGGAAATGGCCGGGAAGAAACCACTTTTCCTGTTCGTACCTCTGTGCCTCTCTGTGTCCTCTGTGGTTTATTTTTTTAAACGGAGAGCACGGGGATACACAGAGGGGGAATGGCCGGGAAGAAACTACTGTTCCCGGTAGTTCCTCTGTGCCACTCTGTGTCCTCTGTGGTTATATTTTTTACCACGGAGAGCACGGGGAAACACAGAGAGGAATGGCCGGGAAGAAACCACTCTTCCTGTTCGTACCTCTGTGCCTCTCTGTGTCCTCTGTGATTATATTTTTTACCACGGAGAGCACGGGGAAACACGGAGGGGAATGGCCGGGAAGAAACCACTGTTTCTGCTTGTACCTCTGTGTCACGCTGTGTCCTCTGTGGTTTTCTTTCTCCCTTCTTTCCACCATTATTTCAAAAACACTACATTTGTGAGACCCGGAACCTTATTGAATTAAAATCAACCATTTTTATCACCCCGTTGTTTAAAAACAATCAAATACCATCAGACTACAGTCCACACTTATGTACCAAAAAATTGTTTTTCCCCTCCTGCTTTTTCTGTTCCTCTTTCAGGGAATCTCTGCACAATATTATTCCTCCGGAGCCGACCCAGCCTCCATCCGCTGGCAAAAAATTGACCATGATAAGTTTAAGCTGGTATTCCCCGAAGAGTTCTCCAAACCGGCCAGAGAGCTAGCCATTTTTATGGACAGCATCATACCTTCAATTGAAGCCACACTAAACCACAGTCCCGGCAAAATTGATATTCTCATTCACAGCCATTCCACCTTTACCAACGGGTTTGTTTCCTGGGCTCCAAAACGAATTGAGCTCTACCCCAACCCATCTCAGAGCAATTACAGTACCGACTGGCTGCAACAACTGGCTGTACACGAATACAGACATATTGTGCAGATTGACAAGCTAAATCAGGGATTTACAAAAGTGGCATCTTGGCTCACCGGGCAACAGGCCGTTGGTGCTGCCCTGGGAGCTTATCTGCCCATGTGGTTTATCGAAGGAGATGCTGTAATTACCGAAACGACCCTGAGTCAAAGCGGACGTGGCAGACTTCCGGTTTTCACGCAACCCCTACGGGCAAGAATTTCCGGTTTCGGCCCAGACAGTTACGACAAGGCTTATCTGGGATCATACAAAGATTTTGTGCCAGATTATTACAAAATGGGGTATCATCTTACAGCGGAAGTAAGAAACCGCTATGGAGCCGGGATATGGGAAAATGTAATCGATAATGTGGGAAAAAACAGCTGGTCCCTGATTCCTTTTCGCAGGAGTTTAAGAAAAACTGGACACAACTCCCCAAATGAACTTTACAAATCTGTATATGACAGCATTGCAAACGAATGGGGGAAATACGAAGATACTATAAATTTAACAAAACAAACCCCTGTCGCATCCTCTGAAGGTACACACACAGATTTTCAGTTCCCGGTTATTACCCGAAAGGGGCAGCTCTTTGCGGAGATGAGTGGTCCGGGCATTAGAAAGCAAATAGTCGCGTTACACCCCCCAAAAAAGCCTAAAACACTGTCCTATACCGGATACCGGGATGAAGACCCCATTACTGCCAATGAGCGATGGGTTGCATGGAGCGAAACAATGCCGCACATTCGCTGGCCCAATGCCGATCATTCCGTCATCAGGATTTACGATCTTGAAAACGAGAAAACACAAACGTTAACGCACAAATCCCGCTATTTTGCTCCTGCGCTTGCATCCCAAAGCGATACACTGGCAGTTGTTGAAACAACCAAATCATACGAGTTTTTCATTACCCTGATTGACTTGAATACTGGAAAAACCTTTGAACGCATACCAACACCGGACAATGCATTCCCAATACATCCCTCATGGGGTGATGTTCGCGGAGAATTGGTCATGGTACTACTTCAGGACAATAAAAAAAGCATCGTTTCACTGAACACCTTTGAGAAAACATGGAAAACATTGAGAGCACCAGCACTCGATGAACCCAAATATCCCCAAAAAAGCCGAAATAACCTTTGGTTTGCAGCCTCAACGATTCATTCCGAAGAAATTTTTTGCCTGAATCTAAAGAACAATACCACGCGCCAGGTCACACAATCAAAATTCGGAGCAACGTCCCCCACGGTAATTCCATCTGACAGTTCACTTTACTATGCACATTACACGCCGATGGGATATGAAATTACAAAGACCAATAAATTCCAGACTTTAAAAAAGAACATCCAACCATCGTCGCTGAATAGCCCATTAGTAAAGAAACTAACAAACCAGGAACCCGTTGAGGTAAATATCAACAACAATTTTAACCCGGAAATTGATGATTACAGCAAGTGGAACCTCCTAAACCTGCACAGCTGGGCTCCGGCTTACACCAACATCGACAACCGTGAACTGTATCCCGGTCTCACACTTATGAGCCAAAACCTTCTGGGAACAGCAGTTGCCAGAGTGGCTTACAATGCTGCCGGATCCAAAAGCCGCGAAAAATTCAACGCTGGATTTACCTACAGGGGCTGGTTTCCAATCATTGATTTCGATGTCAAATGGGGAGATTTCAACGGTACGTTTAACGACATTTATATCGGGCAGGATAATCTTTTCACCATTGAGCAAATCGGCAAAGAAAATCATATAAAAGTAGAAACAGGTATCAGAGTGCCTTTAGACCTAAGTGCAGGAGAATGGTCCAGGTTGATTCAACCTCGGGCAGGTCTTTCATGGCAAAATATCAGCAACAGAGTGTATCAGCAAAACATCATTGAAGTTTTACCCGGTGATCAATACTACGAAACCGGTGAAACCAATGTCATCGAATACCCTGAGCTGGATTATTGGGCTATAGATTATTCTCTCTATTTTCACAACAAACAGAGAGGCACTTACAGGGATGTTAATACGCGATGGGGCCAAGCCCTCAGCTTCATATACAAACACACTCCGGCCGGAAACTATAATTCAGGAGAAGCAGTCGCCGCTTCAGGCAAACTCTATCTTCCGGGAATTGGCAGACATGATGCCCTTACCATTGGTGGCGGTTGGCAAAAGAGAAGTAATGGTGATGAAATTGCCACCAGTCTTCCCTACCGTACTTTTCAGAGATTTGGGGATGCCATAGCATTACCCCGTGGCTATAACAACATATACAACGACCAGCTATTTGTGCTGAATACAACCTACCAAATGCCTTTGTGGAACCCGGACTGGTCATTGTCGGGCATTGCCTATATCAAACGCTTCCGACTGAATCTATTTCTTGATGCTGCCCGGACCAATTACCAGCTTAGTTTTATTGAAAGCGGGCAAACACAAACCTATCGGGATACTTATACTACGTCAGGAATAGAATTAATGACGGATCTTCACCTGTTTCGATTTGTATTGCCATTCAGCATTGGATACCGCGGAGGATGGAGAGAAGCAAACAATACATTTTTTCATGAAGCGGTGTTTTCAACGAGTTTCGATAGTTTTTTGGTGAACAACAGAAAGAAATGATTCTTTATCTTGTTTTCTTTTGTTGTAAACCTTTTTTAGAACAAGTCACAGCACGCAGCCATCAATTCTGCCTTCTGCCTCAACTACTGACTACTGACTACTGACTACTGACCACTGACCACGCCCTGCAATAAAAAGCCCTATCCCCTCTTCAAAGTGAAAACGGTAATTTCCGGAGGCATACCCACACGCGCAGGCATTCCCAGATAACCCAGTCCTCGGTTCACATAGAGGAACTGTTTGCCGACCTGATACAATCCGGCCCATCGCTTAAACTTATACTTGGCAGGACTCCAGTTGTATTTTCCAATTTCAAAACCAAACTGCATACCATGCGTATGTCCGGCGAGTGTAAGATCATACTTTTTTCTGCCGATTACTTCCGCATCCCAATGGTCGGGATCGTGCGACATCAAAATTTTAAAAGGTTCTCCATTTGTCTGATTCCAGGTACTCTCCAAGTCTCCATATTGAGGAAATGGGGGGAGTCCCCAATTTTCAACACCACTCACAGCAATGGATTCTCCATCTTTTTGCAGAGTAACCGACTCATTACGTAACAACTGAAAACCCAATTTCCGGTTAGCCGCAACAATACTTTTAAAGTTGGCTGCTTTTCTTTGTTCCGAAGGCCAGGTACTGTAATCACCATAATCATGATTCCCGAGAATGGAATATTTACCCATAGAAGCATTAATTTTTCCCAATATCTCTTCCCAACCACGGGTTTCTCCTGCAAAATTATTTACCAGATCACCCGTAAAAAGCACGAGGTCAGGTTTCTCCTCATTTATTAACGAGACTGCCTCTTTCAGTGGTTCCCGATTGGATCCGAAACTGCCCAAATGCAGGTCAGAAATCTGAACGATCCGAAGACCGTCAAAAGCCCTGGGTAAATTGGGAAAATTAAGTTTTACATGGCGGGTATAAAAGGCATACCGACCCTTTAGCACACCAAAAAGAAGTGACACAAAAGGGGCCGTGGCTATGATGATGCCTACCTGACTCAAAAATTTCGCTCTTGTAATGCGGGGATAATGACGCTCTGGTTGACGGGCCGGTTTTCGGGGGATAGCATCAGGAATTCGCCCGATACCATAAACCACCAGAAAAAAAACTTTTGGAAGATACACCAAAAGAAATAAAGTCAGAAAAGTACCGAAAGCATTGTAAATTTCATGCGAAGCAGCCTCCGGAATTTGAGTTCCGAAATAAAGAAAACCGGATAAGAACAATACCGGAAGTACTATTAATCCGGAAATAGCCAACCATTTACGCCAACCTGAACGTGCTTCTTCGGTCATTAAAATTCGCCACAAAAACCAATCAATGGTTCCAACCAACAACACTAAAACCCACAAAAAAGCCAGATGATATCTCATTCAGTAAAAATTTCTATTAACCAGGATAATTACGCAATTACCACCAAAAAGTTCACGTTTCTCTTTCACTTAACTCTATGATAGTGAACGCAACAAATGTAATGCCCCGATAAACAAAGGGGGTTAAAAGAACGTTAAAGTATTATAAAACCGGAGCAATGCTCCTTTCAGATCGGTTTACCCGGGATTTATTCGAAACTTATTGGCCGGGATTACAATAGTTATAAAGGAAAGTTCCCGCTTTGTAAAAAAGACTAAATCAGGGAGAAAAATGTCATTTTTTTTGGAAAAAGATGTGATTTTCAAAAATAAACCATACCTTGCACCCATCAAATTTTTATTAAATATTTATCATGAACAAAGGAACAGTAAAATTCTTTAACGAGAGCAAAGGTTTTGGTTTTATTAAAGAAGACGAAACACAGAAAGAGTATTTTGTACACGCCACAGGTTTGATTGACACAGTCAACGAAGGCGATGAAGTAACTTTTGAACTTACCGAAGGTAGAAAAGGACTTAATGCTGTAGATGTGAAATTAGCTTAGTCAGATTTTTCTACTTCGCTAAAAATATTAAGCCCGTCTGTTGACGGGCTTTTTTTATGCCAAAAAAAACAGGACCTCTTATTATTCTCAGAAAAATTTCCCCATAAATATAAAATCATTGGTGTCCGGTTAAAAAATTGAGATTGCTTCATTACTTTCGCAATGACGGGCTTTTGCAGGATATTCAGCGTTGGCAGGGGGCATCGCAAGTTCGCACCTCAATTAAATTTTGAGGCATAATGGGAATATGACAAGCTGAGATGCTCAATTAATACTCCAGGAAAGATTATTTGTAAAGCAGGTGCGGCGGATTCTTTCTTGGGAAAGCGGCAAAGCCGAAGCCGATCCGCCGTTAAAGACGAAATGGCGGATTGGAATCCGCCGCACCTAATCTGTCATTGATAGCAGAGCGCAACAATCCTCTTTCATTCCCGGACAATAGTGATCTAAAATAGAAAAAAGCCCGACTGGTGACAGCCGGGCTTTGTATAAAATAAAAAATAGCCTTTATACTGCCTGTTCAACAATCGGTTCTTCAGCCTGAATGGAAAAATAAGCCACAACGTGGATAATCCATGCAACAAACATCACAAAGGCTCCTAAACCAAACAGCAGAAGACCAATAGCTCCGATAAAATAAAGCAATCCCGCTGTTCTAAAAGTTTTAACACCAGAGGATGCAGCCAGCGCTTTCAATCCCTGGAACATATAATAGGCCCCTATAATCGTACCAACTAAAAGCAATAATAGACCAAAAATGGTCACACCACTTTCAAACAACACGGTTATCAACTGTTGCATATTTTCGGGATCAAATCCGTCGGAGGACAAGGTTACCAAGGCAGATCCGGCTCCAATTAAAATAACTATGGTTCCAATAATTGTAGCAATTATCGGCACCAAATATCCAATCAATGTTTTCTTAAAAATAGGTGGATTCTCAAATACCTTTGAAAACTGATGATAAGACATCAAAAGTAAAATAAAAGACGCTAATCCGGCTACAGAACCCAATATGGGAATAAAACCCGCTATAGGCAATAGAATACCAATGCGTCCTAAAGTAATCGCTTGTTTCTTCATAATGACTCTTTTTGATTAAAAATAAAGGGTTAAACGGAAAAAATCCGAAAACCAGAAATAAATGCAAACATCAAAAAACAAGCAACCCACTAATAATCAACAGACAAAATTCCTTTGTCCGAATAACAATACCGTTCAAAAAGGGTTTCCTAAATTATAATATTTATTTAATGAATTCAATAGTGTGAGAAAGAAAAATTCTAAGTCCCATCCCAATAAGCACTAGTCCGCCCAGTACTTCAAGTCCTTTATTGAGTCGTTCACCGATGGTCATTCCTAATAACACACCAGCAACAGAGAAGAAAAAAGTAGTGATTCCAATTATGAAAACAGCCATCCAGATGTGAATACTTAATACCCCGAACCCAATACCAACCACCAGAGCATCTATACTTGTTGCCAGGGCCATACCTGCAAGAACGAAATGACTGGATGGACAAAGACAAGAAGATTCCTCTTCTGCTTTTCTCAATCCATCATAAATCAGTTTCCCCCCAATAGAACCTAATAAAAGAAGTGCTATCCAGTGATCATATGCTGCAACAAGACCTTTAAAACTGCTCCCGATGAACCAACCAAGCAAGGGCATGGAGGCCTGAAAAACTGCCATATAAAGAGCCACTTTAAAAATCTGTGAAACCCTGAGTTTTATGGAGCATGCCCCTGTGGTAATACTTGCTGCCAGACTGTCAACAGAAAGTCCTACCCCGAGAATAATAAAAGAAGAAATACTCATGTTGCCTGAAAAAAGTGAGTGGCAAAAATAGCATTTCAGTTTTTGAAAAAAAAATTGAAATATAATCAGACGGCTTTCCATTTTTAAGCTCACTATTATTTTGTAAATTTGACCTACTAAACAAAGCAATCGATTGCATTTTCATGCAACACCTATTGCAGTCAATTCAAAAAATCAAAATAAACCACTTAATCATGAATTACAGAACATTAGGAAAAACAGGACTTAAGATTTCTGAAATTTCTCTTGGAACCTGGCAGGTCGGAGGAAAATGGGGTTCCGGCTTTGACGATAAAAAAGCTGACGAAATCATCAATACAGCCATTGACAATGGTGTAAATTTTATCGATACCGCCGATGTATATGAAAGCGGTTTAAGCGAAAAGGCAGTAGGGCGTGTGGTTCGCTCACGCTCCGAAGATATTTATGTGGCCTCCAAGTGCGGACGCCAGATCAATCCTCATGTCAACGAAGGATATCAACCCGATGTGCTCCAAAAATTTGTGGAAGACAGTCTGAAGAGAACCGGATTGGAAGCATTGGATCTTATCCAGTTGCACTGCCCTCCCACCGATGTTTTTTATCGTCCGGAAATTTTCGAACGCTTTGACAAACTGAAAGATCAGGGAAAAATCAAAAATCTCGGAGTCAGTGTAGAGAAAGTAGAAGAAGCCATCAAAGCCATTGAATATCCCAATGTTAACACTGTACAGATTATCTTCAATGTTTTCCGCCAACGTCCCAAAGAGCTGTTCTTCAAAGAGGCTGCTAAAAAGGACGTAGGTATCATTGTCAGAGTACCTTTGGCCAGTGGCTTGCTTACCGGAAAATTCGATTCCAACACAACTTTTAATGCAGAAGACCACCGGAATTTCAACCGGGACGGAGCTGCCTTTGACAAAGGAGAAACCTTTGCCGGCATTGACTTTGACAAAGGACTCAAAGCAGTGGATGAACTTAAAAAATTATTCCCCGGTCAGGAAAATCTGGCTCCAATAGCCCTTCAGTGGATTTTGCAATTCAAGGAAGTCAGCTGTATCATCCCCGGTGCTTCCTCGGTTGATCATGTAAAATCCAACTTATCGGTATTTGATTTACCCACTCTGTCGCAGGACAAATTTCAGGCGATGAATGACATTTATGAGAAATACATCAAGGCTGATGTACACCAACGCTGGTAGAAAATAAAACTCTTAAGAATAAAGACTCTGTGTTATCCACACAGGGTCTTTTTTTCTGCTACTACTCTTTGTTATTAAAAAACTACCGCTACATTTGTAATACCAAAACAATCTGGGGGTGCCTTATTTTAAGGCTGAGATCATACCCTTTAAACCTGCTCAGGGTAATGCCTGCGAAGGGAAGACGTGTTTCGTCGTATGCTCTCCTTTTACTTTAGCACTCCATAGATTTTTGATTAATATTTAAAAATCATTTACTATGGAACAAATTGTCTCTTCAGGAATCATCGATTCCTACTTTTCGAAACTCAAAGAAAACCTTGCTGTTGATGTTGCCATTGTTGGCGGGGGACCATCAGGACTGATTGCTGCTTATTATCTGGCCAAAACCGGAAAAAAAGTGGCTCTTTTTGAACGCAAACTCGCTCCCGGAGGTGGTATGTGGGGTGGTGCCATGATGTTCAACGAGATCATGGTACAGAAAGAAGCACTGCACATACTTAAGGAACTGGGGATCGAATACAAACATTACCGCGACGATTATTACACCGTTGATTCGGTGCACGCAACCTCAGCCCTAACCTATCATGCCACCAAAGCCGGAGCCAGGATTTTCAACTGCACCTCCATCGAAGATGTGGTCTTTCATAACAACATAGTGAGCGGCCTTGTAATCAACTGGGCCCCGGTTCACCGCGAAGGGATGCATGTGGATCCACTTATCATCATGGCCAAAGCCGTTATTGACGGGACAGGTCACGATTGTGAAATCGTACACACGGTGGCACGCAAAAACGACATTAAGATCGATACTCCCTCAGGTAAAGTAATGGGAGAACGCTCCCTGGCGGTGGAAGAAGCAGAAAGAACCACCGTTGACAATACCAAAGAAGTCTTTCCCGGACTATTTGTTTCAGGCATGGCGGCCAACGGAACCAGCGGGAGTTATCGCATGGGGCCAATCTTTGGAGGGATGCTGCTTTCGGGGCAAAAAGTGGCCGGGATAATTTCTGAAAAACTCGCCAAAGAAGCGATCATGGAATCTGCAAATAATTAAATGATGATGCAAGATTCAAACATTCAAGACCCGGGTGTTTATATCATAATCACCCGGCCTATTCTCCCCTACACGACCATCGCTGAAAAATGTGTGGAAAACAATATCAGCATGATGCAGTTGCGTGAAAAACACCTCCCTGACCGGGAGCTTTTAAAAATTGCACGAGACCTGCGGGCCGTTACCAGGAGCACCAACACCCGACTGGTAATCAATGACCGACCCGATATCGCCCGGTTGTGTAATGCCGATTTTCTTCATCTGGGACAAGATGACCTGACTCCGGAAGATGCCCGAAAAATTGTTGGAGATATTAAGATCGGTTTATCCACGCACTCACTGGATCAGGCCAGAAAGGCCCTGGAGCAAAAGCCCGATTACATTGGTTTCGGGCCCGTCTATCCTACCAATGCAAAAGCCAATCCCGATCCTCCGGTGGGCACAAAGCATCTGTCAGAAGTTCTGAAGCTTGCCAATGTTCCGGTAATTGCCATTGGTGGCATATTTCCGGAAAATCTGGATGAAGTATTAGAAACCGGAGCTCGCAATATTGCTATGGTAAGACATTTCATGCAAACCAAAAATTTTGAAGGCCGGATAAAGGAACTGCAAAAACGATTGCAATCCGCCTTTTAATAATCAACATCAAACACTTAAAATCCAAAAGATGCCTACACAACTTCAATACGCCATTTCTGGAGAAATCACTCCCGAAATGAAAGCTGTTGCCAACCACGAAAAAGTAGATGAACAATGGCTCTGTCAGGAAATCGCCCAAGGCAGAATTGTTATCCCCAAAAACACAAATCACCATTTTGAACCACGTGCCATAGGGGCCGGTTTAACCACCAAGATAAATGCAAATCTGGGAACTTCTGAAAAACACTGTAACCTGAAGGAGGAACTGGAAAAGATGTATATCGCTGTAAAACACGGTGCCGATGCCATTATGGATCTTTCTACCGGTGGTGATTTAAAAAAGATACTCCAAACCATACTGAAAACATCCCCGGTAATGGTGGGAACAGTGCCCATTTACAGTGTGGCCACACGTCTGCTGACAGATGAAAAAAATGTAGCCCAACTGGATCCGGAAGAATTATTCAGGGAAATAGAATTTCAGGCAGAAGCAGGTGTCGATTTCATGACCCTTCATTGCGGAGTTACCCGTTCCACAGTTTCTTTTATGCAAAAAGATGAGCGTGTTTGCGGCATCGTAAGTCGAGGGGGAGCCATCATCAAGCGATGGATGGCGGAAAACAATGCCGAGAATCCTCTTTACGAACAATATGGCCGCATCCTCGACATCTGCGAAAAATATGATGTAACCATTAGTCTGGGTGACGGCTTAAGACCGGGTGCCGGTGCTGATGCCACCGACCGGGGCCAGATAGCGGAACTGTTGGTACTGGGAGAGTTGGTGGACCGTGCACGGAAAAGAGGCGTGCAGGTAATGGTGGAAGGTCCGGGACACATGCCGTTCGACCAGATTGAAACCAATATGCGCCTCATGAAACGGGTTTGTCACGAGGCTCCTTTTTATGTATTAGGGCCACTGACCACAGATATCGCACCGGGATATGACCATATTACAGGTGCCATAGGAGGAACTGTCGCTGCGATCCACGGAGCGGATTTTCTCTGTTATGTAACCCCTGCCGAGCATTTGTGTCTTCCCAATGCCGGGGACGTCAGAAATGGAGTTATCGCCAGCAAAATTGCGGCCCATAGTGCCGATCTGGTCAACAAAATTCCCGGTGTGGCGGAGAAAGATTTTTCGATGTCGAAAGCACGCCGCGACCTGGACTGGGAAACCATGTACAATCAGGCCCTGGATCCGGAGATGGCCCGAAAACGCAAAAAGGAATCAGAAAGCCACGATGAAGACCACTGCAGCATGTGTGGCAATCTGTGTGCCGTGAAAAATGATAAGGAAACGGCAACAATCAATTATTAATTACCATTTTCCTGTTCCCAAAGAGATTGTTTCACTATGCCACCAATGACAAAGCTTTACAAGTTCCTGAGGATTTAACCATCGGTTTTCCTAAAAAGCACTCCCTCTCATCGTATAAAGACCGGATAAACAACTCATTGAAGGCAAGCGAAGCAATCTCTAACTTTTATGTAAAAAGAATCAATCTCTCTCTACTGCCAATTTTTTGGTTATTTTTACGTTCAAAACGTATTAGGTCACCTCCCTGTAATATGAAAATAACACAACTACTTATATTTCTTCTGATTTTTGGTTTAACTGTCTCGGCCCAGGACAACATACATATTAATGGTCGTGTAGTCAATGAATCAGGAGAACCTTTGGAGCTTGTGAATATCATAATACAGGGGAGTTCCACCGGCACCACAACCGCAGCAAACGGCTCTTTTGAAATTACAGTCCCCCCCGGTTTTACTGGTGCGTTACAGTTTTCCCACCTTGAATACCTCCCCAAAGAATTACCCATAAAAAGCATTGAATCAGGGGAAAGCCCCTTGATGGTAATTTTAGAGAAGCGTATTCGGGAAGTAGGCGAAGTGGAGGTAACGGCCCGTTCAGAAACAGACCAATCATCACAACGCCTAAACCCTGATTTAACACTGCAACTCCCCTCTGCTGCCGGATATGGAATTGAAGGAGTAGTAAAATCGCAGATGGGCGTATCTTCCAACAACGAATTAAGCAGCCAATACCGGGTACGTGGGGGCAACTTCGACGAAAATTTGGTTTATCTTAACGGATTTAAACTGCACAGGCCACAGCTGGTAAGGAGTGGTCAGCAAGAGGGGCTCAGCATAGTCAATCCCGATCTTGTTGAATCGGTTTACTTCTCGTCAGGTGGTTTTGGTGTGGATTATGGGGATAAAATGAGTTCGGTTTTGGATGTACGTTACAAAAAACCGGACTCCATTGCGGCAGGAGCGAACATCAACATGATGGGAATGAGTGCTCATGCCGGAGGTACTGCAGCAAATGGCAAAATGACATGGCTTACCGGGGCCCGCCACAAAACCAATCGCTACCTTTTGGGAAGTCTGGACACCAAAGGAGATTATCAACCCGATTTCACCGATATTCAGGCATTCCTTTCCTACAAAATCAACACATATCTTTCCATTAATGTACTTGGGTATTATGCGCTCAACAAATACCGGTTTATTCCCACCGACCGTGAAACAGATTTTGGTACGATGAGTGATGTCAAAAGACTGAAAATTTATTTTGCAGGACAGGAAGAAGACAAATTCGAAACAGGAATGGGCGCCGTAAAGTTAAATTTCACGCCCTCGGCAACCAATCGGTACGAACTAATGCTTAGTCACTACCGTGCCTTCGAGGAAGAAACATTCGACATTGCAGGGGCTTACTGGTTGCAGGAAATCCAGGGGCTTGACGATGCACAGGCAGCCACCAACATTGGTATTGGAGAATACCTGCAACACGCAAGAAACGATCTTTTTGCCACAGTCAATACAATTTCAGTTAAGGGAAACCATCAGTTCAGCGAAAATCATTCTCTCAACTGGGGTATATCCCTGGAAGAAGAAAATTTTAAGGACCGCATTAATGAATGGGAGTTAATTGACTCCGCAGGATACTCAATTCCCAGAAATCCTGATCTGGAGCTAAGCTACAGCCGAAACGCAGATATTGAACTGGCAACACGCCATATAAAAACTTATGTAGCACATCAAACTACCTTAAAACCCGGATGGGGAAATATACGGTTAAACTATGGAGCACGCCTGATCTATTCCGACCGGGAAGAGAAACTTCACCTGACACCAAGGTTCCAGGTTACCATTCGCCCGTTAACAACCCCGAACACCCGATTTAGACTTAGCGGAGGATGGTATTTTCAACCGCCCTTTTATAAGGAATACAGGCCGGCTCAATCGGGCCTAATCAACACCATTTATGCTCAAAAATCCAGACAAATACTGGGCGGTATAGACCATTATTTCAACATTTTTCAACGCCCCTTCAAATTTTCATCCGAAGCGTACTATAAACATCTGTATGACCTCATTCCCTACCAGGTGGACAATGTAAGACTTCTTTATTCAGGTAAAAATGAAGCCACTGGTTATGCCACGGGCCTGGATCTAAAGCTCCACGGAGAATTTGTATCCGGCACAGAGTCATGGGCCACACTTTCACTGCTAAAAACAGAAGAGGATTTAAAAACGGATACATGGAACAAACCAGGTGAACCCGGATATATTCCAAGACCTTCGGATCAGCGGCTCAACTTTTCTCTCTTCTTTCAGGATTACCTCCCTAACAATCCCACATTTAAAGTTCATTTGAGTCTTTTTTATGGAACAGGGCTCCCTTTTGGGCCTCCCCGCTCTCCCCGTTACAAGGCTACCTACCGAATGGCCCCCTATCGACGGGTGGACATAGGGTTTTCCAAAGACCTTAAACCCTGGCTTAACAAAAACAATTCCTTTCCATTGATCAAAGATTTCTGGCTGGGATTTGAAGTTTTCAATCTTTTCGACATCAGCAACACCATTTCTCACTATTGGGTAAGTGATGTGGAAAACCGTCAGTATGCCGTGCCCAATTACCTTACCGGGCGCAGGATTAATGTTTCGCTGAACCTGGGGTTTTAAGAGGCTGAGGTTGAGACTGAGATTGAGGTTCAGGTTGAGGATAGTAGAAAATCACTCATTACTAACCATTACCTAATTACCTAACGACTAATTTCCTTTCATCTGAAATGCCTTATAGGTTCCAAATTGACTGACAAATTTCAGTTTTTTTGACATTTAGATTTCCGTATTTTGAGTAGGTAATCAAGTCTATAATCTACACACTTTTTTAAATCAGTAGCTATGAAACAACCAGTCACCCCCGCAGATTACATTGCACGAGAAGACAAATACGGCGCCCACAACTATCATCCCCTTCCGGTAGTACTGGAAAAAGGAGAAGGAATATTTGTCTGGGATGTGGAAGGCAAACGTTATTTTGACTTCCTTTCCGCTTATTCCGCCGTCAATCAGGGACATTGTCATCCACGAATTATTAAAGCCCTGAACGAACAGGCATCAAAGCTTACCCTCACTTCACGCGCCTTTTACAACAACGTATTGGGAGAATTTGAAGAGTATGTAACCCGTTACTTCAATTATGACAAGGTATTGATGATGAATTCGGGTGCCGAGGCTGATGAGACCGCACTGAAACTTTGTCGGAAATGGGGATACAAAAAGAAAGGAATCCCTGAAAACAAAGCTAAGATCATCGTTTGTGAAGGTAATTTTCACGGACGAACAATTACCATAGTCAGTATGTCATCAGATCCCGACAGTTATGGTGATTACGGTCCCTTTACACCGGGTTTTGTCACCATCCCATACAACGACATAGAGGCTCTGAAGCGTGAATTGGAGGATCCCAATGTGGCCGGATTTCTGGTAGAACCCATTCAGGGAGAAGCAGGTGTTTATGTTCCTGATGATGGTTTTTTGAAAAAAGCCAGTGAACTTTGCAAAGCCCGCAATGTACTGTTTATGGCCGATGAAGTACAAACAGGAATTGGCCGTACAGGCAAAATGCTGGCTTGTGACCATGAGGGAGTTCGTCCGGATGTACTAATTCTTGGAAAAGCCATTTCAGGCGGCGTCTATCCGGTATCCGCTGTTTTGGCCGACGATGACATCATGCTGGTGATTAAGCCCGGTGAACACGGTTCCACCTATGGCGGAAATCCGGTGGCCTGCAAAGTTGCCATGGAGGCCCTGCAGATAATAAAAGATGAAAAGCTGACTGAAAATGCAGAGCGCTTAGGTGAAATATTCCGTGAAGAGATGAGAAACATCGATTCCGGGATGATTGAACTGGTACGAGGGAAAGGGCTACTCAATGCCATTGTCATCAAACCCACCAATGGTAAAGAAGCCTGGGATGTATGTGTTGCCATGAAAGAAAACGGACTGATTGCCAAACCCACTCATCAACATATCATCCGTTTTGCCCCTCCATTGGTTATTAATGAAGAGCAACTGCGGGAAGCCATCGGGATAATCAAAAAAACCATTCTTGATATGTCCTGAAACAAAAGCACAAATAAAAAAAAGCTCTTAATCATCTGATTAAGAGCTTTTTTTGTGCCCAGTAAAGGACTCGAACCTTCACATCCTTACGGATACTAGTCCCTGAAACTAGCGCGTCTACCAATTCCGCCAACTGGGCCAATATTTATTATGTGATGCCGTTTCGTTTAACAGCGGTGCAAATATAGAAACTAAATTTTTTCCTGCAACAATAAATCTGAAATTTTTATCCGAAAAAATATCTTTAGGCCTTGTCCTGATTGCCGTCCACAACCAAAAATTACTGAAAATCAACTCTTCATCGGTATAGAATCAGACTAAGTAGTTTCTGTCCATAAAGTACCACTTGCGTCGTTACGCTTGCCGCCAAAATACTCATTTACGATTAGTAAACTCAGTTTTTGGCGGCTTCGCAAGCCTGGCAATTGGCACTTTCTGACCAGAAACAGCTCTAAAAACAGAATTTGCTTAGTTTATGGACAGGCACAAAGTAGAGTCTGTCCATAAAGTCCCGTTTACTGTGTTACGCCATAAGCGGAAATTGCTCATTTACTCATTTCCGCTAATGGCAAGCCCCCTGTTTACCTGATACTTCAAAAGAGAAAGACAAAAATACAAGCTTAAAAGACAAAAATACAACCGCAAAAGTTAACTCACCCTTAGATTTGCAAACAAGTTTTAACAATTGTCTAACCATCCTGAAAAGATCATTTTCAGACAAACATTTATGCTTATGAAATTTAACTACAAAAAATCATTACTCCTGACCGGGGTAATTGCCTTAATTTCGTTTAGCGGGATGAAGGCTCAAACCATCTGCTCAAATGATCAGGGCAGTCAGGGAGGCTATACCTATGAGTACTGGAAAGACAATGGCAATGGCTGTATGACGCTGGGCTCCGGAGGAACCTTCAGTGTTGAATGGAGCAATATTGGCAACCTGCTTGCACGTAAGGGGCTACGTCCCGGAGGACGAAATGTGGTAATTAATTATGGCGCCAACTACCAGCCATCGGGTAACTCCTATTTATGTGTTTATGGATGGACAACCAATCCTCTGGTTGAATATTACATTGTAGAAAGCTGGGGAAGCTGGCGTCCACCGGGAGCAACATCCAAAGGAACCGTTTCCACCGATGGCGGAACTTATGAAATTTATGAAACCACCCGCACCCAGCAACCTTCAATCGAGGGAACTCAAACTTTTCAGCAATACTGGAGTGTACGTACTTCAAAGCGTACCAGTGGCACCATTACCTGTGCCAATCACTTTGCTGCCTGGGAGCGCATGGGGATGAATCTCGGTAATTTCTACGAAGTATCTTTCTGTGTTGAAGGTTATCAAAGCAGTGGCACTGCTGATGTTTACAGTATGTCCATGAGTACCGATGGAACCGGTGGTGACACTGGCGGTGATACCGGTGGTGATACCGGCGGAGGAACCAGCGATCAGGGAGACGGAGAATATACACTGACAGTAAGGGCCCGCGGTATGGCAGGCGGCGAACACCTGAATGTATTAATCGATAACCAGGCGCAGGCAGGGATTAATCTTTCCACCAGCTGGCAGGAATATGAGGTGTATGTGGATCGTGGAGATCTCAACCTCGAATTCGACAATGACGGAGGTGACCGGGATGTGCAGGTTGACTGGATTGAAATTCACGGAGAGACCCGTCAAGCCGAAGATATGGAATACAATACTGCCGTATATCAGGATGGCAGTTGCGGGGGCTCCTATAGTGAGATGATGCACTGCTCCGGGGTTATCGGCTTTGGAGACATTACTTATCAGGGTGACAGCGGTGACTCATCAGGCGGTGATACAGGTTCAGGTGCTCACAGCATCGTAGTAAGAGCCAGAGGTACCTCCGGTGGCGAAAACCTGAGAGTAACAGTAGGTGGAACTGAAGTTGCCAACTATACATTGGGAACAAGCTTTTCCAATCGCACCATTACCACCTCGGCCACAGGAGGAATCAATGTGGAATTTACAAACGACGGAGACGGACGCGATGTCCAGGTGGACTATATTCAGGTGGACGGAGCTACCTGGCAGGCGGAAGACCAGGGAACCAATACCGGCGTCTGGCAGGATGGAAGTTGCGGTGGTTCTTACAGCGAATGGATGCATTGCGGAGGTTACATCGGTTTTAACCCTCTCAGAAGTGCATCTGCCGCCAACAAAGCAACCATGGAACAGGAAAAGCAGGAAACAAATGTAAGTATATACCCCAATCCGGTAGTAAATCTGCTGAATATCTCAGTTGCTGCCGAAGAAGAGGGTCCCTTCGAAGCCATTATATACAATTCCAATGGAGCTGCAGTAAAGCAATTCCTGGCTCAACCGGGCAATAATCCTGTTACCCTAAATGACTTACCGAGTGGAATCTACTTTTTGTTGATTAGTGTGGATAACCAAAGCTTTAACCTGAAATTCCTTAAGTAACCTAACCCTTTTCCCAAAGCCCTCAAAAGGTCGCTCCAACCAGAGCGACCTTTTTTCAACCAAATATTTTGCGGTACTGACCGGGAGACATTCCTTCCCGAGCTTTAAAATAATTGGACATAAAAGCCAGATCCGCAAAATTAAAATCATCTGCAATCTTCTGAAGGCTGTCACTGCTAGATTTCAACAGTATCTTTAGTTCCAGAAGTACATAATCATCAATCCATTGCTTGGCTCCATGGGCAACATATTTGAAAGTTATGATTGATAAATACTTCGAAGAAATATTCAATGCATCTGCGTAAAACCTAACATCTCGATGCTTTTTATGATGCTGCATCACTAAATTACAGAAATTCTCATACAATTCAGCCTTACGATTATGCCGAGTAAGAGATTGAGAGCTATCCTTCTTCAGAATTTTATCATATAGTTCCAGAAAATAAATACGTAACAAATTAATAAGAATCTCTCTACGACAAAAATTTTGAGTGTCCGAAAATTTTTCCCGAATTACATTGAATCGTATTTGTTCCTCCCTGATAGCTTCCTCGCCCACTTTGTAATAAAAATGCTGATGCAAAAAACTAAGAAATGAAGGTGGAAAACGAAAAGTAACTTCCTGCAAAATATGAGGTGCCAAAGAAAAGTGCATGACCTCAAAATCGTTACTAACATTTTTCTGCTCCACAATCTGACTGGGAAACAACACCATTATTTCTGACTTTTCAAACCGATGTTTGGTCAGATTTACTTCAACATCTGCACTCCCCTCTACACAATAGCAAATAAAACATCTTCCTGCCTTGGCCAGTAAACTTCCCAGTGGCAGTTGATTGTCTGATAATGAAATGAGAAAATCATCACCTGCCAATTCGGAGTTTGGAAAAACATCCTGAAAACCCATGCCTTATTCTTTTTTTAACAAATAAAATGTTTTTTTGCATAAAATCTGAGAATCATCATTAACTAGAATTATAAAAAAGTTCATCAACCTCTGAAAGCCTACATCATGAGCATAAGCATTATCCCCCCCCTTTTTTTACAAAAAATAATCTTTCCAGAACCATTCAATTCAGACTTATCTATAAAATCAAAAAACAAAGATGAGGAAATATTGACAAATATTGAGGAACTAATGATAAAAAGAAAAAGTTAAAAAGAACCGACCTTTGCCCCTCACAAAATACCAGATATAATAAATCACTGCAATATCCAAAAAATCTTATGTCTTTTAAAATATTACAGGTTCCATTTCTGGTACAACCTCGGTAAGTGAAAATCCCCTGAAACCAGGGAATTATATCGCCTACAAGAGATCAGTCTGAAAGGGACTTCATAAACATATTTCAATCAAAATAGAAAATGAAAAATTTAAAATACGGAATATTCCTGCTTCTGTTTGCAGGCACAATAAGCAATGCGCAGGCACAAAAAGAACAAATAGTACCGTTGGATTCCGCCTTTGCACTCGCAGAACGCAACAGTACTTACCTGAAAATCACCAAATCGGCAACTCAGACATCCGGCCAGGCGGTGAAGGTCGCTAAAAACCAACAACTACCTTCCATTGAACTAGGGGTATCAGCAATGTATCTGGGCGATGGAACCATAAGTGATCGTAATTTCTCCAATTCCATCACTGCGCCTATCCCCGACTTTGGCAACAATTTCTCCATTGAAGCCTCTTATGTTGTATTTGCAGGTGGAGCAATATCCAACACTATAGAAAAATCTCGTCTGGAAGCTCAGGTTGCAGAACTTGAACATGCAAAAAATGCACAAAACATCAGATTTCTGGTGGCCGGACAATACCTGGATCTTTACAAACTGTACAATCAGAAGAAAGTTTTTGCCAAAAACATCGATCAGGCCAATGAAGTTGTTCGCCAGGTACAAGCAAAGCTAACCCAGGGAATGGCCCTGGAAAACGACCTAACCCGTTATGAACTGATGCTGCAAAACCTGAAACTGGCAGTCATTGAAATTGAAAACAACATCAGCATCATCAACAAACACCTGCAAATAACACTTGGGTTAACAGAAGATGTCATCATTCTGCCAGACTCATCGGTGCAAAACCATGCAGCTGTCATTACTCCTTCGGAAAATGATTATTTGAGAGAAGCTTTAACCAATCGACAGGACATCCGAATGCAGGCCCTAAAACAAGAGTTAGCCGGAAAAAATGTACAGTTATCCAAAGCAAATCTGTATCCTTCCATTGCAATTATTGGTGGAGACCATCTCGATGGTCCTATCACAATTGAGGTTCCACCAATCGACAAAAATTTTAATTACTGGTACGTAGGAGTGGCATTAAAATACGATTTGGCCTCCCTCTATAAATCAAAAGATAAAACCAGGCTCGCGAAATTGGCTTACAATACAGCAACTCATGCTTATCAGGCCGAAATTGAACAAACAAAAACAGCCTTGCATGCTGCAGAAACCAGATACAAAGAATCATTTGAAAAGCTCCATGCTTTCGAAAAAAGCTATCAATTGGCTAGTGAAAACTATTCAGTAATCAACAAGCGATATCTAAGCGATCTGGTGCTGATTACCGAAATGCTGGATGCCAGCAATATGAAACTCAAAGCCGAATTACAAGTGGTGAATGCCCGTCTGGATGTTGTCTTTTGCTATTTCAAACTGATGAGAGAAATGGGCTCTTTATAAGCCAATCCCCAAACTGCTATCAAGAAACACAACATAGAAATACCTGAAGAAATGAAGAACAAAAAGATGAAAATTGCCTATAACACCGTAGTTGGATTATTACTGGTAGTATGTCTGGTATGGATTGTCAGCCGTTTTGTCCACCTGGGCAATGTGGAGTTTACAGATAATGCTCAGATCAAACAACAAATAGTCCCTGTACACAGCCGGGTTCAGGGGTACATCAAAAATATTTGCACCGATGAATATCAACGCGTAAAGAAAGGCGACACGCTGGTGGTTATTGAAGATGTGGAATACCGATACCGTCTGGCACAAGCTCAAGCTGATTATCAAAGAGCCCTAACAGGCAAAGAAGCCATGGGCACAGCTGTCAGAACAGCCAGCAGCAACATTGAAGTTTCTCAGGCAGGAATTGAAGAGAGCCGCATCCGGATGGAAAATGCGAAAAAAGAGTTTCTGCGTTACCAGCAACTGCTGGAACAAAAGGCCGTTACCCAACAGCAATACGACAACGTAAAAACCAACTACGAAGCTGCCAAAGCCCGCCACGAGCAGGTTTTACATCAAAAAAACACCACATCTCTGGTCAGGGATGAACAGACACTGCGTGTGGATCAGACCATGGCACAAATAAAACTCGCTGAAGCAGCCCTGGAACTGGCCCGGCTGAATCTCTCCTACACCGTAATAACAGCTCCCTGTGATGGAGTTACCGGACGAAAAAACATCGAAGAAGGACAGTTAATTCAACCGGGACAACCTGTATTCGACCTGGTAAATGAGGAGGAAATCTGGATTATAGCCAATTACAAAGAGACACAAATCTCTAATATTCAAACCAAAGGAGAAGTGGAAATAATGGTGGATGCCATCCCCGACAGGGTTTATAAAGGCCAGGTGCAGGCAATCTCTGAAGCTACCGGTGCCAGTTTCTCTTTGTTTCCGCAAGACAACTCCTCCGGCAACTTTGTAAAGGTCGCTCAACGAATTCCGGTTCGTATTGAATTTTCGGCTGCCAACAGCAAAGAAGATATGGCACTTTTACGAGCAGGAATGAATGTGGAATGTGAGGTAATCTACTAATATGAGCTGGGACAACAGACCTTTTAAAATACATGACATCTACGATTTTGTTCCGGAGAAAATAAAACCCTGGATACTTGTCATTTTTGTGCTGATATACCAGTTGTCGGGTGGTGTTTACCTGGCAGCTGTTAGCGACATGACCGGTTCACTAGGGCTCCGACAGGAAGATATTCTGATGGCCGGTTATGCATCATTGGTAGGTCTTTCGCTGACATTTGTGGTTATGTTCCGGCTTAAATTTGCCTATACCATAAAATCGTCTCTGCTGATGACTGCCGGAGCACTCATTCTTTGTAACCTGATTGTTATTTTCACGGATAGTGTCCCCATCCTTGTTGGGGTTTCCTTCATCGCAGGATTTTTCAGAATGTGGGGCACCTTTGCCTGCAACACGACAATCCAGCTTTGGATAACCCCCAAACGCGATATGGCCGTTTGGTTTGTGTACATTTATTTACTAGTTCAGGGCTCCATTCAACTATCCGGAATTGCCACCCTATATACAGCATTTCTCAGTACCTGGGAATATATGCATTGGGTCATTATAGCATTACTATTGATGGTGGTGTTGGTTACACAGGGCATTTTCAAACGTTTTGTGTTTATGAAAAAACTCCCACTGTATGGAATCGACTGGACAGGCTGGATTCTTTGGGCCACAACCATCATGGCATTTATTTTTGTCCTCAACTATGGAGAACATTACGACTGGTTTGATTCAGATTATATTCGCGCAGGACTTGCACTGGGAGTTATCTCCCTGATCCTTAACCTGTGGCGGGCTTCTTTCATCAGACACCCGCTCATAGAGTTGAGAACCTGGACTATCAAGAATGTCTGGCTGACCTTTTTACTTTACATTCTGGTAGATATTTTGCTGAGTCCGGTACACCTGTTTGAGCACATCTACACCGAAGCCATACTTGGTTATGATGCGCTGCACCTGGCTTCGCTCAACTGGATCGTACTGGCAGGAACCTTTGTGGGTGCCATCTTTGCATACCGTGTGTTTGCCATTCGCAAATGGAGATACAAAACCATGACCATCATTGGTTTTATGCTGATTGCCGGTTACCTGATGATGATGTATTTTACCATAGATTTCGATTTACCTAAAAAAATGCTGGTTATCCCATTGCTGCTAAGAGCTGCAGGATACGTAATCATCGCTATCACATTTATCACAGCCTTGTCGGGAATCTCTTTTCAGATATTCCCCCAAACTATCACAATTCAAGCATTTGTAAGTGCTTCTCTGGGAGCATTATTGGGATCTACATTGTTGCACCATTTGTTCAACATTACCGCAAAGAAAAATTTCATGCTGCTCTCCACCAACCTGGACAGTGTGAACCAGCGCGTTCACCAAATAGGACAAGGTGAGTTGTTTGGAGTATTACAAAAGCAAGCAATAATGGTGAGTATGAAAGAGTTGTACGGATGGCTCGTTATTCTGAGCCTGCTGAGTCTTATGGTCTTCCTTTTCAAGGCCAGCTCCCTGCGACCTAAAGCCTTGCATCCAAAATTCAAAAGCATTCGTAAATCCATCAAGCATCAGTTGAAAATGGATCGGTTGCAAAATTAATCATGCTCCGGCCATAACAAATCAGAAGTATCATAGCCAATGTCCCGGGCAATTTTGAGGTATTGTTTTTTTACCTCATCAGGAATGGTCGTTTCTCTGGACAAAATCCAGAGATAATCCAGGTTTTTACCGGCAACCAGCGCATATTGGTAATCTTCATCGATGGCAATAACGTTATAGCCCGAATAAAACGGGCCAAAAAAGGAAACCTTCAGTTTGGCTACATTTTTTTCGCCTACAAATTTGGCTTTACCTATAGCCTCCTGCCATTCCTCTTCAACGGTATTGTAACCTCGGTTGACCACCCTGATGGTTCCGTTATCATTCCACGAATATTCAGCCGTGACATTGTTGAGGTTCCGCTCGTATTTAAAATCCAAACGGGCAATTTCGTACCACTTACCCAGATACTTTTCTATGTAAAAAGGCTTTACAGCCGTTGCTTCCTTGGGAATGGTACGGCAGGAAATGAATCCAAAAATCATGATGGAAATAATCAAAAGAAAAAGTTTTTTATCCAGTCTCATAATTAAGCTAATTTTCTACAGGAAATAAGATGAAGCAATAATAATCAGAATAATCCCTATCAATGTAATCCAGGAATAAGGGCTGGCAAAATTTAATGTCCATCCCATTGATGGAATCTGTTTGGGAACCACCAGCCGGGGGTCTTTCCTGTTGAAATAGAATACACCTTTCCAGTTATCCGGATTCCGGCTCATGATGTTAAGTAATTGTTGATCCCGCTTGGTTTTCATAAAAAAAGTTGATTAGTAAAATTTCAAAAATTATTGAGCCGCCATTTCTAAGTTCAATTTCGAAAAAATATCGAGCATGGTTTCTTCGTCTATTGCTACCATATCTGTCAGTTTCAAAGATTCAACCATATCCAGTGTAGTGGTTTTATATTTCTTGAAATGAGGGGTTTTCAAGTGAGACTCATAAGCTTCCCTGTTTCTGTAAATTTCAAGTATCCGAAATTCTGTTGAATCTTCCTTCTGAAACATGGGAAATATGGAGATTACGCCCGGTTCCAGCCTTACAGATGCCTCAGCTTCTTCTTTAAGAATGGAAATATATTCCGTCAGATAATTCTGATAGATTTGGATTTCTGAAATCCGAATCAGCATTTCATCAGAACCGGAAATTTTTTCTACCTGATTGGCTTCCTCGGTTCCTGTTTTACAGGATATCCCAAGGAAAAGCAATCCCAACATGATACAAACTTGTTTCATCGATCGTTAATTGAACTTCTTTCTTATTCTGTCCACATTTCTATTCATTAAATGTCGCACAAAATTTCGAAAAATCCATTTTTTTATGAGGTTTAGTTGCTGGCCATGCATTTTATAAAACTCATCCGGAGAGTCAAAAAGGCCAAAATCCTGATTGATTCCTTTATGTTGTATGTAGGTGTTATTCCTGTTCCAATCGATTGGAGGATTGGCAAATGAATCGGTGTAAGCACCATATCCGCAGAAAGAAGTTTTACAATCAGGGAATTTTCTTTTCAATGCGGAAAAATAAGATCTATCAAGTATTACACCTTCAAGGTTGTACCATTCATCTTCGAAGTACACCTCAACCCAGCTGTGTAAGATGTTTTCAGGCGATAGCCGGTACCACAAGCCTGTAATCGCTCCTTTTTGCAAAGCCTTGTGGATGGTAAAACCATGAATCCTGACAGGTATGCCGACCGCCCTGAGAAGCGCCATCAGCAAATTGGATTTGGTATTGCACTGGCCGTATCCATCAGCCAATACCTTTGATGCCGGTATATTATCATCTATATTATATCCAAACCGGATCTCATCCCGCACAAAATTGTAGATACTGCTTATTTTGGTGAATGCATCCTGCTCACACCATCCTTCGCTGGAGATAAGCGACTGAATATCTGAATGGTCATAGTCCAGAATCGGAGTTTTTTCTAAATACGTTTTCATAGTGTTTTGATTTTTATTTCTGTTGAGTACAAAAATCGAAAACACTGCTCTCTTAAACTTGAATAAACCAGCTAAACTTCAAAACTTCGCGGGGATTAAAGCCGAAATTCTCCCGAAAAGTTCTGCTGAAATGCGCACTGTCAGCAAATCCTGCTTCATGAGCTGTTTCAGTGACAGAATAGTTTCTCATTAATGGAATGGCATCAACAAGCTTAGCCCATAGTTGAGCCCGTCGGTAGGTCATACCGGTTTCCTTTTTAAACAAATGCAGGAACCTGTCGGGCGACAAGGCACAAACACCGGCAATCTCATCCAACGGAACTACACGATTTGTTTGGCTGGCCAAATACCCTAAAGCTTTGTTTATCCGGTCATCTCCTTGATGAATGAAGGAATCACAAAAACAATCATACGATTTAATCAGACTATTTATCTTCGACCTACGCTCACCTGTATCTAATGCCCCATCTTTTATAACAGCCAGCAATGCCGCTATAACGGGATGATTAATTTCCGAAACAGTATTGGCAGCGGTTTTATTCCAGAAATGACCAATGGTTGAGGCAGGATTGATGAGCAATAAAAACTGTTCTTCATTTGAAGTTATCCGATGAGAAATATTGGGTTTAATTAAAACAGGAGACTCCGTAGAGATGTTTTTTTCGGTAAGTTCAACATCCACAAAACTATTAATGGGGATGCTTAACTGAATGGCATAATGACGATGCTGACGATTGTTTTCAAAACATCCCAGAAACCAACCAAAATCCCTTTCTATGTAGATTGAGTTCTCCATGGAGTAATACTCAGAACGCGATAATCTTTCTATTTGCGTTTTACGATTCTATAGTCCTTTGTAGCCCTGTATTCCCGACCAAACATATCTTTTGCTTTTACTTCGATGGTGTGGTTGCCCTCCTCCAGATGGTTATCGAGACGCCCCATCCAAAGATGGGTGGATTCCGAGGGATTGGAGGGCCGTTTACCCGGAAACAATTCATCCACATAGTCCCATTCCTGCATCATATAAATATAAGAGGGGTCGTATGTCTGCACAAAAACCATAGGCTGCCACCCCCTCTCATCAATTCGGTAAAAAACAGAATCCTGTTCACTGCCCATGAAGAAATTAACCATCAGGGGTGCACTCAGCCATTCGTTCTGAGGCAACACTTTTGGGGCATAAACGCTCAACTGATAATCGTCTGATTCCCCGGCCACTTTATACCTTACAGAGTATTGGTTCCCCTTAAAATGCAGAAAAGCATATCCCTTCGGTGTGCCATCTCGCATCGTGGAAACAGGCACTCCCTGCTCATTAAAATGCCCACCATACCAATCACCGGAGGTCGTTCCTACATTGTATTCGTGATGTCTGCGGTCTTGCTGCCATCCATCCTCAGGTCCGAAAAAATACTGGTTTTGAATGTGGGTATGAGCTGAAAGTGACAGGGTATGCGGATAATCCTTTAACAAGTCAAAAAGTTGTTCACGATCACTATCACGGAACGAATCCCCGGATTCTCCTTCCTTCAGGGGAATGTGAAAAGCCAAAACAATCAGACGGTCTTTGGGAACAAATTGCAAATCATTTTTTACAAAGGCCAGTTGATCTTCCGTAAATCCGCCCCAATACCCTTCTCCATCACGCGGATCAGGATAAAGAATATCATCAAGCACAATAAAATGAACCATTCCGTGATTATACGAATAGTTGGCCGGGCCAAAGTGCATTTCAAAAGTTTCATCCGACAACGAATCAGCTTTCACATCAAAATTCATATCATGATTCCCCATCACATTGAACCAGGGAACACCAACCTTTTTAACAACTTCCCTATAAGGCTGAAAAAGGTTCAAATCATCCCCAACCAAATCTCCGAGACTTAATCCGAAGTCAACATTCTCCACTCCTTCCAGTTCCTTAACAATTCCTTTGTAGAAGTACTCCACCTCTTCACGGGTATAGGGTTGAGGGTCACCAAAAACCAACATGGTAAAATCTTCCTTTTCAGAACCGCGAATAAGACCAAAGTCAACGGACCGGGGCAAGTCGCCTGTCGGAACAACGCCACTGTAGTCCAGATCAGGAGAACCATCAGGCTTATGAGTATAGTAAAACTGTGACAAATTGTAATCATCCACAGGCAGCAAATAACCTGAAGGTTTTATTACAAAAACAGTATGATCTGCCCCTACATGCAGTTTGTATTTCCCATCGGAATCAGTCAACACCACCTCCCGGCCATTTGATACAGCCACGTTAGGAATACCTGATTCTCCCTTCTCCTTTTTGCCATTTTGATTGATGTCCTCATAAACAAATCCGGTTGCCTGATTTTGTGCAATACCGTCAATAACTCCGGGAAAAAAGAAAATCAAAAAAGGAATGATTGCTTTCATCAGTATAAAATTTAATTATAAGTTTCCCGTTGCTTCGGGAGAACAACTCACAAACAATCGGGACTTCTTTCATAGAATAATTGTATTGTGTGTGATTGTTTTTTCATTACCAAAGAAACACCTAAGTTCAAAGATTGGTTTTAAGCCTGAATAAATTTTCTGTTAAGATTTTCAAGTCCTGCTTCCCCAAAAATTTCACCAGCGATTGTCCAAAAATCAGGAGCTTCGTGGTTTTTGTCAATCTGAACGCAGTGAAGAATCTCATTGTTAGGAATCTGCAAGACCATACCCCCCGCAAGGAAAAACCTTTAGAGACTTTAGACTGCCCTCATTTAAGGGAAACTTTAACGCAATGACGCAAAGTTTTTATTATGAGTGAATTGCAGCAGGTTTGCCTTGTCTGTAACGAGTTGACTGTCAATGTATTGAAACTACCAGGCTTCAAGACAACAGAGCCTGAAAAGAATCGGGAAACACTTAAAAGAATACCTCTCCCGAAGCCACTCTTAACTCTATTTTCTGCTCTGTCAACTTCAATTCACCATTATTGATGGCAGCTTCCACGACACTTTTGTTGTAAGTATTTACTTCCTCAGAGCCTAAAAACTCTTCAGGAGATATCCATTTGGCTTCAGCAATTTCAGAAGCATCCATTACAGAAATCTCTTTCGATTTTGCTCTGGCAGTGCAAACAATATAGAGATTAGACTCACCAAACTGCCCATTCTGAAAATGCCCCAGGTTTACAATAGATTCAAATTCAATATGGACACCGGTTTCTTCAAAAACCTCTCTTCTAAGGGCCTCTTTAATTGATTCGCCCCGTTCTATATGTCCTCCTGGGAGTTTATATCCCGGATAAAAGCGATCCTTAATCACCAACAATTCTCCATCACACACCACAATAGCTCCCACTCCTACTATATAGTTTTTTGTGGTAGGAACCACCACATCAGGCTTCATTCTCTTCAGAAGCATAAGATTTTGATCATCGCAATGATGAAATTCAAAACCCAGTTTGATAAGAATCGGAATAAAATCGGCCTGGTGAGGCGGAATGCTAATCCAGATTATTTTTTTGTTACCAGAGGATTCAATCAGCTGTTTTATTTCTCTTTTAAAGGCGTCACTGTTCACCGGAAGTGTTTGGTTGTCCACAATCACACCGTCATATCTGTCATTTCGGGTCTTTAACATAGGTATTTTATCTTGACAATAAACCATCAAATTTATATCCAGCAACTAAAGATAACTTTTTCTACCCATTTATCACATCCTCATCACTTAACAACTTTTTTTCTTGCATTCACAAAGAAATATTTCTTATCTTTAAAGTACTAAAATCTTTGGATGTTTAAAATTACTTCGGATCTGGTAAAGTAAATAACCTCAGGCATTTTTGCCCGTGGTTATCCCTCCTTAAAAAACCGGCATTTTCATGCCGGAGTGTTTATTTTACGTTAATTTTATATGTTGTTGTGAGTTTTACCGGCAGCATTCAAATTATCTAAAAATTACACCTATCAATATTGTTTTCCACATTTTTCCCGTGTAGCAATTACCTTATTGCCCTCTTTTGTGGTTTCATGTCTAATCTATCAATTTTAAACATCATGAGTAACGACAATAGCTCCATTCACGATTTTGAAATCGAACTGATCTGTGAATATTTCTCACTTTTGGAACGTCAGGGCCCCGGAAGTCCGGACGTCACCCTCAAAGCCCTCAGTTTTATCGACAACCTGAGCAGTGAATCACAAATTGCTGACCTCGGATGCGGCACCGGCGGACAAACCATTGTGCTGGCTCAAAACGCTCCGGGGCAGATCACCGGACTGGATCTCTTTCCCAAATTCATTGACTTGTTCAATTCTAATATACGAAAATCAGGACTTGAGAACAGGGTAAAAGGAATCATCGGCTCCATGGACAATCTTCCGTTTCAAAAAGAATCATTAGATCTTATCTGGTCCGAAGGGGCCATCTACAACATCGGATTTGAAAACGGACTGAAAACATGGAGACCATTCCTTAAAAAGGGAGGTTATGTGGCAGTAAGCGAAGCCTCCTGGTTTACCACCGAACGACCGAAAGAGATTGATTCATTCTGGAAAGACGCCTATCCGGGTATAGATACGATCCCGGGCAACATGCAAAAGATGCAGGATTCAGGATACATCCCTATAGCTTCATTTATTCTTCCTAAGGATTGTTGGATTGACCATTTTTACAAACCACAAGTCAGGGCAGAGAAGATATTCCTCAATAAAAATGCAGGAAACAAGACAGCAATAGACTTTATTGCTAACCAAAAACACGAAACCGAACTTTACTATAAGTACAAAAAGTTCTACGGTTATGCATTTTACATCGGGAAAAAAATCTGAAAGCCGGGGTATTCCCAAAAAGTGCCATAGGTACCACCTATTTTGTTGTCTGAAATTTCAATCCCCGGGATAAAAAAGCTGGCGAGTTGGTGAGCAACGTCAGACTAACTTTCCTTTGGTCATTGATTATTGTTTATTGCTCATTGCTCATTGTTCATTGCTCATTGCTCATTGCTCATTGTTCATTGGTCATTGCTAATTAATCATTGTTCATTGGTCATTGCTAAATGCCCCCTGTTCCTTTTTCTCACTTTTTCTTTTTTCTTAACCCTGTGTGTCTTATTTTTGCAGGACATCAAAAAAAACCAGAAAATGACAGGTACTCTTGTCAATGTAGCCACCGTAATTGCCGGAAGCATTCTCGGCCTTATTTTTAAGCAGCGACTGCCACGACGAGTGGTAACAGTTGTATTTCATGGCATCGGCCTGTTTACCATGGGTTTGGGTGTTTCCATGTTTCTGGAAAGTCAATGGATCATCACAGTAGTTCTTTCCCTGCTCTTCGGAGGTATTACAGGCGGCCTGCTTCGACTGGAAGAACGGGTTGAGAACATGTCTGAAAATATCAAAAGCCGTTTTCGGTTTACCGATGAGCGATTTACAGAAGGATTGATTACCTCATTTCTTCTGTTTTGTATGGGGTCACTCACTTTATTAGGTGCCATCAACGAAGGCATGGGACAAGGCCCGGAACTACTGATTACCAAATCGGTACTGGACGGATTCTCTTCCATGGCACTGGCCGCAGCCATGGGCGTAGGCGTTCTCTTTTCGGTGATTCCTCTTCTCGTCTATCAGGGTGGCATAACCTTATTGTCTATGTGGCTGGGCGATTTCTTTGCACAATCCGTTGTCAATGAGCTGACAGCTACGGGCGGGGTATTATTGATTGGTCTGGGCATCAACATCCTGAATTTGGGAAAACTAAAAATAACCGACCTTTTACCCTCCCTTCTTTTCGTGGTGCTTTTTGCATGGATGCAGTATCGCCAGATTTTTCCTTTTTCTTTATTTTAAACTGATTGACATTGAAAAATTCATATCCACCACATCTGGAAGAACTATTTTTAAAATGGGCCGGTGAAGAGACCGAAAGTTTCACTCCGCTGCCTCCCTCCGGTTCTGACCGTCGCTATTTTCGCATTTCCGGAGCCACTAGAAGTGCAATCGGCACCATCAATCACAATAAGAAAGAAAACCGGGCTTTTATTGAATTCAGTCGTCATTTCAAAGCTTTGAAGCTCCCGGTACCCGAGATATTCAGTGTGAGTGACTCCACCGACAGTTACCTGCAGGAAGATTTCGGTAACACCACTTTGTTCGACTGGCTCTCAACGACCAGATTAGGCAAAAACATTTCCGGTGACATCGTCCGTTTCTACAAAAAATCCTTAGAGTATCTCATTCGCTTTCAAGTGGATGCCTCTGCGGACCTGGATTTCTCATTGTGCTATCCACGTCACAGTTTCGATAAACAATCAATGCTGTGGGATTTGCACTATTTCAAATATTATTTTCTGAAGCTGGCAGGCATCCCATTCGATGAACAGTTGCTGGAAGACGATTTCAATGCTTTTTCGGAATACCTGCAACAGGCCGACAGCAACTATTTTATGTATCGTGATTTTCAATCGCGCAACATTATGGTTACTGATAACGGTCCGGCATTTATTGATTACCAGGGAGGCCGCAAAGGCCCGCTGCAATACGATCTGGCATCTTTGCTTTATGATGCCAAAGCAGATTTGCCTGACGAACTGCGTCGGGAACTTCTGGATTTTTATATCTCCGCCCTTAAAAAGAAAACAGACGTGGACGAAGAATCCTTCAAAAGTTTCTTTCAGGGATTTGTACTTATCCGCATCATGCAGGCCATGGGAGCTTATGGATTTCGGGGATTCTATGAAAACAAAGAACATTTTCTCAAAAGTATTCCCTACGCCATAGAAAATCTCAAATTCATCCTCACCAATCTTTCGCTTCCGGTCAAATTTCCCGCCCTGGAAGCTGCCTTGTGGCAGGTTACAAAATCAGAAAAACTGCAGCAATTAAGTGATTCACCAAAGCTCACCATCAGTATCAACAGTTTTTCATACCGAAGGGGAATTCCGGTTGATGATTCCGGCCACGGCGGCGGTTTTGTATTTGATTGTCGATGCATTCACAACCCTGGACGGTATGAGGAATACAAAAGTAAAACAGGATTAAGTCCGGAGGTAATTGCCTTTTTCGAAAAGGAGGATGAGATGGATCAATACCTGGGAAGTGTTTACACCCTGGCAAGCCAGGCAGTACAAAAATATCTGAATCGAGGTTTTAAACATTTAATGTTCAGCTTTGGTTGTACTGGAGGACAGCACCGCTCGGTATATTGTGCCGAAAAGCTGGCTCTTTACCTGCGAAAACATTTCCCGGTAAACGTGGAGCTAAAGCATATGGAAAGAGCCTCCTGGCCCCAATAAAACAAAGCATGAGCGGTTACTTCCCTACATCTCAATAAATAACCGTTTATGAGCAAGAAAAAGTGTAAAACCGGAAAAGAAAAAGAGCTGAAGCCATCACACAAATTTGAATGTAAAAAATGCGGTCATTCGGCAAAGAAGAAAGATAAATTGTGCAAACCGGATAAATTGTAACAATACAAAAATTAAATTTTCAACACTACAGCATGGAGCAGCTGGCAATTGTTTTAATAGTTCTTATTTTTCTGATGGGACTAATGGTTCCCGTTCTTCGTCCATTGCTTAAAAATTATACCGGACGAATTCTGGCATTGGTACCCTTTGCTCTTTTCGGGGCACTAACTTTCCTGTTTTTTTCGCTGCCGGATGAAACAGCACGCATTGTAGAAACCGGTTTTGGCTTCCTGCCTGAAATGCAGTTCTCGTTCCGCATAGACGGTCTCAGTCTGATATTTGGAATGATGGTAAGCGGAATCGGAGGACTGGTGCTCGGCTATTCTTCGTTTTACATGGCCAAATACGCAGGAAAGACAAAATTCTACTTCTTTTTGATCCTGTTTATGGGAGCCATGCTGGGGCTTGTATTTGCCGACAACCTTCTGGCACTCTTTATTTTCTGGGAACTGACCAGTATTACTTCATTCTTTTTGATAGGGTTCGATCACGATAAGGACAAGCCACGTCAGGCAGCTCTTCAGGCACTGCTCATCACTGCTCTCGGAGGACTTTGTCTGCTGTTTGCCGTCATCATGATAGGTAACCTTGCCGGAACTTTCCGTCTTAGTGAACTCTATTCACAAGGTTTTCACTTCGGCGCTCATTCACAATATCAAACAGTTTTTTTACTGATTTTCGTAGCCGTAGCCACCAAATCGGCACAGTTTCCATTTCACTTCTGGCTTCCCGGTGCCATGAATGCCCCGACTCCCATCAGCGCCTATCTGCACTCTGCTACGATGGTCAACGCGGGAATCTTTCTGTTATTGCGTCTGAACCCGGTCATGGGCGGTACCATCGCCTGGAAAGGAGCATTAATCCTGACGGGTGGTATTACCATGTTTATTGGTGCATTCTTTTCCCTGGGTCAAAAAGACCTGAAGCGCATTCTGGCATTCACCACCATCAGCGCTCTGGGAACTATGGTTATGCTCATCGGGATGAATACCACCGCTTCCATCAAGGCAGCATTGATATTTTTCATAGTCCATGGTTTGTACAAAGGTGGTTTGTTCATGGTAGCCGGTATCATCGACAAAAATACCGGCACACGCGACATAACCAGGTTAAGCGGACTGTTAAAAAGCATGCCGGTGACAAGTATAGCAGGCATTCTGGCCCTTCTGAGTATGTCCGGACTCCCGCCGATGCTTGGTTTTATCGGAAAAGAACTGATTTACGATGCCAAGGTCCAGATGCCCGAATTATCCTGGCTTGTGGTTCCATTGGGCGTTGCCGCCAATATGATGATGGTAGCCATTTCCATATTGGTTTTTTACGAAATTTTCATCCCACGCAAAAATAAACCCGCCATCGCCCTTCTTCACAAAGAAAAAGAGCTGCCGGGCAACTTTCTGGCAGGACCTGTAATACTGGCCCTTATCGGATTAGGTCTCGGAATGGCCCCTGGATGGCTCAATAACATTCTGTCCAACGCCATGTTTTACGTGCAGTCGCAGGCAGTGGATGTTCATCTGACTCTTTGGCATGGGTTCAACCAGGTTTTATTGCTGAGTATTTTTACCGTGGCCATGGGAACCGTCATCTTTATTCTTCGGCGCCCCGTTGGCAAACTGGTAGGAATCATCATTCCGTGGACCGACCAGTATCATTTGCCGGAAAAATTCAACAATCTCATCAGCAATTACCTGAGTTTTGCCGGTAAACATACCAACCGCATACAACACGGGTATCATCGATACTACCTCATTACTTTTTTTATGGCCACCCTGCTTTTGATTGTCTATCAATTGCTCAGCGCCGGTGGAGAATGGTTCCACCCCTCAGAAAGTTCCCCTGTGAGAATGCATGTCGTTCTGGTCCTGATAATATCGGCCATGGCAGTATTGTTTGCCGTTTTCAGCAAGTCACGGCTCTCAGCCATTGTCTCCATGGGAGTGCTGGGATATGGTGTGGCAGTTCTTTATATGTTCTATGGAGCGGTTGACCTGGCTATCACACAGTTTCTGGCCGAAACCATTATCATGGTCATCTTCGTCATGGTAATATTCTATTTGCCCGATTTTGCAGTACTTTCCAGTAAAAAATCACGCATTCGCGATGCCATCATAGCCCTGTCCGTTGGGGCCATGATGACAATGATAGTCCTCAAAGCCAGATTCATCAACCTGGAAGAGCCCATTTCGCAGTTTTTTGCAGAAAAAAGTTATCTGGAAGGTCATGGACGCAATATTGTAAATGTAATTCTGGTTGATTTCAGGGCCCTCGACACCCTGGGGGAGATAACTGTTCTGGCCCTGGCTGCAGCAGGTGTGTTTACACTGCTTCGATTCAACCCCATAAAAAAGAAATCTGAGAAATGAGAAATATTGTACTGGAACGCATCGTAAGTCTCTTTTTATATGTCATGGTAGGTTTTGCTCTTTTCCTGCTGTTCAGAGGCCATAACCGTCCCGGAGGAGGATTCATCGGTGGTATTATTGCGGCCGCAGGATTTCTGCTCTATGGAATTGTCTTTGGCTCGGAAAAAGTACTTGAAAAAATCAGAGTTAATCCACGTTACATCATGGGAAGCGGTCTGCTCATTGCCCTGCTCGCAGCATTGATTCCTATGACGCTGGGAAAACCTCCGCTGACAGGTGTTTGGACCTCTTTGGCCGGCATCGCCCTGGGCACACCGCTGCTCTTTGATATTGGAGTTTTTGTGCTGGTAGTGGGAATGATTGTGTCAATATTCACCAACATAATGGATGTACTGAAATGGAACTCGTAATTGCAATATTTATCGGATTGTTATATGCCAGCGGTGTTTATTTGCTTCTTCGCCGCAGTATTGTAAAGCTCATCCTCGGGGTATTTGTTATCAGTAATGCCACCAACCTGATCATCTTTCTATCGGGAGGGATTACCCGCAGCGGTGTCAGTTTCATTGGCGACGAAGCCGAAAAAGCCACTCTGGAAACCATGACCGACCCTCTGCCACAGGCATTGATACTTACAGCCATAGTAATAGGATTGGGCATTGCCGCCTACATACTGGCATTGAAATATAAATATTTTGAAACTACCGGGACACACGACCTGGATCAACTGAGTAAGACCGACCAGAAATGATAATAGCTTTACCTGTTTTTTTGCCTCTGGCATTCATGATTTTTGCTTTTCTGTTTCGCCATTTTCATGGCCGGGAATATGTTGCCTTGGGTGCCGCCACCCTCAACCTGCTCGTTGCGGTATTTCTTTTGGTGGAAGTGAACACCGAAGGAATGGTAAAAATGCAGATGGGCGACTGGCCCGCCCCTTACGGCATCACCCTTATTGCCGACCGGCTTAGTGCTTTGATGGTACTGGTATCAGCCATTGTATTTATGGCTGCCATGGCCTACTCCATCCAATCGGTTGACACTCGCAGAAAAAGTTTTGGATTTTATCTCTTTTCGTTTGGCATATTAATGGGTGTCAACGGCAGCTTCCTTGCCGGCGACATCTTCAACCTCTATGTCTGGTTTGAAGTTATGCTGATGGCTTCGTTCATTCTGATGAGTCATGGCGGAGAACGGAACCAACTCGAAGGAGCCATCAAATATTTGATTCTCAACCTCATTTCCTCATTCTTTTTTGTGGCAGGCATCGGTCTTTTGTACGGTAAAATGGGAACCCTCAATATGGCCGACATTGCGCAAAAACTGATGAATTTTGAAACAATGCCACCGGAATTAAATCCGGCATTCATCCTCATCTTTGTGGGATTTGCCATCAAGGGAGCCCTGGTGCCTTTCTTTTTCTGGCTACCTGCCTCCTATCACACCCCACCCCCGGTTGTTACCGCGCTATTTGCCGGATTGCTGACCAAGGTTGGCATTTACTCACTCATCCGTTTCTATGCCCTGTTTTTGCATCAGAACAGTCAATTCTGGCAACCCCTGATCTTATGGATTGCAGGGCTCAGCATGGTAATCGGGGTCATTACGGCAACCTCCCAGTTTGAATTTCGCAAAGTATTATCGTTTCACATCATCAGTCAGGTGGGCTACGTGGTAATGGGACTGGGACTCTTTACGGTAGGCGGTCTCGCCGGAGCCATATTTTTCCTGGCGCACAACATGATTTCAAAAACCAATGCTTTTTTAGTGGCCGGATATGTTCACCGACAGAAAGGAACGCTCAACCTCAAAATATTGGGCGATTTTTATAAAGAACACCCCCTCTGGGCCATTTTCTTTTTTATTTCCGCTTTCAGTCTGGCCGGATTACCGCCCCTCAGCGGATTTATCGGAAAATACCTGCTCATCAAAGCAGGCATCGAAGCCCAGCAGTTGGGAATTGCTTTTACCGCCCTCTTTGTTGGTTTCTTTACCCTTTTCTCAATGGTAAAGATCTGGATGGAAGTATTCTGGAAAAAAACACCCGATAAAATTCCTGCCCCCATCATTAAAATAGCCCTGCTGGACGATAAGCCTGTTAACATCAACTGGATGAAATGGTCATCAGGTGCGATGGCGATTATTATTATACTGGCCGGAGTTTTTGCCACACCAATTGTAGAATACTGCACGCTTGCGGCAGAATCCCTAATGCAACCCTCTGATTACATCAACTTTGTATTGGAGAATAACTAACAGCCCCCTAAATCCCCCCCAGGGAGGACTTCCGGTTCCACAATAAGGAGCAAAGCCATGGAGCAAGGGGCATGCAGCAAGGAGCAGGGTACAGGGGGCTAAAAGCAATGAGCCAAGAACTATAAGCTAAAGAACAACTAATTAACTAAAAATGAAACCACTCTATTTCATATACTTTTTCATCTACTACGCCTTCAAGGTCACCGAATCCGGTTTGGCCATTGCCATGCAAGTGGTGAAGGGAAGTCGTGGAGAAGATGGTATGCTCATCGAATATCAATCAACACTTAAGAAAGGATGGAGGGTTGTTCTGCTTTTTAACCTCATTAGTATGACTCCCGGATCTATGAGTATTGACATTGACTCTGAGAACAATAAAATACTGGTTCATCTGCTCAACAGGAGTGACCATGCCGATTTTTTGAAAGTGACCGGTAAAATTGAAAGTTTGTTATCTAAAGCTTTGTGATATGACCCATGCCGATGTTTTTTTGGAATATGCCGCACTCATTGCTTTGTATATTTTTTCTATAAGTCTCATATTCCCCTTCTTACGTCTTTTCAAAGGACCTACCCTGCCCGACAGGGTTGTGGCCCTCGATCAGATCGGAGTTATTATTGTTGGAATGATGGTATGCGACGTCCTTTACACCAGGGAGAAACTCCTTCTGGATGTGGTATTGGTTGTAGCCTTTATTCTGGCTTTTGGATCAATGATTATTGCCCGTTATCTGTATAAACAAAACAAAGACCAATGATGGAATATATTGTAGGAGCCATATTGTTAATCAGTGCAATCGTTGTTTTAATTGCCTCTGTCGGTATCTGGCGATTTAAAAATTTGTATGCACGAATGCATGTCGTTACCAAAGTTTCATCTCTGGGATTATTGCTGCTGCTCATTGGTGTCAATCTGTTGTTTCTCGATTGGTTTGTATTGCTTGAATCTGCCATTGTATTCGGAGTACTGGTATTCCTCTCACCCGTTGCAGCGCATGTAATTGCCCGCGCAGCCCGCAGCATTGGCACTCCCGGAACTACCGACGAACCGGAAAGCGGCATTTCTGATGAAAGCAGAAAGGAACGTTGATTGCTCTTTTTTGGGTAATATTATTGGGAGGCAACATCTATTAATAGAGTCTGTCCATCAACCCGGTAAAATTTGTTTTTAATTTCTTGTCAGAAATTGCGAATTTCGAGGCTTGCGACCGCGTGCCGCCTATAGCTTTAGCACCGTGCCGTCAGCAAGCCTTTGGCGACCGATAGGTGGCGCAAGACGCAAAAAACGTAGTCCTGAAATAGCTTATGTAAGGTTTTTGAGCAAAAAAACAACAAAAAGCACTATCGGGATGAGTATTTTGGCGGCAAGCGTAACTACGCAAGTGGTAATTCATGGGCAGAAACTAAACACACTTGATAAACATACAAATAAGATATACCTTTGTAATATACAAGTAAAAAAAATCATGTGTTATGAAAACAGTATCCCTGAAAATAGATGATTCGATTTTTGGTGAGACAGAAAAAATTCTCTCTCGAATTAAGAAACCAAGAAACCGTTATATAAATGAAGCTTTAGACTATTACAACAAAGTTCAGCGCAAAAATATTCTTGAGAAAAAGCTTAGGAAGGAATCGGAAATAGTTAAATCTGATTCTATGTCTGCACTAAAAGATTTTGAGGAGATAGATTATGCAGATTAAACAATTCGAAATTTGGATTGCAGACCTAAATCCACAAATTGGGACTGAACCGGGAAAAACAAGACCTGTTTTAACGATTCAAACAAACCTGCTCAATAATATTCCTCATCCCTCAACCATTGTTTGCCCGATTACAACAAACGTGAAAAGAGATTCTGAAATATTAAGAGTACACATAAAAAAAGGAACAGCAAATTTACATCAGGCTTGTGATGTTATGATTGACCAAATCCGAGCAATTGACAATAAACGTCTGACAAACAGGGTTGGTGTTCTTCCTGACAACCTGATAGAATTGGTAAAAGAAAACATTCAGATAGTATTAGATCTTGAATAAAGCACGACACCACAATTCCATTTTCAGGTTTTGATATCTTCATTTTATCGCAACGAATAAATGACGAAAAGGATAGTAATTCTAGTCAAATAGGTGGGCTTTGTGGTATAAGTTATGACCATATTTGACTAACAAAAGACTATTCACCACAACCTACTGACTAACATCTACCAAATGAACGCAATGCTGTTTGCTGCCGGTCTGGGCACACGATTAAAACCTCTTACCAATAATAAACCAAAGGCTTTGATTGAAGTCAACGGAATGACTATGCTTAAGATGGCTCTGCTCAAAATGGAGAATGCAGGAATCAGCAAAGTAGTGGTCAACGTACATCATTTTAGTGATCTGGTCATTGAGGAAATAAATCGCTTTCGTTCTGACAGGATGGAAATCGTTGTATCGGATGAATCGGAGCAATTACTGGACACTGGCGGAGGCCTTCTTAAAGCCCGTCCCCTGTTCGATAATAAAAATCCTATGCTCCTTTACAACGTGGATATTGTGACCACCGCCAATCTAAAAAAATTTATATCATTCCATCAGTCGCACGGGGAACTTGCTTCACTCATGGTAAAGCAACGCCACACCACCCGGCATCTGCTCTTCAATGAACACATGGAACTGGCGGGATGGGAAAACCTGAAAACCGGTGACAAAATCATAACCAAAGAAACCTCCAGATACAACGCATTCGGTTTCCAGGGAATACACATCGTAGAGCCCCGGATTTTCGATTTAATTCTTGAAACCGGGAAATTCCCCATTATGGAGCTTTACCTCCGGCTGGCACGTAACCACACATTCAGAGGATACGAAAGTCAACACGACTTGTGGTTTGATATTGGCACTCCCGAAAAACTGGAAACAACCAAAAAAGCAATTGAACAGATGAGTGAAGATGATAAAAAACTGCTATACTGAAGCTTTGTTCTAACAATAGATCGTTAGACTATTAGATTTAAGATGTAAGACAATTCATATAATGATGATAACCTGTGTTTTAAGCGACAAAAAACCATGTTCTGCAAATAGTTGAATTTTTCCGAAACTTCGGGATAACGGAGTATTGTTCTAACTACCTTATACATAAACCAGGTAATATGTAAACAGGCTGAAAGCCTAAACGAAATAGCCCAGGGCAACGCCCTGGGTTTTGAGGTATCCCCCACGCCCCCTCTCATTATTGGTCGCGACGCGACCAATAATGAGAGGGGGGGATTGATTTAATACAATTTCTTTTAAACCTTCGGCCTTAATAAAACAAAGCCTCACCCTACCAATGCGACATTATGTATTCCTTTAAAAGGAAAAGGCCACGCTTTTGGGAGGACTGAACTATTCACAATTTTTCTATTAAGATGTTCAACTACCTGCCAAATAAAAACTTCCTCAAAAAATTAATTTGAAAATAATTCATTGTTCTCTTCATCAATTTTCTTTACGTTGCCAGTATTTATTGGTATTCGATCATATCATTAAGAAAGTACATGAATCGTCCAGGCTAAAACTATTATTTCCAGATTCACCTGCTCTTTTTACCAGGCAAACATCAGTAAATAAGTGCCTGCACCGGCAATATAGCCCAATAAAGCCAATAAACTTATTCGTTTCAGATACCAGAAAAATGGAATTCCTTCCATGCTCATGGCAGCCACTCCTGCAGCCGAACCAATGATAAGAATACTTCCACCTGTTCCTGAGCAGTATGCCAGAAAGGACCAAAAATTACCATCCACAAAGAAATCGGAAGCCATGGCCACATCTGCTACCTGTGGCACATCGTACATTCCCATCGATGCAGCCACCAAAGGGACATTATCCACAACAGATGACAGAAAGCCAATAATGATATTAATCCCGTAAATATTGGAAACATTTTCATCCAGCCATTGAGCCAGCAGGTTAAGATGACCCGCTGTTTGAAGGGCTGCCACCGCCAGTAGTATTCCCAAAAAGAACAGGATAGAAGCCACATCCACCCTTTCGAGAATCTTAACAATACTCAATTTCCTTTTATCCAAAACATTTCGTCTTTTCAAATGACGATCGGTGTACATCCACAGAGCACCCAACCCGAGCAACATCCCCAGAAATGGTGGTAACTGAGTCAGTCCTTTAAACACCGGAACTGCCACAAGCGCCAGTATTCCGAAAACCAAAATTTTCAACCGGTCTTTATAGGGAATAAACTCTGCCGATTCATCAGGTTCCAGCAATGGACGATTGGTGGCTCCTTTCATCACCAAAGAAAGAATGGCCAGGGGCACCAACATCGTGACAAGACTGGGCAAAATAAGCGTTTTCACAATGCCCGCAGCTGTAATCTGACCACCTATCCACAGCATAATCGTGGTAACATCACCCATGGGCGACCATGCACCGCCCGCATTGGCAGCAACAACCACCATCCCTGAAAAAAGCCAGCGATTATCCTGTTTTGAAAGCAATTTCTGGAGCAAAGCAATCATCACAATGGTTGTGGTAAGGTTATCCAAAACTGCCGAAATGAAGAAAGTCAGCACACTAATGATCCACAACAACTTAATTCTGTTTGTTGTATGAATTCGGTCTGTTATAATCCTGAACCCCTGGTATCGGTCAATTACCTCCACAATGGTCATAGCTCCCAACAGGAAAAAGATAATGGAAGCAACATCTCCCAAATGCTCAATAACAGCATGCTGCGTAACAAACTCCATGACCTGGGCGGTCTCAGGAATTCCCAGACCGGAAGAAAAATCACTCCAGTTCCGGTTTAAATGCATACCCATTATTTGTGGAGCATCAATAACCAATAGTGTCCAGAGAATAGCTCCGGTAAACAGGGCCGTAGCCGCTTTATCAATTTTATTGACGTGTTCAAAAACAATCAACCCATAGCCCAGAACAAAGACTATGATCATCGCATAAAAGAAAAACATAAGAATAAATATTAGAGAGAGAGGTAATTTTTTGACACCGGCAAAGGTAGAGTCCTTTGCGTCTGATTATCCTCCCCTGGCTCAGTTTTAAGAATGTTTAACGCAGGAAGGAGTCACTATTCAGACAAAATCTATTTTATCACAGAAAAAAAGATGACAATTCAATGCCACACAGACACATATGTAAAAAGACATATATATACAAAGCTCTAAATATATAAATTAGCTGAAACATAATACAGGTAAGTTCGTAAATAGCCGGGACAACAAAAAAGAATAACAAAATAACCAACATTAAAAATGAAGAGAACTCAATTCCCTAAACCCAATCTGACAGATCCCATACAGTGGTTTTTAAAACATGTTACCAGTGGTGGTGTATTGTTAATATTTGTAACCTTTCTGGCGTTGCTTTGGGCCAATTCCCCCATGAAAGGATATTACGAATCACTCTGGGAATATGATTTCATCCTGGGGTTGGCGCCCTTTGAACTCAAAAAGTCATTACTGCACTGGATTAACGATGGCATGATGGCCATTTTCTTTTTTGTGGTAGGACTGGAAATCAAACGGGAATTTATCGCGGGAGAGTTAAGTTCGTTCCGCCAGGCCATCTTCCCTGTTTTCGGAGCTATTGGGGGCATGGTTGTCCCGATTCTTTTATTTGTCTCATTTGGTTTCTCCGGGGAGATGTCTCAGGGATGGGGAATACCCATGGCCACAGATATTGCCTTTTCTCTGGCCATTTTAGGAATTCTGGGGAAAAAGGTTCCTTTAAGTTTGAAAATATTCCTTACAGCCCTGGCTATTGTCGATGACCTCGGAGCAGTGTTGGTCATTGCCATGTTTTACAGCAACACCATTTTGTGGTACTATTTGTTCTTTGCACTGGGATTATTAATGATTTTATTTGCCGCCAATTATTTTAACATACAAAATCTCTATCTCTACACTTACGTGGGATTTATCATCTGGCTTCTGTTCCTCAAATCAGGAATTCACCCCACCATTGCAGGTGTTTTAGTAGCCTTCAGCATACCAATGCGTCCTAAAATTCACATCAATGACTTTATGCCTAGGATAAAAGAGGGGCTAAAGCATTTTTCGACCTTACCACGTGATGATAAAAAATTTGTAATGACCAACAAGCAGTTGGCTGCAATCGATCAAGTAGAATCGCTGGTAAAGAAAACCCAAAGCCCGCTGCAGATGATTGAACATAATCTCAGCGGAGTGGTCAATTATCTTATTCTTCCACTTTTTGCGCTGGCCAATGCAGGGGTGACAATTCTGTCCCCGGGTTCTCCGCTGTCCAGCGGGGCCATTCTCAACGACTTATCCATCGCCATTGCAGTAAGTCTGGTTTTTGGAAAAGCCATCGGAATTTCACTCTTCTCATGGCTGGCCGTAAAGCTGAAACTTTCTGTGAAGCCTCGTAACATTCCATGGAAAGCTTTTGTCGGACTCGGGTTTATAGGAGGTATCGGATTCACCATGTCGCTCTTTATCTCAAGTCTTGCATTTGAAACCCAGGAACTGATGAATCAAGCCAAAATCGGTATTTTCTTTGGCTCCATTGCGGCAGGGCTTATCGGATTTTATATTCTAAAATCATCCTTAAAAAAAGAAGTTGCATAACTGCTGCCTGACCATAAAAAGGGGGGTGTTCTCATAATTCTGAAAACACCCCCGGGTTCCACATAGTATCATAATAAAACCTCACCCTTTCAGGTAAGGCAACGCTTCAATCAGTTACTCATATGCACTTCTCTTTTTCCTTCAATGATTTCTCTGGCCATATCCAGGATGGTGGTATCGTCAAGTTCCACTACGCCACCATCAGGGCCTTGTTCCAGATGAATTCCAATACTTCTGCCCCGATCGTAGTTGGCCCCTCCGAAATAATTTCTGACTGTCTCTACGTCGAGGTTTAACGAGTCGGCAATGCTGCGAATACTTCCCTCAGGCAGACTATCCTTAATCTTCCTGAGCTGATTGAATGTTATTGTAGTGCTCATAATTGAAATGATTTAAAGAGGTTATTGATATTGATGTGATATAAAAATAAGAAAAAAAAGGAAGGTTTAAAACAGATTTAACATCAAAAATATTGGTTTTAACAAAAATTATACTTCACCCCTTCTTGTTTCTTAAATAACACGCTCAATATCAATCCAATTAAGGCACCAATGTAAAAGAAATCCTAAACCGTGAGCGGCAGAATTATTTTACCCGACAGCAATATTAAAACAATAGTGATGAGTCCCGTAAAAACGACCAAGCGTACATTTGACAATGAGAACTCCCGTCTTCCGGCTGTTGGGGTTATGCTGTCAGGAATCAAAAGGAATCTGGAAGCAACTTTCCGGTACATCCAATAAACAAACCAACCTATAACGGATCCCAATACTAAGCCACCCAGAATATCTCCCGGATAATGCACCCCCATATAAATACGGGAATAACTATTCAACGCTGCCCAAAACAAAATAAATACGGTGTACCATCGAAATCGGAACAGAAGCAATGAAAACACTGCTAAACCAAAGGAGTTGGTTGCATGAGAGGAGACAAAACCATACTTCCCTCCTTTTTTGCCATTGATCAGATCAACCAATCCTTCCAGGGCAGGTTCATGTGACGGACGAAAACGCTCAAATCCCTCTTTGAAAATATTGGTGGAGATTTGATCACACAAAAGCACCATCAAACCAAGAAAAACAATGGTCACAAAACCTTTAATTCCCTGACTCTTAAAAATTGCATAGAGTATCATTACATACATCGGAACCCAAATGGTTTTACTGGTAATCAACCAGAAAACAGCATCAAACAAAGGTGATGTGAATGAGTTTAAATACAGCAAAAGCTCCTGATCCAATTGAATTAATGTTTCCACGACTTTGTATTTTAGTTTATCAAAGAAAATAAAATTATCTCACTTTTCTCATAAAAATTGTCCATGACTAACACAAATGAGGTATTTTCAAAAATATATATGTAAATTTGTGGCCGCAAAACCAACAGGTATTGAATGAAAAAGAAGGCTTTATATATTATCAATCCGGCTTCCGGCATTGGACGCCAGAAAGACATGGCAAAGCTTATTCAGAATGAAACAGATGCTTCGCGTCTGGACATTGAGATTCTTTTTTCAAAGCACCCTGATCACGCATTCGAAATAAGCAGGCAGGCAGCCGGAAATTTCGACATTGTTGTGGCTGTTGGTGGCGATGGAACTGTCAACGAAGTTGGCCGCGGGTTGCTCAATACCGAAACAGCACTTGGCATTCTCCCTACCGGATCGGGCAATGGACTTGCCCGCTTTCTGCAAATGCCATTCAAGGTCAATAAAGCCCTGGATGTCATCAACCATGGAAATATAAAATCCATTGATGCCATCAAAATCAACGACTATTACTCATTAAACGTTGCCGGCATTGGTTTTGATGCCTACATCAGTCATCAGTTTGCCCATAAAAAAAAGCGGGGCCCCCTGGCCTATATGCAACTCATATCCAAAGAGTTCCCCAAATACAAATCAGATCATTACAAAATAGAGATTGACGGAGAATTAACAGAACTGGATGCTTTTCTTATAAGTTTTGCCAATTCCAGTCAATATGGAAACAATTTCCACATAGCTCCACAAGCCCGTATTGACGATGGATTGATTGATGTTTGTCTGATCAAAGATTTTCCGAAATATACCGCTCCGGCCTTGCTAATAAGCCTGGTCGATCAATCTATCGACAAAAGCAAATACGATAAGATTGTTAAAGCACGAAAAATAACAATCAACCACCCACACCCCCTGTTGGGACATGTGGATGGAGAACCGGTCAATCTGGGCAAAACCGTGAACATAGACATCATGCCTTTGGCACTTAAAGTGGTGGTGCCTCCGATACATTTACGTCAAACTTCGAATATTCTGCAACCGCTAATGGAGATGATTCCACTGGGAATGTAATCAACTTCACTCCCATTGGGGGATCTTTCCTTCTTGTTTCAACGTAATCCCGGTTAATGACCGGGCCAATCTTCGATTCAAACTTGGGCTCATCATAAACGACACAGTTCTGTAACAGACACATTTTGACTCAATTTTCTACAATCGCCAACCGAATGAATCTTACAGGGAAAATCACCCACTCCATCATACTCTAATCGGGAAAACAAGATCATTGTAAGCAAGGCGAAGCATTCATTTACCTTAAAACTTCACAGGGCAATAATCGATAAAATAAAAAAAAAGACTCCAAAGTATTTAAAACTTTATCATTTTATACTACTTTTGCAATAGGATTAATGTTTTAAACTAAAGATATGACCAGATTTGCATTACAGACACTGCTGATCATTGCTTTGACAATTATCAGTACTACAGCAACCAAAGCTCAAACACTTAATTTGACAGGGAACAAGAATTCGGTTGTAGTTACCGGAACCTCCTCCCTTCACGATTGGGAAATGGTTTTGTCAGATTTCAGGGCTACGGCTGAAGTTACCCAAAACGATGACGGCTCCTTTACCCTGACAAAAGCCGGTTTAACCGGTGATGCCAATAAACTATCGAGCGACAACTCAATGATGGACAAAAAAGCTCATGAAGCTCTGGAAGCAAAAAAAGCTCCTGCATTGACTTTTCGTCAGTCGGCTCCACTGAATATTCAGGCAGGCAATGACAAAAAAGTTCAGATCAAAGGCAACCTTACAATTGCCGGGGAAACCAGACCTGTATCCTTACCCATCAACCTTTCCTATCAGGAGAGTGGAAATATTACGGTAAAAGGAACGGCCACCATTCAAATGAGTGACTATGAAATGGATCCACCGACAGCAATGTTCGGAACGATAAAAACAGGAGATGAAGTAAAAGTCAATATCAATCTTGAATTGAAGTAACAATCATCATTCAACTTATTGCATTACAAACCAATAAAAAAAGTAAATATGAAATTTCAATATTTAGTATTGCTGGCGTTTCTGGCAACAGGTATTACCACCAGCGCACAAAACGACAGAGACTTTAAGAATTTCAGACTTCCCGATCAGCGTGGAATCAATGACTTTGAAGCGCCTAAAGACACAGCCGATAATTTCGACGGTGTTCAGGTAAGAATTGGTGGAGCATCCACCATTCAATTCCAGGCAGTAGATCATGAAAACTCAGGAGATGTGGAATTGATTGAGATTGGTGATAACTTCAATTTGGCAACAGCCAACCTGGACCTTGATGTGCACCTTTATGATGGTGTAAAAATGCACCTTCGCACCTATTTATCATCACGTCACCACCCAGAGCCATACGTAAAAGGCGGATACTTCCAAATCGACAAACTGGATTTCATTCGCGAAGGATTTATGGCTGACCTGATGGATAAAGTAACCATCAAAATAGGTCATATGGAAAACAATTACGGTGATGCACACTTCAGAAGAACCGACAATGCAAGAGCCATTTACAACCCATTTGTGGGCAACCTCATCATGGATGCCTTTACCACAGAAGTGGGTGGAGAGGTATATTACCGAAGCAATGGCTTTATCGGAATGGTGGGTCTGACAAACGGAAAGCTGAACCAATCGGTCACCAATCCCGGCACCACAAAAGCATCATTCGTTGGAAAAGTTGGTTATGACAAACAAATTGATGAAGACTTCAGATTCCGCCTGACCGGTTCTGTTTACACTACCGGAGAAAGTGCAAGGACATATCTGTATGCCGGCGACCGTGCAGGATCACGTTACTATTATGTAATGGAAGCTCCGGATGCTTCAGCTTCAGGAAACTTCCGCTCAGGACGATGGAATCCGGGTTTCAATAACGAACTGACTGCTTTTATGGTCAACCCATTTGTGAAGTTAGGCGGCTTGGAGTTTTTCGGAGTAATAGAATCTGCCAGCGGAAAATCCAACGGCGAAGCTGACACAAGAAACTTCACACAACTGTCAGGAGAATTAATATACCGCTTTGGCAATGAAGAGAACTTTTACGTAGGCGGACGCTACAATACAGTTGGCGGTGAAACTGCCACCGGAGAAGACGTTGACATCAACCGGGTGCAGTTAAGTGGTGGTTGGTTTATGACCAAAAATATTCTTGCCAAGGTAGAATATGTAAGTCAGAAATATGACGGATTTGCTACCGGAGACATTCTCAATGAGGGCAAATTCAACGGCTTGCTGTTAGAAGCTGCCATCAGTTTCTAATCAAGACAACCAGCTGATTTTCAAAAACAAAAAATCAGACATATGAAGTTAAAAAACTTATTACTGTTACCAGCCGGCTATACAAAACCGGTTAAACGGATTTCCCAGAATGAGTTCAAGCATTACCGGAGATTACGTATGGTGATGGTAATAAGTTTTTTATTCTGTTTCTTCCATGTTGTCGGGCAACCAATGGCGGAGAAACACCTCCCTCATCACAATGAATCAATCGTTGAAGAGTGCGACAACTATATAAAAATAGAAGGTTCAACCAATGTGAACCATTTTCACTTTGAGCAGGTCTTCCGCAAAAAGGATGAGATTATTGAAGAAGAAAGTCATTCAGGGGAAATAATAAAGCTCAAAATTCCCGCAAACGAATTCAACCCGTCAAATCCCATGATGCTTGATGATTTTCTAAAACTCATAAAAGCTTCTGAATATCCCTACATCGATATTACCATCTTCTTTGAAAACATTAAATTACCGGCCGGTGCTGAAAGCACGGTGGTTCCGAAAATAAAAGTAGGACTTGCCGGAACATCCAACACTTATGAAATACCTGGCCGCATACATGACTGCAGAGAGGAATCCGTCCACCTTAACGGCAAGGTTAATATCAGTCTGCAAGACTTCAACCTGGAACCACCATCCAAATTCATGGGCATGGTAAAGGTTAATAATGAAGTTTTTATTAACTTTGGGCTTACTTTAAACAAGTAAAAATCTGTAGCATTGAAATTTAACACTAAAACCCGTTACGGCCTCAGAGCCATGGTCGAGATTGCCCGCGAAACCAACAATAACGGTATTTTTCAGAAAGACATTTCCGAACGCCAGGATATTTCCAATAAATACCTGGATCACATCATCTATGCACTTAAAGTGGCAGGACTGATTACCAATGTTAAAGGTAAGAAAAGCGGATACATCCTTACACGTCCCGCAGATCAAATAAGAATCCTGGACATCAACAATGCTTTTGAGCCCGGCATTTGTGTTATCGATTGTATTGAAAGGAATTACAAATGCGACCGGGAGAATACCTGTTCTGCCAAGAAGTTCTGGTCAGGACTCAACAACATCATTGCCGATTATTTCCAAAACAATACGCTGCAGGATTTACTGGAGCAACAAATGGAGCTTGAGAAAAAGGAAACCGCCAATCAATAACGCGGTTACATTACTCCGTCAACTTTATTAATGTACCAAGTTCCACTTCATACAAGGGATCACCTATTTTAAGCGTTGTATCAGGGTTACCGATGTAATAAACATTACCGGAAGAAAAAATATCCACACTCAACGCTTCCACAGCATTTACGTAGGACGAGTTTACCGATTTTTGAACCATACGAACCGTTTTTGCCTTCAGCTGCAACGCATCAACCGTTGATAACCCTTCTGCATTGACAATCAGCTTATCGGCTTTCCCTCTGAAAATATGGTTCCCAACATTGCTGCCATAGGCGGCCAGAGAGAGCGTTCCTGCATCAACCAACAAATCACACTGTGTAAAAGTTCCGCGACCGTTAATCACCACCGAAAGCGAGGATAATTTCAATGTATCCGTGTTGGTTATCCTGGATGGAAAGTTAGAGGTAATTCGTTTAAGCCCGGAAACTCCAACCGTAACGGTTGGCAGCTGTTTTTCTCTAAAACCAATCAAACCTTCCGACTCAATTTTCAACACGTCCCCCTCCTGATTTAACACCAGCCGGGGCACAAGAAAGTCAAGTCCCTCCACAACAACCACCGAATCCCTCCCATTGGTAAGAACCAATTCAACGGAGGTATCTATCTCTATCCGCTCAATGGACCCGAGCAATACCTCTTTTCGGATCATTTTCCCGTCTTTAAGCAAAGCATCGGTATAGTCGCACCCAGAAAAAAGAATTGCCAATATCAATAGTGTCCAAATACCTTTCATAATTCATTCTTTTTATATGGAATACGGTATCCCAATCCAAACTCCATAAATTCAGACCTGAAAAAACTTGCTTTCACACTGAAATTAGCCACCAATCGGTCCGTAATCCGGTGGCGGATACCTAACCGGGGATAAACCGGCTGAGGTGGTTTTATATGTGAATAAAGATAAACCCCCACCTGAACAAAAAGAGAGGTTTTCCCCATAATCCAGTGGCGGCCCCCAAATGCACCATAAAACATTCTGTCGGTATGATCAATGTACTCTTTTATATCAGGATATGCATATGGAGCAGCTCCAAAATATATGGCATCCAATCCGGCACTCCAGGCAGACTTAACCGACCGGTACCAAATGTGATTGATGCTCAAACTGCCCGAGGAATAAATATTGAAATTGTAATCGTTGGCCTGACTGCGTCCGTAATTTACGAACACCTCTATCTCCCTGTTATTTCTGCGGGGCGCATCATGCCGCTTCAACTGTGGCATTTTATCATCCAGAAAATGATAGCGGGTTCCCAGGCTGAAAGTAAGGGTATTGATACCATTATTGGGCTTACGTGCAGCACCATTCGACATATGATTCAATGAAGCTGAACCATACAAGGACCAGTGATCCAAAATCCGGTAACCGGTATAAAGCCCAAAACCGACATATGCATTGAGCTTAGCGCCGAAAATCTGATTCCATGGATTTTCCTGTGGATCAAACGGATTGTTGGTATAACCCAGTCCCATTGCCACCTTATTCTTTAATGTAAAACGGGAGGTCCGGACAATGGGAAATTTCAGATAAGGATAAACCGCCATCCCCTGTCCGTAAATATCAGGATTGCCATAGGAGTTATAAAAAAATCCCACCCCAACCTCAGGATAATTGTAATACTGTTGCCAACCAGCCCGGTCGAAACGCCACAAACCATAATTCACTTCCACACCTCGTGAGAAATCGTCTATAAAATAGATCATATTCGCATGATGAGGAATAACGATTCCATGATGATAAAGAACACTCACATGTTGCTGATTAGGAGGTAGTCCTACCTCCGAAACCGGTACATGTTGTGCCTTCCCAACCCCGGAAAACATAAGAAAAAACGTTATTAAAAACAGAATACAACTTCTCACAATACAAAATCTTTTGGCTGCTTAAACAAATCAGGTGCAAAAATGCACATTTTGAATGAAACCATGATTGTGGATTTCATATTTTCGTATCTTTGCACCCTAAATCAGAAAGACAGTTCGAAACCATCCTGTCTCTAAAAAAAACTATGGGCCATGGACTGCATGTGCATAAATGCTGATTTTCCGGCGTCTGTATTTTTCAGATGTTGCCGGGAACTGTGCTTTTGCAGGAGATTTCTCTCCGGTTCTTCCATTCCCCAATGTTTTTTTCAGGAAAAGTTAAGAAACTGTTTTTAATTGGTTACACCGACCAAATGGCCGGATGTATGGTATATTTTAAAAACTTTTTCATCAATGAAGCGAGCAGTTGTGTTATTATCGGGAGGTCTCGACAGTGCCGTTGCCCTCTACCTGGCTAAATCGCGCGGGTTTGAGATTCATGCCTTGTCGTTTGACTATGGTCAACGTCACGATCGTGAGTTACATGCGGCCAAAGCCATTGCACAAGAAGCCGGTGTTGCAGCTCATCAGGTAGTTTCCCTGAAGCTGGATCAGTGGGGAGGCTCTTCCCTTACTGACAAGTCTATGGAAGTGGAAAACGGCGACGTCACACGTCAGGACATTCCTGTTACTTACGTACCGGCCCGAAATATGGTATTTTTATCAGTTGCGGCATCTTACGCCGAAGCCATTCAGGCTACAGAGATCTTTATCGGGGTTAGTCAGGTGGATTATTCCGGCTACGTGGATTGTCGTCAGGAATTCATTGAAGCTATGGAAAATGCGGTAAACAAAGGTACGGTAATGGGCGCTGAGCAAAATCGCCCCATCCGGATTCATGCCCCGTTTGTGCACAAGACCAAAGCCGAGGAGATCCAATTGGGCCGGGAACTGGGGGTCCCCTTTGAGTTGACCTGGAGTTGCTATCGGGGTGGTGAAAAGCCTTGTGAAACCTGCGACAGCTGTCTTCTGAGGGCCAAAGCCTTTGCAGAAGCCGGAATAGAAGATAAAGCACTTATACGATGAACAAGATAGTACTGGCCAACGAGGGCGTTTTTCCCATAACTAAGGATAAACATGGCAAACCGTTGAAATCGATACCTGCCACTGGAATGAAAACCTCCGGCACCATACAGGGCGAAGGCAAACTGGCAGGGGTTCCTTCATTGTTTATACGACTTGCCGGATGCAATCTGCGTTGTATGTGGTCGCTTCCAGACGGCTCATTCTGCCGCTGCGATACTCCGTATGCCTCATTTGAAGCAGAACAGGAACTCCAATTAAGTCAGGAGGACATCTTTACTCTGGTACAACACAATATCGGAAACCTCAACCACGTGGTTCTGACAGGTGGAGAACCAATGCTTCAGCACAGACACCTTGCAATGCTTTCCGCACGCCTCAAGGAAGAATTACAGCTACATTTGAGCATCGAAACCAACGGAACAATCTTTGCTGAAGATGTGGCACAACACATTGACCTGTTCAGTATTTCCCCCAAACTGAAGAACTCCAATCCTTCAGCCCAAAAACTGGCCGCCTACGGATTGAAACCCAACGGACCGCTGACTTATCACGCCGAAAAACGAAGAAATATTGAGGTACTCCAAAAATACATTGACTTTTGCAACGCTTCAGGCAAAGAATTGCAGCTTAAATTTGTTGTAGGGCAACCCAACGATTACATCGAAATAAAGGAAGAATTTCTGGCTCATCTTAATAACTGGAACCCGGCGGATATTCTCCTGATGCCGCTGGGAGCCACTCCCGAAGAGTTGAAAACCACATCCGCCATGGTAGCAGAAATGGCCATCAGCAATGGTTGGCGTTATGCCCCACGATTACACATCGATCTGTTTGGGTCCAAAGCAGGGGTATAAGATTTTTCGCCTCTTTAATTAGGGTCTGCTGAAAAAGTCAGCAGACCTATTTAAAATATATTTTTTATTGTCCTTTTTGGCATTGCCCCAAAAAGAACTAAAAAGGTCTAGTCCGTTTAAACCTATCCGCCCGCGAAAGCCAAAATTTCCGGCCATTGCGCAAGGCCTTGAAAGTCGCCCATTTTGGCTTCCCGCTATCCGCCGGCCCGGAAAACGGACAGGCCACCGCGCCTTTCAAATGGTAAGAATCGTTTAGCAAAAAAACAATATTTTGAACAGTGACATTTTGACTATTTATCACTCAGGCACATACTTTTTGTATGATTTAATTGAAAAACCTTGCACTATGAATGAATTCATTGACTATAATTAATTCATTGTTAGCATTTAAATAGTTTTTCAGCAAGCCACTAATTATCGAAGGACTATGAGCAACGAAGCCAAATATCTAGGTAAAGTTTCCAGATACCCAAAACAATATGCCCCGGAGGTGCTGGTACCTGTACCACGCCATCTCAACCGGGAAATATACGGTCTGGAAGATCACAACCTTCCTTTCACCGGATTTGATGTATGGCATGCCTACGAACTAAGCTTTCTTACCCAAAAAGGAATGCCGGTAGCAGGACTGTTGAAAATTATTTATCCGGCCAACAGCCCCAACATTGTGGAGAGTAAGTCGTTGAAGCTCTATCTGAACGGGTTCAACATGGAACGATATGGAAACAATCCTGCCGAAGGAACTGCAATGGTGCTCCGGATTATAAAAACCGATCTGGAAAAAATTCTGGAAACCAAGGCGGAAGTCACCTTTTTTTCAAAAGAAGAATCTTTAGAAGCCGATTTCACGGACTATGAAATTCTGGAAGAACAACCGGGAATTGAAGAAACATCGTTCTCAAAATTTCAGGAAGCACCTGAGTTGTTGAAAGAAGCCCCCTACACGCAGGAAAAGAGCATGAAAGTTGCCACTCATCTGCTCCGCAGCAACTGCAAGGTAACTTTTCAGCCCGATTGGGGTAGCGCATTTATTCATCTGAAAGGGGAAAACATTCCAGCCAAAACTGCTCTGTTACAATACCTGGTCTCCATCCGTAATGAAAATCATTTTCACGAAGAGATCTGTGAGATGATATACAAGCGCTTGTGGGATAAATTTTCACCGGAAGAATTGATGGTGTCTTGCATTTATACGCGACGGGGAGGTATTGATATTTGCCCGGTCAGAACCAGTTCACCGGAATTGATGCCCGACAACCTGGTAAACAAAAATAAGTTGATGAGCAAACTGCTCAGGCAGTGAAAGTTTGGAGTTTTGGAGCTTGGAGTTGAGGGTTTTGAGTTTCGGGTTGAGCTGGGCGTTTTGGCCTGACACATCTTTTTGACAAAATTAAAAGCCCCCGGTAATAAAGAGGGGGCTTTTTCTTTAATCTTTCTTTCCTTTCAGTTCTTTGGGATAAACAAACATTTCCGTTCTTCCCGCTCCTGCCTTTATCTGGCTCCATTCAGAAACGGAGAAACCAATAACAGCAGTAGCCGAAGTAGGAAAATGGAAAAAATTGTCACCTGCAAACTGGATGGCCATTAAAGCAATGTCGGGATTGTGCCCAACCACCATCACAGAATCCTTATCTCCTGAAAGCTCGGCAATCTTACTAACAAGTTCATCCAGTGCAAACCCGTCATAAATAAACGGCACCTCCCGAACATCGGCCTCCGGGATACTGAAAGAGCCTGCCATAATCCTGGCCGTTTGCAAGGCACGCCGGGCCGGACTTGAAATAACAACGTCCGGTACCAGACTTTTACCAATCAGATGATCAGCAATCATTCTTGCATCTTTATGTCCCCGCTTTTTCAACTGACGCGAAAAATCATTTTCCGCATCAGTCAGCGGTTCAGTCTTGGCATGTCTTACTAAAATTAATCTCTTCATATACTCAATTTACACTTTTTTTACCGAAGGTACCAGTTCTGCAATTTTCAGCACCACCTCCATAGCCTTTTCCAGGGATGGAACAGGCAGAAACTCAAAGCGTCCGTGAAAATTGTGTCCTCCGGCAAAGATGTTGGGCGTTGGCAAGCCCATAAAGGCCAGGCGTGCGCCATCGGTTCCCCCTCTGATAGGCTTAATTTTAGGAACAACACCAACGTCTTTCATAGCCTGTTCGGCCAAATCAACGATATATTTCACGGGCTCTATTTTCTCCCGCATATTGTAATACTGATCTTTGATGTCCAGGTCCATGGCACCTTCGCCAAATTCATGGTTTACCTTCCTAACAAGGTGTTCCATCTCTTTTTTCCTGTCTTCGAAACGATCCCGTTTGAAGTCACGAATCAAAAACTGCATCTCCGTTTTTTCCACATCTCCGTTAAAAGACATCAAATGATAAAAACCCTCATACCCATCAGAATGTTCAGGTGTTTCATGACGAGGCAACATTGCAATCAACTGGTTGGCAATCCTGATGGAGTTGCGCATCTTCCCCCGGGCATACCCCGGATGTACATTGCGACCATGTGCCGTAACTTTAGCCATGGCTGCATTGAAATTTTCATATTCCAGTTCACCAATCTCACCTCCATCAATGGTATAAGCAAATTCCGCTCCAAATTTCTCCACATTGAACAGGTCTGCTCCCTCTCCAATCTCCTCATCAGGGGTAAAACCAACCCTTATTTTTCCATGCCTTACTTCCGGATGTTTAATCAGGTATTCCATGGCAGATACAATCGCTGCAACACCTGCTTTATCATCTGCCCCCAGAAGGGTGCTTCCGTCCGTGCTAATAATTTTTTGTCCGATGTATTGCTTCAACTCCGGGAATTCAGCCGGTTTAAGCGAAATATTATTCTCCGCATCCAGCACTATTTCACCACCGTCATACTCCTCAACAATTTTCGGAGAAACATTCTTACCCGAAAAATCAGGGCTCGTGTCCACATGGGCAATAAAACCAACCACCGGAACATCCTCCTCAATATTGGAAGGAACAGTGGCCATAATGTATCCGTTGTCATCAAGCTCCACATCTTCCAGGCCGATGGTTTTGAGTTCTTCAGCCAATTCTCGGGAAAACTTCATCTGACCGGGAGTGCTGGGTGTCAGACCTGTATTGGGATCCGACTGGGTATCGATTTTGGTGTATTTGATAAATCTGTCAACTATAGAAGTCATAATATAAGTTTTTATTTGTTGTCTGCAAGATAAAAAAATAAGACGAACTCTGTATTGAGGGAAGTCATAATATTAAGTGAGAGGAAGGCTGAGGTTGAGGTTGAGGCTGTAATTGAGGTAAAATGATTGTGCCAAGGCCTGTCAGGAGAATGCTTGACGTGAATTCTCCTCTGCCTGAGCCATGAAATACATGTGCAGATCAAGATTCCAATATAGCCGGCTTTTCGCAAAATTAAAAGGAATTAACCGGATTAAAGAGATCATGAGAATAGGAGGCTGTCCAAAAAGGCAGGTTTTGATATCATTCTGAGTACCTACCTCAATTAAATTTTGGAAGATAACAAGCTGATATGCTCAATGTTAAAACTCGAGGAAAGGTTATTTGTTGAGCAGGTGCGGCGGATTCCGATCCGCCGTTTCGTCTCTAACGGCGGATCGGAATCCGCCGCACCTAATCTGTCATTGGTAGCTTGTCGAAGAATCTGATTGTTTGAAAGACAGATGTTTCGATTACGCTAAACATGACATTTTTTTGTGCTTTGTACCTTTTGGGACAACCCCATGTTAGGAAGTACAAAGCTTCGAAACAGCCGGCTTCTCTAAGAAAGGTAAAAAATCCGTTTTATGTTTTCCACAGTCACGTTGAAAACGGCTGTGGAAAACACTTACAGACTTATAATAATCTTGTTATTATCTTCAAAATTAATAGGCACGTGCAAAAACCACCATTCTTTCGGAAGGTTTTCCTGTTACCATGCACTTTCCGGGTTCTTTGGGACCATCGATAGGAATACACCGCACAGTAGCTTTAGTTTCCTGTTTGATTTTCTCTTCTGTCTCCTCAGTACCATCCCAGTGCGCCATGATGAAGCCACCCTTTTCATCAAGAACCTTTTTAAATTCCTCATAGGTCTCAACAGTTCGGGTATTCTCTTTTCTGAAATCAATGGCTCGCTGATAAATGCTGTCCTGAATCTCCTCCAACAAATCATTAATGTGATTTTCAAGGCCATCCACCGCAACCACCTCTTTGGTCAGTGTATCCCTGCGTGCAAGCTCCACCGTACCGTTTTGCAAATCACGCGGTCCAATAGCTATCCGCAATGGGACCCCTTGCAATTCATACTGAGCAAACTTCCATCCCGGCTTGTGATTGTCGTCATCATCCACCTTAACCGAAATACCGAACTTCTTAAGGGCTGCTGCAATTTTATCAGCTTTCTCCACCACCTGCCTCAGTTCTTCTTCCTTTCGGTAAATGGGAACAATAACCACCTGAATAGGTGCAAGTTTAGGAGGAAGTACCAAACCGTTATCGTCGGAATGTGCCATAATAAGCGCCCCCATCAAACGGGTAGAAACACCCCATGAAGTAGCCCACACATACTCTTCTTTGCCTTCTTTACTCTGATATTTAACATCAAAAACCTTTGCGAAGTTCTGTCCCAAAAAGTGGGAAGTACCTGATTGCAAAGCCTTTCCATCCTGCATCAAAGCTTCAATGGTTAACGTCTCCACCGCACCAGCAAAACGCTCACTGGCAGTCTTATAACCCTGGACAACAGGCATCGCCATATAATTTTCGGCAAAATCGGCATATACCTTCAGCATTGTTTCAGCTTCCTCAATAGCCTCCTCTTTTGTGGCATGTGCAGTATGTCCCTCCTGCCAGAGAAACTCGGCAGTACGTAAAAACAATCGGGTCCGCATTTCCCAGCGAACCACATTGGCCCACTGATTTATTTTAATTGGGAGATCCCGGTATGACTGTATCCAGTCCTTATAAGTATTCCATATAATGGTTTCCGAAGTCGGACGAACAATATACTCCTCCTCCAGTTTAGCATCAGGATCCACCACAACACCGCTGCCATCCGGATTATTCTTCAAACGATAATGAGTTACCACGGCACACTCCTTGGCAAATCCCTCTACGTGGTCGGCCTCTTTACTAAAAAAGGATTTTGGAATAAACAACGGGAAATATGCATTCTGATGACCGGTTTCCTTAAACTTATCGTCCAGCACCCGCTGCATTTTTTCCCAAATTGCATAACCATAGGGCTTGATAACCATACATCCACGAACAGCAGAATTCTCTGCCAATCCGGCTTTAATTACCAAATCATTGTACCACTGCGCATAACTCTCACTTCTTGGGGTCAAAACTTTTGCCATGATATATTTAAGATATTTGTGTCAGATAAACCGGAAAAAAGCACCAATACCGGTTCATCCAACATAAGTGAAATTTCTATTCAAAACATCCTCAGTATATGAAATAACTATACAAAAAGATGCCCTTAAAGCGGCACGAAAATAATAAAAATGAGCAAACTTTTTGTTATTTTACAATGCTAATTTACAGAGACGAATGATGTTTATGTGAAATAATCCGGATTACAAAACTCTAAACAACCTGAAATGTCAACCCCGTACATTATTTTTATTGTTGTTTCCGCAGTTGCTGTTCTCTTGTTTTTAGTACTAAAACTAAAAATCAGTGCTTTCATATCCCTGTTGATGGTCTCCATCTATGTGGGGTTGTTATCGGGTATGTCTCCCCAGTCAGTCATCAACAGCATTCAGAATGGAATGGGAGGAACACTGGGCTTTGTCGCCACAGTCGTCGGTTTGGGGGCCATTTTCGGGCAGATGCTGGAAAGTTCCGGCGGTGCTGTAGCCCTGGCTCATTCTTTAATAAAAAAATTTGGAGAAAAACGGGCTCCTTCAGCAATGGTTCTAACAGGATTCATCGTAGCCATCCCTGTGTTCTTCGATGTGGGATTCATCATTTTAGTTCCCATCATTTATGCCATGGCTCGTGACACCAAAAAATCATTATTGTATTACGGAATCCCGTTACTGGCCGGCCTGGCAGTAACCCACAGTTTCATACCACCAACTCCGGGGCCGGTGGCTGTAGCAGAAATCATTAATGTTCAATTGGGGTGGGTCATTCTTTTCGGAGTTATCCTCGGCTTCCCGGTAGCCGTACTTGCAGGGCCGGTGTGGGGCAAGTATATTTCCAGGAAAATAATGGTTTTACCACCGGAAGAAAACATTATTTCTGCCAAAGAGAAGGCACAGGAAGATATATCCCAGAAACCGCCCTCCTTCAGACTGATTGCCCTTTTAATAGGTGTTCCGCTATTCCTGATTTTATTGAATACCCTCTCTGAAGTTCTGGTTGATCAGGGAATATTAAATAAAACAGCACTCACCGATACCATCCGGTTTCTGGGGCACCCTTTTTCAGCATTAATCATAGCAACTTTACTGGCCATCTATTTTTTATGTCTTCGCAGAGGAATGTCACGGGATAAAGTTTTAGAGTTAAGCACCAAAGCGCTTGGACCGGCGGGTATCATCATTTTAATAACAGGAGCAGGCGGGGTATTTAAAGAGGTACTGGTGGACAGCGGAATTGGGAAGATTCTGGCCGAATCAATGGCGGGCTCCTCTCTGCCTCCCATATTTCTGGCATGGCTTTTGGCAGCGATTGTCAGAATAACCCAGGGATCGGCAACAGTAGCGATGATTACGGCTGCCGGAATTATGGCTCCACTTATTCAGGAAATGGGGCTCACAGATCCCCATCGGGCCCTGGTAGTATTGTCCATCGCATCAGGAGCAACCCTTTTATCGCACGTCAACGACAGTGGCTTTTGGCTGGTTGGAAAATATCTGCGTATGAACGAAAAACAAACACTACAATCATGGACGGTAATGGAATCCATCATTGCTGTGGGAGGACTGGCAACTACAATGCTTGCCGGCCTTTTTATTTGACCAGTAAACCTAACCGCACCGGTACTGTCCAACTTATAGGACGAAGCCTTAAAAAATGGAGCAAATCAAAGAAACATAAAACATTTTTTAACACTCACCAAAAAAAATGACCTTTTGGTATAGATTTTGCTTCATAAAAAACAGAAACAAACAGGAGGATGCCTTATGAAAAACTTATTATTAACAACAACCGCAGCTGTTTTGCTGATAGTGGCAGGTGGATGCACTACTACCGGCCAAATGGCATCAACCGGAGTGTATTATGATGATATCTACTATGCACCGGACTTGACACAGGAAACCCGTGAGCAGGCATTTGCTCCGGTGCCTTCCATTGCCAAAGAGGAACTAAAACAAGCCAGAAGAGAAGAAAACAGACAGATTCGGGAATATGAAAACAGTAATATTGCCCGTCAACAGGAAGATGTTCGTGACTTCTCTGAAATTCAGGAAAAATATGCATCTGTTTTGTCTGATGACCAGTCAGAAGAGGTAGATACATTGATTTATTACAACGATGAAACCGGATATTGGGTAGATGGTTTCGATGGAAGCAGCATGGACCGTGATTATGCTGAAAGACTGATTCGATTCCACGGCCCATTTAATCGCATACCATATTATTCACCACTTTACAACCAGTTTGTCTATTTCAACGATCCCGACTGGAATGTTTATGTGGACGGAAACTATGCCTATGCATTTCCTACCTGGAGCAATCGCTGGTACGACACCTATCGTTTCAACCGGTGGTCAAGTCCATGGAGCATGTCGTTTGGTTACAGCTCCTGGGGATATCCCTCTTACAGCTCCTGGTATGGATATGGATATTACGATCCGTTTTATGACCCTTATTATTACGGATGGGGTTACCATCATCGCCCTTACTATCACAACTCATATTACAGTTATTGGCATCAACCCTATTACAACCACGGGTATTATAGCAATGACAGTAAAAGAGATTACAGAAATGTGGAACGTGGTATAAAACCATCAATGGGAACCAACACCAGATATTCCAACACATCATCAGGTGGTGCTTATACTCCGCTTAAGCGTACGGGTACCACAAGTGAAGAACGTGTCGTCAGAACAACTGATAGTGGCACCCGAATTATTCGTAACTCAAACGGAAGTACAACAGTTACCAATCCGGATCGAAACACACAACGAATCATCAGGGGATCTGCCACTCTTAAGTCTGATGGTCAGGACTCTCAGGATAGAAGTGTAACCCGCTACAGAAGTACAGGAGCTTCAACCGGAACCGTTCAATCCAGAACAAGAAGAAGCTCCGCCCCGACTTACAGTCAGCCGGAAAACGCTTCCAAACCATCGTACAACAGGACAAGTACATACACCCGGCCAACAGGAACCAATACAAGAACACGCTCTGAAAGCTCATTGAAAACCGGAAGTTCAACCCAACAGCGGTCGGTCTCTACTCCCACAAGAACATACAACAGTGGCAGCAGCACCCGTCAGCGGTCCAGTGTGCAACGAAGCACCTACACACCTGCCCAGCGTAGCTCCTCATCTAACAGTAGCTATACGCCAAGCAGATCAAGTAGCAGCTCAAGCAGATCGTCCTATTCCGGAAGTAGTTCTTCCTCATCAGGATCCAGAAGCAGCAGCGGTTCAAGCAGCGGAAGTACTGTACGCAGCGGAAGACGATAAAGACAGGTATCCTTGTTGCATCCGGATTTATTTCAACTATTTAAGCCGGATAGAACCCGCATAGAGAAACGCCTATAGGTTCTTTTGAGGCAACCATTGCCAGGCTCGTTACACAATATTTTCTCTCTCACGCAAATCATACATCGACTTGCGTGAGAGAAACTTTCAAACCTATGACTATGACAAAGTATTTGTATTTTGCAACAGCATTATTGCTAATAACCACCTCCATCAATGCACAAACAGAGGATCATGCTTTGCGATTTTCCGCACAAAAGCCTACGGGAACCGCCAGAAGCATTGGCCTTGGTGGTGCCATGGGGGCACTTGGCGGTGATTACTCTGCCATTGGCATCAACCCGGCAGGAATAGCCGTTTATCGGAGCAGTGAGTTCTCCTTTACCCCCTCCCTGATATTCGGTCAAACCGAAAGCGATTACTACGGAAACCTTTCCAATGACGATAAATTCAGTGTGCCAATTAATCAGATTTCCTATGTAGGCACATCCCGCCTGATGAGGGAAGTTGAGAACGGACTGGTCAGCACTCATTTTGGAATCGGATACAACCGGACCAATAATTACAACCGGAAAAGTTTCATCCAGGCCGATGGCGTTGAATCATCACTACTTCACTCCTTCGCATACAATTCTTTGGGTTATGCACCTCAGCAACTGGATAATTTTTATACAGGCATAGCGTATGACGCCCGTCTGACGGAATTGGTCCCTGGCAGTGAGCTTAATGAATACATACAGGCCTTTGAATTTATTAATGAGGAAGGATTCCTGGAGATGGGTACGGTAAACGGAGTTAATCAAATGAAACTGATGACAGAATCGGGATATTCAGGCTTGTTTGATTTCTCTTTTGGTGCAAACTTCAGCAATCAGTTTTATTTGGGAGCCAGCCTGGGAATAGCTACCCTTGAAAATAAAATTGAAACTCAACATTACGAACAGGGTAGTGATGAAGTTTACAACGCATACATTGATTACAGACTGGATAATGGATTTGAAATTCTGGATGATTTCTACTTCGACGAATATGAACGGACATCCGGTACAGGTCTCAATTTTAAAATTGGTGCCATCTACAAACCTATTAACAGCATTCGTATTGGGGCATCGCTGCATACCCCGACATACTATTCAATGAAAACGGAATATGATACAAAAGCGCGTGCAAATTTTTTCGATGCCGACAACTATGAGATAACCTCTGATCTTGGCGAAATATCCTATAATTTCCGCACCCCCCTAAAAGCCGTTGGTAGTTTTGCCTACATCATAGGAACCAAAGGGTTGGTATCGGTTGATTATGAATACACCGATTATTCATCCATGAAATACAACAGCAAAAACAACCACATCAACGAAACAGCCCAGTTTAATGCGACCAACACCGCCATTAATGAAATATTCCGGGCAACCCACAATCTAAGATTCGGAGCCGAATACCGTGTATCTCCGATGTTATCACTCCGGGGTGGCTACGCTATGTTTCAGAATCCTTACAAACAGGATAAAAACCTGCTGAATGCAGATGGCGAGCATTACAATGTTACGGGAGGTATTGGCTTCAGAAACGGAAATATGACCATTGATGTGGCTTATCTCTACAATCATGAAACTTATATTCACTCACTGTATTATTCGCCTGAATTGACCGATGACATTCAGCAACCCGCCGAAATGACTGCAAAAGACCATCATTTGGCGGTAACTCTGGGGTGGAGGTTTTAGAGTAGGGAAGAGGACTTAGAGAATGGCAATTAGAAATTAGAGAATAGAAGTTAGAGAATAGAAAAAAGCAGGGTTTCTTCAAGATGAAGGAATCCTGCTTTTTATATGGTGATCATTGGTGTCCGCTTAATAAACTACCAACACTTTTAAACTCCGATCTCTGCATCCCAGACAAAAGCTCTAAGCCCTTGCATTTCGGCCTTATCATTCAGGTGATTCAGATGCTCCAGCAGTCCGGCAACACGATCTTCTTCCACAACAGTGATGATTGCCTCATTCATGGCCGGCCAGGTATGTGTGCCCTGATGGGGTTCCCCGTCATTAGTTCCCCGTCCCTGTACCTGCGGCCATCGGGTATAGCCACGAATGGCAAGCTTATCAAGAATGTGCTCGATTTTCTCAGTAAGCGCCTGGTTGTATGTGATAAATACTGTCTTCATCTTAATTAGTTTTGTGTTTCGGAGTTCTGAGTTCGGGGTTCTGAGTTTGGGGACTCATCCCTCACCCCTCAACCCTCAAATACTTTCTTCCAGTTTAGCGATTCGTTTTCGTTCACTCTTCATGCGGTTGGCACCAAACATGGTGTAAACCACAGGCATCAGTACCAATGTAAGCATGGTGGAAACTGTCAGTCCCCCGATAATAGCAACACCCATAGGGCGCCAGATTTCGGCTCCTTCACCAATGCCAATGGCCAAAGGCAACATTCCCAGAATGGTGGTAAGTGTTGTCATCAATACGGGTCGTAGTCTGGATTTACCTCCGGCAACCACAGCCTGAACCAAAGACATACCCCGGTCGCGCAACAAATTGATATAGTCGATGAGCACAATACCGTTTTTCACCACAATTCCCACCAGCATCACTCCTCCAATCATTGAAATGAGGTTGAGCGTAGTACCCGTGATGAAGAGGGCAATAAAAACTCCGGTAAAAGCAAATGGCAGAGTTAGCATGATAATAAACGGCGAACGCAGGGACTCAAACTGAGATGCCATTACAATATAAACCAGAATGATGATCAAAACCAACAACAAACCCAAATCTGCGAAGGATTCCTGCTGATCTTCTGCAGTTCCGCCAATATCAATCCCCACTCCCTGTGGCAGATCCATTCGTTCTACTTCGGCATTTATCTCGTTTACTACATCAGTAATGGAAGCATCGTAAAGAGATCCCGTAACGGTAATTACCCTCTGACGGTTTCTGCGCTCGATAGAAAGAGGCGCCATATATTCCTCCACGCTTCCTACTTCACGGATCCGAATAGCTTCCCCCTGCGGATTATAAACCAAAATATTTTCAACAGATTCAATAGATTCCCTAAAGGGTTCTGAAAAACGAACTCTCACATCATACTCATCACCATCCTCCCGGTATTGAGCTGCAATCAGTCCGTTGATTCGATTTCGCATGGCATTTGCAACAGTGGCTGTGTTAAGTCCGTAGATACCAAGCTTCTCACGATCAAGCACCAGCTGATATTCCATTTTGGGATCATCCCGACTGATATCAACGTCGCGAAGCCCCTCCATATCTTCTAATTTCTCCATAAAATGATCAGCTACCTTTCCGGTCTCCTCCAAATTGTATCCGGAAACAATAACTTCAACAGTACTGGCACCGCTGCCCATACCGCCTCCGCTACCTCCCGGAGAAACAGTGTAATCCTTGAGCAAAGTAACGCTGTCCAAATCCTGACGCATCAAATCTCCTATCTGATAAATATCTCTTTCACGCTCCGAACTGTTGGACAATCGCATGGTGAAGTTAATCACGTGGGTCCCGTTCTCTCCAAATGCCGAAAAAATATTTTCTTCGTCTGCCACACCGGCACTCGTGGAAATTACCTCTATCTCAGGGTATTTCTCCTGCCAGATATTCTCCAGATCACGGGCAACTTTTTGAGTTTTCTCCAGCCGTAAACTCATGGGAAGCTCAACAGTTGCCTCAATCCGTGCATTGTCAGCAGGTGGAATAAACTCCGTTCCCACTAATGAAACCAGTGAAATACTGGCAACAAAGATGATTACGGAAACAATAACCACCATCACACGATGTCGGACGGCAAAACCGAGTGTTTTCTCGTAAACATTATCGAGCCATACCAGAAATTTTTCAAAAGTTCCAAATACAGCTTTAGCAATTCCCTTTTTACGCGGCGGCATCAGTCGCAGCATCTGCGAAGAAAGCATGGGTGTAAGAGTCAATGCGGCTATGGTGGATACAATCACCACCAAAGTAACAATCATTCCCAACTGGCGAAACATGATACCACTCAATCCCTGAACCAGCGTTAAAGGAAAGAACACAGCCACAACTGTAAGTGTGGTAGCCACAACGGCAAGCCCCACCTCATTGGTCCCGTAAATGGCTGCTTCACGGGGAGAACTCCCCTTTTCAATGTGGTGGGTTATATTTTCCAGTACCACAATAGCATCATCCACCACCATTCCAATAGCAATAGACAGTGATGACAGAGAAATGATATTCAAGGTATTCCCTGTTGCATACAGGTAAATAAAAGAAACAATCAGTGAAACAGGGATCGTTAAGATAATGATAAAGGTTGCCCGCCAGCGTCCCAGAAAAAACAGAACCACCAGAACCACAAAGATCCCGGCATACATCACGGTGTTGGCCAGACTGCTGATGGAGTTTTCAATAAACTCAGAGGTATCAAAAATGGTCTCAATCTCCACATCCGGTGGCAGATTTTTCATCAGCACCGGCAATCGGTCTCTCACCTCCTGAGCAATTTCCACCGAATTGGCACCCGATTGCTTCTGAATCACAATTCGTGCCCCCACACGACCATTGGCGCGTTCGTCGATGGTTGTTTCGGCCAGCGTATCTTTTACAGTAGCCACGTCAGACAAACGAATGATGCGTCCCTGAAAGTTCCCCAAAACCAGGTGCTTCAGTTCATCACTTGATTTGAATTCTCCCTCCACTCGCACGGGATACCGATGACTCCCAATATCAAGGTTACCTCCTGGAAGATTAATGTTTTCCTGACCGATAACCGCTCCAATTTGTTCCACAGACATGTTGTATGCCTCAATTTTCCGTGGATCAACATTCACCTGTATCTCCCGCTTCGGACCTCCGGATAAAGAGACAGCCCCTACCCCTTCGATGCGGTTGAGCGGATTCACAATTCCTTCATCCAGAATTTTTGTGAGGGCAGGATAACTCTCCTCCGCCGTGGCAGAAAGCAGCATAATGGGAATCATACTGGTGCTGAACTTGAAAATAATGGGTTTCTCAACTCCCTCGGGAAGATAGGATTCCACCCTGCCCAAAGCATCCCTGATATCATTGGTTGCTTCGTCCAGATTGGTTCCCCACTCAAACTCCAGCATCACCAAAGAAGTATTATCCTTTGATGTGGAAGTCAACTCCTTAAGGTTATTCACCGTATTTAGGTTGTCTTCCAGAATCCGGGTAACATTGGTTTCAATATCTGCCGCACTGGCACCCTGATAGAAGGTAAAAATACTCACAATGGGCGGGTCAATTTCAGGATAGAGATCAATGGGAAGATACCGAAGCGAAAACATCCCCATGATGATTACCCCGACAAATATCAAAATCACTGATATCGGCTTTTTTACCGCCTTTTCGTATATACTCATTGTCTGATAATTATCTGATTAATAAATCAATTAAAAAGGACACTACGATGACTCAGAACTTTCTATATATTTTGTGATTGTCATTTCACCGGCATCCTTCCTGGTTACTTGACGACTTCCACGGGTGTCTGATCCAGCAATCCGGCATGACCTGCTATAACCACTTCTTGACCGGCAGACAGCCCCCCGGTTATTTCATAAAAATCATCAATTCTCCGTCCCAACTCCACAACGCGACGGATTACCTTGCCATCCTCCACAACAAATACAAACTTATCATTGGTCCCCTGCTGTCGCTGAACTGCCAAATCGGGTACGGTAACCCGCTCCAGAGTTTCAAATACCATATTCACACGGCCAAACATACCCGGGCGAATCTTCTCTTCCTGATTGGAGAACCTGGTTTCGACAGTGAAAGTGCGGGTATTGGGATCAATGGTCGGATATTTCAGATAAACCTTTCCTTCAAAATCATCCTCAGGATAAACATCCAGTTCCATTGAAACGGGCATTCCATTTTTAACAAGCGGGAAAAAAGCTTCCGGAATATGCACATCCACCTGAACGGGATTAATTTGCATAATAGTAAGAATGCCAGCCCCCTTAGCCATGGAGTACATATCTCCGTTTTCGAAATTTCGGGAGGTAACGATTCCAGTTATGGGAGAAACCAGTCTGGTATTTTCTTTCAGGTTTTCATATGCAGATCGCGTCACATCAAGCTCAGTGCGCATCTGATCAAGTTGTTGCTGAGAGACACTTCCCGCTTTGTGTAATGTATCCAGTCTGGCAAATTCCTTTTCCAGGTGCGCCAGTTGCAACTGGGTCTGAACCAACTGCGACGGATCCATTTGCACCAACAATTGTCCCTTTCGAACAGGATCTCCGACCTCAACAAATATCTTCTGAATGCGCAGCTGCATGGAAGGACTGATAATATTCTGTTCCAAGGGCTCCACATTTCCGGTTAAAGTCATTTTCTGATCCACCTCTTTAATTTCGGAAAAGGCTGTTTCCACTTTCTTAATCTCTTCCGCAGAATCCTCATTTTTTTCTTCCGCCGGTCCAGAACAAGCCACAGCACCCGATAAAAGGATGGATAACCACAGAACTTTATAGCTTAACACACTGGTTTTCATGTCTTATTGTATTATGAGTTATTGGTTTACTGACCTAAATACTTTATTAATTGATGAAATTCAATTTTCCCCGGGCAACGAATTACCAAGAAGTTTCTCATACTCTGCCCGGGCAGATAAAAACTCAAAACGCGCCTGATTCAAATTCAGTTGTGACTGGGTGAGAGCCACCTCTGCATCATTCAGCTCAAGTAATGTTCCCACCCCTGTTTCGTAACGGGTTTGGGCAATTTTGTAACCTCGCTCGGCTTGTTTAACTCCCACTTTTCCTGACTCCACCTTTTCGGCTGCAGCTTCCATTTGTGAATGTGCATTAAGAACCGACACAGAAACCTGTCGTTCCACGTTTTCGCGCTGAAAAGAAAGTTGTTCCATACTGATTTCCACCTGCTTCTCCTGATAACGCTTTGAGAACCCGCTAAAGATGGGCACTTGTAACTGCAAACCGGCAACCACAGGCTTTGCCCATTCATATTCATTAAACCGGAAGTGGTTGGCCTGCGTCTGATACTGAAAATTGACAAAAGCGGACAATGTCGGAAAACGTTGTGCCCTTGTAAGATCAAACTGTTTGTCCAGTTGAAGTTCCTGAACATTGAGTTGCCTGATATCACTATTGTTGGAAATATCCTGCTGTGGTGCCGGTGGCATGGTTTCAATTAATTGATTAAAAGTCAACAGATCTTCCTTAAACTTAACAGGCATATCCCGCTCCAGTCCCAATAAAATTTTTAGCATCAAAACCGACACTTCACGCCCGTTTCTTGCTTCTGTCAGTGACGGTTCCAGATTCCGAACCTGTACTTCGGAACGAATCACATCATATTCGGCCGCAGCTCCCTGTTCAAAAAGCCGTTTGATATTGTCATAATTCTCCCGGGCGTTCCGGATACTGCGTTTCATAACATTGTAAGAATCATTGGCCAACAAACAATTGAAATAAGCCTTTTTAACCTCACTGATCATATTTATTCTTGACTGACGTGCCGACTCAAGAGCGCTTTCCATTTGCACCTCAGTCATCTGAATGTTACGAAACAGCGACATATTAAACAATGGCATGGCGGCTGTGATGGCCCCGGAATAACTGTTGTCCGAACCAATCTCGATGGTAGTGTTACCTCCAAACCCGGCAGCCATATCCTCCGAAAGAAACATAACCGGTTTTTTTACATTCCGGTTGTAGCTCCCTTCTGCAGAAACAGAGGGGATAAGCCCAGCCCAGGCCTCTTTTCGGGAGTAATCCACTTTTGTAATCTCCTTGTCCGCTACCTTTATTCCCGGGTTATCCGACAATGCAATCTCCACTGCTTCCCCAATGGAAAGATAAAGTGTATCGTTCCCGGCCTCTTCCTGAGCCATAGTTTTGGCAGAAAACACCAACAAACTCAAAACCAGCGGCAGAAAAAATTTTCCTAATGATCTCATTTGTGTCATATTCTCAAGTTCTTTATAAATCCTAAAACTTCGCACATAAAAAATGGTCACCCAAAACAGTCCGGTCCTGATTTTTACTTCAGTCAATAACCGGGAACCACCCCTGCCAACAATGAATCAATAACTGGATCTTACCAACAACTCCTCCATCACCTCCACACCCTTGCGGGTAGAGATTCCACGTGCAAAGTTGAGAAACATATTCTCGAACAACTCCTTACGTGGAAACTCCTCGATAGGGAAAGCTTCATTGCTGTGAATCAGGTTCAGTTGCTCATAAAAAATCCTGGCAACCAACCCGGTGTTAATTTCAGACCTGAAAAGCCCCTCCTTTTTTCCGCGTTCCAATAAATCCTGCAACTGCTTTTGAGCAGATATCCGGCCCCTTTGAATCGTCTCCTCCCAAAGCAGTGGATAAAATTTCTGCATATCCTCCAGATACATGGGAGAAACCAAATCGATGCTTTTCAAACCGTAAAGAAGAATTTTAATGATTACCTCCATCACATTCCCTGACCCACTCTGCATCTGATCCACCTCCTGACGGTGTTTATCACTCAGAAAATCCACCGTTGCACGGAGTATTTCGGTCTTATCGCGGAAATTTTCATAAATGGTTCGCTTGGACATACCAATCTCTGTGGAAATATCATCCATCGTAACCCGCTTTATCCCTTTGGAATAAAAGAGTTTACCGGCTCCCGTGATTATGCGTTCTCTGATATCCATCCAGTAATTTTGAGAAAAACAAATGTATGCCGAAAACTAAAAAAACCAAAATAGTTTTCGGCAATTAACTTTTATTAATAGTCATCTCAATATGTCCAAAAAAAAGACCGTCAACACCCTGCGGTATTGACGGTCTTTATATATTCATTCAAAAATTGCGTTACACAATCATTCCTGCGGCAACTGTTTCGTTGGTAGTCTCATCAATAAGCACCAGACTTCCGGTATTACGATTGACATTGTAGGAATCGTAGAACAAAGGTTTAGTGGTTCTAAGCTTCACGCGAACAATATCGTTCATGTTCACCTCCAAATCATCAGGATCATTTTCAAGTGTATTGATATTCATCTTGTAATCAACACTCTTAATCATACAACGCATTTCGGCACTTGTCTGACGCAAAGTATATTTACCTCCCGGAATCATTTTCCGCTCATTGAACCAGCAAAGCATCACATCAATATCCTGGCTGACGATCGGCTCATGTCCGTTGGTTTCTTTAACGAGCATATCTCCCCGACTAATGTCAATGTCATCTTCCAGTTGTACCGAAACCGACTGAGGAGCAAAGGCTTTCTGCAGACTTTCAGTAAACAAGTCGATGGTTTTAACTTTAGAAGTAAACCCTGATGGCAATACCTTCACAGTATCACCCACATTGAGGCTACCGCTCATTATACGACCACCATAACCACGATAATCGGGATAATCTTTCGACTGGGGACGAATCACATACTGTACGGGCATCCTAAAGTCGTCACGATTGATATCACTTCCGATATGCAGATTTTCAAGAAGATACATCAAGGTTGGCCCCTCATACCAATCCATATTTTTAGAGCGATCCACCACATTGTCACCTACCAGGGCGCTAATGGGGACGTAACGAACATCTTTCACACTAAGCTTGGAAGAAATGGCCTCTACATCAGATTTTATTTCCTCAAATACCTCCTGCTTATAATCCACCAAATCCATCTTATTCACACAGATGATGATATGCGGGATTTGGAGCAATGAAGCAATATAAGTATGCCGGCGGGTCTGCTCAAGAACACCATGACGTGCATCCACCAGAATAATGGCTGCATTGGCCGTACTGGCACCCGTTACCATATTCCGTGTGTATTGGATATGCCCGGGAGTATCGGCGATAATAAATTTCCTTTTGGGGGTGGCAAAGTATCGGTAAGCCACATCAATGGTAATTCCCTGCTCTCTTTCAGCCTTCAGACCATCGGTCAGCAAAGCAAGGTTTACATCTTCGCCACCCGAACGAAGACTTGCCTTTTCGATGGCTTCCATCTGGTCTTCAAAAATGGCTTTAGAGTCGAACAATAAACGACCAATTAGTGTGCTTTTGCCATCGTCCACGCTACCTGCTGTGGTAAAACGCAAAAGCTCCATATCTAAATATCCGGATTCTTTTCCACTCATTTTATTCAATTATCAATGATCAATTATCAATGATCAATTATTAATTTATTTTTTATTGAGATTCAACTCGAAACCCTGAACTCAGAACCCTGAACCCTAAAAATATCCCTCGCGTTTGCGATCTTCCATGGCGGATTCAGAACGTTTATCATCGGCCCGACCACCGCGTTCTGTAACGCGGGTTGCTGCCACTTCCTGAATAATGTCCTGAAGATTATTTGCCGTAGAAAGAGTAACTCCGGTACAGGTTACATCGCCAATGGTACGGCAACGAACGTCACGCATTTCGAGTTTCTCACCTTCTTTGAGTTGCATGAAAGGAGCCTTCGCCATCCACACACCATCTCGCTGAAACACTTCTCTTTTGTGGGTAAAGTAAAGCGATGGAAGCTCAATCTCTTCCATATAGATGTATTGCCAGACATCCATCTCTGTCCAGTTACTGATGGGGAATACACGAAAATGCTCTCCCATATTTTTTTTACCGTTGAAAAGGTTCCAGAGTTCGGGACGCTGATTTTTAGGATCCCACTGACCAAATTCGTCACGATGTGAAAAGAAACGCTCTTTGGCACGTGCCTTTTCCTCATCGCGTCGTCCACCACCCATGGCAGCATCAAACTTCTCTTGTTCGATGGCATCCAGCAAAGTGATGGTTTGAATTTTGTTGCGACTGGCATTTACGCCTGTTTCTTCTACCGCTTTACCCTGATCAATGGTGTCCTGAACATATTTCACAATACAGCGGGCACCGGTTTTCTCCATCAAATCGTCGCGGTATTTTATTGTCTCCGGGAAGTTATGCCCCGTGTCGATATGCATCAACGGAAAAGGCACCTTGGCAGGCCAGAAAGCCTTTCGGGCCAGATGAAACATCACAATAGAATCTTTCCCGCCAGAGAATAACATCACCGGGTTCTCAAACTGGGCGGCAACTTCGCGAATCACAAAAATGGATTCAGCTTCCAACTCTTTAAGGTGGTTAATCTGGTATTTGTCCATTTATCTTTATTCTTTTGCTGAGATTATCCGATTGGTTAAAAAAATCACCAGTCCCGGTTAATCTTTGAAATAAATACATCCTTTGAAAATCGGCTCCAAATATACTTAATAAAAAGGCCATTCCCAAAAATTGGAATGGCCATATAAACAATAGAATGTTAGATTCTTAGTGGTTAAAATCAGTAAAATCAAAAAAATCTGAATCCTGATCTTTTAACCAAGGTCCCCCGTCGACACTAAAAGCCTGACAAACAACAACCTGAGTTCAGGAACAAGTATCGGGGCATTCATTTAATACATGTCGCTCAACTCTCCGGAATCAAAACTCTTATTGTATTGCTTCATAGCGCGCATGCTCATCCCCATACTGGCAAATCCTCCATCGTGATAAAGATTTTGCATGGTAACTTTTCGAGCATAGTCTGAGAACATGAGGGCACAGAAATTGGCACAATCCTGTGCATCGGCATTGCCAAGAGGTGACATACGATCGGCGAAATCCACCAAACCGTCAAATCCTTTTACTCCGCTACCGGCAGTTGTTACAGTAGGTGACTGGCTAATGGTGTTGACTCTGACTTTACGCTCACGGCCGAAAATATATCCAAAACTCCGGGCGATAGACTCCAGCAAAGCTTTTGCATCGGCCATATCATTGTATCCGTAAAGGGTGCGCTGAGCGGCCACATAAGAAAGTGCAAGCACAGATCCCCATTCACTCATTGCATCCAGCTTGAAAGCCACCTGCAACATTTTGTGGAATGAAATAGCGGAAATGTCCAGTGTTTTCTGAAGATAATTATAGTCCAGATCGTGATAGACTCTCTTCTTTCGTACGTTAAGAGACATCCCGATAGAATGCAGCACAAAGTCGATTTTGCCGCCAAGAATTTCTGTTGATTGTTTGAAAACATTTTCAAGATCTTCAACATTGGTGGCATCAGCAGGAAGCAAGGTTGCTCCTGTTTTCTCTGCCAGGTTGGTCACCTCCCCCATGCGGCAGGCCACATGCGTGTTGGACAAAGTGAAAGTGGCTCCTTCTTCGTGGGCCAGTTCGGCAACTTTCCAGGCGATAGACATATCATTGAGGGCGCCGAAAATAATCCCCCGTTTCCCTTTTAACAAGTTATTTCCCATATCGGTAAAATGTTTTTCAGGCTGCAAATATATTGCAAATTCACTGCCGGTAAAAGAATCCGGTCATCTTATATTTATAGAATCTATTTAAAAATAAGTCTAACTCCTGACCCACAAAACCTTGCATAAAAGACCGCACAAGACATTTAACAAAATTACACACCAATTAGACATTAAAAAGCATCTTTTCTGGTTGAAATTTCGCCAAAAGCGGGTGTTTTTCTTATTTACATCAGTTTTCCATCAAAAAGCGGGCATTTTCAAGAGCTGCATCCGTAACGCTGGAACCACTAAGCATGCCTGCAATTTCATTCACTCTTTCATCATTACTTAACAACTTAACAGAGGAAATGGTTTGATGATCAGTTTCTGTTTTAAAAACTTTGAAGTGACGATTGCCTTTTCCGGCAATCTGTGGAAGGTGTGTGATGCTGATAACCTGAATATTTTTCCCCATCAATTGCATAATGCGTCCCATCCGGTCAGCTATCTCACCGGAGACACCGGTATCTATCTCATCAAAGATGATGGTTGGCAGTCCCTTTGCATCGGACAAAAGAGATTTGATACATAGCATTACCCGGGAAATTTCCCCTCCTGAAGCAACTTTGGGAATATCGGTCAACTGTGCACTCTTGTTGGCAGAAAAAAGAAAAGCGATCTCATCCTGACCTTCAGGACCAAAATCTGCATTTTTTTTGTTGGACACAGAAAATCTGGCATTAGGCATCCCCAGTTCACGCAATTGTCCCTGAATAAAATTCTCAATTTGTTTGAATACCTTTTCGCGGCTTTTTGTCAAAGATTTTGACAGATCCTGCAGTATGTTCAGGGCTGAAGCAATTTCTTTGTCAACACGTACCAACTCTTCATCAAAGGAAGCAAGCTGCTCAAGTTTGGAAGAGAGATCCTCTCTTATTTCCAAAAGTGCCTCCACTGAATCAACATGATGCTTTTGCTGAAGCGAATAGATCATATCCAAACGTTCCTGAATTAACTGCTGACGCCCCGGATCAAACTCAACCTCAGTACCACGTTCTGTTATTTCCTCAGCAATATCCTTAAGTTCAATGTAAACAGAATTCATTCGGTCAGACAATTCATCCCCCTGCGGCAGGTAAGATGAAATACGCTGTAATGTCTCTTTCAGATGAAACAACTCCTGAACCATGGGTTGTTCACTTTCATAAAGTGCCAACGCAGCCTGCGACAATGCCGATTTTATCTCTTCCACATGTGCAAGCGTTTCCAACTCACGCTCCAGCTCAGCCTGCTCTCCGGCCTGAAGGTTGGCCTCCTCCAATTGCCTAAACTGAAATTCCCAATAATCCTGATCATTACGCTGACGGGCGTTGAGCTCTTCCAGTTTTTTCTTATCCGAAAGTAATTTCCTGTATTTATGGTATGCTTCGCGGTAACCTTCAACTATTTGGTTATTCGAAGCGACAGTATCCACCACATTTAACTGAAAGTGATTATCGCCCAATAGCAGGTTCTGATGTTGCGAATGGACATCAATCAGTTTGTCGGACAAAGACTTCAGAAAATTCAAATTCACCGGAGTATCATTGACAAAAGCACGAGATTTTCCGGAAGGAAGAATTTCCCGCCTCAGAACGGTTTCCTCCTCATAATCCACATCTTCTTCCTCAAAAAGTACCCGCAATCCGTATTTCGATACATCAAAAACACTCTCTATAACACACTTACTCTCTTTATCTCCAATTACAGAAACATCACTCCGCTGCCCCAACACAAGGCCGAGCGCACCAAGCATGATAGACTTTCCGGCACCCGTTTCACCTGTAATAACAGTAAAACCGGAACCAAATTCGATAACGGCCTTATCAATCAGCGCATAATTCTTTATGGATAAAGATTTCAGCATATTACATCAATTATCTTTAAGTAATTTCTGATAAGCATCCGAATTGGTAGGATTGATTTCTGAGAGGGTATTAACCACCTCCGCCTTCTCCATAGAGAAAGATTCCGAAAAAATATTTACAAATTCCTGATGCTTGGCATCAAATAACACCTGCAAAGCAAACGAACTGGGATCGGTTCGGTAAACTTTCTTCAACAAATCCATCGATTCGGCAATATTAGCCCTTCCCTCCTCCGGATCTTCGGACATTTGATCCAAACCGGATCGATGATATTCATAATAAAACTCCCTCAGTGGCCTGTGGTCCTCTTCAAGCAGATTATCAACCAGCCAGTAGCGATTCTGCCGGCTTTCAAATTGTTTCCATCCACTTTCACGGGCATTTTGCATCATCCCGACAATACGCTCAGCCTCCTCAAACCAGGGAGTTCCTCCTTCAGGACTGAAAGTATCATAATCGTACCCCAGAACAATATTGGCATAATAGGCAAGAAGAGCCACCAGATTGGATTCAAGATTGTTTTTATTGTAAACAAGTTGCTCATATTCACCATACCTGAAATCCACATTATCATCCTTAAGATTTAATGTGGTAGTGGAATATGCAGAATTGTAAACCGGCCGGCGAGCCTGTATTTGCAAGGATCCTCTGAACTGATCCACTCCAATCACCTCATCGATGGTGAAATGGAAAGTACACTCAATACGTTCAGAATTCTCATACACATGACCGGTCCATTGCTGATTGTTCATGAACTCATAGATGGTTTCACGCAATGTCTGAAAAACATTGCGATTGGTTCCCTGAACGGACGGGGCAACTACCTGAACATTGCAGCGCAGCTCCTGTCCGGAAACCTTCATCAGAGGCATCAGCAAAAAGAAAAATACAAAAATCAGTTTTCTCATTTCAAAAGAATTTTTTCCAGGGCTGAAGCAATATCTTCAGCAACCTCTTTCTTACTCTTTAACGGAAAATTTTCTTTTTTATGGTCTTTGTGAATTATTGTGATTCGGTTGGTGTCGGTCATAAAGCCCTCTCCGGCGTTATTCGGTGAATTAAGCACTATGAAATCAAAATTCTTTTTCCCGATTTTCTTCAATGCATTGACCTCTTCATTGGAAGTTTCCAGTGCAAAACCAACAGTCACCTGGTGAGCTTTCTTCAGAGCCCCCATATTCGAAGCAATATCTGGATTGGGTGTAAGT
>Ga0247722_10000029_pt1 | contig 116220 bp, 160 predicted proteins | sample MSEWelMarce3H_FC_FD_189094 | JGI IMG/M metagenome (GOLD analysis project Ga0247722, IMG submission 189094) | Subsurface sediment microbial communities from gas well in West Virginia, United States - MSEEL Well Study Marcellus 3H_FC | ecosystem: Environmental > Terrestrial > Deep subsurface >...
GCAACTGGTCCACAAGGATTAAAAGGTGACACTGGCGCAACAGGCGCAACTGGTCCACAAGGATTAAAAGGTGACACTGGCGCAACAGGCGCAACTGGTCCACAAGGATTAAAAGGTGACACTGGCGAAACAGGCGCAACTGGCCCACAAGGATCTAGCGGCACAGCTGCAACAGTAGCACTAGGATCAGTTACAACAGGCTTAGCTGGATCTTCAGTGTCTATAACAAACTCTGGAACCACATCCGCGGCAATACTTAATTTTACAATTCCTCGTGGAGACACAGGGGCTTCGGGTACTGGAGGATCAACGTTTTCTGGAACAACAGATTCTGTAACTGAAGGAACAGCAAATCTTTATTTTACAAATGAAAGAGCATCTGTTGCAAACAATCAAAGATTTACAGATGTTTATGTAAACATAAATCAGGCCACAGACGACTTGATGGCATACACAGCAAATAATTATGTAACAATATCAAATCTAGACAACAGATTAGGTGGATATGTTATGGAAGCTGATGCGGATCTAGCGGGAGGGTATGCAAAAATTGGAGTTGCTAGCGGTAAGATATTAGACTCAGTTATTCCTACTACAATTGCAAGAACCTCAGATATAACAGCAGCAATAGCAAATGTTGTAAATGCAGCACCAGACTCATTTGATACTCTTAAAGAAATTGCAGATTATATTTCTACAGATCAAACAGCTGCATCTTCATTAACTACATTAGTTGGAACTAAGCTTTCTTCTTCAACTGCCGCATCAACATATGCGCCACTTGCTTCACCAACATTTACTGGAACAGTTTCTGGTATTACAAAATCAATGGTAGGGCTTGGAAATGTGGATAACACTACAGATGCCTTAAAACCAATTTCCCAAGCTACTCAGACAGCATTAGATGCTAAATTAGCAGTAGCAACCGCATCAACAACATATGCGCCAAAAGCATCACCAACATTTACTGGAACAGTAGATTTTTCTGGTGCAGATGTAGTTCTAGGAGTACTACCAGCTCAAAGCTTTTCTTCCGTAGGTAAGTATTTAACAAGTAACGGTTCTCAGGCTTCTTGGTCTACAATAAACCTTGCAGACTATGCAACTAAATTAAATCCAGTATTTTTGGGAACAGTAGACTTTACCAACGCAACAGTAACTGGAATACAGACTGGTGTGGCAGACAACTCAATAACATCAGCTAAAATTGCTGATGGAACAATTGTAGACAATGACATTAGCTCCTCAGCAGCAATAGATAAAACAAAAATTTATGGCACAGCGGTTACTAGAACAGACATCGGTACAGTAGATAACGCTATGCTTGCTGGATCAATTGCAAATGCAAAGCTTGCAAATTCATCAATTACAATAAACGGAACCTCTGTTGCACTTGGAGGCTCAACAACAATTTCAGCAGGAGCAAAAACATTCTATAACAATACTGGCGCACTACCTGCTACGGGTATGGTTGCTGGAGATCTTTATATACAGTACTAGGATATAAATGAAAATACATGATGGAACGACCTGGCAAGAGGCTAAATCATTAAGAATTAATAATGGTTCTAGCTGGGTTTCTGCTGCCAAAGGCTGGGTGTACGACAATGGATGGAAGTTATCATATCCAAACTACCCTGTACTATCTTCTGGTTTTCTTTCAATTTCTGGAACACCAGTGGCTACAGTAGGAACAACTTATACTGCAAATATAGTATGGCTAGTAGATCCAGCATATTTAGCATCTTCATATTCTTATAAATGGTACAGAAGCGGAACATTAATTTCTGGAGCAACTTCACAAACGTACCTAACAGTAGTTGCTGATGTTGATAAAATAATATCATGTAGAGTAGAAGCAACTAATGCTAGAGGCACGACCTCGGTTTTACTGGAAACTGGAGCAACAATACTTCCAAGAATAGCAACCATGGAAGCAGCATTTGACACGACCCTAACCCCCACAGCTACAGTATCTTTAAGTGTAAATGGCTTGTCATATTCAGGATCTTGGTCTTCTAGCAATGCCACAACAGTTTCAATTAGCTCAACTAACGGTCAAGCCTACCCAGATTCATCTGGTGCATCTGGTACGTATTCTGGAATTGGCTCAGCTGGACCGATTAGAGTAGATGCAAGCTTAACAAATACTAGAAAAAGAGTTTACCTTCAGTGGTCTGCAGCACCAGGAGCAGCATCTTACGATGTAATCAAGTATGGCAATAATGTTGAAACAAAAGTAAATATTCCATCAAATCAAACAAGCTATATATGGGATAACATTGCAGACGGCAACGAAACAAATTATTTTTCAGTATATCCAAAGTCAGCAGTAGCTGGAACAGGATATGGTGTTGTGCAGACTGTCACAGCTTCAAATAAATATGGATCAGCTTCAGCCTCATCTTCTCTTTACGAGCCATATCCTACTGCCCCAACTAATGTAATTGGTAGTGATGATTCCAGTGCAGATAGTGGATCTTTTTCTTGGTCTGCCTCAACTTCGCCAATAGGTAGAACCATACTATATCATTCATATACAATAAATCGAGATGGTTCATATTATACATCTGGAACTACTACTGGTACAAGCGTGGCAGTTGCTTCAACAGGATCATTCACTATATCTGTAACTGGTTTTGATGGAATATGGACATCAAATGCAGGAACTGGCAGTGGAACTTTTACGGTAAAATCTCCAGGAACTCCATCTCCTTCTACAAGCGGAGCAGCATATAACCAATTTAACGTATCATGGACTGCAATTACAGGTGCATCATCTTACTCCGTAAAGGTTGGAACATCTGCATGGGGAAGCAATATTTTAGACACAACAACAACAAATACCTCTGCAACAATTTCAGGTCTATCTGCCAGCACAACATATTATGTAACAATTGCTGCTTATAAAAATGGATATGGGTATGGATCAAATGGATATACCACAGGAACTACTACGGTAGATCCAACAGTTAATATATCTGCCCCCAACGTTCAATTTGAAAGAACTGCAACGCAGATAAAATGGGGAATAGATAATGGATATTGGACAGGACCTTTTGATGCATATGGCATAGAGTGGGAAGTTAGAACAGGGGCAGGCAGCGGAACAGTTATAACTTCTGGAAACACTATAAACTATACAACAACCATGACAAAGGGACCCGTAAACGGCTATTCTTGGAACTACTGGGTTAGATCCACCACAGACCTCCCATACAGCTCCTCTCCAAGATATCTAAGAGCAAGAATGTATGGGTATAATTCGGCTACAAATACATTTGTAGATGGCACTTGGTCAGGTTGGTCTTAATGATGTATAATATTATAACAGCAGAAGAAAAGATTTTTATTATAAACACATACTTAAAAAACCTAAATGGTGAAAAGTATACGCTTAATAATAAAATAAACGTAGATTTGACTCAAGATGAGATTTCAGAGATAAACTCTGCCATATCTTTAATTGAAGAAAAGATTCAAGCTATTGAATCGGAAAAAAGAAATATAAACTAAGGAGAATACAATGACTACATACACAGCCCTAACTAATGATGAAAAAGCAGCAATTGCTCAAGGAGAAATAAGAAACCTAGAGTACCAGATGTATGCACTTGAGGTAAAGCTTATTGCAGAAAATGCAAAGTCCACCCCAGATGCAGAAACAATTGCAGCACTAAACACATCAATTGCAGAAAAGCAAAGTCAAATTGCAGCGGTTATTGCTTAAATTATAATTATACATAAGATATAATTAGTTTATGCAATACGCCAGGAGGCAACATGGCAAGTACTTTTCCAACAACTAAAGATAATCTATCTAATCCACTTTCAACAGATGAGTTATCTGGACACGCAGCACAGCATGCTAACGCTAATGACGCAATTGAAGCATTAGAAAATGTAGTCGGTATAACAAACTCAGTAGACTCAAATTCTTTGACATATAAAATAAATGCATTGTCGGAGTCAGTCGGCACACTTTCAAATACAGCAACAAGCATAGAAACACTTATGGGCCTAGAAGGAAATAATGATCTAACAATTTCTGGTATACAGAATAAGACAACTGTTGACTCCTATGCCTCTGCAGATTATCGGACAGCATCTTATGCCCTACAGATTGTAAAGGCATCTACTGGAGAGTCCTATTTTTCAAACATCACAGCACTCAGAGGATCTTCTGATATCTATGTATCAGAATCTAACATTGTAACTAACGCTAATTCATCAATTGCAACGACAGCTTTTGAATCTGCGAATGGTATAATTAGTTTAACAGTCACCCCAGTATCAGGCGAAGTAACTGTAAGATATTTCAGAACAGCGTTAAAATAAAGCAGTAAGAGGAGTCATAAAATATGGCAATAGTAAATAAGAATTTTAGAGTAAAAAATGGTCTTATCGTCGACGGTTCCGTCGCAACGGTAAATGGCTATAACGTATTAACAGAGGCATCAACAGCCTTTATCATCAGCACAGTTGGCGGATCAGCAGATACAGCCAATACTCCTAATACTGTAGTAAAGCGTGACGGCTCAGGAAACTTTGCAGCAGGCACAATTACAGCATCTATCGTTGGTAACTTAACTGGTAACGTAACAGGAACAGTTTCAAGCCTTTCAAACCATGATACTGCCGATCTTGCAGAAGGATCAAATCTATATTTCACAAATGCTCGTGCATTAGCAGCAACAGCTGCCGCATACGATGCAGCAGGTGCAGCATCAAGCGCACAGGCAAATGCAGCAACAGATGCCACAGCTAAGGTAGCGGCAGAAGCAACAGCACGTAGCTCAGCAATTGCAACAGCAATTGCAACAGAGGTTACAGACCGAAATGCAGCAATTGCAACAGCAAAAACCGCAGCAGAGGCAACTGCATCAGCAGATGCAACAGCTAAAGTAGCCGCAGAAGCAGCTCTTAGAATATCAGGAGATGCCGCTTCAGTTTCAACTGCAGCAGCAGATGCCAGTACAAAGGCAGATGCCGCTCAAGCAGCAGCAATATCTGCTGCAGCAGCTGACGCAACTTCTAAGGCCAACGCCGCTAAATCTGGAGCAGAAGCGACAGCAGCAACAGCGCTCTCAGCTGCAATCGCAACAGAAGTTTCAAACCGTAACACAGCAATTTCAGATGCAGTAGATTCATTAGTTGATGGCGCACCAGGAATTCTTGACACTTTAAATGAATTAGCAGACGCAATTAATAATGATGCTAATTATTCAACAACATTAACAACAGCTCTTGGTACAAAGGCAAACGCAGCAGATGTAGCTTCAAGTTTAGCATCAGCAGCTTCAACCGCAGCAGCAGATGCAACAGATAAGGTAGCAGCAGAAGCAGCCCTTAGAGTCTCAGGCGATGCAGCCTCAGTCTCAACTGCAGCAGCTGACGCAACTTCTAAGGCCAGCGCCGCTCAAGCAGCAGCAATATCTGCAGCAGCAACAGACGCTACTACAAAGGTAGCAGCGGAAGCTACAGCCCGTAACTCAGCAATTTCAACAGCAATCTCAGGTGAAGTTACTGATAGAAATGCAGCAATAGCAACAGCCCAGGCTGCTGCACAATCTGCAGCAGAAGCAACAGCAGCAGATGCACTTGCAGATGCTAAAGACGGAACAGCACCGTTTACAGTAGTAAATGTAAATGATGTAGCAGCGGTACGAGCAGCGACTACAACAGTTTCTTCAGCTGGAACTGTAAATGCTTTAACATGGTCAGGATCTGACTACCGTACAGCAAAGGCACTTGTTAAGCTAAAGAATGGTGTTAATACTCAGGTTTCTGAGGTTCTACTTACACTTGATACTAGCAATAACGTTTCAGTAACAGAATTTGGTTCAATTAATACAGGAACCGATCTAGGAACAATATCAGCAGCATATGCTTCAGGTAGCGTTTCAATATCAGTAACAACAACCTACGCATCAACAGATGTAATGGTTTATGCAACACTAATTAAATAATTAATAAAAGGTATGGGGTCCTTTCAAAACCCCACCAAAACAATTAGGGGATATGTGAACTTAAATGGCAATAGTAAATAAAAACTTCAAGGTTAAAAATGGCCTTAACGTAGCAGGACCTGCAACATTTGATGCAGCAGTAAATGTAGACAACTTAGTCTTAAATTCAACCCCCCTTGCCTTCGATTCATCAACTGGAAGATTAAAGATCCAGATTAATGGTGCTTGGAAGGAAATTGCCCTTCTAACAGATGCGGCGGAAGACACAAGCGCTTTAACATTTATGGATATTGGATTGGCTATGGATTATAACGGCCAGCCAATCTATACAGTTTATGCAAACGGAGTAAATACAACAGCCACAAAATTTGCGGATGGTGGAGATTACTCAACAGATACATACAGCATGACCTTTGATTCTGGAACAATTAACTAATTGTTTTGGAATTATTGTAGTGCTATAATTACCAAATAAGTCTAAATAAGGGGTGGCAAATATGTCAACAGTAAGAATTCAAGTAAGAAGAGGTACAGCTTCACAGTGGACCTCAGTTAATCCAATTTTGGCAGCAGGAGAAATGGGTGTCGAGTCAGACACCAACCTATTTAAATTCGGTAACGGATCCTCTACATGGACTGCCCTTGCATATGCAAACAATTCAGATGTAGCGATTGGTGAAATATCCCAAGACGCAATTAACACCGCCCTTTCAATGGGAGCGGGACTCACAAAGTCATACAACGATGGAACAAATACAATCCAGATAACAGTGGACTCAACAGTAGTAGCACTTAAGTCATATGTAGATTCAGCAATCAGCGCATCAGCGACAGCAATTGAAAATACAGCAGACTCGACATATTTGCTAGCAGCAGATCTTGGACAAGCAAATGGAGTAGCTTCACTTAATTCTTCTGGTAAAGTTCCAGCAGGTCAACTAGATATTGCAGAGGCAGTTCAAGACAATATTGCAGGAGCAATAGTTGCAGGTTCAGGCGTTACAAAAGCTTATGACGATACATTAAATACAATAACATTAGAAGTAGACACATCAACGATTGCTTCAAAGTCTTATGTTGATTCAGGCATTTCAGCAGAATCAACAACTAGACAGTCTGGCTTAAATTCAGCTATAAATGCTGAAGTAACTGCTAGAACTTCAGCAATAGCTCTTGCAAAGTCTCAGGCAATCACAACAGCAGGAACATACACAGATACAGCAATTACTAATTTAGTAAATGGCGCACCTGCAGTTCTAGATACCCTTAATGAGCTTTCAGCAGCACTTGGAGCAGATGCAAATTTTGCAACTACGGTTGCTACAAATATTTCAACAGCAGTAACAACTGCAGCTTCTTACACAGATGCACAGGTAAATATCGCAGTAGGAAATGCTCAAACTGTACAGACTGCACATGCAAATAAGACAACATCTGTTCATGGTATTGCAGACACTTCTTTGCTTGCAACCACTTCAGATGTTGCAACTGCTAAATCAGAAGCAATTGCAGCAGCATCTACAGATGCCACTACAAAAGCTAGCGCAGCACAGGCAGCAGCAATATCAACAGCAGCAACCGCGTCAGCAGCAGCAGTATCAACAGCAGCTTCAACCGCAGCAGCAGATGCAACTACAAAAGCTAATGCAGCACAGGCAGCAGCAGTTGTAACAGCAGGAACTTATACAGATACATCTATTGGTGCAGAAGTAACTGCAAGAAACTCTGCTATAACTGCAGCAGTCTCCGCAGAAACAGCAGATCGCTCTTCAGCAATCTCTGCAGCAGTAGCAACAGAAGTATCAAATAGAAATTCAGCGATTGCATCACATGAAGCAGACACAACAAATGTTCATGGTATTGCAGACACTTCAGCGCTTGCAACCACAGCACATATCACAACACATAATTCAGATACCACAGATGTTCACGGTATTGCAGACACTTCAGTTCTTGCAACAGATACAACAGTTGCAACTGCTAAATCAGAAGCAATTGCAGCAGCGGGAACAGCAGCTGATACAAAGGTTTCAACTGCGGTAGCAGCACTTACAAAGTCTTCAGTAGGACTTGCAAATGTTGACAATACAGCAGATGCATCAAAGCCAGTTTCAACAGCACAGGCTACAGCAATTGCAACTGCTAAATCAGAAGCAATCGCAGATGCAACATCACAAGTAAATGCACTATTAACAGGAGCTCCAGCAGCACTCAATACACTTGATGAACTTGCAGCAGCACTTGGTGATGACGCAAACTTCGCATCAACAGTTACAACTAATTTAGCAGCAAAAGCACCTCTTGCTTCACCAACATTTACTGGTACAGTAACAGTTGCAGCAGCAGGAGTAGCATTTACAGACGGAACACAAACAAAAGCTGGAGTGCCGTCATTAACAACTACAACAACTACAGTTTCAGGAGCTTATAACTTGTCAACTGGTGGACTTGCTCTGCGGGATCAGCTAGTTAATATTGCTGGAGCATTTGCAATTACAGTTCCAACGAATACAACAACAGCATATCCAGTTGGAACATCAATTGATTTCTGGCAATCATCTGGCGCAGGCGGAGCAAGCTTTGCACCAGTAGATGGCACAGTTACAATTTATTCAACACCAGGATCAACATTAAGAGCACTATATTCATCAGCAACACTAACTAAAGTTGGAGCTAATGCATGGTTACTTGCTGGAGATCTAAAAGCTTAATTAATATAAAATAAAAAGGGGTATAAGATGGCAAAACACATAGGTAAGAAATCATCTGCACAAGATAACTTTGTTGGTCCAAATCCAGTGACTGGAGTTTCAGCATCAGATATAGGAACAGGACGGGCATACAATGATGGTGCAATTAGTGTTTCATGGACAGCGCCAGTAGGTGGAAATACCCCAACAGGATATAAGGTGTATGAGGGGGCCTCTGTAGTTGCTACAATTGCGTATGGAACAAATACTGCAACAATTACAGGGCTTGCTTCTGAATCAAGCCACACTTATTCTGTAGCATCATATGATTCATATAAAGATAATAATACTAATGCAGTTGCTGCGTCAGCAGTAACTGCTACTACAGTTCCACAGGCACCATCAGTTTCTGCAACAGATGTTGGAACAGGTAGACCGTTTAATAATGGAGCAGCAACTGTTATAGTTACAGCAAATGCAACTGGAGGAAAAGCAATTTCAACATATGCAGCAACTCCAAACGGATTATCAGAAGTTACAGGTGCTTCAAGCACATTAACACCAACAGGAATGGCATCTGGAACAGGATATACATTTACTGGTAGAGTATCAAATGCAAATGGTTTTTCTGCAGCATCATCTGCAACAGCATCAATTACAATTACAACAGTTCCAGCTGCACCAACTGGATTATCTGCTGCAAATAATGGTCAAAATAATAACCGTGCATCTTGGACTGCGCCAGCAACTGGTGGGAAAGCAATTTCTAGCTACAATGTTTTTGATAATGGCGGCAATGCCCCAGACTCAATAAATACTGCAGGAACAACGGCTGACTTTACAGGCCAGGCAGACAATTTTGGTTGGTACTTTAATGTCGAAGCTATAAATGCAAATGGAACTTCAGCAAGATCAACAAATTCAAGCACAATTACAACAACGCCTTTTAGCTTTGTTCCATTTAGCTTTACGCCATTTGGCTTTACACCATTCGGCTTTACACCATTCGGCTTTACACCATTCGGCTTTACGCCATTTGGCTTTACACCATTCGGCTTTACACCATTCGGATTTACTCCATTTGGATTTACTCCATATGGGTTCTCTGGTGGTCTTTGCTTTAAATCACTTGGCGCAACAACAATGGTACAGACAACAAATGGATTAGTAGCAGCTCACGATTTAGCAGTAGGAGACGTTCTTCTATCAGCAGATATTGAAACAATGCCTACAGAATTCCCTGGACCTCAGTCTGAATATCCAGACTGGTCTGTGGTTGATCCAACAGTAACACCAAAGACTACAACAATTACATCAATTGCAACTCGAAACTCTTCAACAATTATAGTTGTAAATGGAGAGACATACGCAGACTCACACTACATATTTGTAAAAAGAGATGGCTTATCTAAGTTTGTAAATGTTAGCGAACTACTACTAACAGACTTAGTCTTCTCTTCAGATACAAAAGAATGGGTTGAGGTTATACAGGTAGATGTAATTCCAAATGTATCTTACCCAGTAGTATGTATAAACACAGAGCCTTACGATGTATTTTATACCGAAAGATTCCTTGTTCACGATTCTTATACAATCGCCTCAGACAACCCAGTCGTAGGACAGTAATTAGAAAGTAAGGTTTATGTCAGATACTTCTGAAAAACCATATGAAGTTATTGATGGAATGATATTTCCTAAAATCCAGGAGTACCCAAAAGAACTTGGGGATTCCTGGATACAGGTGACTAAATTTAGTAATGACTCAGCGATGTATGGGGTTATTTCTTTATATCTTGATAATAAGCATGATAAAGGAACAACTATTTTTTCGTCTTTTATCAGAAACAAGCACCCAGATGCATATATATCATTTCAACCAACTGGCAACGTAGATAGAGTTTATACCTCACCAGACCTTAGAAAAAAAGGAATCCTAGCAGCACTCGGTGGTTATGGAAGAAATTTAATATTCTATCCTTATGAAAAAATATTGCTAGACCACTCTAGATCGTCTAGTCCAGCCGCAGATGAAACGCATGCAAGAGCAATAGGTAAAGCATTAGGCATTAACAATAAAGATGAGGTAAGAGAAACTAAACATTTTTTAAAACCACAGATTTTATATGAAGTAGAAAAGTCTCCACCGAGAGACGCCATATATCCGTGCATATGGGCAGAGAAAAGAATATGGGAATAAGATGATTAAGAATATTATTAACATAAATAATGATTTATTGAAAAAAGATATCAATATAATTTTTTCTCAAATGAATGAAAAGATGCATATAGGTTCAAATGGTCTGCTTGTAAAATATTCTTTTGATAAAGAGTATTCATTTTTTAACGAAGATCAGTTTAATATTTTTACTACCTATAACAAGCAAATAAACCATATTTATCAAAATATAGCAAAATGCTTAAAAGAGCTAAATTTAGAATCTAAATTAAATTCAGAAAAAAGCATGCAGCATATTACTGGCAATCTGTTTTATGCTCACAGGTCTTTTAAAACACATGAGTATGATTATGTTTCATCACTTCCTGGATGCTATTTTGGATTATATGTAATAGATTCTAACAATTCTACAATATATATTAATGATGAAGAAACAAATCTAAATGATAAAGACCTTCTAATAATTAGTGGAAATAAAAAAATTAACTTTAAAGACTTAGGTGAAAACTTTAATGCAATTGAATTTTATATTATGCCACTACATTATTTAAACGGACAATATTACCAAAAATGGTGTCCAGTTATATGCTAAAAAAATCTAAAGAAAATTTTCATTTTAAATATATAAATATATTTAATATAGATAATTTGCAGAATATTGTAAAAAATATTACCTTTGACAAAAATCAATCAGAGTATGACAGAAGAGACAGTACCTTTTCTGGTGCTCTCGGCGGATCTAGAAATGTTTATGATAGCGTAACGCCAATAACTATAAATGAAACTAATTTAAGCTGGACATACGGAGAAGATATACACTCAGATCAAAAATGCGACATTGCCTTGGCAGAAGAGATAGATCCGATAATTAAACATTTAGAAAAACATGTAAACGGCAAAGTTGCTGAAGTTTCTTTAAATAATTTAAAAGCAGGAAACAATATAATTGGTCACTACGACACAGGGGACTACTATGAATACATGAGAAGATTCCACATACCTCTAGAAACAAATCCAGATGTTGTTTTCCATATCGAAAAGTCCTCTGTAATGATGTCTATTGGACAATGCTGGGAAGTTAATAATGCAAAATATCACTCTGTTCGAAATGATGGGGAGTATGATAGAATACACTTAGTAGTTGACATTATGCCAAATGAAGCCATGAGAAAAGAATGATATGAAAAAAATAGAATTTTTCCCCAAGAGAAAAGATTTTGCCGAAGTCTTTCCCCAGCCAATACCAATTGTATCCTCAATGCCATCCTGGTGGAAAACACAGCCATCTATTCTTGATAATAGCCAGAATCCAGTAAGTGGAGTTTTAAAGTTAACTGTAAAAAAATGCCAAGCAGTTTTTGATTCGATGACTGCGGGATACTACTTGCTATGCCCAGTAGATATTCATATAGATGCCACTGGGCCTAGGCTGCAAATTCAAATACCAATAAGTCAGTTTTCTCAATATGGAGAAATAATAGCTCACCATACGCCAGAGCAAGTTGAAAAATATCCAAAAAAAGAATATTATCACCCTGAAGTGTTAAGGGTTCATCCAATGTGGCTAGTTCATACTCCTAAAAACTATAGCGCTCTATTTATCGAACCAATACACTCAGATGGAATACCCATACACTCTATTCCAGGAATTATTGATACAGATGCATATATATCAGACGGGTACCTATCATTTTTTGTAGAAAAGGGTTTTAAGGGAACAATTAAGCAAGGAACACCAATAATTCAAGTCCTTCCATTTAAAAGAGATAGCTGGACAAGCTTCATTACAAAAGATAAAAATTCAGATAACACCATATTAAGCCAGCAATTAAAAGTAAGAACTGTTTTTCAAAATGGGTATAGGCTGAAGTTCTGGACAAAGAAAATATTTAAATAATGTTAGAGCAATCCCAGTCCTGGATTGAGATGCAAGATCTTAATTTTATTGATATATCTAGCAAGTCGCTACTTCCTCCAAAATGGAAAAACTGGTCTTTTGTTTTATCTGAGCATAAAGATGATCCTATTAAGCCAATCAACATGTATTCTGGAATATTTGGAGAAAGGCCGAAATTAATTTCAATTAAAGAAAACGTCATTACTTTAGAGCAGCACACCTACTCAGACATATACCTATTAATTAATTTTGATAAAAGCATATATGCAATAGATAAAGCACACCAAAGACAATTTTATATGTCTAGGAATAAATATAATATTGATAGTACTGGCATGCTGTCAAACCAATGCTTTAGAATGTTTATGCCATGGATAGTAGACTATAATGTGGACGCAAAGATTTACTCAGATAAACCAACATCGTTTAACATAATGCCAAAAGAAGTTAAGTTTTTTAAAAGAAACCCAGATCTGGATCAACAAGATACAGAGTTTATAGATTTTTATTTTACCAATAGCCCAGAGCACATGATTGAAAATGATTGTGGGATAATAGAAAAAGGATCTTACATTTATACAATTTCTTTTATAGCAGATGACATTCTTTTAAAACAAATACAGGAAATGTATGACAAATAAACTAAAAATTATTTTTAGCCCGTCAGCAATTGAGCTAAAGGACAGTCTCCTTCAACCAGAGCCAGCAATTAAATTTATTCCTGAGTGGTATAAAAAAATATCTAGATTTTATAAAAACAATACCATTTCCTCATTAAATCCAATTAACGACAGAGGAACAGATGGAAGCGCATCCTCGACCAAACTGTGTATGCCATTTTTTGATGCAATTACTTCTGGTTATATATATAGGCTGGACACAGATGTTGAAGTGTCTTTGGACGATAACGGGAAACCAATTTTAAATTGGGGCGGAGATGTAATGGTTTGCGATAAAAGATTGATGATAGATGTCGCAGTACCGTACCAGCATCACCCAGTACATTTTGGATTTAAAATGCATTGGTATTATGAGACACCCCCAGGCTATTCTTTGTTGATTACACACCCAATGAATAGACACGATCTTCCGTTTACTGTTCTGTCTGGAATTGTCGACTCAGACATATGGGGCTTGCCAGTGTTCATATCATTTTTTGTAAAAAGAAATTTTGTTGGCATTATTCCAAAAGGGACCCCTTTATTCCAAATGATCCCAATTAAAAGGGATGAGTGGGAAATGGAAATAGATTACTCTGTAAAGAAACATTTAATCAATAAGGTTGATGAAGAGAGAAGAAGATCTAAGATATTTGCATATTATAAAAGCCACGCCTGGAGAAGAAAGAAATACGAATAGCATTGCAATTATTTACATTAAATGCTAACATATATATAAGGAGACTAAAATGAATAATAATTATCAATTACCACCCCACCCAACAGGTGCAGAGCATAAATTTTTTGAAAGGTATTTAGACAATGACCTAGATTCTTTATCTGATTTCTTGCAAAAACAATACGGAAGAATTGAAAGGCGTGAGCTACCAGGAACTACTGCTGTTACTGAAAAAGATGCATGGCTATCTTCTTCAAGTGTTTCAACAATTAAGTGGACTGAGTATAATGTATTTCAGTTTTACGATAAGGGTATTTATAATTTATATAAAAACATTTCTGATGTCGTTAAAGAGGCTTGCGAATACTACAAAGTTAATTTTGAAGATCAGAAATATATGATCCAAGGATGGTTCAACATAAACCACAACAAAAAAGGAAGATTGGATTGGCATGACCATGGAGGACCGTGGGCGCCATATTTTCACGGATACTATTGCGTAAAGGCTGAACCATCAACGACATGGTATAAAGTTTTTGACAAAGATGTTCCAAATGAAAATAAAGACAATAGACTTATTATATCTGAAATGGGTCATCCACATGCAATGCAAGACTGGGACTGGGAAGGCCCAAGAATAACAATAGCCTATGACATAGTTCCACTAAGCAATTTAATTGCAATAGACGCACAACCACAACATTGGATACCTTTGCTATAATGTCAACAATTGCTTTATTTATATATAGTTTTCAAAATAACGATTTGATTAATGTCGTTAATGATATTATAAGTAAATCTAGCGGTAACAATATTATAGCGATTTCTATAATAGATCAAAATTCAATAAACCATTATAAAAAATTTAATATAAGACAAAAAAATATTTATATGAATTATCAGCACAAAGTTTGGGACGCAATAGATAGCCCAATAAAATATAAAAAACATTTTTTAGATTCCATAAATACTGACTATGCAATGATATGTTCAGACGGAATTAATTTATGCGACCAGTGGGACATGGTCCTAATAGATAGCATAAATAAAAAAGATTTTATTTTGTCTGGCAATGCGATCAAATCTCTGGAGGTATATAATGATATGGTGTATAAAACACAATCAGTCTATAGTGATGAATACGCTTTATCAAATAATATAGATAGGTCATTTATTTTTGGCAAAACAGAATTATTAAAAAAGATCGATTGGCCAGTGCAGCTAAAATATTATGGAGAAGAAGAGGTTCTATATATGTCTTGTGTAAAAAATAATATACAAGTTCATAAGGTGCCCACTTATATCTATAAAGACAGCGGCAAAAAACTTAACGAATACGACTATGTGCCATTTTCTTTAACCCATAAATACAACACTATAATAAAACAAATTGATGAATACAATATAAAAGACAATATTATATTTAATAATTTAAAAGAAATAAAATATCAAAATGATGATGTAGAGTATGACCCGTTCGAATCAGATTTTAATAAAATTGCAGGAGAAAGATACTTAAATAAAACAAGGAGCATAGATTAATGAGCATAGAGCATAGATTTTTTGAAAAACATTTAAACAATGACTTAGATTCATTGTATAATTTTTTAATGTCCAAAAAGGAAGATATTAAAAATGAGTCATTAGAAGGAATAGATTTATCAAAAGCTCCCAAGCACTATTTTGAAAATTATAATCCGCAAAGAGTTGATTTCATGTTCAATGTATTCCAGTTCTATAATCCAGAGATATACAACCTGTATGTCGGCCTCAGAGATCTCACAAAAGAGGCTTGCCAACACTATGGCCTTGATTTTGAAAAAGAAAAGTTTATGATTCATGGATGGTTTAATTCAGATAACGGGAAAAAAGAGATTGACCTTAATAATGAAAACCTTTATCACGATCACTCTGGTGGTACTGGTGCGCCATATTTTCATGGATATTACTGCGTAAAGGCTGAGCCATCAAGTACGTATTATAAAATAAATAGAGATAGGCCTTTTGAAAATATAAATATAAACAACCGTGCTATTATTTCTGAGACTGGGCACCCACATGCAATAGGGGTATGGGATCAGCCAGAACAAAGAGTTACAATTGCATATGATATAACACCGCTTTCAATGATATCTGGCGGCGGTTACCCAGAACAAAGGTGGATACCACTAGCATGAAGATAAAAATAATTGAAGATTTTATTACTGATTACGACGCACATTCATTGATATCTGAAATAAATAACCCATCATCCGTAAATGAATACCCAGACTACTATGCTGATAGAAATGGCGGAACGGCATTCCCATACAACAATACAGTGATAAGCATACTTAGAAAGTATGCAAAGGAAGCTAATTTAATTCAAAAAGAATTTTTTGAAACAGACAGGGATGTAATAATTACTAAGTCTTTTGGTTCTGGATGGGGCCCAGGTATGAGCGGAAACCCACACATAGACGCAATAGAAAAAGAGCCTTTTATAGAATATAGCTCTGTAATATATCTTAATGATGGGTACACTGGAGGAGACATATACTTTCCAAAACAAAACTTTACGCATAGCCCTAAAAAGTACTCAGCAATATTTTTTCCAGGAAACGACTATGAGTATTTGCATGGTGTTTCAAAAATTGAAACTGGCAACAGGTACACAGCACTCTTTATGCAATCAACGCAAAAAGAATTTATGGATCCAGATTTTGAGGGATGTTAATGGAATTTAAACAGCTTGCATTGGGCGTAGTTCAGTATAATGGGATAATTAAAAGCCCACAACTTATTATTGATAAGATTGAAGATTTAGAAATAAAAAGACAGGAAGACCCTTCTTACAAATCAGAGTTTGTTAAAGAATGGACTGCCTGGGATTATGATCATGGCGGACCAGAGAAAACTGTTTTTTGCTGGCAAAAGTTTTTACCAAAACCAGAAGATATTAGTTTAGATGACAAGTTTTACAAAGAGCAACACTTCATATCGTCAGAGCTTTTTGGTTCTTTAGAAACAGCTCTAAAACATTACTTTACAATTTACCCTTATGCTGAAAAAAATATTAAGGCTAGAGAAAAAACAATGCACGTTTTAAAGTACAAGGAAAGCGGATTCCTCCCAGCTCATTCTGACCACGGAATTAGCAGTAGGGTTTTATCTGCACTTCTTTATTTAAACGATGATTACGAAGGAGGGACGTTAAGGTTTCCACACCTTGGCCTTGAGCTAAAGCCACAGGCAGGCACAATATTGTTTTTCCCATCAAACTTTGTGTATGTCCATGAAGTAGATGCAGTTACTTCTGGCACAAGGTATTCCCTGCCAAATTGGTATCATAATAGAAAGCACCCCTACTACTCAGATGGCACTGAGTAGTTTTATGGTATAATTAAAAAATGGCTACTACAGGTATAAACGGTTGGCACTTCCCAACATACACGGACTCCCCAGACGTACCTAGAGATCTAGGTGTTCTTGGTGCAGATATAGCTGCATTTATTGCAGCAAACCCTGGACCACAAGGATCATCAGGACCAGCAAATGTTATAACGGTTGCTGCCACAAACACTATTGCTCCAGGACAAAATGCTTCAGTAACTATTAGCGGAACGTCCCCATCTCAATCATTAACATTTAATATTCCAAGAGGTGTAGATGGCGTTTTAGGCGGACCAGGACCAGCAAACGTATTAAGTGTTGGAACCGTGGCATCAGGAGCTTCTGGAACACAACCGCAGGTAACTATAACAGGAACTGCCCCCTCTCAAACAATAAATTTTACAATTCCTCGTGGAGATACTGGATTGACTGGAATTACTGGCGCAACAGGCGCTACTGGTCCCAAAGGTGATGCGGCAGCAACAATAACAGTCGCTCCAACAGTCACAACATCAGCAGCTGGCACAAATGCGGAAGTAACAAATTCTGGAACATCTAGCGATGTAATTTTAAACTTTACAATACCTCGTGGAGCAGACGGATTGCCTGGAGCAGATGGAGCTCCTGGAGCTCCTGGAGCAACAGGACCAGCTGGAACAAATGCAAACATTGATCCAATCGCTACAAGAATCTCATTAAACTTTTCAGCAACAGATCTTTCACCAGTTGGAGTTAATTCAAACTGGTTTCCACTGTCTAACAACACATTCACCTTGGGTCTCATGGGACCGCTAAACGCAGGACCCCCAGAGCAGCGTACAACAAGAGGCTGGAAAAATATATATTCGAATAACAGTGCCACAACAATTTCTGATGCAAGAACAAAAGAAAACATAGCCACATCAGATCTAGGGCTAGATTTTATAAATGATTTGCATCCTGTTAAATATAATAAAATTGAAGGAAATAGAACACACTACGGTTTAATTGCACAAGAAGTCAAATCAGTAGTAGATGCTTCTGGGGTTGCCGATTTTGGTGGATGGCTAATATCTGATGTTAATGATTTAGAAGGACAGCAAGCGCTAAGATATGAAGAGTTTATATCCCCATTAATTAAAGCGGTGCAAGAGCTTACAGCAAGAGTAAAAATACTAGAAGAGCAGTAGGTCCTGGATGTCATATAAAAGCGTAGTCTTAAATGACCATCCAACATCGTTTTATCTATTAGATGAAGTTAGATCTGGAAGCGTTGGATCATACTCTGGAATAATCTCACAATTTGCAACATACCAGGCTTTAAAAGACAGTGGCCTCACATATTCTGCCCTTAGCGGACTTCCAGTTTATGATTATTCTGGAAATGTTAATGATGGCTATGCGGTAAACACTTCAAACAAAGAACTAATGCCTTTAATTTCTGGCGGGATAAGAGGAACCCAGGTACTCGCAGATACAGGAATTCACTATACCCCCAAAGGAATTGCAAACGAATATAATAGCGATGATTCTTTTACAATTGAAGCCTGGTGCCTTTTACCGACAGTTGAAAGTGATATAACAATAGTTGCAGACACATCAATTAATGCAGGTCTTTTTTATAAAAATGGAAATATTATTTTTAGAATAGGTTCTATTGAAGCACAACATACCGTGTCAAATATAGAGTCACTATATATTGCTGGAGTATATCAAAACGATTCAATTTCTCTTTATATAAATGGATACATTGTTGATTCAGTATCAACAGAAGGGTATAGATTTTCTAACTCGGATATTGATTTTAAAACAGGCCCAGCAGATGGTAAATTTATAATAGATTGTGTAGGATTTTATAAATTTAATCTTTCAGATAGCCAAATTAAAAATCATTATGTTGAAGGTATAAAAGAAATTAACTCATCTCAAATAGTTGATACAGATGGAGGATACATGTTTAGCATGAACTCTTTCCCTATAAGACCTAAATTTAAATTCTCTTATCCAGGCTCTAAATCTTGGTCTGATGTTGTGGGAAGTGGAATATCTGTATCTGACGATGGGTCGTATATATATTTCCCAAAGACAGATGTATCAGTAGCAGCAACCCACTCATTTATAGATTATTTTATTGTCCCCGATTATTTAAATATATCAACCAGCCAAATACACTGGTCAAATGATGTAAAAGGCATAAAGGTACATGTAAAAATAAGCGGAGAAGAATGGGCGGAATGTAAAAATGGAAGCCCAATGCCATACTTTAATAAGAACAGTAATAAAATAGGAACCGTTATATACATTAGGGTTACCATGTCATCAGACGATACAAGTAAGTATCAGCCTATATTAAAAAATTTAGAAATCATGTTCTATAGTTCAAAAAACTTTTATAGCGATAATTCTGGTTACTATGTATCTTCAAGCTTTGATTATGCTTTGCCTAAAAACAATAGCAGAGTCTTGTCTTATAACAAAAATAATGGATTAAGGATGCATGCTGGCCACGGCTTCTCATTAAATAATGTACCTCCAGTAAGATCGGTAGAAATGATATTCACACCAGAATCTGGAGAAAATGTTCTAGTCTCAGCATCTTCAAAAATATATGAGTGGTCATCTTTAGGAGCCATATCAAAAACAGCGGTTGCATCAATATATGTAAATGGTATAAATAGGACATCCGAAACAAATGTATTTGATTTTCTAGCAATAGGCCTACCTCATCATATTGTAATTACCTTTACCTCCGATGCGACAAATCTTAAATTTAATCAAAATCAGTCTGACTCAAAATACGGCATAGGCCATATGTATAACAACCTGGCCATATATGAATCTGCTCTATCAGAGGCCAAAGTATTAAATCATTACCTGCTCTATACTGGAAATATTGTAAATACAGTAAACGACACAAGCATGACCATCCTTGAAGCAACAACTGGCAATAACCTTACCCCCTTCACATTGACTTCTGTAGAGCCTTTGTCAATAAGCCTTTAAATATTGCATTTCTTTGTCACAAATCTGGACTTTGGTCTTATATAATGGTATGATTGTGGTCTATGGATATCTTAAATAAAAATACCAGGATTGTTGAAGAGACAACCCTAGGAATCTATGTGTGGGAAATGCCTGATGGCAGATGGATTGGGGATGACGATGGCAATTTTCTTTCGATCACATCAATCAAAGGCAATAGATCCAGAATCGATGCTTTGGCTAGAGAAGTTCGCTCATACGGTATTCATGAGGGCCAGCCTAAATTCCTTTCTGGGAGAAGAAAGATCAATGACGAAGAGCTTGAAGAGCAAGAACAAAGACTTAGATGGGGACTCCCCCCAGATCCATACGACATAGGAGTTTACAAGGACTCTGTATCAAGAGGCGGTAAAGTGCAATGACACGTAATATAGAAGTTTTAGAAGATGATGAGTCATCTAATACAATTGATATTTCAAATACATCTGACTGGTTTCATTTTCAAAAAGCAGAAGAATCTGAAGACCCATTTAAAATGGGACTAGAAGAAATTAAAAAGCTTAGAGGTTTAGGAACAAACTTTAAACGCAAAATCAACCGTGATTTTTCAAAAGCATTTGTTGGAAAAGATGACGCTGGTACTCAACAAAATCTTTTGCAGCAAGCAATTAGCGGATATGCATTATTTGATCTTGTAGAACCAACCTATAACCTAGAATACCTTTCAAAAATTTATGAGGTTTCAACATATAACTACGCAGCAATTAATGCCAAGGTTTCAAATATTGTTGGTCTAGGATATATGTTTACGGAGACATCAAAAGCAAAAGATGCAATGGATGCCATAACCGATCAAAAGCAGGTCGACAGAGCACGTGCAAAAATTGATAGAATTAAAACACAGCTAGATCGCTGGCTTGATGATTGCAACGAAGAAGAGTCATTTACAGAGACCCTTATAAAGGCCTACACGGACCTTGAGGCGACTGGAAACGGCTACATAGAGATTGGACGTACAACTGCTGGAGACATAGGCTACATAGGCCACATACCAGCCAAGACAATGCGTGTACGCAGATTCCGTGATGGATTTATTCAATTGCTTTATGGCAAGGCGGTTTACTTCCGCAATTTTGGAGACCTTGAAACACCAAGCCCAATTGCTGGTCAAGAAGATCGACCAAATGAAATTATACATTTAAAGAAATACACTCCAATGAATAACTACTACGGAGTCCCAGATATTATTGCAGCACAACAAGCGCTGGCAGGAAACGAATTTGCTGGAAGATACAACTTAGACTACTTTGAAAACAAGGCGGTCCCAAGATATATTATTACAGTAAAGGGAGCAAAGCTTTCACCAGAGTCAGAAAGAAAATTGCTTGAGTTTTTCCAGGTTGGACTAAAAGGCAAGAATCACAGATCCCTCTATATCCCACTTCCAGCCGATACACCAGACTCAAAGACTGAATTTAAGATGGAGCCAATTGAAGCAGGAGAGCAAGAGTCTTCATTTAATATCTATCGTAAGTCTAATAGAGATGAAATTCTATTGGCTCACCGTGTTCCAATTAGCAAGATCGGTATCCCAGAGGGAGTTAACCTAGCAGCTGCCAGAGATGCAGATAAAACATTTAAAGAGCAGGTTTGTAGACCATCACAAGACAGACTTGAAAAGAAATTAAATTATTTAATTGCAGAAAAAACAGATGTTGTACAATTAAAATTCAACGAGCTTAGCCTTACTGATGAAGAGACTCAAAGCCGTATTGATGAAATTTATTTAAGAATGCAGGTAATAACTCCAAACGAAGTTCGTATTAGAAAGAATATGACAACCGTTGACGGCGGGGACGAAATGGTAGATTTAAAGCCGCAGCAGGTGGCTGACCAGAAAGCAAAATCCACTGGAAATAAAAAGCGAGATCAGCAAAGATCCGCTAATGCCCCAGATAAAAGCGGAGAAGCCAGAAACCCCAAGGGCGATGGTCCAAAAGTCAAATAAGTTTAATCAACTGTTATTTGCGTTATAGTAGATAAACCACTAAAATTAACCATATGAACATTGAAAAAGGCCATTGGTCTAGTAATGGCGAAAATCTACATTTGTCGATTCCGTTTACTAAGGTCAATCGAGAAAATAGAACTGTATCTGGTTTTGCAACATTAGACAATGTTGACCAGACAGGCGATGTAGTCACAGCAGAAGCAAGCGTAAAAGCTTTTGAAAACTTCAGAGGAAATCTTCGTGAGATGCATCAGTCAAATGCAGTTGGTAAAGTTGTTTCATTCAAGCCAGAAACATACTACGATCAAAAGTCTCAAACTTTTTACAATGGCGTTTATGTAACTTCATACATTTCAAAGGGTGCACAAGATACTTGGGAAAAAGTTCTTGATGGCACTCTTTCTGGTTTTTCAATCGGCGGAAAGATTAAAGAGTCAGACAACGAAGTTAACAAAGCAACAGGAGAAGCAGTTAGATTTATTAAGGACTATGATCTAGTTGAACTTTCAATTGTTGACTCACCAGCAAATGAGCTATGTAATATCTTGTCAATTGAAAAGGTTAATGGACAAATGATTTACAAAGGCCTTGCTACAAATGTAGTAACAGAAAATATTTTTTATTGCGAAGACAGCGACTCAGTGTTTATGTCTACAGAAAAAACTTTTGATTCACCTATATCTGGAAAACCAGCCTCGCTAATTGGTTGGGTAGAAAGTTCAGATATTAACAAGTCAAAAGAAATAGATAAGATTCTTGCTTCATTTAAGAAGTCAAGATTACCGTTGCCTGAAACACAATTAGCAAAACAGGCAAACGTAGAAGGAGGTAATAAAATGTCAGATACAAACATTGATAATGTTGTAGAAGCTCCAGTAGCAGAAGCAGCAATCGAATCAACTGACGCAGTAGCCGTAGAAGCTCCAGCAGCAGATGAAGCAAATGTCGATCTTTTTGACAAATCATCAGAAGTTGCAGAAGTTGCAACTGAAGAAGCCTCTGCCGACAACGTTGAAAAAGCAGCCGATACAGTAGAAGTTATGGTTGATGAACCTGATTTTGCAAAAATGTTAGGCGATCTCAAAGGCTTTTTCGCAGAGACACTCACAAAAGCTACAGAAGCAAATGCTGCACAAGTTACAGAGATTAAGACATCTGTAGAAGCTTTCAGCAAAAGCGTCGACGATAGAATTTCTGAGTTGGCAGAAAAGCACAGCGCACTTAGTGCTGCTGTGACAGAAATAAAGGGCACCATTGATGGTGTTCAAAAGCAGGTTGATGCCGTAGAAGGCGATACCGCAATTAAGAAGTCCTCTGACCTTGGCGGGTCTGAGGTATTTACCAAATCAAAATCAAAATGGTCTGGAGCTTTCCTCGGTTCCGTAAATGAAATCTTTAACTAAAATAAGGTAGGTGAAATAAAAATGAGTAATGAATTATTAGAAAAGGCCGCAGCAGCTGGTACAACAGTATCAACTGGGTTCGGTTCTTCAACAGGTGGTTCAGGCGTTCATGTTGCTTCAGAAAATGGCAACGGTGGACTTCTAAACCCAGAACAATCAGCAAGATTCTTGGACTATATGTTCGATGCTACCGTAATTGGTAAGGTTGCACGTACGGTTCGTATGAAATCCGACACAACAGAAATTGATCGCATGTCAGTAGGAGAAAAGCTTGTAAAGCTTGCATCCGAAGGAGAAAACACAGCCATAAACCAAGGCGTAACATTCTCAAAGATCTCTCTCACAACAAAGAAGCTCCGCATGGACTGGGAACTTTCAACTGAGTCTCTAGAAGACAACATCGAAGGTGCAGATCTTGAAGATCATATTGCACGTATGATGGCAACACAAGCTGGAAATGACATCGAAGATCTTATTCTTAACGGTGATACATCACTTTCAAGCGATGCGCTGTACAAGTCATTTGACGGTGCAGTTAAGAAGGCAAAGACACATGGTCGCGTAGTAGATGCAGCAGGTGCGGGAATTTCTCGTGACATCTTCAACAAGGCTCTTAAGGCAATGCCACGTAAGTACAAGCAACGTCGTACAGACCTTCGCTTCCTTTCTGGATCAAACTTGATCCAAGATTACTTGTTCTCTAACTCACAGAACATTCAGAACGTTACTCCACAAGATATTGCCTCTGGCATTATCCGTGGCGATGTTCCTGTTCTTGGAGGCCCAGCAGGATATGTAGCTCCATACGCATTTGGTATTCCAATCGTTGAAGTTCCATTGCTTCCTGAGACACAGACAGGTACATACGCAAGCCCATCAGGTTCACACGGAGACGTCCACTTGACATTCCCAAATAACGTAGTTATTGGTATCAAGCGTGATGTAACTGTTTACCGCTTCTTCCAGCCACGTAAGGACACAATCGAGTACACAATGTATACTCGTGTTGGCGTTCAAATCGAGCAGGCAGACGCTTGGGTCGTTGTAAAGAACGTTAAGGTTGCTTCTTAATTAATTAAGAATTAGACTACAGAAAGGCCCCCAATTAATTTTGGGGGCTTTTCATTTAAATTTAACAATGCTATAATTAAAGGACCTAGAAAAAGGAGAAATAAAATATGTCGTTTGACACATTAAAGGTGGCTGAATTAAAAGTAATTGCAACAGATTTTGCAGTTGATACAGAAGGCCTAAAGAATAAAAAAGACATTATTGCAGCTCTAGCAGAAGAAGGCGTTACCTGGAGTGTATATCAAAGTACGGTAGAGGCAATTGAAAGAGACACAGAAGAAATTGAAATTCTTCCAAAGTTTGATCCAAAAGCGCAACCAGAAGATACCCTGCTTGTAAGAATGACAAGAGATAATCACAGATACGATATCCACGGATATACCTTTACAAAAGATCATCCTTTTATAGCAATGTCTGAAGATGATGCTCAAAAAATCTTTGATACAGAGGAGGGTTTTCGTTTAGCGACACCAAAGGAAGTTCAAGACTTCTACAACTAAACGTTAACATAAGCTAATGGCAGAAATATATGTAAAGCAAGCTTCACCAGTAAGATTTAAATTATACTGGGGTGGAGAAATAACAGATGCAACTGGTAATGTAACTGCAGTAGTAAAAGAAGCATTGCCATCTGGTACTCTAAGCGCTACAATAGCAACTTATACTGCCACAAAACTAGATACAGATATTGGAACTTATGAGATTATAATTCCACATACAATTGCAAGCCAACCTAAAAAGCTTAGAATTGAATGGACTTACTCAGTATCTGGCGTATCCTCTTCAAACATTCAAATGGTAGATATTGTTATGCCGTATGTAAATATATACGATGTAATTGACGATTTAAATATTGGGACAGACCCTTCTGACCCGAATCATAGAACATACAATGATCTACAGCAAGCAGAGAAGTATGCTAGAAAATTAATTGAAGCGTATACAAATCAATTTTTTCATAGTTATATTGGTACACAAATTGCACAAGGACATGGGTCAGACATTCTCCCACTTCCAATTAGAATAGAGCAAATTACAAAACTTTATGAGCAAGACGTTAAAGTATTTGATTCTGAACTTTCCGTAAACAACTGGTTTTATATACCAATAGTTTCTGAATCAAATTATGGAGTCAGAGTTAATCTACAAGATCTTCAAGACGACACAATATACTCGGCAAACGGAATGGTTACCCCATCAGTTAATAGCAGGGGCCATTCTGGAACATTTAAGAAAGACTTGAGATATCAGGTTGAAGGCTTATTTGGCTGGAACTATGTGCCAGACAATGTTAAAGAGGCCTGTAAAATTTTAATGAAACAATACTTCGAGCAAGACCGTGCATGGAAAGATAAATACGTAAAAAACATAAGCACATTTGACTGGAAGTTTGAGTTCATGGAAGACGCACACAGAGGAACTGGAAACTTATACGCGGATCAACTGCTTGCGCCATATGTAACAAATGGCATGGTCGTATTCTAAATGAGCCTGGCAACTTCATTAATGCCAATGAAGCTAGACATCTATCTTCAATTAGACACCCAAGATGAAAATACTGGTGCTATTAAAAAAGAATGGATATTCACTAGGTCTGTTCCATGTTCTGCAAAAGGAATGATTTCAAATTCTGGTACAGGAAGAGGCGGGGACAAGCAAACGTTTAACAACAAGTATATGAATGAGCAGATGCTTGAGATAAGAACGCCAGACCCAATAACGTATAGAGAAAAAATTACTAACGTTAGAGATATGAATGGCAATGTAGTATGGAAAGAAATAAACTATCCAAATAACACTCCAACAGTATTTGAAGTTATAAGCTCTACCCCGATTACCGATCCATTTGGTAATGTCCTTGCATACAACTCTATTGCAAAGAGATCGGAGAATCAGGAAATTGGATTCTAGCGTAGCCTTAATTCAAACAGCAAGCGGCCTAGAAAGATTAATGGCAGGCTCAGTTCCAGGAGTTATCAAGGACAGTACTGTTGCACAGATATCCGCATTCCTATATTATGAAGCAGCAGTAATATCTAAATTGACTACAAATGAATCATTCAAGAATTTATTTAAAACAACTATCTTTAATCAGATAGAAAAAGATTTTGGACTATATATGGATTCACAAGCAAGAACAAAGCCTAGGTCCTTGCACCATGTTTATGAATGGAATAAAACAGGCATGCCTTCTGCTAGACTATTTAAACTTTATGCAATTGAAATGGAAGGCTTGTCATTTAGAATAAACTATAATTTTAAATTATCAAAATCATCTGTACCCACCAAAAATAAAAAACAAAAGAAAAAATATGTATTTGGAAACAAGGCTGACGTGATGGAAGCTGGAATGCCCATAGTAATCCGCCCAAGGTCCGCTGAGCGCCTTGTATTCGAGATGGATGGTGAAACAGTCTTTATGCCCAAAGGCACCTCAGTGACCGTTAGGAAGCCTGGTGGAGCACAAGCATCCCATCAGTTCTCACTATCTTATGGAAGATTTTTTGGCGGGCAATTAGTAAACTCTTCAATAAAATCATCAGGCCTACAAAGAATATTTAATTTAAAAATGGCAAAGGCTTTGGACGTACCCATGAATATTAAAAAGGTGCAATATAGCTTTACCCCTGGTAAAATAAGGATACAGGCAGACGCATCCTTGGATGCAGCATTTGGAGGCTCACTATGACCGTAGACTATAAAATAGACGCAATGTTTGAGCTCCGTAAATTTTTGTGGAAAGAACTAAAAGATTCTTTTATATTTGATGCCTACGACTATTATTCAGATAATCTTGGTACGGAAATAATACCCATAATCCCAGTACAGCAATCCCCAGAAATGGATCAATTTTTAAACGGCAAGAAGCATATAATCTATGACAAGATAGGGATGTCATATGAAGAGAACTGGTTAATATGCTGCGAGAAGATCCTATTTACAATATACTCCACAGACGTCACGGAAATATATGAGATTAGAAACCTCATGACTGATCTATTTAGAAGAATGGACGAATCGGCAGTAGATGTAAATGATCAAAATAGGCCTAGCAAGCTAAAGTTTCACAGCATCCATATTGTAGAGACATCCCCCATAGATCCGTCCATGGAGCTAAAGGGCTTTATGTCCACAGATGTGATCCTAGAAGTCAAGTATTCAAGGACCACAGACAAAAGCGGCAGATTCAACTAGTTGCTTTTAGTATAGTTATCCAGTAAAATTAGGCAAGAGGAAAAAGAGAGCCTAGCCAGCTTTGATTTAGATTTAAAAGTAAGTCAATATATATATTTATTTAATGGAGGTAATACAAATGGCATCAGCCAAAAATATTCTAGTTGGAGCTTCTCCACTATTCTTGTCAGCACTTGATTCAACATCACAGGGCTACAAGGCAGACATGGAGCCAGGTTCAACCGACGGTGTAGCATTCGTTACAAAGAACGCAGCAGCAACACCACCAGTTCCAGCAACAGTTTCATACGCAGACACACTTAACGCAGCAGCAAATGCAGCAAAGTGGAGAAACGTAGGTTTCACAAATAACGGTCTTCAAATTACTTACAACCCATCATACGGTTCAGTAACAGTAGATCAGCTTCTTGACTCAGCAAAGCTTTTCAAAGAGTCAATGGAAGTTATGATCGCAACAGAGCTTGCAGAAGGTACTCTTGAGAACGTTCTTGCAGTATTCGGTCAGTCAGGATCAGCAGCAGTAACAGGCACTGGAGACTCAAAGAAGTCTACAATTGGTCTAGAAGCAGGAGCTCTTGGTATTGCACCAACAGAGCGCCAGCTAGTAGCAGTTGGACAGGCACCTACAGAAGATGCAACAAAAGCAGAGCGTGTATACTATGCACGTCGTGTTCTTTCTGTACAACAGTCACAGTTCTCACTATCACGTAACGCAGCAACAACATTCCCAGTAACCTTCCGTCTACTACCAGTAGAGGCAAAGTCTGGCGCTGAATACGGTATTATCGTTGATCGTACCCTAGTAGCACTATAATTAATATTAATTAATTAATAGATTGCCCCCCAAGAAATTGGGGGGTTTTCTATTGCTCTTGTATTTTGAATATGATACAATAATTAAGACAAGATCCTAGGAGGATTAAAATGGCAAGTACAGTATATGATGTTGAAGAAATTCAACTAGCAAATGGCGCAACAGTTAAACTTAAGCCTTTAACAATTAAAGAGCTTCGTAAGTTTATGATAGTCATTCAAAAGACAGCAGAAGTAACATCAGAAGACGAAACACTAACAATTTTAATTGAAGCATGTGCAGTGGCTTTAGAAAAGCAACTCCCAGAGCTAGTTAAAGATATTGACGCATTTGAAGACACACTTGACGTTCCAACAATCAATCGCATTCTTGAAGTATGCGGAGGAATTAAGATGGACGACCCAAACCTACTAGCGGCAACAGTACTGGCTGGTCAGAACTAGATTTAGCCGCTTTAGAAGGGGAAGTATTTCTTTTAGGTAATTGGAAAAATTACGAAGAACTAGAAGATAGTCTTTCAATGCCAGAGATGGTCCAGACTTTTAAGTCAATGCAAAAAACTGAAGAAGAGAAAAGAAAGTTCTTAGCTTTAATTCAGGGTGTTGAATTAAATGAAAGCAGTAATCAAAATGGGGAGGGATCAACCTTCGAAGACGTTAGAAGAAGAGCACTTGGTATTAACGCATCAGCAGATGATGTTGTTTCATTACAAGGTGGCTTTGCAGCGGAAGCTGGATTTGGTGTCGGAGCGGGATTAGGATACTCTATAGAGTAACATATATATATGGCAGATAATATAATAACGACCAATATTACAGCCCACGCAGACTTCACGAGCTTAAGAGCTCAGCTAGCTGCGGTTACTGCCCAACTCATAAAACTGCAAGAAACAACAGCGGGAACAAACGCAAAACTAGCAAATCAAATTGCTGTAATGAACAAGTCGTTTGCAACAACGCTAACATCAACAGGACAGTTCTCGCAACACTTTGTATCCCTATCATCAGACGTAGACAAGTTCGGAAAGAACTTAGATAGAGGCCGTCTCAAGCTCAACGATTATTACAACGCTTGGAGCGGCCATACAAAGAAGACAAGCAATTTAATTAGAGACTTAGCTAAGCAGCAGGTAATGCTGCAACAGGCTATAGTTCAGCCTGTAGGCAAAAATGCACAAGGACAAATGCAATACAATGTCATGGTTGCAAAAGGTCTTGATGAAATAAAGAACAAGATGGCTATTGCTCGACAAGAAGCCGCAATAATGAACAAGGTAATGCTTGACGGATCAACAGGTCTTATTAACTGGGGTAAAAATACTCAATGGGCTGGTCGTCAGCTTACAGTAGGACTAACTGTTCCTTTGGTTATGTTCGGAGCGGCAGCACAAAAAGCATTCAGAGAAGCAGACGCAGAATTAGTAAGATTAACAAAAGTTTATGGAGGGCTTGCAGCAACTTCATCTGCAGATCTGGCACAGGTAAGAAAAGATGTAACAGCCACAGCTAGGGAAATTGCTGGATCCTACGGTGTTGCTTATAAAGAAACAATTGCACTCGCTGCAGACCTAGCAGCAACTGGACAACAGGGTAATGAATTAATCGCAGCCACACAGCAAACAACTAGACTTGCAGTTCTTGGTGAAGTTGATAGACAAGATGCAATGAAAGCAACTCTTGCTATTCAGAATGCATTTAAGCAAAACACAGATGAACTCGCACAATCAATCGATTTCCTTAACGCAGTTGAAAACCAGACTTCCACAAGCCTTGCAGACCTGACAGAAGCTATTCCAAAGGCAGGGCCTGTAATTAAATCTCTTGGCGGAGATGTAAAAGATTTAGCTCTCTACCTTACTGCAATGAAAGAAGGCGGAGTAAATGCATCAGAAGGTGCAAACGCAATTAAGTCAGCAATGGCATCACTTATTAACCCAACTAAAGTTGCAACAGAGCAGTTTGCTGGATTTGGAATTGATCTAAAAGGAATTGTAAATAGTAATGCTGGAGACTTAACTGCAACAATATTAGAATTGCAAGGAGCTCTAGACAAACTTAATCCTCTAGATAAATCAAGAGCAATTGAACAGCTATTTGGCAAGTTCCAGTTTGCAAGAATGTCGGCGTTATTTGAAAACCTAGGAAAGTCTGGATCACAAACACTTCAGGTAATGGACTTAATGAAGGCTAGCGTAACAGACCTAGCAGCAATTTCAGATCGAGAATTAAAGATGATGACAGAATCAGCCTCTGGGCAGTTCAAGAGAGCTTGGGCATCAGTTCAAGCAGACCTAGCTGGCGCAGGAGAGCAATTCTTAAGAATAAGCACAAAGGTATTAAAAGTTGTCGACTCAATTATAAAGTTTTTCCAGAAGCTTCCAGAGCCAGTTAAAACATTATTAAATGTATTAGGAGGTTTCACAGCAATTGCTGGACCTCTTATTATGTTGGCTGGTGTTATGGGCAACTTTATTGGATATGTAATCAAGGGAATATTCCATCTAAGACAATTAGCAAAGGGTGGGCAAGGATTTAAATTATTAACACCAGAGATCATCGCCGCAGATGCTGCTGCTAAAGGTCTTGCAACATCGTTCTACTCGGATACAGAAGCAACTATTGTTTTATCTAATGCAGTAAATACACTTGCAGAATCATTTATAAATCTAGAAGCAAAAGCAAATGCAGCCAAAGTATCTGTTCAGCCAGCAGTATCAACAGTAGCAGGCGGAGTAATTATGGCAGCAGGACCCGCTGGAAGAATGGTAGATAAAAATAATCCACTAGTTGGTGCACCATATTCTAGAGATATGTCTCACTTAATTCCATCTGGAAATCCACAGGCAGGAACAATATTTGGAACAGTACCAGGATCAAAGCCAGTAAATATAAGAGTTGGCAGAAATCCACAGGCTTATATGGACAGTGATCTACCAAAAATCCCTGGACTAACATCAATAGGAGGAACCTCCACAGGAATTGTTGCAGCAGAAGCTGCAAAATGGCATGCAATGACAGCCGCTATTGCTATGCAATCTGAAGCAGAGCTTAAGATGCTAAAGGCGGAAGTGATGGCAACAGGAACTGTTACATCAAGCTTATCTGATTCTTACCAAGCATTGTTGCCAGAGTTTAGCCAGATAACAGACCTTGCAGCAAAAGAAACTGCAGCAATTGTTCAGCAAGTTCAGCAAAGTAAAATAACAGTAGAACAAGCTAGAGCAAGAATTATTTCATTAAATGCAACCGTAGAAGCAATGCTTGCAGAAACAACAAGACTAACTGCAGCGGGAATGGGCAGAACAGCAAACCTAGGAACAGTACCACTAACCTCTCAGCCAGTAGTAGATCCAGTTACAGGAAAGTCTAATATGAAAGAGATGTTTCATAAAGGACCTACAAAAGCAATGGTTGATAGAATCGCAAGAGCTCTTGGCGGGGTAAGAACTTCTGGTGCTGGATACAACATAGAAACAACAAAGCCAAAGTTTGCAAAAGGTGGTTTTGTTCCAGGAACTGGCGACACAGATACATACCATACAACAGCTGAGCCTGGATCATTTGTAATCAATAAAGCTGCTACTGAAAAGCATCTACCATTAATAACAAATATTCTTGGAGGCAAATCTTATTATGCACAAGAAGGTGGTCAGGTCCCAGTTGTATTAACACCTGGAGAAGCAGTAATACCAGCGCACATTGCACAAAGAAATATGCCTTTAATGTACGAGCTAAACGGCGGACCAGGAAATACATCTGGGAGCGGTATGCACGAATTTGGTGGAGAAACAGCTTTTGAAAGAAGTCACGTTTCTGAAGCATCTGCTGCCGATCTAAAAAGAGTACGGGCAACAAGAGGATACGCTAATTCAGTAAGTGTTGGTAGAGGAATTCCGATTTGGATGAGCAGAGATGCAAATCAACAAACTCGATCAGTCGGCAGCGGAATGACTGGACCGCAGCTAGCAAAAGAATTTAGAAAAGCAATTGCAGCAGGAAGACACCCATTTGAGCCATGGATGACTGCAGCCCAAGGGCTGGGTGGAGATCCAAGAAATAACGCTCAATTTAATAAAGTATTTAACGAAATGCTTAAAAATCTTGAAAAAGATACAAGAGTATTTGGCGGTAAAAATGGAGTAATGACATTTGAAAAATGGTTTGAAAAAGAAGTAATTGGTTCTAAATCATTTAAAGATATAAGAGTTGGAGACAGGTCTTTTAGATCAATATTTAATTCAGTGCTACAGCCTATGGGGCCAAGAGATGGAAAGCCTATCGCGGCATTAGAAACGCTTGTTAAATCCAGAAATGGTTTAACTACAATTGAAAATTCAAAATTGGCTGGCCTTGCAAAAGGAATGCTTGGAACATTCAGCGGAAGCTCATTTAATGCAAGCAGACAAAGACTTGCCATAATGATGTCAAGAGCATTTCTTAAAAGAAATGCTGGAGGATCTATTCCTGGAGGAACTGTAGAAAAGGGAAGATACGGATACGGTAAGCCTTTCTTTATTGGTATGCCTAAAACTATCAAACAAGTTGAAGAACAAAGAGCAAAAAGAGTTGCAATGGAAAAAGCAAACGAGGCAGTTACCAATTCTAGATTTGCAAAGACTCCAGTAACTCAATACGGAGAGATGCTATCCCCTACTTCAGGACGCAGCTTCCCTGTTCCAGGAGTTGGCGGACTCTATATGAAGGGCGATGAAAAAGTATTTGTAAAGCCAGTGTTAGACGAAAGAGCGGCAGTTGCAGAAATGAGAGCAACACAAATTGCTCGTGAGGTTCATGGATTACATGCTCCAACACAAAAAGTTGTTGTAATGAGAGACCCTACCGATCCAACTGGTAGAAGAAAGCTGTTAGCACTAGAATCTAAATTTGATCCAAAGATTGCAGCGACAGATGCTAAGTTTACGACAGACGAATACTTTAGACAGCTAGTTGCATCAGCTTTACGTGGAGATAAAGATTTAGCAAGAGGTAATTTATCTGGAAACATACTTTCAGACGTAGGGCCAGCTGGAGTATTCTCAGCAGCTTCTGGCCTCAGAGGATATTCAGCTGTCATGCCGTCAGTAAAAGATCAGGCTTATATAAATCTATTAGGAAGAAAAGGCAGCGGAGCTAAGAAATTCTTTGCTGAGTCAACTCATCAAATACCAAAAGGTATGACCGCAGATGAATATCATAGCCGTATGCTTAAAGAAATTGAAAGCGCTTTGCCAAAGCTTAAGCAGACAGTCTCAAGATTTGATTTAAACCCAGAAGAAAAAGTTGTCTATGAGGCAATGATTAAAAGACTGTCTGATGCAAGAGGCGTCAATTGGAAAGAGCTTCATGGAATACACTCTGGTTTGCAGATGTCACCAGAAAAACAAATGACACCAGCGGCTATAGCAAAGATGGTAGCAGCAGATGAACTAAAGCGTAGACAAACTGGTCATTCAGCAAGTCTTTCAGACAATGCATTTAAAACTGATGCAAACGGATTTAGATTTGGCGGATTGCTTGAAGCATTAACAAAAGGCAAAGCAATGCATAAAATTGGTGCAGGATTTGGAAAAGATTCTACTGGCGGATGGGGAGTAACGTCCTTGCAAATAGGAATGGCCGAAAAGCTTTTTGGGTCTACTGGACTAACTAAGAGAACTCAAAAAATTCTATACGATAAATTTGCAGCCGAGCTTGCTAAAGAAATGCCGTATGGATACTCAAAGAATGCACAAGGACATTTAGTAAAAGCATTAGAGCCAGACATTATGGACTCTGTAATAAGATCCGCAGCCTCATCCACTCTATCTGCACCAGAGGGAAGAAAGGTTCTTTCTGTTATAGATAGAGAAATACTTAGAAAGAAGTTTGCAAATTGGGAATCTAAAAAAGATACACCGTTAACAGAAACTTTAAAACAGTTGGTTTTCGGAATAGAAAAAAGAGAAATGGGCGGACCAGTTAATGCAGGCCAGCCATACATTGTTGGAGAGAAGGGGCCAGAACTATTTGTTCCAAGAAATGCTGGTGGAATAATTCCAAATGGATATAAAGCTGGAGGATCTATTCCAAATGGCTTTAGGTTTGGTGGAATAATCCCAATGCTAAAGCAGCTATTATTATTTTTTGGAATACAGCAAGGTGCAAATTATGCTGGCGATAAAGTTGGCGGAACCAGCGGAGATGCAATTAAACAAGTTGGAAACATCCTTCCATACTTGGCTATGGGAAATATGATGAATGCAGGTGCAGGAAAAGGCGCAAGCGTTATGGGCGATAAATTTATAAAAGCAAGAACCCCAATGTTTGCAGTTGGATCTAATAAAGTTCTTGGTACACCACAGTTAACTAAATACGGAACAATGTTAAGCAAGCTAACTGGAAGCTCAAACCTTTTCAGCAAAGCACTCGGAAAATCATTAAGTATATTTACACGATTTAATCTTGCACTCGGCACAGTCGCTACAGTAGGAAAGATTGCGTGGGATAGATGGCAGGCTCACAAAGAAGCCCTTAGACTAAATGCATTAGGATATGGCATGACTGCAGAAGCTGCAGAAAAAGCAGGCCTTAAGTTTACAAACTTTAATGACAAAATCAAAGAAGCGATCAATAATGCAAAGGCATTGAAAGAAAGAAATACTCTTTTATACGAAAGCATGCAAGGGTCTGGAACACCTATAGATGTAACTATTGAGGAGTATAAAAAGTTAAAAAAAGAAGTTAAAACTAATTATTCTGATCAAGTAGATTTAATTAATCAAACAGTTGATAAAGATCCAGAAAAACAAGCACAAAAACAAAGAGAGCTTGCCATAAGACTTAAAGAACAGTTAATTGCTATGGGCATGTCAGCAGAAGATGCGGCTAAAAAGATATATACGATGTACGCATTATCAGACCAGTCAGCAAATGCCGCTGCCTACACAGTTCGATCACAAGGATTTAATGACATAAAGGATACAGCGTCTGCTGCAGCATCTGCAATTGATAGTTTGACTACTGCAATGGCAACTAACCGTAATGCCACAGAACAAGCAAATCAGCTAAATACTGCAATGATGGCTTTGTCTACGGATGTCGAGTCTAGACAAGCAAAAGCTTTAAAGGAAGCACGTAAAAAAGCAGCTAAGGATGGAACATACTTTTCAAGTGGTCAAGAAAAGCAATTAATGCTTGATCAAGAAAAAATTGCTATTGACGAAATTAATAGACAAGTTAAAGATCAAGTTTACTTAACCAAAGAGGTCGTTGATGAGATGGCAAAAATTGACCCATCAATTAGACAAATAGTTAACGAGCAAGAAACTGCTTTATCTTTATGGCAAAAAACAAGAATTCAGGTTAAGGGATACACGGGAGACTTAAGAGCCCTTAACGCAGAGCAGACAAATGATCTTTATAACCTTCAGATATCTTTAGGTAAAAAAGTTGAATCTGCCAACAGAGAAGGCGTATTGAAAAAGCAATATGCTGATCTAGACAGAATGTTACAGCTTCAGGCAAAATATCAAAAGGCAGCAAGAGGACAATCTGTAGCAGATCAAATATCAGATAGAGATAAGATTGCTTCACTTCAAAAACAAATAGATGCAAACAATAAGCTTGCAGATGCAAGACTTAAGGCGCTAGATGCAGCAAAGCAAGAAGGCGATATAGGAAGAGAGATTGCAAAGAAGCAGGCAGAATATGATGCCGCACTTGCAACTGGAAACATTGCTGGTGCTCAACAAGCAAGCCTTGATATACAAGGATACCAAAGTGAGCTTCAATATAACGCACAGAAAAAATCAATTGAAGATTCAAATATTCTAAAGAATGTTCCACTTCAAAAACTAATTGAAGCCATACAGAGCAAGCAGCAAGGAATCTCAGACAATGCTCAATTAGCAGGAGAAAAGCTTGGGGATCTAAGTGGCAAAATTACTAATGCAGAAAGTTCTATTTCAGCAATAAATACTGCAATGCTTAATTGGCAAATTGAATTGCTAAAGCAGCCAGAAGCAACAAGAGGCGCTTGGAAGTCAAGCGAAGCATCAAAGAAGATGCTCGCAGCAGTTGCTGACGCAGCAGAAAAAGCTGGAGTTAAACTTAATGGATTAAAAGATCTAGACTTAGGCGCTGCAGTGGTTGCTAGCCTTGAAGGCAAGCTTGGCGCAATGAGCACTATAGATGTTAAAGGAAATGTTAGCATCTATGTCGATGGCAAAAAGTTTGAAATTGGTGGAAGAGGATCTGGAACAAAAGATGCTCCTTATGATTTAGGAAAAGCTGGTGTCGGAACAAACACGATCAGTAAAACAACTTTGGCAGATTGGTCAGGTCTTGGCGGGTTTGGTAAGTTAGGAACTAGACAAAAGGTTAAGAACATTGCAGAAGAAAGAGGAATTTTGCCTGGACAATTTTTCTCATTAACTGATAAAGATGAAAAAGTATTTGTATACAAGATGGACGACAGGGGCCAGATAATTGAAGTAACTGATCCTTACAAAAAAGCAGATGGTGGACATATTAGGGGAGCAGGAACTGCAACATCTGATTCTATCCCAGCCTACTTATCAAATGGTGAATATGTAATTAAAGCAGACTCCGTAGCTAAGTATGGAGTAGACACATTTGATGCATTAAATGCTGGCAAGTATGCACAAGGTGGCCCTATAAATCCAACCCCTCAATCTAAGCATAATAGCTCATTTGGAACTGGCACATCAAATATAAATGTAAACATGCAGGGCGGAAAGCTAATGGGCCCAATAGAGGCATGGCAAGATGCTAATAAGCAGGTTATTAAAATTGAAGTTCCACCAATCACAGCTAATTTTGCTACAAACTCTTACACATTAAATAAAGAGCAAAGACTAGAACTTCAGGCAATCGCTAAAGATCTTATTAAACATAAGCTGGCATCAATAGTTGTTCAAGGACACACAGACTCTGTAGGTAAAGGAAAAGACAACAAGATCCTTTCACAAAATAGAGCAAATGCTATTGCAGAATATATGTCAAAGTTTGTTCCTGGTACAGCATTTACGCCAGTGGGATACGGGGAGTACAGACCTCTTGTTCCAAATACAACTGCCGAGAACAGAGCCAGAAACAGAAGAGCAGAATTATTCCTGCCTGATAAATACAAAACAATTTATCCAGAGTTTATTCCAGAAAAGCATAAAAACTTTTTAAGTAAAGGCAAAATAGAAGGCGGCGGAAGCATTGGTCCAAGCGGCGGAAGCATTGGTCCAAATGGTACATTAGTTTCTGGCGGATCTATGGAGTCTGTTATTGACTGGGGCAAGCTATTTAAGAAAGTTAAAAAAGCTATTGGTTTCCACACAGGCGGCGAAGTGGGTCATCGTCACGGAAGAAATCTGCCGAAGACTAAGAGTAAGTATAAGACAGTAGATCAATACCGTGAAGAAAATGGCATTGGCTCTCCAAATGCTGTGACACCAAATGGCAACACGTCAGGTATGCAACCTGGGGATAAATGGAATAATAGACATCTAACCGAATCATTTATAAAACTAATGCTTACCAGTGCAATGCCAGGATCTTCATTGCTTAATCTCTTGCCAAAAAATATAACAAATTCTATGGTAGATCCAGCGTACTCAATTTTAGGGCAGCCATTTGAAGAAATATTTGCAGGAAGCGGAACCAAGGGAGATTGGTTAAATGCAGGCTTAACCTTTATTCCATTTGGAAAACTTGGATCATTAGTAAAAGCAGTTCCTAAAGCACTAAAAACAATTAAGCAAATACCTACAGCAATTAAAGTTGGACAAAAATTAAAGGCTGGAAACTTTGACGATCTAATAAATATAGGAAAGTCCACAGCAGGAAAGTCAAGGCCGTCTATAATGCAGGCAGCCGATGGATCTGTACATTACATGAAGATTATGCAGGATGTAATGGAAGGTGCATTTGAAGTAACTGGCTCTACAATAGCTAAAAGATTTAAAATGCCAAGTACCGACAACATCTTGGGCACGTGGAAGAATTTATCTGTCATATTAAGTAAAGATTTTGCATCAAAGGGAATGAAAACACTAGAAGACGCTGGTGCGATGTTGCCACATGGATTCCTTGACATGGATTGGCTTAAAGCCAATGCTTCAATGAAGAGCTTTGGAAAGATGAGAGCAGTTTCATCTATACTAGGCCACGGAGACATGCATCCAGGAAACCTACTGCTTAAGGGCAAAAAAACTCTTGGAGCATTTGACTGGGGAATAATAGATAATTTAACCAACCCAGCTGAAACAGCATTAAAGGCTGGCAGCACTTTAGTTGGAAAACAAGCTTCTCAATTTACTAAAGGATTTGCTTCTGTAAGAAAGTCAATAGCAAAGCAGGGCCCAGAAAAATTTATAGACGATATCTTAACTAAGAGCGGAATAACTGATGAGGGTCAGCTAAAGGTCCTTCGTATTGTACTTGAAAGAAATATAAAGTCATTATTAGACTTAAAGATTCCTGGCAGACTGCATAAGGGTGGAGCAGTAGGACACAGACATGGAAGATCTGTTCCAGAAAAGAAAAATTGGTTTCAGAATTATGTTTCTAAATTAACAAAATCTCAACAGGATGCAGGAAAGATGCTCCCGTCTTTTATGAGAATGAATGGTAAAGCAGATGCTTTAGGTGCAGGGTCCATATTAAGAAATTTAGCTGGACAAGGCGAGAAAGGAGATACTTTAAATTCAATACTTTTCCCATTAAACTTTATGGGAATGGGGTCTGCCAAATCGGCACTGGCAAAGCCGACAGCAAATGTAGCAAAACAGGCATCTTCAGTTGGTGCACCTTTAATTAGAGCGCTTAGTAAAATACCGTCTCTTGGAAAGGATCTGTTAAAGTTAGGCACCTGGAACACTTTAGGTAAAGTAAAGCCACTTCAAAGTAGTTTATATAAAGCAATAGGCTTTAAACCAGATAGTCTAATTCGTAAGTTTAAAAATGCTTTTGACTATACATCAAAAACTGGAAAATCTTATTTTGAAGATATAATTAATAAACCAACCCCACCGCCAAGGCGCGGCGGACCAGGTGCCCCACCAGGGCCTGTAACTGACGCCACAAGCGAGGTTGATGATTGGTTAGCAAACTTGCCTCCATCTACACTACATCCCATGCAAGCATTGGGAGAGGCCGCAGCGGCAATGAAAAATAAATTTATAAACCCAGTCATGACTCCATTAAAAAATGGAGTTGGTAAATTAACTTCAATGTTCTCAAAAGACAATATCTCACAAAAACTTTTAAAGTTTTCACCAAAAATGATATCTGATTTTCTTTACAGATACACCCCCATAGGAAGTATTCAGGCACTAAGATCAACACAAAAGATGAATATGAGCAAAACTACAGCCGACACAGGCTTAGGTCTAGACCTTTCATTAGAAGAACTTTTTAAACAAGATTTTTATCATGGAGGAAGCTTACCAGAAGACCTTTTAAATAGATTAACGCCATCTTCTAAAAATGTTTCTTTAAACGGAAACATATTTAATTTTGATTTATTTGCTACTGTAGAAAAAATAATGGCAAGAGAGTATGCAATAGGCAAAAATGCAGAAAGTGGCGGATCGTTATGGAAAACTTTATTTAGAGTCCCAGAAGACATGTCAAAGGTATGGGATATGCGAGGTGGAGCTCCTTCTCTATGGTCACAAAACAAAAAAGGTTATGCGGCTGTAGAAAAATATTTTATTGATGTTTTAAAAATGTCAAGAGAAGAAGCAAGAGAGATGCTAGCTGGAGAAAGGGTACCAGGCGTAGCAAGGCTTAGCAAAGCGTTAATAGACAGGCTATCTTTATTCCAGGGAGAACATTTAAACGAAGCATTTTCCGTAAATGGAAAAGGTGGTCCAAAATGGTTAATGGACACTATTGTTCATACTGGTGGAAAACTAACAAATTCCGACACATTCCATGCCGTTGTTGCCACTCTAGACCCAGAAAACCGTATAAAATTATTAAAAAATATATTGCCAAAAACAGAACTTATAAAAAGCCATGGAGTTCTTGATGAATTTTTGCCTTCTACTCTTGAAAGATTTATAGAGCAGTATGCAAAATATGGAAAATCTTTTAAACCACTGCTAGAAGGAATCTGGCCAGCTAGACATAACTCAACAGCCGTTGCTACAGGCGGATATGTTAGTAATGGAAAAATTTCTATTCCTAAATTTGAAACTGGAATAAATAGTGTTCCTGTAGATATGCTTGCTATGCTTCATAAGAATGAAGCAGTAGTTCCTGCTAACATGAACCCCTTTAATCCAAACGCTAATAATGCTACAATGGGTGGAGCAACATATAATATTACAAATAACATTAATGGATTCGATGGGGATATAAATCAATTGTCAAATATAGTAACACAGAAGACTATCACAGCAATCAAGACTCTTGATTCCCGCAATTCTAAAATGTCTGGCACATCAATGACAGTAGGAGTTAAATAATGGCACTAACCCTTCCGCTTGGATCCCTTATAACATTTGAAAACACATCGGTTACCCCTGTAGTCTGGCAGGCATTAAGCGAGCACAATAGGGCAAGTGCTACATTGGATATACAGAGAATTGAAAAAACCCAGAGAATGTCAAATGGAACATTAAGAAAGATATTTATTGCTGATAAAGACATGCTTTCAGTTAGTTGGGTAGGCTTGCCAACATATTCTTCTATGACTGTAGATGGAGCCTGGGGAGCTATGAACATTAAAGAGTTCTATGAGTCAGTTGCTGGTCAGGGTGCGTTTAATGTAAAAGTTTCTCCAAACGGAACCGCCTCAAGAGAAAAAACAATGATGATGTCATTCACATCTTGTAGTTTTACTGTTACAAAAAGAAATTTAAAAACGGGTGGAGTATTTAAAAATTCAAACATAACCGCTATATCGTATGCTGCTGGAGTAACAACATATACTGGTAGAAATAGTTTTGCAGTTGGAAATAAGATTAGCGTATCTGGAGCAACATTTGCAGCATATAACGGAGTATTTACTATCACCGCAGCAACTCCAACATCATTTACTGTTGCAGGAACTATATCTGGAACACCTGCCTCATCAACGGCATCTGCTGTTACGGTTCTGCCAGAGGCGCAAGAATTCTGGGATGTATCTATAGCACTGGAAGAAGTTTAATGATTACAGGATCACCAGGCTTACTTGGATATTTAAACACGTCACAGTCATTTAAAATGACTAATGGGTGCTTCGTAGAATATAACATGAATGATTTAATTGATGGCGTTACTATGCGTGGCCCAAATGGAACAGCCGCAAATCCTTCTGGTGATCTTCAGGTAACAAAAACAGATGCTTATGGAAATACTTATAGACCATTTGAAAAGCTATTTCCAATAACCAGCATAATAGATCCAAGAAGACCAAAGCTGGCTGGCATTCAGTATATCATTGACGGAGACAGAAGCGTAAAGGCAAACTTAGAAAGTGGAATAGGGTCAAAGCAGTCATATGCATCGTCAAGTTCTTTTAATAAAAGATTATACTTTTCAAGCATGCAGCTGCCATATAAATATTGGGTATCCCCATCTGTAGTGCTTAGCCCAACAGGAGATACATCTCTAACCAATTGCATATTAACTGTAGAGTACCCAATTTTAAAAACAGCGGCGGCTAATAAAATAGTTGTTAAGTTTGAAACATCACACTCAACTCCAACAGAATGGAACCTAAAAGCAACAACTAAGGACGGGGTCGAAACAACAATCTATAATGGAACATCTGCTGGGATTGTTAATGGTGTTATAAACATATACTATAACGGACTTCCAACATGGACAACTGTTGAGGCAGATTTAGATACTCAAAAATCTATTGACATTCATAAATTAAAGCTAGAAGTAAAAAAGATAAGTGTTCCAATATCAACCAAACCAGATACAAGCACTGCGCCTAAATTAGGATTTCTCGGAATGGTCGAGCTGTCAGCAAGATATGTTATTGATATAGGAGATAGGGTAGAGTCTTTTAATATATCAGCAAACTCATCTGACAAAGTTGACGGCATAGTCCCAGTCGGAGATGTAACAGCAAACTCAATGAGAATTTCAGTAAATGCATACGACAAAGGATATGAAAACTACGATAAGATAAATTCATTTAATAAAAATAAAATCAATTTATATAAAAATGTTATCCTTAAGCCATACGTAAGAGTTGATATGGAGATTGTAAAGCTTGGAACATTCTACATAGATTCTTATAGCGTTGATGAATTTGGCTTGGTAGACATAATGTCCTTGGACGGTGCTAGAGAACTTCAATACATAAAGCCACCAGACATAGTAACATCAGACATGTCTTCCGTTGCAATAATCAGAAGGCTCTTAGATTCAATTGGATTTACAAATTATCAATTTAATTTAGCCGATAGCGATACTTCTACTATAACTCCTTTCCACTGGTATACAGATAAAGAAAAAACTGTATGGCAGCACATACAAGATTTATGTAAAGACACACAAATGGTAGCAATATTTGATCACAATGACATCCTGCAGTTTTATCCTAGAGATAAGATATTCTCAAAAGATAATCCCATAAGAGCATCGTTTAGATATTCCCCAAAATATTCTGGCTCCGTTACGAACCTAGCAAACATAGCTTCTTTATCTATTGACAACGTACCATCAGTAAAGGCGATTAAAATTTTATATAGCCCACAACTAAGCTCTTCTTATTTAGTAAACGCTGACAATCTTTATACTTCCCCAGTAGTAACACTGGGTGCGGCAGCATTGATGGACGAATTGCTTCCAGTAGCTCCAAAATGGAATGAAGATAAACCAGAGCTCTATGCAAAAGACGGTGTAATAAGATTACAGCCAGTAGTTATATCGGGACAAGAAAAACAATTCTATTCATTTACTGGATACTTAGTTGTAGAAAAAGAAATTATTGAATACGATGCCATCCTGTATGAATACATACCAATTGGAGGAGAAGCCTCTGAATCTAAATGGATAACATCTGAAACCGATATTCAAAAATATCAAGGCTTGGCACAACCAAACACATTTAAGCCAACTGGCATATACAGAATAAAAGCTAGAAATGTTTTTGAAGTAGTAAAGCCTACAGACACAGCGTCATTAACCCATAACGTAGATACAGATTCACTTGCCAATGAATGGGAAGGTAGAAAGTGGACCTCAGCCGAAGGAACATTTAGCAATGTAGATCAATCTATTTTTAAATTAACAGAGACAGAAGTAAAAAGAGATGAAAAGGGCAACCCTATAAAAAATAAAGACAACCTTTTAAACTCTATACCAAGATCAATGATGACAATCAATGCCCCACTGCACACAGAAAAAACAAATGAAGATCCATCCAAACCAAACATAATTGTACCAAACACAGTATACTCGCTAGTAACAACTAAAGAGGATGCAGAGTTTTTAGGAAATGTAACACCAACCAGCAATAACAGCTTTGCAATTGGAACTAATATGTATTTCCCGCTATTAGTTGATGAGGTATCTCAAAAGGCCACAGGAAATCAAAAAACAATATCTGGTATTGCATTTGCTTTAAGCCCAGACAATAAAAGTGGATATATGCTTACAATAGGAACTTCACAGAACGCAACAGTTGACAAAAACTATAGAGATGTTAATTTTTATAAAATAACTGCTGGCAAGCCTATCAAGATGACAACGTCTCAAAAAGAAACAGACGGCACAATTATAACCAACATTAATGGCGGAGAGCTTTATAGAATTGATATAAAGGCTAACTGGTCCATTCCAGCGAATGGAACAAAAAAAGCTTTAGCCCTTAAAATATCAATTAACAATGCTGTCATCGCAGTAATTGACACAGACCCAATAAATATAACAGAAAAAATTGGCCTGTTGTCTTTGCAAGGAGTGTCAGCATTTGACTATGTTTACACAACATCAATTTCAAAAGAAGAATTTCTTTCAAAAGATGAGTATAGTTTATACAAAGGATTTGTTGGTGGAACTTCCTCTGTAATAAAAACTTTTGGGGATTTCATATTCAATAAAGGTGAAACAACATCTACCGTTTCATGGCTAAAAGAATTTGGGCCAGTTGCAAGAGAACTAAGAAGAATTAAGGCAAGATACACAACGCCAGGATTTCCAAGATATACGAAGCTGGTAAATAATGAAGATGTAACGATTGTCGGGGCATCCCTTGATCCATTTACCATGGATACGTTTGTATTAAATAACACTGGTGCGTTTACATCTCTTGCTAACGGAGAAGAAAAACAATTTATTGTTGTCGGGGACTTTATAACTCCTTCAGATCAGTTTGAATATATTAACCCAGACCTAACAGATGAGGATAAAAAGGAGCAGGTGGCGTTTGACTCTACTTGGATCCAGAGAGAGGACGAGGCAAAAGCCCTTGCAAAATGGATGACAGACCAATGGTCAAAACAGCAGAAAGTGTTATCTCTTCAAACTTTTATTAACCCTCTTTTGCAGGTCGGAGATGTTATTGAGATATCGTATCCAGAGAATAAAATATATTCCACAGAAGATGTTGGTATACCTACAGGATATTCGGCTAGCAAATTTGTAATATTATCGTTAGACAACACTTATGACTCTACTTCTGCACCAACCACAAGCATCGTCTGTAGATCGATTTATACTGGATGAAATGGTAGAATGTAGATATGACTAATAGACAGCCCTCCTCAGCCTCGGCAAAGCCTCAAAAGCTTTTCCTTTTCCCAGGAGACCCATTAATTAAAACACTTAAGCCAGACTACTATGTTATAGTTGACCCATATTCTTTTGAGCAGGTTGTTGTGTCTGACGGAGAAGGCGGCGAGGGCGGGGAAGTTGTAGATCCACCACCGCTACCAAATGAATTTGAGCCACCTAACCTTGAAGACATTACCTTGGTAAGCAAAAAGCTTGTTACCGATAAAAATAAAAATCAGTATATTGAATTTGTTTTTAATGTTAAAAATCACGTAGGGGATTCAGTTGTGGGGGCAAATGTATATGGACAGTAATATTTACGGAGAATACGTATTCTATGAAGATGGAAAAGAGATCGCAAGGTCTAAAAATATTTTAACTAAGTTTGGTAAAAGATATATAACTGAATACTTAGCTGGCCAGGCGGTAACCACAGCAAAAGACATTGCTTTGGGAATTGGCTCGACACCAGCAACAGTAAATGACACGCAGCTTAATTTTGAATTCTATAGATCACAAGTAAATATAACAAGCGTAGATATCCAAACAAGCCAAATAACTGGCCAAAGCACATATGGTGTTGTGTATAAAACAACAATCCCAGTAGATGTATCTGGAATAATAAATGAGATTGGTTTATTCCCAAACATAACTCTTGGAACAACTGACTTTGCAAGCAGGTCCATATCTTCATTTGAAGACAATCAGTCCTGGGTTGACAGTTCTGGAAATTACCCAAGTTTAGTTACCGTGTCATCCCCTAAAATAGGTCCGTACTATATGTCAATGGGCGCTTCATCGTCACAGACAAAAGAGTATTTTTATGATTTTAATTTAGATATTTCTGGCTATAGCGCAAACGATAGCATGACTTTAGCATATTATCAAAGCGATTTAAATTTAGACTACATTTTTTTAAGAGCATATGATTCAAACAACAACTACTATGAAATTAGATATCCTGGCGAGACATCGACACAGTATACGGGAGATTCCGCAATAGGATATAAGGTTAAGCCATTAAAGCTAAGCAATCTGTACACTAGCGGTTTTACATCTGGCACACCAGACAAATCATCAATAGTTAAAATATCAATTGGAGTTAAGGCAAAAAGCTCTGGAGCAACAACAGTCTTGCTAGACGGACTTAGAATAAACGATGAAGATTCTTTTAGAACAGATTATGGAATGATAAGTAGATCCGTACTTACTGATGTTATTACAAAAACTTTAGGCAAACAGATGGATATTGAATATAGGTTGGGCTTGGGCTTTTAAATGGTATACACAGGCCCAATGATGACTGACGGCGGCGGAATTCCAGCCGATCTCGAAAAAGACGCCGATGCCGCAGCAGAAGCAGCTGGCGCAACATCTGCAAACTCATATACAAAAACAATAAGAATGGTGCCAGTAAAAGACAAAAATCATAACTATAGGTTTTTTTTCACCTATCTCTATGAAGATGAAGACACTAAATTAATAACTGAAAGTGAAAGGTCTCCTGCATATTTAGTAAAGCATATTATAGAAAACGAGACACTCCCAGTTAAAAATCTAACATTGACTTCAGGATTTAAATCCTATGGAGTTAAATTTGATTTAGATCCGCTTAGTGTACAAGAAGATGTAGTTATATTTGAAAGTCTTACAAGTGATTTTGCTGTCCAGAATATTGTTTATGTTGGAACTTCAACTAACGTTACCATACAAGCCTCTAGCTATGCCCCAAGATGGGTAAAGGTTAGATCAAGAGATAGGTGGGATGATCTAAATATATCAGAAGTAACGGCGGGGCCTGTAGAGATTCTTAATTCTGAAATAGATACAACAAAAGTTCCAAAGGCACCTACAGGAGTTGCAGTAACTCCTTCAATTGATCCTGAAGATAAAAGTGGGTTTAGTATAAAAATTGATGTGTCGTGGACAGCAAGTACAGACGCAGATACAAATGGCTATGTAATTAGATGGTCCCCTAATAATCCCGCAACCGTTACAAATCCATTATGGGAATATGGGCAGGTAGATGGAAAAGCAACAACAAAGTTTTCTATAACAGGGTTAACTCCAAACACAGTTTACTACTGGCAGGTTACAGCAAAAAGCCCGTTCAACAGCATATCTTGGAATACTGGAATATCTGGACAAGTAGCATCTGGAAGTTTTGGTCCAGTTTCAGACCCAAATGCACCAGCAGGAAATTTACAATTAAGATCTATATTATCTATTGGCGGGAAAACATCTGACCTATTTAAAATAGGAACTGGTATAGCTCAATCTATAAATACATCTACAACAATTACTCCAACACAAACAGCTGGTACATATAACGGAATTATATTAGACAGATCAACAACAAATTTTGGACACAACTACTGGCTAAACACTGGCCAATTTAGAGTTGGAAGCTCAAGCTCATTCCTGTACTGGGACGGGTCTGATATATATACAACTGGTAAAATAAACGCAACTGGTGGAACGTTTACTGGAAACGTCAGAGTAACTACAGGAAGCATAATTGCTGGTGGAACATTTGCAGCAGATGGATCTGTATCTGGAGCCAGAGTTGTTATGCAATCTGGCGGCTTATATGCACATGATGCCGCAGGCGCACAAAGTGTTTTCATTCAATCGTCAGATGGACTAATTGATGCCCGCAAAGGGTACATAGGCGGATGGACTCTAAATGCAACAGATAAAACAGTAGGGTACATTCAAAGTGCAAACACAAAAATTGAAAGTAATGGAACCATAACTTTAGGAGACATAACAGGAACACTCGGCTCTATAGTTAGATTAAGCGCCACCGACGATTATAGATTATGGATTGGAAGCCAAACTTCTTCAAATGCAGCTTTTAAAGTTTCAAAAGATGGAACCTTATATGCAAGCAACGCTGTTATTTCATCGACTAGCGGCGGACTATATGACTCAATTGTTGCTGCACAAAATGCAGCAAATTCAGCAAACAGCACAGCAGGTTTAGCAAATACTACTGCGGGAAATGCATTAACAACTGCAAGTGGAAAAAATTCAATATTTAGATCTTCCTCTACTCCAAGTGCTTTAAAGGCTGGAGACATATGGATTAATTTTAATGATGAAAATAAGCTGTATGTTGCAACAGCAGCAGGTACAGGTAGCTGGGTTTTATCTAGAGACACGTCAATTGCCGCAGCAGTAACTAAGGCAGATACGGCATATGACAAAGCAGTTGCAGCAGTAACCAAAGCAGAGGCTGCCGTCCCATATGGCAGTTTTAATAAATCAGCAATTCTTCAAGCTATTAATGAAAGCACAAATGGTGCTAATTTATTAGGAGGAGTTGTTGAGGCTGGAACTGTTGTTGCAGGTTCAGTAATTGCAGATTGGATTTATGCTGGATATATTGATGCAGAAAAAATTAAAGTTGGAACTCTTACTGGACAGAGATTAAAAGCTGGATCAGATACCTATGCTACTGGATTCATTGACACTGGAGCAACTAAAACTATTAGTGGATACGGCACAGTTAATTATTTAAAGATTAAAGCAATTGGCCTAGAGTCAGTATCAAACTCAGGATTTGTTAGCAATGTTTATCCATGGTTAGATAACTCTGCAAACTTGGGATACAATAGCTTTAGCTGGGGGGCAATTTATATTGGGTCTAATGCTTATTTTGCTAATGGCACTACGTATAAGATTGGCTCTACGGGAGATGCTTATTTAAACGGTTATGGTGTTTCAGGAGGGTACGGAATTACATCTGACTGGTCTCCAAGAACAGATGGCACCGAATCGCTTGGAATATCTGGTCATAAGTGGAAAGATGTTTGGGCAGTGGACAGCACTATTAATACATCAGATATCAGGCTAAAAAAAGATATAACTAATTCAAGCTTAGGATTAAACTTCATTAATTTACTAAGACCAGTATCCTATAAATGGAAAAAGACTGGCGTTAAAGAAGTTCTTATAGATAAAGAGATTGAGCACTTAGATCAGCAAGGCAATATTGATGTGATTGAAATTGAAAAAATTCCAAAGATAATCGGTGTTGATGAAAATGGTCAGGATATTATTGAAACAACATCAAGAGAAGGATCAAGAAATCACTATGGGTTTGTAGCCCAAGAGGTAAAAGAAGCCTTAGATCAAGTTGGCATTGGGGATAATTTTGCTGGCTGGATTATAGAAAACTTAGAGGACCCAGAGTCAACACAAAATCTAAGATATGCTGAATTTATATCTCCATTAGTTAAGGCTGTACAAGAACTATCGGATATGGTAGAATCATTACAACAAGAAATAAATACACTGAAAGGTATATAATGGATAAAGCAGAACTAGTAATACAAGCATTGCAGCAAAGAATTGGTGACCTAGTCTCACAATATGAGACACATATAGCAATTCTTCGTGCTGAGATAACACAACTATCTGATGCAAATAAGTCACAGGAAGTTCCAGCGGAACAGCCAAAGGAGTAAAGAATGGCAATAAAATCAAGAGCTATAACTCCTGGAGATCCAGTAACAGCAGAGATCATTAATAATCTTATTATAGATCTAGGAGCAATAGAAGCAAAAAGTACAGCCCAAAGCATCATATTACAAAATGCTCAAGAAGAAGGAAAGAAAGATCAAGTTACAACCATGCTGTGGAATTCTGGCCCTGTTTCAGTCACTGTAGAATCAGGTACACCCAAACCAAAAGAATTTAAATTTGGCACACAAAAGTGGGCTTCAGCGCCAACAGTATGGGTTCAATTTTATATTGAGGGTATTAGCCAGCCAACATGGGCACAGTCTCAAATATTTACACAGGTTTCCAAGGTAACAACCACCGCAGCATTTGTTTTATTTAGATCAGCAACTAAATCAAATATCAAAGTAGTTGTATTTGCTACTGGAACACCAGCATCCGCTTAACCTATTGACAATCTTAACCAATATGTTACACTTACTGTAACATCAAAGTCACGTACCCGTGACTTTTTTCGTATGAAGGCAGATAATGAGCAACGATTTAAAGTGGATGATTTCATCCGACCAGCAGTTTCCATATCAGGATGACAAGATGATTGCACTTTGGTTTAAAGTGATGAAGTGGTTTAAGCCAGATGTCGTTGACTACCTTGGAGATACAGATGATCAGGCATGCTATAGCAAGTACACAGAAGGAAGATCAGCAGAGTTTTTAAATCTTCACAAAACAGATAGCCGTGATCTTATTGTTCCAATGATGCGTCACGAAGCAAAGGGCGCAAGAGACTTTTATGCGAAGACAAGAGACATGCTCCCAGAAGCGCAGCTATTTTCAGCGCTTGGTAATCACGATGTTAGAATTTTTAATTATGTAGATGCAAAATTGCCAGACTATATAAACGAAGTAACTCCAGAAGCTTTATGGGGCCTTGACTCCTTGGGATACGAGTACATTCATTACAACGAATTGCCAAAACGACGCTTTGGAGATATTCACGTACACCACGGCCTTTCAATTGCAGCAACAGGCTCAGTCCGTAAAGATATGGAAGACCTACAGATATCATTAATTAGAGGACACTCACACAGAATTGCCTCACATTTAGTCACATACGAGTTAAGGAATAATGGCGAAGGAGAAACACTTCGTGGTTATGAGCTTGGCCATATGTGTGATGAAAAGGGTCCAGGGATGAAGTACATGCAGCACCATGACTGGCAAAAGGGATTTGCAATTGCTCACATCGTTAATGACTATCCACATATTCAGATGATTCACGTCGCTCCTGATTATTCATGTGTCGTTGACGGGAAGTTGTTTACTTTATAATGTGGTGCGGAAAATGCAATGGACGAGTTTTTGTAGACAGAGTCTTCTCTCAAAAACTACATATGGAATTATTCTGTATCATGTGCGGCAAACGCTGGATGTGCAATAAAGAAACGAGTGCTTTCGGAAAATGGCTGGAATCAAAAGAGACGGCAAATCAAAAAGCTTACGGTATTTCTTCTTAAACGATAAGATACATAAGGTTTTAAAAGCATCCAGATCAAAGGATGAGATGGTTGCCTGGTGTTATCCAGACAAGAAAAGAGTTATGTATTCGTATTCTCAGGTTAAAAAGAATATGGAAACCGCTTACACTGTTGTAGAAGTTGCCTCTATGCTTAATAAGCATAGGGTAACTATACAAGAATATATATTGAATGAGAAGGTTGCTACCCCTCAAAAGATATATCCAATCGGACAGCCAGATAGCGAAAATTGGTCTCAGTATATGTTTAATCAAAAGAACATATTAGATATACACCAACATATATTAGACTCAGGGCACTCAAAAGAAGTTCCTTCAAAGGCAGAGGTCCAGGCCCTTCTCAAAAACAACTTAGTATTGTATACTAAGACAGAAGACGGAAAGTTTGTTCCAGTATGGAAGGCGGAGTAATGGCTGAAATGGCACGGTACACACTAGAGACAGGCGCTGCAAAAAAACGCAAGCGTGAAGCAGAAGTTGAATATTGGAATTCTAAGAACGGCCCTGTGATAGTAAAAAAGGTAGAAGATGGAAAAAAGTAGAGCCGTGACATGCGATATCTGTAAGCGGGACATAGAAGTTCGTTGGGGCATATTTGCTAGCGATACACTTAGTAGACACAAGAAGGCGGAACACAAATGACAACGAGAGTAAAAGTAGATCTTTCCTTTACTAGAAATCTTGGTAACTATGAAAGCATTAAGATTGGCGTAGGCATTGAAGATGATGTAAGGCAGGGAGAGACAGTAGAAGCTGCAACAGAAAGAGTATATACTTTTGTTGAGAACAAACTAATTCAAAAAACAGAAGAGGTCGAGGAAGAGCTAAAGCGTGGCAAATAGTAAAGAGCCATATATCCTTCTCTCTCTCTATCAAAACCTTTACAAAGAGAAGTATGGTAAGGCCCCATCAATAAACAAGTTCCGTGAAAAATGGGCTATGCAAGATGTGATTGATAGTGTAGGATTTGATCGTGCTAAAGAGTTGCTTGAATACTATTTCAATCTAACAAAGCACGGACATACTATCCAGTTTTTTTTATACAACTTTGACAAGATGGATACAGTCAGGACTGAGATTGAAAAGGATAAGGCAAAGCGTCGTTTGTTACTAGAGGAAACGAAGAAGATGGTAGAGCAAGGCGGACTAGAGTGAATACAGAAGCAGAGTTAATCTCAGCGGTATGCAAAAATAAAGATATTAGTACGCTACTTGCGGATAACGTAGACGATTTATTTACATCACATAAAGATATCTGGGATGGCCTAAAGTCATACTACTATAAGTTTAAAGCCGTACCAGAAGCTGGAATTCTTCAAGAAAAGTTTAAAGACTTTGAGCCAGTAGATGTTAAAGGCCAGACTGGATACTATCTAGACACGCTTAAGAATGAATTTATTTCAAACAAACTTAAGACTATTATTCTCCGTGCTGGATCATCACTTAAAGAAGATGCTGCCTCAAGAGTTCTTGAGAACATGCAGTCTCAATTAGCTGGCCTCAGCAGGTTCACAAACAATGTTCGAGATCTAGACATAACGGATGCAGATGCAGCAATTAGATATATGGAATTATTAAAGGTACGCTCTGCCGAGATGGGCGGTTCTCCAGGCATCAAGACTGGTTTTGAGGCCATAGATTTAGCATACCCAACAGGTATGGCTCCAGGCCACCTTATCGTCGCTATTGGCTGGCCAGGACGTGGTAAGACATGGTTTACATCCTACCTTGCCTGTAAAGCGTGGGAGCAAGGGTTTAAGCCTATGATTGTATCCCTTGAAATGTCACCAGAGAATATGCGTGATCGTATTTATACAATGCTTGGCTCTGGACTATTTAAGGCTTCCGATTTTTCAAAGGGAGATATTAATATAGATGACTTCCGCTCATGGTCAACAAAGAAATTTGCTGATAAGAATAGCTTTATCCTTATTTCAAATGAGGGCAATACGGAAGTCACACCAGCAACTATTCAAGGAAAGATTGATCAGCATAAGCCAGACTTAGTTATCCTTGATTATCATCAATTATTTAATGATAACAAGCGAAGCAATTCTGAAGTTGAAAGAAACCGAAATGTTTCTCGTGAATTTAAAATGCTAGCAGTATCTAACAATATTCCTATTATCGATATCACAGCAGCCACTGCAGATGATGTATCTGATCAGGACAATCCGCCGATGATGTCTCAGGTTGCGTGGTCAAAAGCTATTGAGTACGATGCCGATATGGCTATGGCCGTACACAGATATCCAGGGACTAACATGATTGAGATTGTGTCACGCAAGAATCGACATGGACATGAATTTGGTTTATACTTAGATTGGGATATCAACAGGGGTATCGTCAAAGAGATTTATGAGAATCCGTTCCAAAATAATGAATCACAAACCGATAAAAAGATTCCAGGTTAGAGTTGAATTTTTAGATGACTCTGATATGGTTCGCATTAAGTATCAATATGAAAGCATGCTTACGCACCAAATGAGAGACAAAGGGTATCTTAGGGTACTTGACATAGACACTAACTTTTCGGTAGAATTTGATGGCACAACATGGATGTTCTTAATGACACTCTATGGCACTTATGTAGGAAAGAAGACGGCATGGCGGCACGAAGCAATTACGCAAGGAAAGCTGATACCACGCAATACTCTAAGCAGCATATAAAGGCGATTGTAAAAAGCCTTGGCTTACAGGTAGCGGGTGAAACAGATATAGAGATCTCTTTCTACTGCCCATTTCATTCCAATAGACATAGTGCTAGCTGCAGCATAAGTAAAACAACTGGTGCATGGCTATGCTTTAATCCATCCTGTGGTGAAACTGGATCGCTGATAGAGATAGTTAAAAGAGTTTTGCATAAGAATGATTTTGAAGCTATGAGATACGTATATTCAAAAGAGGCAGAGACACTAGAAAACTTTGATGATCTTCTAAACGATATGTTAGAAGACAAGCCAGACTTTGTAGAGTTCCCAGAAGAGATACTAAAGAATTTATATAACGACCTGATTGCCAGTCCAGAGGCACAAAATTATTTTAAGTCTAGGGGCATTGATATGTCTTCGATAGCGCACTTTTCTTTAGGCTATTCCCCAAAGCAAGACATGGTTACTGTTCCAGTACACAGCCCAGACGGCCTTGCAGTTGGTATTGTTGGCAGATCAATATCAGAAAAGAAATTTAAGAACAGTACTAATTTACCAAGAAGTAAAACTATGTTTAACATTCACCGTGCTAAAAAAATAGGTGACAATGTTATTATTGTAGAGTCTAGCTTTGATGCAATCCGTGTGCATCAGGCTGGATTCCCCAATGTTATTGCAACACTTGGTGGCCATATATCCACAGAAAACTTGGCATTAATAAATAGATATTTTAATAAGGTTACTCTAATGACTGATGCGGACCACGCTGGGCGTGAGCTTGCCAATAGCATAGTCTCTAGATTAAACAATAAAGACCTCTTGTGGGCTTCGTATGAATATGGTAAGATATATCCACATGATGCAAAAGATGCTGGCGATATGACCGAAGAGGAAATTAAAGCCTGTATTAAAAACGCAGTTTCCAATATTGAATATCAATCTTGGACCCATCAAAAATAATAAACAGATGGATTTATACCATCAACTACAAAGGAGAAATATATGGGAATAGTAAAAGGTCTAAAAGATCTTAATAAAGTTATGGACAAACCACAATCAAGTGGTGGCGAAGGCACAAAGGGTCGCTGGGTAAAGTTAGAGGATGCAGAAAGCGTAAAGATTCGCTTCTTGCAGGAACTAGATCCAGACTCACCAACATACAACGAAAAGGCTGGTCTAGGATTTATTGCTGTAGAGCACACAAATCCAAAAGATTATCGCCGTAAGGGTCTTTGCACAATGGAAGACCAAGGCAAGTGCTACGGATGTGAGCAACACCGTAAAGATTACAAGGCGGGATGGAAGGGTCGTTCACGACTTTACATTAATGTTCTTGTTGACGATGGCAAGGAAGATCCATACGTGGCTATTCTTTCTCAGGGATCAAGTGGTAAAACAATTACCCCAACACTAATTGAATATGCTGGCGAAATGGGAAGCATCACTAATCTGATGTGGCGTGTTAAGCGTTCTGGAACAAAGACAGATACAAGTTACACAATCATTCCTTTAGCAAAAGATGAGGCTGCTTTTGATGCTTCATCACTAGAACTGTTTGAGCTTGAAACAGCAGCAGTTCGTGACATGCCTTATACAGAACAAGAAGCTTTCTTTGCTGGCGAAAGTACTCATGCAGATGAGCCTTCAGCAACTAGCAGCAACTTAGACTGGTAAAAAATTAAATAGCGGGGGCAGTCTATTGACTGCCCCTGTATTATTTAGTAGAATGACAACATGATCTCATACGAAATACCAGATCCTTTTGATACTTTTGTGGCGCACAAGTATAAAGACTATAAGGGAATGCTCTATGACTTCTTTGCAAAAGAATGGCATTTAAAGGCAGCTTGTTGTGGCGAAGATTTATATGCACCAAATAAAAAAACAATGACAAAGATTAGACTTTATCATACTAGAAACGAATGCATGGGCGGATATTAATGAGTTTTACACACCTACATGTTCATTCATACTATTCATTAATGGATGGACTAAATTCACCTAAAGAATTATGCCAAGCAGCGTTAGATGCTGGGCAAACTGCGATTGCAATTACAGACCATGGTACTCTCTCGTCACACAGAGATATGCAAATTGCCGCAAAGGAAACTGGCATTAAGCCAATTCTTGGTGTTGAGGCGTACATTTCTCCAACCGATAGGTTTGACAGATCATCTAAAACAGATAAGTCTATTCAGGCCTACAACCATATTATTTTGCTAGCGAAAAATAAAAAGGGGCTGGAGAACATAAACATTCTGCAAGAGCTTGCTTGGAACGAAGGCTTTTATCATAAGCCACGCATTGATAGAGAGGTTTTAAATGAGTACAAAGAAGGCATTATCGTTCTTTCTGGATGTCTTAATGGTCTTATTTCGAAGTGCATTGAAAAGGGTGAGTTCGAAGAAGCAAGGTCTATCTTACAAAATTTTAAGAAAAATTTTGCTGAGGATTTCTATATTGAAGTGCAGTCTCACAATCCCGAAGAAATAAATTCAAAGCTTCTTGAATTAGCCGATGAACTTAAAATTAAGGCGGTGGCAACAGGAGATGCCCATTTTGCTAAAGAAGAAGACAGAATTCTAGAAGAAGCATTACTCATTCTATCAACATCTCCAAAGGCTGATAAAGATATGGACTTTGATATCTCCAGAAATATGAAGGATATGTTAGATAGATTTAACTATCTTTATCCTGACCGTAGAATCTCATTCCAGGATATGAATTTGTTTATTCAAAGCCGTTCCGAGATAGAGGCAGACTTTAATAAAGCTGGGATTAATCGAACAGACATCTATGAAAATACAATGGAAATTGCAGATAAGGTTGGAGACTATGACTTCTACCAGGGCCTGGACCTACTGCCAGTCCCGAAGACTGATGCCGATGAAAGACTAAGGGAGTTGGCTGAAAAGGGCTTACAGAGGCTTCAGAAGGCTTCAGACCCTATTTATATGGACAGGCTTAACGAAGAGCTTGGGATTATTGCCAAGAAAAATTTTGCTTCGTATTTCCTTGTTGTTGGAGATATGATTAATTGGGCTAAAGAAAATAATATTATGGTTGGGCCTGGGCGTGGTTCTGCCGCTGGATCTTTAGTTTGTTATACATTAGGAATTACTGATGTGGATCCAATTAAGTACGACCTACTGTTCTTTAGATTTATTAATGAAGAGCGTAATGACTTTCCAGATATTGATACTGACTTTGAAGACCGCAGAAGAAAAGAAGTTAAAGATTATTTAAAGAAAAGGTTCAAGCACGTTGCTTCTATTTCTACATACACTTATTTTAAAGATAAGGGTGTTGTTAGAGATGCTGCTCGTGTATTTATGGTTCCTCTTCAAGAAGTTAATCGTGCACTAAAATCTGTAGATACATTTGAAGACTTTATAGATTCTCCAAATACAAAAGAATTTAGAATGCGCTACCCAGAAGTTGTTTGGCTTGCCGATAGACTTCGTGGAAGAATCAGATCAGTAGGCGTACACGCTGCTGGTGTTGTTGTTGCAAAAGATGATTTAAGAAAGTTTGCGCCAGTTGAATCTCGTGAAGACTCTCAAGATAAAGTATCGGGAAGAATTCCAGTCGTCGCATACGACATGGATACGGTTGCAGATATAGGTCTTATTAAGCTAGATGCACTAGGTCTTAAGACTTTGTCTGTGATCTCTGATACATTGAAGTCGATTAAAGATAGGCACGGCAAGACAATTAATCTTTCCGAAATGACTATGGATGACGCCAATGTTTACAAGATGTTGAACGATGGGTATACAAAGGGTGTATTCCAAGCAGAAGCAACTCCTTACACAAACCTTTTGATTAAGATGGGTATAGATAAGTTTGAAGATCTTGCTGCTTCTAATGCACTTGTGCGCCCTGGCGCAATGAATACAGTGGGTGCAGCCTACATTAGTCGCAAGAATGGCAACGAAGCTGTGGACTACATGCACACAATCATGAAGCCTTTTACCGAGAATACATATGGTGTTATTATATATCAAGAGCAAGTTATGCAGGCATGCGTACACTTGGGCGGTATGACTTGGGCAGAGGCTGATAAGGTCCGCAAGATTATTGGAAAGAAAAAGGATGCAAAAGAGTTTGACCAGTTCAAAGATAAGTTTATTGCTGGGGCTTCAGAACACATTACTAAGAAAAAAGCCGAAGCGCTATGGCATGATTTTGAAGCGCATGCTGGTTATTCTTTTAACCGTTCCCATGCTGTTGCTTACTCTATGCTTAGTTATTATACTGCTTGGCTTAAGTTTTATTATCCGCTTGAGTTCATGTTTTCAATTCTTAAAAATGAAAATGATAAAGACGCAAGAACAGAATATTTAATTGAGTCAAAAAGACTTGGGCTAAAAGTACTGCTACCTCATATCAATGAGTCCCAGGTTTATTTTTCTTTACAAGATAATGCAATTAGATTTGGATTGGCTGAAGTAAAGTTTATTTCAGACAGTATTGCAAACAAGATAATAGAAAGAAGACCGTTCAGTGACTATGCTGACTTTATTGATAAGGCATCGAAAAAGGGTTCTGGCATTAATAGCCGTGCTATTGCTGCTCTTAACTCCATCGGCGGTGCTGCGTTTACTGATAACAAAAGGCAAGGAAATGAAAAAGACAATTACTATGAATACTTAGGTATTCCAACATTTAATCTTGAAGGAATTCCTCCAAGGATTAAAGCTCAGGCAAGACCAATTGAAGAGTTTGACGATCTTGGTTCATTTGTAATGTTTGGAATGGCTAAGTCCATCAAGCGTGGAAATGGGTGGGCTAGAGTTGAGCTAGTTGATGAGACTGGTTCTGTTGGTTTATTCCATACTGAGCAAACACAAATTGAAACAGGACAGATGTATTTTATTCTAGTTGGAGACAACAGAATAGCTAGGTATATAAAGGTGTCCGATATAAGCCCAGACTCTAGTGACCTATTTGTTGATTATCTGTACAGAAAAAAGTATGATCTTGAAGAAGACGAGTACATTGTGGTAAACTTTACACCTTACACAACCAAGGCTGGGAAGCAAATGAGCCACATCGTCTTATCGGACAGAGACAAAAAGTTAACAAGAGCTATTGCTTTCCCAGCAATGTATAAAATGACTTTAGCAAAAATGCGAGAAGGAATGAAATGTAAAGTGACGTTAGCTAAACTAGATGACGGGACATTAAATATCAAGGAGATAAAATGACAGAAGACATTAAAGTAAGTACAGCAGAAGATGTATTTGGCGCACTTAGTGTACCAAAGATTTTGATTGCTGCCCTAGAAACACTTGGCACAATCACTGTGTCAACAGACTTATTTATGAATGCAGCAACGGATGACCAAGAGCTTAAAGTTGATTATAATTCAGATGATCAAACATTTACATTTACACTAAAAGGAAAAGATGAATCAGGGACAGATAACGACCAGCTCATTACAGACTTCGAGTAAAGATCTAGAGCTTGTGACTGATTATGGACTAGACGTCCTGTCAGCATTATTGCATGAGACGGCAATTGAAAAAGGTTTTTGGGATAAGCCAAAAAACTTTGATGTGCTTGGAAATAAGTTGGCTTTAATACACTCGGAAGTAACTGAAGTTCTTGAAGCTATTAGAAAGAATAAAGGCTCGGAAGAAATTGTAGAAGAGATGGTCGACATCTTAATTAGAACTCTTGACCTATATGCATCAATGCGTAACGGTGGATTTGTAGAACATAGTTTAGATGAAGTTTTATTTAAAAAAATGGAAATTAATAAAGAAAGACCAAGGCTTCACGGCAATTTATTTTAATGATATAATTGTATAAAAGAAAGAGAATAAATGACTATAGCGATAGACGATATCCTAGCGGCACTAGATCCAAAAACAAGAGCAAGAGTTAAAGCAGCACAAGATGTAAAAGTAGAAAAGCAAAAGACACCAAGCATTGGCCTAAACATGGCATTAAAGGGAGGTCTTGGCTACGGAAGACAGGTTCTTGTTTGGGGAAATAAATCCGCAGGAAAGTCTTCATTCTGTTTACAGATGATTGCGCTTGCTCAAAAAGAAGGCAAGACTTGTGCATGGATTGACGCCGAAGCATCATACGATCAGGCTTGGGCTGAGATGCTTGGGGTAGATTCCTCTTCCCTTATCTATTCACCAGCTAAAACAGTTAATGATATGGTTGATGTTGCTACAAAGCTAATGGATGCTGGTGTTGATATTATTGTAGTAGATTCTATATCTGCCCTACTGCCAGCCATTTATTTTGAAAAAGATGGTAATGAAATGAAAGATTTGCAAGACACAAAGCAAATCGGCGCTGAAGCAAAGGATATGACTCACGCAGTCAAGATGTTAAACTATGCAAACAAGAACACACTATTGGTACTCATCTCACAACAAAGAAATCAGTTTGGATCTATGCATGCCTCCCACATACCGACAGGAGGAATGGCAGTCAAGTTCTTCTCTTCCACCGTCATTAAGCTTTGGTCTTCTGAGGCTGAAGCTAATGCTATCAAAGCAGGCGTTAAGGTTGGTGACAAGATTATTGAACAAAGAGTTGGCAGACCAGTCAATTGGATTATTGATTACAACAAGCTCGGCCCCCCTAACTTATCTGGACAATACGATTTCTACTACCAAGGAGAATCTCTAGGAGTTGATCTTGTTGGAGAGACTCTGGATGTCGCAGAAATGGTTGGCGCTATAGAAAAGGGCGGCGCTTGGTACACTATAAATGGAGAAAGATTACAGGGTCGTGCAAAAGCTGTCACATACTTAAAAGATAATCCAAAGGTTGTTGATCAGCTAATTAAGGACATTGATGCCAAATCTTAATGAATTTTTAAAAAATATTAATGTTGAAGAAAATATTCTTGATGAAAATATTCAAATAATAAAACAGATGAGGCCTTGCTCAAAGTGTGATTTATATGTTGAGTCATATGAATTCAACACAAATTCCATGGAGATGTACTGGAAATGTAAGGATGGGCATGAGACAAGGTATAGTGTTGGCTGATGTCAGAAAGATCAGAAGTCAAAAGGGATGGGGCTAAGGCTCAAAAAAACAGTGGGCGTGGAGATTATCAAAAGGGCGACGCTCAATGGAAACAGTTCCTTGTTGATTATAAAGAAGCAGGATCATCATTCACTTTAAATAAAGACATCTGGGCAAAGATATGCACAGATACATTTAAAGTAAATAGAGATATGTACCCAGCGTTAAAAATTATTATAGGTAAAGACTCCAAGGTTCGACTTGGAATTATCGAGTGGGCAGTTCTTGAAGAGCTGATTCAGTTTTGGGAGAACAACCAGTGACTATGTTTTTATTTGGATTAATGGTAGGATTTATTATTGGGTATCCAGTCGGACTATTCATTGACAAGTGGGATAAGAGGATTAAAAATGGCGGAAGATAAGAACACACTTCAATTAATTAGTGATATAACAGAGTTCAATGATCTGCACGAATATATGCAAGATGAGCACCTAGACAAAGCATTGGCTATTGTTGTAAAGCTATTGATGACACCAGATGTTCCATCAGCAAAAGCCCCTATCCTTATTATGGAACTTCAAGCAATGTCCACCAAGTTTGCCGTAATGTCTTCTGTGTATTCAACCATTGCTAAGGATAAAGCGGGAACAGTAAATAACAATAAAAAGAACGTTTATTATTCAGTAAAGGAGTCCATAGACAAACTTGTAGATGCACTCAAGTATGTCGTTAGGTACAACTCATAAATGGCTAGAGATATTGTAAAGAACCTTAAGTTTAAGAAACATACTGGAAAGTTCTTTGACCCAGAAAAGTTTGCGTCATTGCTTGACGAGTCATATCGTAATACCAAAAGAGCAGACGGACAGATGACAAAGAAGTCATTTAGCCCAAGCTCACTTGGATATGGGCACGGAACATGCCCTAGATATTGGTATATGGCTTTTTCTGGTGCAGTATTTATTGATGATAACGATGCTGTAGCGGTTGCCAATATGGCACAAGGAACCCAGGCTCACGAAAGACTTCAAAAGCTTATTGCTACAATGCCAGAATGGAAAGCGGAAGAAGAGGAGATAATTAATGAGTATCCCCCCATCAGAGGTTTTATAGATCTAATCATGGAGTACGATGGCGAGACTGTAATTGGTGAAATCAAAACGGCGAAGCAAGAAGTTTGGGACACCAGACAGTCAGAAATGAAGTCGTCAGCAAACCATATGCTTCAGCTATTAACCTATATGAAATTAAAGAATGCTAAAGAAGGATTCTTTCTGTATGAAAACAAAAACACCCAAGAGATATTAATTATTCCTATTTCAATGAATGATAAGAATAAAGCAATAATCGAAGAGGCATTTTCTTGGATGGAGCAAGTCTGGGATAACTTTCAAAATGGAGACCTACCAGTAAGGCCATCAGGATCAACTAAGTCAAAGATGCCCTGTACTTATTGCCCAGTTAAAAAGGAATGCTATGACAAGTCTGGTCCAGTGGGCACAGTAGAAATAGATTTATATAAGGTTCCTAAGATATGATTTGTGCTAATAAGGAATGCGCTAAAGATTTTATTGGGAAAACCCATAATCAAAAATATTGTACAGATGAGTGTTGCAGAGTTGCAACAAATAAAAGAATCATGGAAAAGTATTATGAAAAAAAAGCTATCAAAAAAGGTGCAGTCAGGTTATGTAAAACATGTAAATCTCAGCTTAGCAGATACAACTCAGATGAAGTTTGCTCTTCCTGTTTAAAGAAATCAAATTCTAAATCAAAGAAATTATTACAAGGAATAGTAGATGAAATTAGCTAGCCTCATAAAGACAAAAGCAAATAGGGTTTTAGGGATAGATGCCTCAACCAACTCTATAGCCTTTTGTTTAATGGAAGACGATATTCCCCTAAAGTGGGGAAAGATAAATCTTGTTGGCGAAGATATATATGAAAAAATTTATGATGCAAAAAACAAAATGGCAATGATGCTAGATGAATTAAAGAGTGATTATATTGCCGTAGAGGGTGCAATACTTGTCAGATCACCAGATGCTGTGATAAAATTGTCTTATGTCTATGGAGTTGTTATTGCTGAGCTTATGTCTACTGGTGCTAAGGTTATTACTATTAGCCCATCATCGTGGCAGGCGTACATTGGCAACAAAAATCCTACGAAAGATGAGAAGTCTGCAATAAGGTTGGCTAATCCAGGTTATGCTGAGTCTTGGTATAAAAATCAGTTAAGAAATATGAGAAAGCAAAGAACTGCTGATTACTTTAATAAAAAATACGGTTTAGAAATTATAGATTTTGATGTTGCAGATAGCTTTGGAATTGCACACTATAGCAACCAGGTGCTTACTAAGCGATGAAACTTTATCAAAGCAAAGATTGGCTATACAGAAGATACATAGTTCAAAAGAAAACAGTTACAGAAATAGGTAAAGAGTGCGGGGTCTCTGCTATGACTATACAGAGATATTTACAAGAGTTTGGATTGTTGAGAAAAAAATGAGTGAGTACCCAAATAAAGATGGCGGATACCAGGCTTGGATAACAGACCTTCAGTTGATTGCAACAGATGCTCCTTCTGGACATAAAATCATTAGAGAGTGTTTAGAGATTTCAGAGATGCTCATAAAGAAGAATATATCATATGGCAACTCTGCGCTTGATCCAATTCGTATATTTTCCAAGGCGGATTCAACAGAACAAATTCGTGTTCGTATTGATGATAAATTAAATAGAATTCAAAATGATAAGGCGTTTCCTGGCGATAATGATATTGATGATTTAATAGGATATTTAATTCTTCTTAAAATAGCCAATAAGTCCTAGTCAACTAAAACATGGTATAATTTAATTATGAATGAAATAGAGCCAGCGGTTCACTTTGACCGTATGAACAAGGTTGTAGAAGAGCTTTTAAAAGGTAATTCAGCAACTCAAATAGCTACACTTACAGGATTTTCCCGCAAAGAAGTTTTAGAGTATGTAGATGAATGGAAGTCTGTCGTGCATAACGATAGCAATATCCGTGATCGTGCTCGTGAAGCAATATCTGGCGCAGACCAGCATTATGCAATGCTAATAAAAGAAGCCTGGAAAACAGTAGAGGATGCCGATACGCAAGGAGCGCTTGCGGTAAAATCTGGCTCTTTAAAGCTAATAGCCGATATAGAGACTAAAAGAATAGCCATGCTTCAGTCTGTAGGTGTTTTAGAAAACACTCAAATAGCTTCTCAAATTGCAGAGACAGAACGCAAGCAGGAAATATTAGTTGGAATATTAAAAGAAGTGACTGCATCTTGTCCTAAATGTAAAATGGATGTTGCAAAAAGGCTCTCTCAAATTACTGGCATAGTTGAAGCAGTAATAATTGAGGATGCTGATGTCGTTTGATTTTTCAGATTTAATTGACATTTTAGATGGCGAAGAGTTTGAAGAAAAGCCAGTAGACCTTCGTACATTTGTCAACGACCCAAACTATCTAGGGCTCCCACCACTTTCAGATTATCAATACACTTTAATTGAAAAAAGCTCACAGATATATAAAGAAGCAACATTAAAAAAATTATTTGGAGACGAAGAAGGATCTATTAGATTTAAGCAAACGGCAAATGAAGTTGTAGCACAGCTTGGAAAAGGTTCTGGAAAAGACTACTGCTCAACAATTGCAGTTGCTTATATAGTGTATTTACTATTGTGTTTAAAAGACCCAGCAACATATTATGGCAAGCCGCCAGGAGATTCAATTGATATTATTAACATTGCTATTAACTCACAGCAAGCAAGCAATGTCTTTTTTAAAGGCTTTAGAAGCCGCATAGACAAATCCCCATGGTTCATTGGTAAATACTATGCCAAGGCATCAGAAATTCAGTTTAACAAGGCTATAACAGTGCATTCAGGGCACTCAGAGAGAGAGGCCTGGGAAGGCTACAACGTTTTAGTTGTAATCTTGGATGAAATTTCTGGCTTTGCAATTGACAATACAACTGGCCACGATCAAGCAAAAACAGGTAGTGCAGTTTATGATATGTATAGAGCATCAGTAGATTCCCGTTTTCCAGATTTTGGTAAAGTTATTCTTTTATCATTCCCTAGATTTAAGAATGATTACATACAGCAAAGATATGATGCGGTTGTAGGAGAAAAAGAAACTGTAATTAGGGACCACAAGTTTAAGATGTACGAGGAGCTCCCAGACGGTACAGAGGGAAATGAGTTTGAGATACAATGGGAAGAAGACCATATCATATCTTATAAAATACCTAAAGTATATGCAATTAAGCGCCCAACTTGGGAGATTAACCCAGTTAGAAAAATTGACGATTTCAAAACAGCATTCTATACAAACCCGACAGATGCGCTTTCAAGATTTGCGTGTATGCCACCAGATGCAGTAGATGCATTTTTTAAATCTAGAGAAAAAGTAGAGAAAGCTTTTAACGTCGGATCGATTGCAGTCGATAACTTCGGAAGACTTGAAGAATGGTTTCTCCCAGACCCAGATAAAAAATATTATATACATGTAGACTTAGCACAAAAGCACGACCATTGTGCTGTAACAATGGCGCATGTTAATAAATGGGTTAATGTAAAGGTGACTGACACCTATTCGCAGCCAGCTCCAATAGTAGAAGTTGATGCTGTAAGATACTGGACTCCAACCCCAGACAAATCAGTTGACTTTACAGAAGTTAAAGACTACATCCTTTCTCTTAAAACTAGAGGCTTTAACATAGCAATATGCACCTTTGACAGATGGAACTCTCATGACATGATGCAACAACTAAAACAATATGGTATCAATACAGAGATTCTGTCTGTCGCTAAAAAACATTATGATGATATGGCAATGATTGTAGCGGAAGAAAGGCTTATTGGTCCACATATACCCCTGCTTATAGATGAGCTTTGTCAGCTTAGGATTATGAGAGATAAGGTAGACCACCCAAGAAAAGGATCTAAAGACTTGGCGGATGCTACATGTGGAGCAATATTTAATTCAATCAGCAGAACAAGGTTTGATAATAATCAAGAAATAAATATACATACATACGAATCAATGAACTATGATAATGACTTTGGGGCCAAAGATGACCCAGACACAACATCTTATAACATGATTAGGGCGCCAAGAATGCCTGAAGGTTTGAGAGAAGCAATGGACAGGATGCAAATACTATGAGCGAATATCAAGAGATGGCAAGGCAGTGTAAGTGTTGCACAAAGCATGTGCCTTTGCCAACCGTAATGAAGACATACAATGGGCTAATCGTATGCCCAACAACACTACAAAATATAATAGAGTACAACAGGCTGTGGGAGACTTTCGGATCAAGACCTATGGGCAGTATTAGAAAACATTTCTCCGAGTACGTACAGCAAATTGTAGAAAATCAATATTCAAATAAGGAAGGTATTAATGGAAATACTTGAACCATTTTTAGGACTCCGCATATATAAAAATGCCATGCCTAACCCTAAAGATATACCAAAAAGACTTGAAGAGTTGCTATCAGTTAACCCAACTGAAATATTTAAATGGAACGATGTAGCCGTTTCGTTTCGAAAAAAAGATCACAGCGTTAGAAATTGTGTAGACCATAAGGTAAATAAATTAAGCTTTAAGCTAATGTCTGAAGATAAAAAAGATTTAGAGATTGTATGGCAAGAGACAAAAGATGCAATAGTAGTATGTTTAAATGAATACATGGAACAGTTTGTAAATACACCGCCATTAAACTATATGGAATCAATTAATTTTATAAAATATGAACCTGGCGCTTATTTTAAATCACATGTAGACCACGGACCATCTTACTCTTCTGTAGTTTCTTGTGTTGTATATTTTAATGATGATTTTGAAGGCGGAGAGTTATCCTTCCCATATTTTGATAACTATACATATAAGCCAGAAGCTGGTGATATATTATTTTTTCCATCTAATATTATGTATCTTCATGAAGCAAAAAGTGTAATTTCTGGCACAAAGTATTCTGCAGTTACAATGTTTGATTTTAATGATATAAACCATAGATTGCAAACTGGTGACAGGACCCCAGCAGTAAAAAACTATTGACAAATCTAATTTATATTATATACTTAACAAACTAGCGACAGTAGCTTAGTTGGTTAAAGCCCCGAACTCATAATTCGGTAATCGTAGGTTCGAGTCCTACCTGTCGCACAATCCCTTCGTAGCTCAGAGGATAGAGCGAGGCTCTTCTAAGGCCTGCGTCGCACGTTCGAATCGTGCCGAGGGGGCGTCGCCCCCCTAGCCCAGCGGTAGAGGCAGTGGACTTAAAATCCATACAGCACTGGTTCGAATCCAGTGGGGGGCACAAAGCTTCTATAGCTCAGCTGGTAGAGCAGCAGACTTTTAATCTGCGGGTCGTTGGTTCGAAACCAACTGGAGGCACTAAATGGTATACTAATACTTTAATACCAAATATACAATAGGAGAAGTAAAATGGCAGCAGAACAGGGTACGGCAGCAAGATTAGTAGAGGTAGCACTAGCAGAAGTTGGCACTATCGAAGGTCCAAAAGAAAATGAAACGAAGTATGGTAAGTTTACAAAATCAAACTTTCAACCATGGTGCGGAAGTTTCTGTATGTGGGTGGCAGATCAGGCTGGCGTAAAGATTCCTAACACGGTTTACACACCAGCAGGAGCACAGGCATTTATTAAAGCAGGTGCATGGCAGATGGCAGAAGTAGCAACACCAGAAGTAGGAGATATTGCCTATTTTGATTTCCCATCAGATGGCGTCGATAGAATTTCTCATGTAGGAATTGTTGTCGCAGTCAATACTGACGGAACGGTAGATGTTGTAGAAGGAAATACATCTTCAGATAAGAAGGGCGATCAAAGAAATGGTGGAGAGTGTTGCCTTAAGAATCGTGCTTACAAAAAGAAGAACGGATCAAAGCTTCGCAGAAGCCAAATCGTAGGAATTGTTGGATTTGGAAGACCATCATTTGGCAAGCCAGTAGTTAAAAAAACAGCAGCTCCAGCAAAGAAATCTGTAGTCAAGAAGACTAAGTAATGTACGAGTACTACGTTAGAAAAGTAGAAGGTGTAGTCGATGGGGATACAATTGATGTCCTCATCGACCTAGGCTTTGACATACTATTTGCATCAAGAGTAAGACTTGCTGGTATAGACACCCCAGAATCAAGAACTAAAGATTTGGCTGAAAAAAAGCTAGGACTTGAAGCAAAAGAGTATTTAAAATATAAGATAAAAGATGCCAAATCTGTTAAAATTAAAACAGAAAAAATGGACTCTTCTGAAAAATATGGAAGAATCCTAGGCTGGATATTTATTGATGACCAGACAACTTCAATTAATGAGCAGATGATTTCAGATGGTTATGCCTGGGGATATCTTGGAGATACTAAGGTCAAGGACTTTGAAGCACTTGCTAAAGCAAGAGCAAAGTCTAAAAAATAACTTGCAATCTTAGTTATCTAAATGCTATAATAGATTAGTACCTGCCAAAAGGGGGTACTAATTTAACTCGCTTAAAAGGAGCACAAAATGGTAACACAGTTCGCCATGGATCTTTTCAAAGATCCATTTTTTATTGGTTTCAACCGAGAGTTGGAACGATTCAATAGTCTTAGTAAAGTAAATAATACAGCATTTCCGCCGTATGATTTATTGAAGTTAGACGAAGACAACTACCAGCTATCGCTGGCAGTTGCTGGATTTACAAGAGACGATTTAACTGTATCAATTGAAGACGGAAGTCTTTGGATTACAGGTGAAATTACAGAAGTAACAGATGCAGAGGTTGTCCACAAGGGAATTGCTGCACGTAAGTTCACAAGAATCTTTGAACTAAGTGAATACATGGAAGTTTCAAATGTAGAGCTAAAAGACGGAATGCTACACATTCTTGTTGTTAGAAATCTACCAAAAGAAAAACAACCTAAAATTCTAAAAATTAAATAATGTTGAGACCTGAGTATGTCCTAAAACTGCTCACTACATAATTGGAGTACAGTGGGATATATTAATGAGGATCGTGGTCTTGATGGAAGAAATCATGATACAGCTGTCCTGACTGCGGAGTTTACAATAGGACTTGCTATTGCTTCTTATAGAGGCATACCAATGTATTTAGAAAATCAGCGAAATCATAAATGGATATTTAGCCAACAGCAGAGCCTTGATGGGAAAATGATTGCTGTAATTGGAAATGGCCATATTGGTAAAAGAATTCAAGCAATTAAATCATTTGCCCCAAGAGCTCAGGTAACTAATTTCTCAAGAACTGGTAGTGAAGGCTCATTAATTATAGATAAGTTCTTCCCAATGCTAGAAAGATTTGATATAATTATAGTATTAGCAGAGCTAAATGATTCAACTCGAAACATGTTTAATAAAGATGTGTTTTCAAGAATGAAAAATGGATCTCTATTTATAAATATGAGCAAGGGTCCCATTGTAAATACAATGGACTTAGTAGAAGAGTTACATAAAAATAGAATATTTGCTGCAATTGATCAGGTTGATCCAGACCCACTTCCAGCAGACCACCCTTTATGGGATTGTCCGAATCTCATACTAACACCACACGTAGCGAGTAATGCAAAATAATGCCAGTATACGAATACAAATGTTCATATGACGAAGCTCATGCTTCAATGTCCATACACAGATCAATCAAAGATGACGATCCAGGATACACTTGTGTAGAGTGTGAATCAGAAATGATAAGATTTTTTACTCCATTTGGCATACAGTTTAAAGGTAATGGTTTTTACAAAACAGATAATCCTAAGTAGTTTAAACTAACATTCTGCTATAATTAACAGGTAAGCAAAAATATTGCATTACCTGGGGGTCCCTTAGTTGACTAAGAAGTTAAGAATATTTACAGCCTTCCTACTCTCAGTGGGTTGGCTTTTTGCTGGTCCCTCCCAAGCTAATGCTGCAGACACACTAATAAACGGATCCTTCTCGTCAACTGGCGGAGGATGGTCTGGAGCAAATATTACTGGGGCTGTAAATAATAATGATGCCTGCGCTGATGCTGGACCAAGCCTTGGAGTTTGGCAAGAGAATGCTTTAGTTATGTCATACGGCACAGACAGGCCAGTCACACAAGTAGTAGTAATATCTCAACCTTCATCTGTAGTATTTACAGTAAATGCTCGGAACAGATCAGATGTTCCTGGGGCACAAGCAACAATTAGACTTCAAGACTCTAATCAAAATAATTCAACAGGCGGCAACTATTCTACTAGTGGAATTAATAAAACGCTAACAGTAACAACCACATCTCCAAATGAAAATGTAACAATAACAATAAGCGGAACAGACGGATTAGGCTGGGCTGGATGCTACGGAACTATATTTACTAATGCCTCTTTATCTGTGACACCAACAGTTGTTAAAACCATTGGAGCCCCAAGAAATTTAACTATATCTAGCAATGAAACATCAACCGTCCTGTCCTGGCAAGCACCAGATACTGGTAACACACAGCCAGAAAGATATGCTATAAGTTTTAATTGCTCTGGGTGTAATGGCTGGGGAATTGCAACTGGAAATGTTGGCGGACCAAATTCTTTAAACACAACAATTACAATTGATCACTCCTTGTTAGACGGACTTCGCCCTGCAGGAACCGTATGGTCATTCCATATTAGATCAGATAACGACACGTTTGCTCTTTACTCTGCAAACTCAAATGTTGTTACTGGGTCTACATATGTAGCACCAACCCCCACACCAGAGCCTTCACCGACACCAACCCCCACACCAACCCCAACACCAGAACCTAGTCCAACTCCTACGCCTACACCAACTCCTACACCAACTCCCGAACCTTCACCAACGCCCGTTACAACAACGACTCCAGATCCAGGGCCAGTTACAGTAGCACCGACTGGGCCAACTGAAGCAGAAATTGCAGCACAGGCAGCAGCACAGGCAGCAGCACAGGCAGCACAGGCAGCAGCAAATGCCGCAGCGTTAGCAGCAGCACAGGCACAAGCCGAAGCACAAATTGCAGCAACAACCGCAGCGCAAGCAGCAGCGCAAGCAGCAGAAGCAGCAAGAATAGAGGCTGAAACAGCAGCATTAATTGCACAGCAAGCAGCAGCAGCAAAAGCAGAGGCTGATAGAATTGCTGCAGAAGAAGCAGCTAAAGAAGCAGCAAGAATTAAAGCAGAGGCGGAACTAAAAGAAAAGGCTGACCGTGAAGCAGCGGAGATTGAAGCAGCAAGAATTAAAGCAGAAGCAGAAGCCAAAGAAGAAGCAGATCGTATTGCAGCAGAAGTTAAAGCAGCAGAAGAAAAAGCAGAAGCAGAGGCTAAGGCAGAGTCTGATCGTATAGAAGCAGAGCGTATAGCGGAAGAAAAAAGAATTGCTGAAGAAGCAGAAGCAGAGCGTATAGCAGCAGAAGAAGAAGCAATTGCAGAAACAAAGAAAGAAGCAGAGGCTAAAGCACTTGCAGAAGAAGAAAAAATTGCAGAAGAGTTAGCGGCAATTAAAGAAGAAGAAGAAAAGGTTGTCGAAGAAATAGAAAAAGCTGTAGAGTCTGGTAAAGAATTAACTGAAGAGCAAAAAGATATTGTAGTAGCGGCATTAATAGAAACATTGGCACCAGGAGAATCAATTTCAGTAGCAGAAGTTGTAGCAGCTGGGGTTGAACTTAAAGATTTGCCACCAGATACTCCAATTGAAGTTAGAACATCAGAGTCTGGCGAAGTTTTAATTATTACCGCTGAGGTAGCAGCAAATATTGAATTAGTTACAGATCCAGGAGCATTGGTAGAAGCAATATTTACAGATCCACAGGCAGCACTTGCTGCTATTGGAAGCATAGGCGCTGACATGACGGATGAGGAAAGAACAGAAGCAACCGAGATGGTTGTAGCAACAGTTGTAGCAACAGGTGCAGCATTGAATGCTGTAAGTGCCGCTACAGGAACCACTGGAGGATCCACAGGCAGTAGTTCTGGAGGATCAGGTGGTGGAGGAGCCTCTGGCGATTCCAAGGGAATAAGGAGAAGAAGACCATGATAAAGAAAATAATAAAAGATATGATAGATCAACTTTGGACACTTCTAGGTATGTTTATTGCCTGGGTAGTCCTTGATGGTTCTGCAAAAACAGTAGTAGGTTATGCAATTGTAGGTACATTAATTGCATGGGGAATTACATACCCAATTAGAAATAAAGAATGGGATGAAGAATAATGGCAAAGGCATATATTGAAGAGCCAACACAGGTAGGTTCAGGAGCAATTGCAAACATTAATAATATTGTAATGCGAATAATTGCAGTATTTGCTGCATCTGGATTATCCGTAATTGGAGCAGGAGCAATAGTAGGAATTGAAACCTACAAAGCAGTTATATTAGCAGGTACTCTTGGCGTTGCCACCGTAGTTGAAAGGCTTGCACGAGGTTTCCTAGACGACGGGAAATTAACGGTAGCAGAAATAAATGCTGCCTTCTTAGCAGTAGATAAAAAAGCTTCTAAGTAATGCTATAATTAGACTATGAATAAATACCGCATTAAATTAGATGTAGAGGTAGAGGTAGAAGCCTTTAATTCAGAAGATGCAGGCGAGTATATTCATGACATATTTAATATAGATGACGAAATTAAAAAAGTCAATATCGTTAAAATACAACAAAAGTAAATGCAGACAGCATTGACATATATTTTAAAAGCAGTGTATAATCGTACATAACGCTTTTTAAAGGATAGAATGAATATATATCAAGATGAAATAAATAGTTTGAATGAAAACTATAAGATATGGCTGTCCAACAACATAGAGCCTATGGTTGAATTTGAAACTCAATGGATGAAAGATAACGAATATACTTTAAATAACCACGGTCTTAGATGTGATAATTTTTATAAAATAGAAAATAAAAAAGATCACATACTTTTTGCTGGATGTGAGTATTCTTTGGCCATAAGCCATGAGGTGAAATTTTCTTGGGCTTACATGTTGTACAGCTACCTACTAGGATCCGTTGGCACGTACAGGAACATCTCCTATCCAGGAGCAAACCCAGAAAAAATTATTGCAAATTTAATTAAGTATGTTGATGCATATGGGGCACCATACAAAATGTTTGTTCTTATGCCAGAAATAATAAGAGATTATGGGTACTGGCCAGATGGCAAAGTTTACAAGCCAAAGATGTATAGACAGCTAAAAGGAAATGGTGGCGTAGAGCATAACGATGTTGCTATACCAAATGATGTTCCATTAAACTTATTGCTATTAAGATATGTAAGATCTATTAGAATTTTAGAGTCGTACTGCAGCGCCCTTGGAATAGATCTAATCTGGACAACATGGGACAGAGACTCGTCAGAAATACTATCACAAATGGACTTTAAGTACTTCTTCCCAGCACAGATTAACCCAGATGATCAAAATGATATATATAATCATTTTGTTAAACAGATTAAGGAAAATAGATGAGCGATCAAGATAATAAAATTTGGTCTTATTACGCCGAGGATTTTAACAAAATAGGTAGGCTTAAAGACAACGTAGTACACATTAAAAATTTTTTAGAACCAGAAGACTTGTTGGCCATCAGCAATTATTTAAAAACACACCAGGATGATCCAGAGTTTTCTGGTGGCAAAATGATAAATTTTGAAAAAGCCAGCCAGGAAAATCCAGAAGTTGCACAGCTTTTAATTAAATATGAAAAAAGAATATATGATGTTGTTGAAAAAAACTTTTGTCAAAAGTATAATATAAAGATTAAAAGAAAGCCTTGGGTCGAATTACATTTTATTAAATGGAGGCCAGGAATGGGCTCTAAACTACATTCAGACTGCCAGTATCCAAATGGGGATCCATTAATGAAGTCTAATTATTATAAATTAAACTTAACTGCATTGATATACCCAAATGAAGATTATACTGGTGGGGAAATAGGGTGGCCAGAATATGGAATAGAAATCAAGCCATCTGCTGGAGACCTTGCTGTGTTCCCAGCCAATAATGACTACTTACATTATGTTAATGATGTAATGACTGGCACAAGATACACTATGCCAATATGGTACACATTTGATAATGGCGCACCAGAAAAAGAAATGATCTACGACCCTGAAGCCTCAAAAAATTTATGGCTTAATGAAGGTGAAGACACAAATCAATTAAGATCCTATTGACATCACTTTGTCAATATTGTATAATTATAAAGATGGAATAAATGCTAAATTTAACAGAACAAGGTGTTGAAATATTTATCAAAAAATTTCAATCAAGCGTACAAAAATCTTTTTGGAACAACTATGATTTAGTTATATGGAAAAAAGATCACGGCGGGTACACAGATACAAAAGGCATGTATTATAACAATACATGGGGAAAGGCAGAAAAAATTTCTGTCGATAAAAAAGGAATCTGGAAACTGCCGAAAAAATATGTCAGATATTTTAAATAGCTTAGGTGTTGAGCAAGATAATATTAAATGGTGGGACCTAGCCCTTTGTCATGGGATGGACACTAATTTATTTTTTGATAAATACGAGTCAGATATAAATGTAGCAAAGAGTATTGACGAGGCATGCCTATCTTGCCCAGTCATAAAGTTATGTCATGAAAGTGGTGTAGAAAATTCAGACTACGGAGTCTGGGGCGGAATATACCTTGCTTCAGGGTCCACAGATAAAGCACGTAATGCACACAAAACAAAAGATATTTGGAAGCGAATAAGGGAAAAGCATGTTTATTGATAAGAATAAAAACCATTTTAAGTACGGAATTAACGAATGGACAGGTGAGCCAAATAAGCCAACGTTCTACACAAAAGAAATGGCGCTCAAAATAAGAGAACTTAAAAAACCTACTTCAACACTTGAAATGGATATAGTTAAGTACCCAGACTTTTTAGCAATCAGATTATATGAGAATAATTTTGCACAATACGACGGCTCAATGAGAGTCAGAGTTATAGAATATGTAGAAATGGTAAAGAATATCTTGGAATCATACGGAGTAAGAGTAGAGCTTGAAGGAAAGCCAGGAGGAAAAAATCATGGATAAAGTATTGTGTTATTCCTGCAATAAAAGCAAGAACGAGCTTTCGGCAAAGAAATCTGTTTTGCTACCAATAAATTTGTTGCTGTGTAAATCATGTACGGACAACAAATTAGAACCAAGATGGATAGTTATTTTAGCAGGAAGACAATATGGCTCTGATCATGTAAAAGAACATATTGCAAAAAAGAAGTATGTGGGCGTAGATATAACAGCCTCTGAGTTATTAATTTAATATAGATTGTACGGTATAATATTCATATAATGAATATTCCTCTAACTGAGATACTAATAACTCTCTTTGCAGCCGCTATAAGTGGGCTACTAACAGCACAGATAGGCGCTAGAAGGTCAAAAAAAGAAAAGGCGGAGCGCCAGGTAGAAAAGGCACACGACCAACTCCTATTGGAATTAAAAGACCTTGAGATTAAATTATATAAATTAGAAAAAGATCTAAATGAATGGAAAGACAAATACTTTGAGGCCTTACAGGAATTAATTCGTGTTAAGGCAGAATTAGAGGGAACTCTGCTTAAATTAAGCCATCTAGAAATTCATTCTGATGAGCACTAGCACTACAAAAATAAAAATAGTATACTAATATTATGACTTGTATTGTTGCTATCGCCCAAAATGGGGTTGTGTATATGGGGTCTGACCATGCCGCCTCAGACGATAAAACTGGCTGGATCCTATCAAGAAAAGAACCAAAAGTTTTTAAAAACGGTCAATACGGAATTGCATTTACAGACTCATTTCGTATGGGACAAATTCTACAGTACATGTGGACCCCTCCAAAATATACACCAACTAAAACTAACTCTGGGTTAGATAAATTTATGCGAACCAAATTTGTTGATTCTGTTAAGGCTGCATTTAAAGATCATGGCTATGGAAGTATTGGCTCCGCATCAGAAGAAGATACTGGTGGAATTTTTATAGTTGGAGTATGCGGTAGACTCTTTACCATAGATGAAGACTTTCATGTTGGAGAAAATATTGTAAACTACATGGCTGAAGGAAGCGGCGGACAGATAGCCCTTGGAGCCCTTCATGCAACAAAAAAGCAACAAAACCCAAAGCTTAGATTAAAAGCAGCATTAGAAGCGGCAACCGAGTTCAATATGAGCGTAGCAGCACCCTATACATACATCCAAGTTTAGTGTATAATTGAATCATGGAAACCGTTGCCTACATACTAATAGCTTTTTTTATTATCTCATCTTTTAGATGGCTGAGGGCAAGGTACACTCTTGGAATTTATTATATTAACAAGTTAGAAGAACTACGGGAGCAGTCACAAAAGAGAGAGTACCCTCTAAGTATTAGCGACTTGAAACCAGAAAATTATGATCATGCGATGGATTTAAGAGGAGCACCAACCCACCTATGCCCATGCGGATGCAATATATGGAATGTAAAGGTTATATTTGAAGAGTTTGAAATAGCTACATATTTTCTTGATATGGAATGTGCTAACTGCGGAAGCATGGCAACAGCACCTACGCTACTAGACAGAGAGATACAAGAATGAGAAAGTCAGAAAGATTAAGGCAGCTTGAGATTGCTGTTATTAGAATGGAAATGCATGTCGAATTGCTTTCAGCAACTCTATCTAATCTATTAGATTCACAAGGCATGGACACCGCCCCGTCGCTAGATAACGGTAAGTGGTACAAAAAACCAACAGACACCCCTTGACATCCTGCCATTATTTAGTAGAATTAGGTTATGAATAAAAAACTAATATCTGCGTTAATCGCACTCACACTATCAGTACCTACAACCGCTCATGCAGCGGGACTACAGAATCGTACAGATTCGAAGCCAGCAGTTGCTATTCTTGATACAGCAATTGACACATCCCTACCAGCATTTCAAGGAAAAATTATTCAAGAGGTATGTATCCTAGAATGGACAACATGCCCTAACGGTGCATCATTCATGGAAGGACCTGGGGCGGCATCAATGCCAGCAGGCCTTATATCAAAAAATGGATTCGATCACGGAACATATATGACATCGGTATTTGTTGCAACCAACCCAAATGTAAATATTGTTTTTATTAAAATTATTGGTAATACTTCAACTGGTATGCGTCAGAATGCTGGGGAAGCTGCAGTATACAATGCTCTTAATTGGGTAAAGTCTAATGCATCAAAGTACAACATTCAAGCAGTTACTATGTCCCAGGGAATGCATAACCTAGGTGCCCCAGGAACAAACTACTGCCCTAAAACACCAGTAACACAGCAGTCTATTAAAGATTTAATTGCTATTGGTATCCCCACTTTTTTCCCTTCAGGAAATGGAAGAGATTACCAGCGTATTGATTGGCCAGCATGCCTAGAAGAATCTATCTCAGTCGGCTACGTCGATCAACAAAACGAAATCTCATCGAACAGCAACAATGATTCAGCAATACTTGACTTTTTTGCACCAGGATTTTTTACAATTGCTGGTCCAGGCAATGTCTCAAAGAATATCGCTGGGTCTTCTTCCGCAATTCAGGTTGCAGGAGCGCAATGGATGAAGCTAAAAGCAGCAAAGCCAACATTTACATATGATCAATTGCTTACTGCTTTTCGTTCTACTGCATCTTCTACAATTGGAAGACAAGGAACGTTTACTAAATTAATTAATATCAACGCAGCGCTTTCCTATACAGCAATAGTTGCAGCACCAGCAGGACCGACTCCTGAAGAATTAGCTGCAGCCAAGGCAGCACTACAGGCAGACGTTAACGCACAAATTGCAAAAGCGCAGGCTGAGTACGATGCAGCAGTCAAAGCAGCATCAGACAAACTTGCAGCACTTCGAGCAGCACAGTTAGCTAGATTAAATGGATAACAAGCTAACAGTACTTGAAGAAATTATTAAAGAGATTGGTGAGGAGTTGTACCAGAAATGGTACAACGCCCTTGCTATTGAAGACAGGACTGAGGAGGCTTCAAAAGCAATGTCAGCCAACGCAGGAGAAACCGCAGTTTGGGTGATCCAAACATTTATGAATAAATTCAATAACGCAGCGGATGAACTAAAAGGAGATTAAGTTGATAGTCACAGACGAATCTTTTGATTCTGTTCTGCAGAATCACAAGTTGGTGCTTATAGATTTTTGGGCACCGTGGTGCGGACCATGCAAAAGGATATCTCCAATACTAGATGAGATATCAAATGAGCGTGGTTTATGGGTTGGAAAGTTAAATGTTGATGAGAATCCTATCAAATCAGCAGAATACTCTGTAACCTCCATACCATATATGGTACTATTTAAGTCTGGGGTCCCAGTTAAAACTATTTCTGGTGCAAAACCTAAGCACGTAATGCTTGAGGAGCTATCAGAATGGATCTAGGAGATGAAGAAGGATACATCAATCACGTAGAGTTTGAAATATGGCTCAAAAATGGTTATGACAGAGGATGGATTTCTGATGTGTTTTGCAATACACACGATGGTCCTCCTATGACAGAAGAAGAAATGCAAGAATGGGATGAAGGCGGAGATCCTTGTTCATTCCAGGTGAAAGTAATAGAACTAAACTAAATTTCTGTTCTCATCAAGAGACAGAGGAAATAAGGAGAATAAATTAAATGAACTCATTTAAGAAACTATCAATCGCTACTGCTGCAGCCCTAGCGATTATCAGCGTCCCTGTATCACCAGCATCGGCAGCACCATTAGTCGTAACGGTGGCAACAGTAACTAACGCAACCACATCTGCAGCACCAGCAACGGTGGCAGTACCATCAAGCAATGTTATTGCTTCTGGAAACACTATCGCACTTGCAGCAACAGCAGATACAGGAACAGTTGTTTCTTTTACTGCATCATCAACAGTTAAGTTAGTATCAGCACTAAACACAACAGATGCACCAAAGACAGTTGCTTCAGGGGTTCCAGCCCTTTCAGTAACTTCAGCAGGCGTAGCGGTTACAGTTTATGCATACACAACCACAACAGCAGTTGGAACGGTTACCATTACAAATGGTGCTTATTCAACAATCGTATATGTTAAGGGAACAGCAGGAGCAGCGTCAAACGTTGCAGTTGCAGTCCCTGCAGCAACAGCAGTTGGAACAATTCCAACAATCACAGTTTCAGCAACAGATGTTTTTGGAAACGTAGTAGCAACAGGTGAAACAATCACCGCTACAGTAATCGGCTCAACATTTGCTGATGGCACAGTCACAAAGACCCTAGTTACTACAACAACAGCAGAAGGCGCAGCAGATACAACTTTAGTAGTTGGATCAAAGACAGCGGCACTTGCCACAGCAGTAGCAGGAACAATTCAGGTTGTTGTTACTGGTGTCACATCAGCAGCAACAGTTACTGGGCTCACAGCACCAGTTAAGGCAGCAACTGCATCATTTACAGTTTCAGATCTTAATGGAACAATCGCTAAGTTAACAGCAGATCTTGCAGCAGAAAAGGCTGGCCGTGCACTTGATGCACAGGCAGCAGCAACTGCTAAGGCAACTGCAGCATCAACTGCAGCAGCAGAACTTGCTTTAGCTAAGGCAGAAACAGCCAAGGTGTCAGCAGATGCAGCAGCAGCAAAGATTGCAGCAGATGCTTCATCAAAGGCCGCAGCAGATCTTGCTAAGGCTACATACAAGGCGGAATACAATGCACTAGCAGCTAAATGGAATAAGAAGTTTCCTAAGCTGAAGGTTGCATTAAAGAAGTAATTTGAGTCCTGGTGGGCGAAAGCCCACCAGGGTTTTTATGAAATCAATCTATTTTAATCATATTCCAAGAACTGGCGGGACAACTATATCCAGGATGCTGTACAGCTCTGGAATAGGTAACTCTAGATTAAAAGTATTTACAAAAGAGATGTCAGCCTATCAAAAAAAAGAATTTAACCATACAAATTTATCAAATAGCGATATAATAATGGGTCATTATGGAATTGCACCATCAATAATAAATCCAGGCATAGACACAATTACATTTTTAAGAAATCCAGTTGATCAAGTAGTAAGCATGTTCTCTAAATTATATAAAGAAAGCCAATCTCAAGAAGCAAATTCTATTGATTTTAACCTAATAAGATTAAGTAAATTCAAAGATGATCCAGTAAATTTATTTAGAGAATGGCTCTATGATGAAAAGTCTAAACGCTATACAAATAATGGGCAAATATCTAATCTAATTAATACAAGATACCCCTATTTATACGACATAGATACAAAAGAAGTATCTGATATGGAAACAGATATAGAAGTAACCGAATCAAATGCAAAGGAAAAAATAGAATCTCTTCTTTTTATAGGGGCTACAGAGAATCTGTATGAAGGATATATAAAAGTTATAGACATCATAAATGATAGATTTAATATTAATTTACTCAAGTCCAATAAAATTGGTAAAGATAATTCAATCGGTACTACCAACGATATATTAAGTACATTAAATAAAGAGGAAATAGATTATATTTTAGCCAAAAATAGCATAGACAACTATTACTGGGGGCTGTCAAAGCAAGATCTTGGACAATGATATAATAGATATACTATAATAGGAGATGATATGGAAACTACAAAAAAGAGTTATATAAAGACATTTAGCTGGGAAGCTTTTCATTTCACAGTGCTTGCTGGAATCATTTATTTATTTACAGGCGACTGGGAATACTCGGGCATTGGGGCATTAGTTTATATTGGAATTGAATCTTTAGGGTATTTTGTACATGAAAGATTATGGGCAAGATTTGGGAATAAGCTTAAATGAAATTTCCAATATTGCAAGAACAGTTCTATACTCAAGAAGAATTAGATTCAGCCAATAGTTTTATGAAAAGCATATTAGATGCACCAACATGGAGAATGCTTAAAGAAATAACTAGAGAGCAGATTGAAACCGATATGCTTGTTCCAGTAGTTGATCACTTTTTAGCAAGAGCACAATGCTCGCTTCCAGAACATAAGGTGCCAGAAGAAATTTTAAGAAAACCAAAAGAAGAAGCAAAAAAAATTAATCCCAACGCACAGATTAGATTTGTTTCTTTTGTTAGATACTCAAATCAATTTGGCTTTCCTCAACTAGGACCACACCTAGATCCAGTATCAAAAGAACATTTCTTTTTTGATGTACAGCTAGACGGTAACGTAGATTGGCCAATAGTTGTTGCAGAAGAAGACCCAGAAGCCCCAGATAAGAAGGGCAATGTAGTGGGGTATAGTTTAAAGAACAATGATTCTTTGTGTATTGAAATTACTAGACAAGCGCATTGGAGAACCCCAGTTAAATTTAAAGATGGGGACTTCATCGATATGATATTTATAAGCTTTGAGGATCCCAACATTGAACCGCCAACACTTGAGTGGCAAACGGAGATCGGATTGAAGTATATGGATGACTATGAGGCAGAACTTGAATTAATATATCCAAAAAACACTACAATAACATTTGATCAACGTGCAGAGTATGCAAAAAATAATGTTAAGCAGATGGGCAAGCTAGATCTAAATGCAGTATCTGCAGAAGAGGGTTCTGGAAAGAAGCAGGACAATGAAATAAGCTTCTTAGACAATAAAAAAGATTTTTATACATTAAAGCAAGAGGCAGAAGCAAAGAAAAAAAATGATGACCCAAGCTGTATGGTAGAAATGATGAATGAAATGAGGGAAAAAAATTAAATTCCCTTTTGTAATAAAAGACATTCTAACTGAAGAAGAGCTAAATTTGTTTAGAAATTTCATGGATGATCTATTAAAAAACAAAAATTATATAATGCTTTCTGATATTTCTAGAGAAACAATTGAAACAAATATGAATGATTGGGTGGTCGACCACTACCTTGGACGAATTCAATGCAGCTTGCAGGACTGGGAGATGTCTGATGAATTAAAGCAAATAATAACCAAATTTGCAAAACAATTTAATGAAAATGCTGAATTTAGATACGTTTCTTTTGTAAGATATTCAAAAGATTTTGGTTTCCCACAGTTGGGGCCACATTTAGATCCTCCAACAAAAGAACATTTCATGTTTGATATACAGCTAAGGTCGACTTTAGACTGGCCAATAGTTGTCGCACAAGATGATGAAATAAAAGAGTATACATTAAATACAAATGACGCTCTTGTTTTAGAAATAACTAGAAATGCTCATTGGAGAAAACCACTAAGGTTTGAAGACAGTGATTATTTAGATATGCTATTTTTTAGCTATACTGACAACAGTCTAGACATACCATCCTTAGAATGGCAGTCAGAGACTGGTTTAAAACATATGGATTCATACAATGAAGAATTGGCTACGGTTTATCCAGAGTCAGAAAAAGAAATTAGAGATAGATATACTAACTCTATAAAAAAAGAAAACTTTATACTTCAAGGGCAGGTAAGATAATGGGAAAGCATCACGATAAAATTAAGAAGGCTTTAGAGCAAAGAATTGCCGCTACCCCAAATGGGTCTGGCTACAAAAAGCCAGGATCAATGAATAAGAAAAAGACAGGGTACCGTGGCCAAACAGCCAAAGGATCTAAATAGTGCTTGGTGATTTATGCGAATGGAACGGCTGTGGCAAAAAAGCAACAAGGATAGCAGCTAAGCCAGCAGGAATGATAATAGATATATGTGATGAATGCTGGCACGAGTATTACAGATCCTAATCAACTAAATGCTATAATAGTCTTATGAGCGGAATACTAGTCCCGCTTAAATAAATAACCTATAGGAGTAAGAAAATGACAGACGGATTGAATTTAACAGGATTTAACGAAGTAAAGCCAGCAGTACAGCACACAATCGGAGAGCAGTACGCTGCCGATCCATCAGCAGCATTCCCTGCATCAGATGTATCTAACCAGCCATCAGCACAAGGCCCAAAGTAAAAATGGATCTATTTGATAAAGAAGAAGTAACTGCTCCATCAATTGAAGCAGCTATCGCTGAGGCTGTAAAGCCAGTAGCACCAACACCAACGCCTGCACCAGTAAAGTCTGGCGCAGAGTGCACAAGAGACACAAGAGGCGAAGCTGATTGTGCAGTAAAGAATTGTGAGAACTGCAACTAATGTGTTACGAATGCGGATGCGAAACATTAGGTAGCCCCAAAGGCGCTACCCCAGTCACAATTACAGATGTATCTAGAGATGGTGAGTCGGGCTTAACCAATGAGTAATAGTTTTAAAAAAGAAGACGGTACTGGCATGGTGCCACCAGCAAATGCTGGTGCGCCTGCTGGTGCTGTTACCAGCACTAATACTCCAAAGAAGTATCCAAGACAGGGTGTAAAGATAGATACAAATAAGCACGGAATAAGAAGAGAGACAAGCTTAATTCCAAAACCCACTAAAAAACCAAGATACAAAAAACCTTAAGAACGGAACAATCTGTGAAATCATTTTATGAAAAAAATGTTTTTGAAGAAGAAGATTTTAATGCTTTAAAAGAAATAGCATTCAAAGACCTGTCATCAGAAAACATATATTTTTCAGAAGCCTATAGTAGATACTATGCTATAACTGATTTTCCAGAAAATATAAAGGCAAAGATCGTTGACTTGGCGAATAAAAAATTTAATACAAAAGATTTAGACATTGTTTATACACATGCAGTAAAGTACCAAATAGTAAATGGCATAAAGCCTAGCCTTAAAAAGCATTTAGATAATTTGCCATCAACCCATGTTATTGATTTATGTGTAGAGACTACATTGCCAGATTGGGGACTTACCGTTGGTGATGATTTTTTTCAAGACGACCCCAACTCTGCAGTATTTCTATACGGGAAAGAAGATATTCATTTTAGGCCAGACTATACTTCTGAAGATGAAAATGATTACTGCGTAATGTTTCTTATTAATTTGGCACCCCCAGGTCATTGGGGGCATAAAGCCGCAGACTCTTTAAAGTTAATGCCAGAACACTTAAGGCAAAAAATGATAGACCAGCTGACACCACACCACAGAAAGAAAGACATGAACAAATGATTATTCAAGTAATAGGACTACCAGGTTCTGGCAAAACTACATTTTCAAAAGAGCTAGCAGATAGAATTAATGCTGTGCATTTAAATGCAGATGCAGTAAGAGCAGAACTAAATAAAGATCTAGGATTTAGCCCAGAAGATAGGATTGAGCAAGCCCGTAGGATGGGTGCGCTGTCTAGGCTTCTTTCAGAGCAAGGATACCATGTAGTAGTAGATTTTGTTAATCCAACAAAAGAAACAAGGTCTTCATTCGGAAAGCCAGATAAAATTGTTTGGATGAATAGAAAGCCCGTAAGAGATTTCCCAGATACAACTGCGATGTGGGAGTACCCAGAGGGTGTTGACCTAATGTTTGACGACAATACAGAATCAAATTTAGCTGCGAGGCTTGCGTGTGTTGACTTTCAATTACACGATTGGAGGGAGCCAACTACACTAATGCTTGGGAGATACCAGCCGTGGCATGAGGGGCACCACGCTTTATATAAAGAGGCGGGTGAACGAACAAAGCAAGTAATGCTTGGTGTAAGAAATACGTACAAGACTAGTAATAAAGACCCACTAGATTTTGACCAAGTAATGGCATATATTGCAGAGGATCCAGTAATGGATAAAGCAATGGTAATTAAGATGCCTAACATTACGAATATAGTCTATGGTCGTGATGTAGGATATAAGATTGAACAGGTATCTTTAGGAGCAGAAATTGAAGCTATTAGTGCTACTCAAAAACGTAAAGAGATGGGCATATAAGGTGTGGGACTTTGTATCTAAGCCAAACAATATTGAGTGGCCATCATGAATGTTACTAAACAAAGATCAGCATTAAAAGCAATTACATGGCGTGTAATTGGAACAGCAGACACGTTTGTTATATCATGGGCCATAACCAAAGAGCCAGTAACAGCAGGAGCAATTGCAAGCTTTGAGGTATTTACAAAAACAATTCTTTACTATTTTCATGAGCGTGGATGGAATAGAGTTAAGTGGGGCAGAAAAAATGATAGATAGAAACATAGATGAATTAAAAAATGAAATTGCTAACCATTTGCAAAATACAAACTACCCCCCAGTCACCCTTGATCTCATAGACTCCTGTATTGAAGCAATCAGGCTAGCTGAAGACAAAAAGTGGGACCATTTGGTAAAGCTACCAGACTCTGTTAAATTTAATGGGGCTGAGTATGCGACAGTAAACGATATAATTGCGGGGCAAAGGCTAGAAAAATGGTTAGACGTTTCTGATCATGCACAAACATTTGGAGCAAATTAATGCGTGTATTAAATTGGATATCAGTTCAAGGACTTTCTTTAGAGCAGGTTTATAAAAAGGTGGACGATGAGCTGAAATCATCAAATCATTTATGGTTTGATGACTATATCATTGGAGGCGGAAGATGGAATACTGGGGTTGATTTGGAGCTGTGCGCTAAAGCAAAAACTAAAACTAAGCTACCAGACAATGTAACATTTGATGGTGATGGAAAAATTCATCACAATATGCTGCTAAACTATAATCTAAGGAGCGAAGACTTTAACACAATAATTAAAGACATCCAAGCGGCAAGATCAATGACAATGGAAAATTTTAAAAAAAGATATCCAAATTTACTTGAAACTATTCCAAAAGATATGGATGACTATTCAAATGGCGATGAGTCTAATTTATATGGTAATGAAAATGAACAAAATAGATATAGCATGAAGCATATTATGAATATTATTAATGGCGAATGGACAGAAGATAGCTATTTTTATGATTTAAAAATGAAAACAAGCAAAATGACATTTTTTAAAGAAAGACTAAGCAATACAGGGTCAGACCAAGAGTGGCTTGTACCAGTAGATTTTCACATTAGAGAGTATAGATAGGAAATAAAATGACTGGTAAATTAATTGTAGGATCCATGCCGCTAGGCAATTTAGAAGATATAACATTGAGAATGCTTGATGCATTTAAAAATGCAGATATTATTTTATCCGACTACCCGACAACATATGCAGATCAACTATTGGAAAAATATGAAATCAATAAAAATTTAATAATCTTAAAAAGCTTTCATTCGTGTCACGCAGATAGGGAGCAGCTAGACTATGTAATTAGTTCTATCAGGGATGGGCTAACTGTCTTAATCATTTGTTCGGAGGGCCAGGTTGCCGTATCCGATCCAGGAGTACAATACATTCAGGAGTGCATTAGGCTAAGCCTGCCGTACGTGGTGCTTCCAGGCCCTAACGCAGGCATACAGGCACTTGTAGCAAGCGGACTATCAAATGGAAGGGTTTTTATACATCCCACAATTGAACCTAAAAATGTTGATACTGAATTCCCATTGCTTAAGGATGTTCAGACAAGCCTAACTGTTTATGTCTGGGGTAAGGATATACCAAAAATTCTTGAAATTATTGAAAAAGATTTTAAGTGGGAAACAGATCAAAATGAGCAATATGCAAATAAACTTATATCATTTTGCTGCGATCTAACATTGCCTACAGAGTTTATAGTTACTGGGTGGGCACACGAAATATCTAAGCACCCAGACCTGCAAAAGATTACTACTAGAACTAAGGTTACTATTGTTATGGGAGAAATGATGCACATGGAAGATTGTGATCATCATATTTGTAATTCAATTAGAAGCCTGTACCCAGGACAAAAGTATCTAGGTGAGCCACAAAAGCCAGTGGATACTACAAAGTTTTATTGTGAGCACCCAAAAGATCCGTGGACTTATAGCAATTAGCTAGAATACTTTTCGTCTTTATTACCAATGCCAGTGAGATCTATTAAAAAGTTAGACCTTTCATCTTGCATCTTAAAATGATTTTCTTGCAAAGGTCTGTCTGGTAGATAAGAGAAGTTGCATACAAGCATATCAATTTCTGCGTCTTCTCTTAAATCAATGTGCTCTCTCCAGTGCTGCTGCTGGGTTCCAGCGAATATTAAACCTTGGTTGTATTTAAGTACTGTTTCTTTGCCTTCTACAACAACTCCCCAATCTTGATTTGAATTAAGCTGGATGTCAATTGTTACTCTTTGAGACACCCTATCGTCATAATGTGGGAACAATTTAGGAATATATCCATATTTTGGGTTGTATCTAATAAAGAAATACTCTTTTAGTATTAGAGTTATTCCAATTTTATCTCTAATTACTTGATTCAGTCTTTGATACATATGCTTGTCTACCATTAAGTTCCAGCTTTTTCTTCCGCCCCAAGCTTGAACAGTAGACTCACTTTGTTCAATAATTTTGTACAAATCTTTAATATTTTCTTCTGTGAGAACGTCGTCTACGACTCTAATTTCAAAGTCCTCATCAATTATAGGACCCTGATTTTTTTTAAATTCATTATATTTATCTTGATCTATCATATACTAATTATACCGCAAAGAATATTGACATCACAATTTATATTGTATATAATGGTTATAAGATGCCCCATAGCTCAGTTGGTAGAGCACCGAACTGTTAATTCGGGTGTCCCTGGATCGAGGCCAGGTGGGGCAGCAAAGAAAGGTAACAATGCGTAATTTGAATACAATATTTTTTTCTTCTAATTTTTTTGATTTAAATATAGATAAAAATGAGTCAGATATTATTAATGAACTGTTTTTACATTGTAAAAGTAAGTTTAATTTAGAGTTTAATATGGAAATAATAAATGAACAGTCTGATGGAGACGGAATATCTGTAATTGTAGTAAGCGATTATGATACAGAAATAGTGTTTGAAGACACTGCAGATATATTAAGGTTCCCAGATAAAAAAAGAATAAGTGCTAGCCCTGGCGACATTATTTCTTTCCACAGCTCAAATAATTTTATATCTAATCAAACAATTAAATTGTATAACTTTAATTACAAGATAGATGAAAAAGTTTTTGGGGAGGGGTCAAAGTTATTTGAGGTAACGGCCACCCTTAAAGACGAATACAAGATAAGGGTTAAATCTGATAGCTATGAGGATGCAATAAAACAGGCCTACTCAATAAATCTTACAGAATGGAAGCACGTGGAATTAAATACTAATCTTCCATCTATTCAGATAAACAGATATACTAAATGGGGAATGCTTGATGCATTTGAGTTGCCCAAAAATCCTGGTTGACTTTTCTACTCTAAAGTGAGATAATGATTTGTATGATAGAAAAAACAGATCCTATGTCAGAAAAATTAGGCAATAGCATTGATAATATAAAAATTATTAAAAACTATATGCCGCATAATCATATTGATGAAATTTTAAGCTACACTGATCTATACCTTGACAAAAATCCAACATTAGATTTAAAAATTAAAATTAAAAATGCTTATTCTCAAAGAGAGCTTTTAAAAGCATACGAGTACCTGCTTAGATCTGAAGCCGAAAAGCTTTATGGCTGGGAGTTTGAAAGAGATAGAACAGTAGACTTTAATAATCGTGAGGCTGGTTCCTCTGTTCCAGAGCATACAGATATGATTCAACCTCATTTTTTTGATCCGCTCGAACCAGTATATTCTTGGTATCAAAATCAATATTCTTGGAGCGGACATCTATCTTTAATCGTATATCTAAATGATGATTTTGAAGGCGGGGAGTTGGTATTCCCGCAGCACAACTTAACAATTAAACCAGAAAAGGGAATGCTTATTGCTTTTCCTGGAAACCTTTACTTCCATCATGAAGTCAAAGAGGTTAAGTCTGGAACAAGAAAAACAATTTCTTTATGGACAAAATTTAAAGGATTTTCTTTATGAAAAGAATAATATGCATGATCAAGGGCCATATGTCTAGAGAGTCTAGCTGTCCATTTACTGGGAATCTGTATGACATATGTGACAATTGTGGCAAGAAAAATGTAATCGGCAACATATCTAATCAATACAAATTTGATGAGATAAATAAGACTTGGAGAACAATATGATACCTATCGGAACTATAGAATGTGAAACATGCAATGAAACTATTGAATTAACTGTAAACCATTTGCTAGAATCTGGTAATTATTGTCAATCTTGCTATCAAAAGGATGTTGACAAAATAAATGGCTAGAGACTGTGTTTGTGGAAGATCCCTTAAGTTTCCATATTGTGATGGCACACACAATAGGTTAGAGAAGCTTAATTTAAAACCAGCACCTCCTAAAGATACATCGACTATACACGGAATGCTGCTCGATGATGGGCTTCCGTACAAAGTATATAAAAATCTTATGCCAGAGGAAACAAGAATAAGGCTTTTAAATATGATGAAGACATTGGATCAAGAGTTTTGGCACGACAGCTCTTGCACAAATGACCCAGTAGATCAACTACGAATGCATATGCCAAGATCAATTAATCATGAGTTATGGAAAGTTGGCGCAGAAAATTACCTTGAATGGGCAAAGCTATTTAATGCAGAAGTTAACAATGTCAGCTACTCACACCCGCTAGACCATGGAAGAATTGTAGACAGAAGAGGCCCAGGTGCCTTCTTAGGAAAGCATCAAGACGTTCCAACTGGAGATTTTGCTAAATATTTTGGAGCAGCTCCAGGTGAATCTTTAATGGAATTTACTCAAATTTTTTATTGGAATGATGATTTTGAAGGGGGCGAGCTAGTATTTTGTGAAAGCGACTTTATAAAAGAGCCAATAGTCTACAAACCAGTTGCTGGTGACGTAATAGTTTTTAGATCCCACCATGAGCACGAGATACTCCCAATTATTGCTGGCGAAAGATACTCTTCCCAATATTTCTTCTACAACAAGAAAAAGCCTAGACCCCCTGCTTAAACTATTGACTACATTTATGTTATATAGTATACTAACTATATGAAAAAAAATAATGTAGCAAAGTCCCAGGCTGGAATAAAGCGCCAAAAGAAAAATTTAAAAAGGCTGGCATCCAAGCCTCAATCTAGTGCATTTGAAAGAAAGCAAGCATTAATTATGGAGCAGATGAGAATTATCTCTAATGAAAGAGCCTAAAATAATGAAGATGGACTGGCGTTCGTTAGGGTATTGGCCAGTTTACAAAGATGGAAAACTTACATGGGAAAAGGATCCAGAAAATGATTGATTGGTTAGTTAATAGAATATTTAGATGGGATTCACTTCGCAAGGCGGTATTTGATGAGGTAAGAATGTACCAGTCCATAGACAGATCAATGTGGGAATATGAAAAAGAAGGACCAACTAATCTAACATGGTCAGAAGGAGATAGATGGTACGGGTGGACTTACAATAGTAACGCTAAGCGTTATTACTTTGATGATATTGGTAACGAATCATTAATAGGCTTATGGGAAGATCAATGGCTTCGTGAAGCGGATGCTCATTGACAATAATGCTGAGTGCTTTCTGCGTTATTTGTAATAAAAACGTAGACGGAAGGCTAACCGAGATGGTTGTCTTAGATTCAGGTAAATGGTTGCACAAAGGCGAATGTCCAAACTGTTTATATGAAATTAAGCGAATTGTCCCTAAAGACAGTTCAGGTTCCTATAATGGCCGTAGAGCAGTTTCCGAAACTGATAATGAAGGTCCGATTCCTTCACCTGAAGCTGATGAGTAAACAATGGGAAGACAAGTCTCAGTGGATCACACACTGCCCCATATGCTTTTGTTCAGTCACACATCAATTATATGACTTTCATATGCAATATCATGAAAATAAGATCGCAATTAGTGAAATCGGCGGCGGTAGAGAGATCCCAGTCAACTACGTTGACACATTTAGGGTAGGGTTTGATGAAAATTTGTAGTTCATGCAAGGTTGCTGAATCAATAAGTGGTAGCTATTGCAAGCCATGTAGGTCTATTTATAATGCTGCCTACCATAGAGCAAATCCAGAGAAAAGTAGACAAACCAGTAAAAAATATGATAAAGAAAATAGAGACAAAAGAGTGGTTCATGAGCAAAAATATAAAAAATCCAACCCAGAGAAAGTAAAAGAATGGGGAAGAAAGAAAAATAGAAAGCGTGAAGCTTTAAAAAGAAACAATGCACATGCACCTTACTCTGAGAAGCAGGTTCTAGATAAGTATGGGAATTTATGCCATATCTGCCAAACCCCAATAGATTTATCTGCCCCAAGACAGTGTGGTAAGCCTGGATGGGATAATGGCTTGCATATAGATCACCTATATCCTTTATCAAAAGGTGGTTCAGATAACTTAGATAATGTTAGACCAGCACACGGAAGATGTAATGTAATTAAAAGTGCAAAGGTGTTTAAGGCAATGAGTGATAGCCCTTGGGGCACGATGAAGGCGGGGAAGCCTAAAGGTGTATAATAGTTCTATAAGGGAATATTCCCTTTAATAGAGAAAGAACTACAATGGCATCACCAATGTGTAAGACATGTTCAATAGAGACAAATAGAGCAGCATGGGCAAACTATCCAGATATGCTCGATCTCTGCAAAATGTGCAAATCCTTTCAGAAATCCATAGAACATACAATAAACTCAGCCGAAAAGATACGAAAGAAAGCTGCAGCAATAGGCAGTAAATTAGAGCATAAAGCAGTTGACTAGAATTATATCAATATAGTATAATTACTATATGGCTAAAAAGAAATATAAGGGTCAATCTAGAGCATCTATCGAAGCTGAGAAAAAGAAAAGTCTATCTGATATTGAAAAGACTAGACGCAAGCTTCAAGCAATTGATGGGCGGGAATTGGAAAGTAAGAGACTTTCTGCTAAGGATATGATAGAACTCAATAGAGCAATACAAGACCTAGATAAGAATAAAGCTTTGATTGAAGATACATATATGGGAACACCTAGCCATAAAGTCTCAACCTGGACTAGAAAGTCTAAAGTCAATAAAAGCAAAATATGGTAAACTAGAACTATGAAAAAGATCCTAATTGCTGATGTGATCAAAGATATATCTGACTCATACCTTGAAGAACGTGCTCTGAGAATTAAAGAGCTCACTGATCAGTTTAATATAACCAAAGACGATGCAACTAATATTGTCGACAATTATAGTGATTATGATACTCAAGATTTGATTGCCAAAGCAATGGAAGCCTATGACCTAGATTTAGGCGAAGCAGAGATGTTTGTGGATGATCACCCAAATGAGTCTACATGGGCAGACTATGAGTCTGCAGCAGAGGCAATGGGTGTGGATATCACAGATGTTGATGATGATGATGTTGAAGCAGTAAATATGGCGGGGGCAAGTGGAGAGATAGAATCTTCATCAGGACCCATAAGATACAAATACATACTAGGCATAGGATATATGGTTCATCTAGTGTTAAATGGCAAAGATATCATGTACCAGAATATAGAACCAGATGTAATGTCTGATTGGATAAATGCTGATTCTGCTGGAAATTACTATTTAGATAATATTCGTAGCAATGTAGCTTTAGATCAAGAACTCTGTGGATGTAATGACAAGCCCTGTGTAGACACAGATATAGCACAAATTAACAGCTAACTCCTATATCCCCCTCCCATTTATCTCCTCTCTAATAGCCCTTCTAGGGCTTTTTTTGTGGAGTAAAGTGGAGCATTGTGGAGAATTTATACTATAGATAGCATATCATATACTATAGTTATATATAGTTAGATATACATATGTAATGACGCATCCTTAATAGATAACGTATCGTAATGTCTATTCATTTGGGCATACATGCATGCATATTGATCCATATTTGTCAATAGATTTCATGAGGAATTTTGATCTATTTTGCCAAATTCTCTACACATTTGTCGACATTCTATATGTATAATTAATCATATAGACATATTGTGTAGCATTTTCAGGGATTTTTGTCAAGGCTTCGTAAATAGAAAATTTGGCCCAAGCTTCAGGGGTTTTGATCATGTATCGTAAATAGAAAATTTGGCCCACATGCCCACACATACAAAAAATCCACAGGATGTGGATAACCCTGTGGATAATTTGGGCTAGATATGTTTATCTATCTAACCAGGCATTCGATCTCTCATTGTATGTATGCCTCTATTGACTGAATGGGTCTTCTTCTTCCCGCCAACCAAAGATTCGTTCTCTTACTGGTTCCTCCCGTTTTACTTTGTAAGAACGGGACGGCAACTTAAGATTAACTAAGTTGTTATCTTGCTGATATGCCTTGATACATTCATTCAGTTCCTTGGCTAATGCTAGACCTTCTGTATATGTACCTTGATTTGAATATACATCATACATCTTTGCCTGCTCTGATATTACTGATACAACCATTTCCATAATTCGGTCAATTGTATAGATTGGCTGTTCCGCCAGATATCGACCAAAGATAGTTGGATTGAACCAATGGTCATCCATTAGATTAACTAATGATTCTGCTACTTTGATTTCTTGTGTTTTACTCATTCGTCCGCCTTCCGCCTAACTGTCAATTGTACCAAAAATAAGAGAGGAGGTCAAGGACCAACGAAGCCCCGACCTCCACCCCTGGAATTACTTAGCCTTATTGCTTGGTGTTTCTGCAGTAAATGTAACGCCCTTGGCTACAGCTTCCGCTAGAGCTACCTTGGCTGCTCCTGAGAAACGACCACGTACACCGACTGTAATGCCTTGCTGCTTTAGATATTCACGCTTTGTTGTCATTTGAATCCCCTTTCAAGAGATGTTTTATTTAGTATATCAGTTTTCAGGGGTATTGTAAATACCCCTCGTAAGACAAAATTTTTGCCCCTACGAAAGATCTGCTTGTTCAATACGATCTTTAATTAATTTAGCAATGATGTTATGGGCCTCAATATTTTCTGTTTCGGATCCACCCCACAAAAGCTTTTGTGCTGTATTTAATTGATCATTCAGGTAGTTGTCACTCATCTTCATCTTCGTCTTCTTCCTCTTCCTCAAACATTGTGTCTACAATGTATTCACGATTCATCATCCATTCAAGTACATCGTCCTGATGTTGTTCCGCCCCGTACTCTAGAGAGAAGCCCTGGCCCGCCTCCACGGCCTCGCAGAGGTGCCCCCACATCTCGTCTATGGTGCAGTTCTGCTTGTAGGTCTCATCCTCAAAGATGTTGTTAATTGTCGACCACGTCCACAGCCATACTAGTGACAGCCCTAGGTCCGTAGTGTCTAGAATCTTTAAACATTCGTTTAGTTTATCTTTGTCTTCAGGCTTCATAGTGTACGTGCTCCAATCGCAAATGATAATTGATAAGTTAATTGATACAGTTCGACTAGCATATCTAGGCGACCTTCACATTCTGTACGGACCATAGAGTCCATTGCCTCTTCTGATATCTCTTCTTGTTCTATTGCACTTGCTAGGTCCTGCTCAGCAATGAGCATTAGATTCTTTAGTTCTCCGTGCATAATGTCAAGGCCCGATACTCCAGCGTTGACCATACGTTGCAAATGGGGCGGGAGCCCAATATCTTCTGCATTCATTTTATACCCTTTCGTTAGTAGAATTCATTATATCAGTAGCCACTGACAATAAATGCCTGGTTGCTTCAATTTGTCCTGGGATATCAATTACATTGATAGATTCAGGATTCATTTCTAAATCTTGTTCAAGACTAATTAAATGAAGTTTCATATACTCCATAAACTGTGATGACTTAGTCATAGTAATATTCTCCTGTCTCTCTATTGAAGTATCTTACCATAGAGCACTGACAAGTAAAAATTCCAGGGACATCTGAACACTCCCAGTAATGCTGACATTTAGCCCCCATTAGTCAAAGTACCCTTCTGCCCATAGGCCTTGCAGGAAATCATTTGCTTTCAACAAACCTTCAACTAAAGGGTCTTTGTCTACTTGCTCAACATCTGATTTCATAATATAAAAAAGCTTTGCATCGTGTATAGCATTAGACATCTGATCGATATCTTCTTTTGTGTAGCCTAACATTATGCCTCCTCTAATTCCCAAGACGTATCGGGCCAACCTAAATCATATTTGATAATGCTTTCAACTTGGCCAAGGTCGTCAAGATGTCCATTGATTTTCTCAATTGCTTCTTCTTCGCTATTAGCGCCAACGGCGCCGTGTAATTTAATTACGAAGTTATAGTATGTCATTCTGCGTTCTCATCCCATTGTAGGTAGTAATTATCTGTTGGACTTAAATCGTGAAACTGATTGAACCTGCCTTTTAGATAATTGCTGTTAGACATATCGGCAACACACCAATCGGCATATAGTTGCCCTTCATCTAAATTAGAGTTCATCCAATCTTCAACGAGTTGTTCTCCAATTTCAGAGAAGATTGCGTCAATCAACATTTCATTTTCATTTTCTAAGAAACTAGACATTTAGTGCCTCTTCCTGTGTGTAGGTTTTCAAAGGTAATAATACCATATGGGTCTGACATTCTTTCATAGCCACTTCATCCTGCCAAGAGCCCTCATTGCATTCTGAGCAGAATTCACCGCAGTCATTCTCGCAATAGTCAATACAATCAAAAGACTGGCAAGCATAGCAACGGTTCTCATATGCCAATAGTTCTTTTACTTCACCACGGACAATCTCATATTCCCCACCCCAACCTGTTTCTTCCTCAAACTCTAATGTGAGCAGGCAGTTCGGAACAAGATTACTTAGTTTAGTTAAGATAGTTACAGCAGGTGACCAAGCAGTCTCATACTTATATACAAGCCAGTTGTCATCACCTTCTGATTTGTATTCAAGTAATTCTGTATTAGAATACTTTTCCTCATCAGATACGGCTACATCCCACTTAGTTCCCCAATTAGAGTTATTCCACGAATACCAATCCTTCTGAGTCTTAGCAAACTCAACAGACTTGCGGAACCAATCAGGGTCATTCTTGATATCTATGTCACCACGATTAGGTTGGCAGGCATATTCTTCATCAGTAATACCTTCATCCTTATATGAGTGGATATTAAAGAAAGCGAATACAGGATTATTATATTCAACTAATTTAATTTTGGTGGGGAAACCCATAGATGAAATATCACCCATACCATATGTCTCTTGTGCTAATGTAAATGGAGCATTCAATCTATCTTTAATCATATCTACCTCAGACTTAGGTCCTTGGATAGTTAATGTGTTGTAACACCAATTTGGCATTTTATATCCTTTCGTTGATATGTTCCAATTATACAATGGACCACTGACATTTGGAATAGATTTTGCCTGTGATACAGGCCACATTATTCAGCTTTGTGGTCAAGATCACAAATTTTCAGGAGTTTTGCTATTGACCTCGTAAAAGAGATATGTTACCCTCGCCCTTGCGGGCAAAAAATTCCCCCTAGGCTCAGAGTTGAAGCTGACTAGGGGGTAATGAATATGGCTGCTGATTTCCAACGAAAGAAATAAACCGCTTTACTTAGCGCCTGGCCCGTAGACTAGTTAGGCGCACCATTTCATTTCTGTATTAAAACCAGGACCAAGGTCCTAGATTAATTATACCACACTTAGTTGACTACAATATTTAGCAACAAATGCCTCAAGGCTTGTACTGAATACTACAGTCTGCAGGTCTTCTTCCATTAATGTGAAAGTTTTATTCTTCCAATCAATAATAGGGACCTTGTGCTCATTGTCGGCCAATTCATTAACGCTAATTCCCCAGCCTGTTTCGCTAGCCCATTCGTCACCAATCATTTGACTAATAGTAATACGTGTTGCATATGCCTCGTCATTCCAACGTGGATGTGCAATCTGCACGGCGTCCGCTAAGTTCTCTAGCATTCGGTGCCCCGCCCAGTGACCGTATAGAAATACAATATTTTCCTTGGAATCTCTGAATCCAAAGTTTGCTCTGTCGCCCATTTTATTCCGCCTTTGTTAGTTGGTCTTGCTCGTAGTTTAGTAATTGTACCATTTCTTCGGCCCAGTCCACAAGAGATTCGCCCTGTGAATTTTTATGATGTCCACAAAAATAAAGAGACATTGCATCTTTCTTTGCTTCCCACATAGCTTGGGCTGCACATTGATCACACTTAAGCCATTCAGCCATCACAGTGTTCCACCTTCAATCATTTCTGAAAGACGGTCAAGGATCCAAGTATCGATGTCAGCGATATCAATCTCTGATAACTTTTCCATCATCTCTTCACGAGCAAACTTATACCCGTCTTGAAATCCATCTTTATAGTCTGACATTTTATCTCCTAGTATCCCGTCGCTTCTTTGTCTGACCAGTATGATTCTTTTAAATTATACTTATCACGAATACGACTAACTTTCTCAATACTACCAGTTCCAACATTGAATGTCAACGGTGGCATAAATTCAGGGTCAAGCCCAGTAATTTGTGCATCCCAATAAGCCATCTCAAGAGATAGCCTATCGGGAGCGGTCAACTCAAAGTACATTAGTTCTCACGCACATTACATACTTCTTGGTCATTGATTTCAATGTTACCGTTATGTGAATCAGCAAAGATTGCATCTGTAATTTCTGACTCAAGGTCTAAGTCATAATCGTTTTCAAGAATGTTATATGAATATGTTCCGCTAACTTCAATAGATGCAGACCATTCAACTTCTTTAATAAGTTCAATACCAAGCGCCTCAGCGATTTCACGCAATGTGTCTTGGTCTTGTGAGTCTGCATATGCTTCGCAGATAATTTCTTTAGCAGAATCAATCTTGCTATTTAGAACGCCGACAGTCTTCTGAGATTGGCGTCCATTGTGTAGGTCCCACTCAAGACTTGTAATCTTGTCAGTTGCATATTCTGCATCTGAGAATCCGCGGATAACTTTGTAGGTTACCAATAGATTAGAGTTATATGACTCAGGGATTTGTGTTGTTGTTGGTTCCATTTTTTCCTCTTTCGTTTGGGTTATAGGAGCAATTGTAGCATTGACCACTGACACCAAGGTGGTCTTTCGACCACACGGGCACGTGAGTTCTGTCACACCTGATGGAAATCCAAACCCGTCAGATGATGTTAATTCAATTAGGCAGTCACATTCATCTGGGTCACAGACAAATGTATATTTACTTGATACTAGTTCGTTGGTCATGATGAGAATTATACACGAGCCCACTGACATTTACAATAGCTTTCAGGGCTTTTTTTATGTGACACGTAACACACTTTTAATTCCCTTAATATTGCGGGCGCTTTGCGATCTGTAACGGACTTGAACCGTCGACCTCTACCGTGACAGGGTAGCGCTCTAACCAACTGAGCTAACAGACCAAGAAAAATTGTGAGCAGTTTTAAATCTTGCTCAGGATTTTTATTTATTTTTTTTTTAGAAAGTTGCAACCATTCGATACAACTTATTTTTTTCTGCGGTTAGAACTGGGTCAAACCCTGATGCACCCGCCATAAGTGTTTCGCCATTGCCACGACCTGAACGATAATAATCAAGGCGCTCAGTTAGTGCATTGAACGCACCCCACTTTGTTCCCTTGATTGTAGCGTTAGTAGGTGAGTTATGATAAAGGTCATCAAGCAGAACAACTTTGTTCTCCCACTTTTTGATTGCACCCTTAGCATCTTTTTCTGGCTTAGGATAGATTGTCTGAATCAACTTAGAGAATTCAGCATCGGTGATTGCTTGTGAGTAAAGTGCTTTTGCTTGAACTTCGAATTCATCGAAATATCCAAGAGCAAGCCCAAGAGTTTCACGAGCAACTTGAATACGACCTTCAACAGATTGCGTGTGGCGAATCTTGAAAGATTGCTTAGCATTCTTCATTGCAAGGTTTAGCGTATTTTGGCATACAACACGAACAGGTGTAACGGCTGCCTGAACAGCAACAGAACCATCGTGTGATGTCCATACGATTAGATATAACTTTGTCTCATCATTGGCGCCTTGTGGGTCAAGAACCATTGTGCGAGGAATATCAACAGTGCCGAATACAACTTTACCCTTTTTTAATGAGCCAGCAGATTCCCAACGGCAGTCAGCGTTAGCATCGTGAATTGCATCAGCGAATGCAAATAGTTCCTCATTCTGCACAGGCTTGTAACGCTTGCCAACAGTAGCAAGAACATCAGTTCCGCCGTTGAATGGGTTATCACGAATGACAAGAGATGCAGTTGAAACATCATTCCAAGATTCTGGAATGTGTTCGGTGATTGGAGATAAGCGAACATTCCAATTTGCTAACTTTGCCTCTTCAAGCATTGTTGCGGTTGTAACTTCTTCATCTTGTGTGAAGATGCGATTTGCTAGATTGTGCCAAGCAGGTGCGCCACGGAGAGCGAAAGCAACTTCGCCATTTTCCATTTCTAGATTGTGAGCCATATATTTTTTACCTTTCGTTTGATTAGTTGTAAGTATAACAGGTGGCACTGACATTGTCTAGATTAGATAGTCATTTGTCCGAATTGTGCGGTGTGATCATTCTCACAAACTTTCAGGGTTATCCACAAGCACTCGTAAACCTGTGGATAACCCCCCAAAAGCGGGGGCCGAGCTGGAGATTAAATCCCCACCTCTACCTTTTTAGCATTGCTAATTAGATTTTTATTAAACTCAACTGTGGTCTCATCAAGAAACATCGCAGTTGTTTTTTTCTTTTTTACATTATCAAAAACATAAGCGTTAATCTTTCCGCTAAAGTTTCTGATGTTGCTGAATACTAATTCAGTTAAGTATTCTTTATCAACACCTTGATCTGAATAAATCGTGATGTCATTTGCTTTGTTTGCATCGTAGATTTCTACTCTGAAACGATTTGCCATTGTATTACCTTTGTTAGTAGTTCCCCGAAGGAGAGCAGTTTGGCGACTTACTCAGGTCGTTCGCAATTTAGCGTTATGCGAGAACGATTGGGTTCAGGACTTTAGTTCTGCCCCCCAAATTATTTAGAGATAACGAGCAACCGCTTGATAAGTTGATGTGGAAACTGTTTCCTCATCTGTCATCTTTAGAATACGGATTGCGTTTTCCATCTCCTCTTTCATCTCACGATAAGTGTGCTGATGAATTACCTCAAAGTCCTTTTCAGGTTCTGTTGGGAAAGAAGTTTCCTCTGTGATGATGTCAAAATCAACATTGAGTGTCTTGTTCCAAGAGCGATAGTTTGTGCGAAGGTTCTCTGCTTTTGAGAAATTAGCAATAGCCCACTTGCCGATTTCTTTTTGCCAAGCCTTGTAAGCCTTTTGATACTTTGCTTCGTTTGCTTCTTGTGCCTGATAGTCTTTAGTTAGTTGTGCTAACTTAGTTTCTAGTGCCTTGATTACCTTTGGTGTTGCGATTTTTACTGAGATTGCTTTTCCTCTAGCCATTTATTTTCCTCTTTCGTTGGTTGGTTGTTGTTAGTTGTAGTATAGCAGGGGGGTCTGACATTTCCCCCGAAGGGGGGAGAGTTCTTACTTACGACATTGGACTAGATACTCTCCTAAACTGTCCCTGTTTCGTGGCTTAGCACCCGATTATGGTGTATGCCTCCGTCTTATTAGCCAAGTAGTGTCTTGGCTGATACTGAAGTCCAGCGAGTTTCCCTGCTAGGTAGTTCCAGTAGCACACGCACCGAGCCAGATGCCTGTGGGTGTATCTCTTTGATAACACCTGTCTTTTTTGACTTTAGGCTGGTGAATAAATCGCCGACCTGATAGAGTTTTCCTTCTATTGTCATTTTTGCCTCTTTTCTTTGTTAGGTAGTATTGTAGCATTGGGGTCTGACATTAGTCTAGCCCTATCTCATTATGTGAGAATGTTATTGTGTGACCTTAGTCACTTTCTTGTAGCCAAGCGTGTAAGTGATGCTGTTCTACTATTGCGTGTGCGGGTGCAAACTTATCTCCTCGATAAGATACGCCTTCAGGCATTTCGATCAATTTATCATACTCATCTGCCCAGTATGCGTCAATAGCCTCGATGCAAGGTTGCACCATAGAAAGTGGAACGGGTGGATAGTGATTACCCTGTAAGTGAATAGAGATACCTTGCTCTAATCCTAAGTCTGATAAATCTAACGCTGTTGTGTATCCCATTAGTTAGCCACCTTTAGAATTGCGTATGAGCCGTTTTCGTTGATGTGGTCAATTACTGGCTGAATTGCAGATACCAATAAATCTTTTAGCATTGACTCTAGCATAGCAATTTGTGATTGTTCATCTAATTGTAAGAATTGTTTTGCGATAGGATGTGTTTCGTCAAACTCGGTTACGAATTTGAGTGAGTGTTCTACTGATGTCATTTGTTACCTTTCGTTGTTGGATAAGAGTATTATAGCATTGGCCACTGACATTACCTAATCCATTATGGGCGTGTCGCAGCTTTTGTGATAATACTCACAATTCCAGGGGTTGTGGATAACCCCCGTAAGCCTGTGGATAACCCCCCACAATATTGCGGGCCAACTTGACTTTGTCAAGTCGACACGCCGTTACCAACGATTAGGCAAATCATCTTTTCCGTCATTGTCGTTATCAAATTTTGCACCATTCCACATGTACACTGCTAGCACAATTGGTGAGAATAAGAATGCAATTAATAAAATTCCAATTAAGGATCCGAGAATGTCATACATCATTTTTTACTCGCAGAAAATCTAATATCCGCTTTACCGTATACGCATAGGCCACAAGATACGCAGGCGGACCCATTGCTAGAGATAAGCGGAATACTCTTCATATTCTCAGGACACTTAGCGCCAGGCTTGCCAGTCAATTCTTTCATTGTGTTTTCCGTTGCAGAGAATGTCTTTCCTAGGTATGCAAGGCGGACCTTAGAATTAGTTTTCAAATCGAATGCTATTTCTTTATTCTCATCATCGGTAGAATAGTATAAAGATAGATTAGATACATCCTTAAGAATAAGCGCTGCAGACTTTACTCGTGTATAAACCCAAAATTGAACATCGGGATGATTAGCAATAACAGTCTTCCAGGCATAAGTATAAACATCATTAAAAAAATCTCCGTCCCAATGGATACGGAATAACTTAGGCGCCTCTTTCTTTTCACAGTCAGCAATAAATTCAACAATCATCTCATCCAATAGAATAAGCATTGTGTCCATATCTGCATTACGTAGGAGCTCCCAATTGTGTAACAAATTAACTTTAACGCTAGGGAATACCTTTTCTAATTTTCCTGCATAGCAGACACTCTCGCAAATAGACGTTGCGCCAGGACAAGAATAATTCTTTCCAGCAGGTAATCCGAACGTGTTGGCAATTGCTGCCTGCTTTCCATTTTTTGTGACAAGGTTAGCGACCTTTCTATCATTAGAACGTTTTAATTTCATAGGGGTAATTATAGCGGTGGCCTCTGACATATTAGTAATCCTCATCCATACCGTGGCCTGCAGACGCTAGGGCGTCAGAATCAGACCAGCCAATAGTTTCAAAGAATTCCATTTCCTCAGACGCATAGCATTCAGCGCAGATATAATCATCGCCATAAATTTCATATTCTGAATCATTGTCAAAAGTTTCTTGAGCGCCACAAATTTCATAGTTCAAGCAAGATACTGTAAATAGTTCCATAGTGGACCTCTTTCGTTGGTAGATACGGAAATTATAGCAGAATGGACTGACATATCAAAATCGACACGCCGTAAAATTTCAGGCAATTCGGACATGTGTCGTAATTCACATGAAGCCCCCACAAAAGAGCGGGCAGCTGCATATTTATGCGCTACTCTGAATATTTATTTTTATGTTTGATCTTGCGTGTGTATTTTTTTTTATTGCGAACAGGTTGCGCCGCATTACTGCGGCGCAATTCCTGAATGCGTTTTACTTTATCTTGAAGTGAATTTAGGAACATTGTAATTACTCGCTTCGTGAAATCTTGCTACATCAAATCGCTCATTATCTTTCGCAAACATTTCAGCGAAATCATTTACGATTTTAGAAAATAAAGCGGGGTGCGTTTTATCGCTTGCATACTTTAGAATTTCTGCCGTTGCTACATAGTCTTTTCGTGTCATCATTTTGTTACGACCTTTCGTCCTTCACGATAGAAAACTCGTGTGTGCATTTTGCCAGTTGGCGTCATTAGATTTACAGTTGAGTATTCGTTAGCAAATCCCCAATCGGTGAAAAGGAAAAAGTTTTCCCACGCACCAAATTCGTTTTCGTATTCTGCTGACCAATGCGGAGCATTTGAGTCATAAGCGCAAGTCAATTTATACATTAGTTTCCCTTTCGTTAGTTACGCATTTACATTGTGTTATTTGTATTGTATCAGTTAGCACTGACACAACGGCAAGGGTATCGCAATTATCGCAAATCCACATCCCCGCTATTTGGCTCATTCAAAAGCCCCCTCATTCAGTAGCCCTAATTCAATGTTGAACATTTCATCGGGTGTTGCTTCGGATAAATCTACCCAGCCCGCACCTTCATCATCCATACGGAAAATCTCAATGTATCCCATTATTATTCACACTCGCATTTCTTATCGTAGTCAAATTCGCAATAGTAGCAACCCATTTGCTCGCCGTGTTCTTTACACACATAAACAAATTGGCTTTCATCACAATGAAATTTCATTTCATCTTTTATGAAATAGAATTCGGTTTCGTCAATGTATTTTGTATCTAACATTAGTCACCTACCTTTACCGCTAAATAACGATAAGTATCGCTAAAAGAATTAGAGGGGCGAACCTGAACACGATAAGTATCGCAATCGGCATACCAAACCTTAGAGGTTTTTTCTGCGTCAATTATTTCGCCCTTTACTGAGCGAGAGTAATACATTTTCCCAATAAGTAGGGACTCTACGGAATAAACATTTGCTGACATTAGTTGTCACCTTTCGTTGTTGTTGATACGGACATTGTAGCAGATAGCACTGACAAGGCTTCTGCCTTACTTGCTTCACGGGTGGCGGTGATGTGCGCCTTGAATTCATCTAGGTTCATTACTGACCTTCTTTCGTTGTTGTTATAGTAGACATTATACATTAGGGCACTGACATTTCTCTACCTACTAGCCAGTAAGTCCACATAGTAAGACGCTCAACCTATGTGATACTCATCACACAAATATGTCCGATATGTCTGTCAAATCGACACGCCGTAGAATTCCAGGGCTTCTGTAACAATCTCGTAACGACACGCCCGACCCCGTGCCTTTGCGGGCCAGATTGACATTGTCAAGCCGACACGCCGCTATTCTTCTTCTAATTCTGCTAAGTAGTCCTCGTGCTCCACTAGTCCAATAGCAAACGCAACAGGATCACAGCACTCTAGTATCTCGGCGGGTGTGAAGGTAGAGTAACCAATCTTTACTGTAGGATAAACATCATTTAGTAAATCTATAAAGCTTTCTTTTATCTCTATGTCTTTTTCTAATTGTGATTTCATTAGTTGAGTCCATTCTCTCTAAGGTCTTTTATTACTAGGCGAAGCATTAGCAGGGCGGGAATACCGATACCTAATTGCACTAAGGTAGTTAGTAGGCGAGTAGTAGTCATTACTTATTCTTCTTTCTCTTGTAAATCTTATAGGCGGTTACTAGTAAGGCGGTGATGATTATAGTGTGCCAAGGTAAGTAGATAGCCCCTAAGAAACTATCAAACTCTAAGCCGTATTCGTTTAGTGCTAATTCTAATCCGTTGCTAATCATTTATTATGCCTCCCAAGTAAGTGTGAATAGTTTTGCTAATTCCTCATCATCAACATCATCAAAATCATCAACGGGAGGTTGTTCCTCATCTACCTCATCAAGGTAGGCGTATGCGTCTGCGACATCTGATTGAATAGAGGCGTATTTATCTATTGAGTTAGTTTGGTATGAGTATGCGTATGACATTACATTGAAACCTTTCGTAGGTGTGCTACTACATTACTAGAAATTGTCTGTAGTTCTTTTACTGTCTTGTTCATTTCTTCTGCGCTAGTAGCGGTGAAATCCACGCCTAGTAGTTGAGCGCCGTCCCATAGTGAGTAAGTGATAGTCATTATCTGTTCTTCTTTCGTTAGTAGTTATAGTAGGAATTGTAGCGTATCGGGCTGACATTATCAACACGACACGCCGTAGAGCGGAGAGCCTAGCGTGTGAGTTGCCTCACAGGCAGTTGATACACTCGCAACCCTTAGAGCGGATAAGGTAGGCAAGGATTTCCTTGCGTGTGTAAGCGTTTAGCCCATAAGAGGATTTTACGCCACCATTGTGGAAATCGTGCACGATAGTGCTAAATAGTGTTTCGGTTAGTTGAGTCATTTTGACCCCTTTCGTTTGTTTTTCTTTATACCTTTATCATAGCAGGGGGGACTGACATTTAGAGGTGTTTCTCGGGCGTGTCGCAAATAAATCTTAGAAAAACCCTGTGAGTTGCGCCACATTCACGCTCATTATGTGCGGTCTATCCTAAATGTCCGAATTTTTCTGTAGTGTGTATCGTACAAGATAAAAATATATTAACATTTTTTCAAATTTGAAATAACATTAACCCTGGTATAATTATTTAATATGGCTACCTATAATAAAGATTTACACCCAGAGATGATGCGCCAACTAGAACCATTTGTTGAAGCAGAGATGATTCGTCATGCTTCGATGAGTGAACAATGGTATCCACATGAGTATGTCCCATGGTCGGATGGAGAAAATTTTGATGGTCCATTAAATGGGAAAGCCTGGGATCAGTCTCAGTCTAAAATATCTAAACTTGTAGCAGATGCAATAATACTAAACCTGGTTACTGAAGATAATTTGCCTCAGTATCACGCAGAGCTAGTCTCAAACTTTGGCAGGAATCATCCTTGGAAAAAATGGATTGATAGATGGACTGCTGAGGAGGCCAGGCATAGCATGGCATTGAGAGACTATGTTTTAACAACTCGTGCAATTGATCCAAAAAAACTTGAGGACATTAGAATAGCTTTTATGTCAGATAATTTACAGATGCCAATGTTTGCACACGATTGGCTACACATGTTGCTATATACATCCATTGAGGAGCTTGCTGCAAGAATATGCCATAGAAATACTGGTTTGGTTTGCGGAGATCCAGTAGGGGATGCTCTAATGGCTCAGATTGCTAGAGACGAAAATCTACATATGATATTTTATAGAAATGTAGCAAAAAAATGTTTTGAGATAGATCCAGAAGCTACTATAGGGGCTCTAGCAGATGTTATAACAAACTTTGAGATGCCAAGTGTTAATATGGAGGGGTATAGAGATATAGCTGGCTCAGTTGCAGAAGCTGGTATCTATAATTTACCAATACACATGAATGAAGTAGTTGCACCTATGTTAAAATTTTGGAATATCGACAATTTAGATCTATCACAAAACGGACAAATGCATAGAAATAGAATAAATACCTTTGTTCTTTTAAAAAATAAACAGATAAATAAAAAATAAATCCTTGACAACGAAAATAGAAATAGTATAATTTTTCTAGGGGGGTCGGGGGGTCAGTAAATCAATAAATAATAAATATTAAATATATAGTAAGACCTAAGACCTAAGATCAAGTGATAAGTCCAAAAAAATATTTTATTAACATTTTACAATTATGTAATATTACAGTCAACTAGAATTATGGTACAATAGATTTATGAAATGTGACTTTTGCGAAAACCCAAAGTATGTAGAGCGTATAAACGCTAAAGGCATACTTGAAAACTTTTGCACACACTGTATTGAAAAATTAATCGGCGGGAATCGAATACGCTAGTCCCTAGGGGATATAGCTTAATTTGGTTAAAGCACTTGTCTTATATGCAATAGATTCTGAGTTCAAATCTCAGTATCCCTACAATATAAAAGCAGTTGACTAGGATATATATGAAGAAGTTATGGGTGTTAGTAGTTCTAATTGCGATAGCAATCTCTTCTGGGTATGCTTTATTTGCAAGTTTAAAAAAGGTGGGACTAGAAGATATCTTTGATTTCGACCTAAACGAAGATATAGATAATGAAGAACTCTCAGCTATATAGGTCTATACAGATCCTTGGCCTAGTGCTAGTTGTTATATATGTAGCAAGTAGTATATTTTGGTAAATGCGGACGAATCGGACAAATTAGCGAAATATCTAGCCGAAGTTCGTTATAAAGAAAATAATTATTTTGAAGCTAATAAACTTATGGCTATGTCTTCGCTAGAATGGGTCATAGAAGGCCTCAAGAGCCGATTAGAGACATGTTTGAATGCAAGTTCAGGGGTATGTGACATATGGTACTTAGAATCCCATACAAGCTGTTTATTATTAATGAATCTAATATACGAATATAGTGGAGATCCCCTATATGATGCTAAATTCTAAAATGGTCTCTTCTGCCGCCGCACTTCACTTTGCTGGATATAGTATACTTTAATAATGTGTAAGAGTTGTGGGTCATGTGATAGAGAACATCAATCCAATATTGATGACAATATAGATTTAGTTCTAGATTCTCCTGTACTGTAAAGGTTTGTATGAATAAGACATATTTAGATGATAATGTTTACACCATTGCTAATTTTTTAAGCGAAGAAGAGCTTCTTGCTCTTGATGCAATAATTTACGACGATGAACCTTGGGAACTCTCAGAGGTTTCCAAAACTAGCCATACATCTAACCTTAAAGATACTGTGTGGAAAACTAATATTAAGGTGATTAAAGATAAAAGCCTTCTTAAAGCAATTAATGACAAGATAAAGCTTCTGTACCCAGACTTACTAATAACCGAAGTACGTGCATTGCAAAGGTTATTCCCAGGACAAATACTAGAAGCTCATTTTGATAAAAGTAGATATAGCCCTTATGTAGAGCGTGGTTTCATTTGTTATATTAATGATAATTACGATGGAGGACAGTTGTATTATCCATATAAGGGGTTTGAATATAAGCCAGTTAGAGGTTCTTTTGCTTCTCACCCCGCTACTGAAGAGTATACTCATGGCGTAAAACCTTCATCCGATAATATAAGATATATTCTGACATCATTTGGCATAGCCAAAAAAATTTAGTCTCTACCGTCGCCGCACTTTCGCACTATTAGCGAAGCTTGATCAATTTTAAGTAAAAGTTATAAATCTTATCTTTAATAGAATGAATTTTTTCTTCTGGGGATCCCTGCTTGTAATCATTTGCAGCAAAATGATACCAGTTACCAGCATTTTGTGTGTGGCTACCAGTAAATTTAGCAAAGTATCTTGGGCTCATGAATTAATTATACACCCTATTTAATAAAAAAAGAAAACCCAATCAGAGGCGGATCCGATTGGGTTTTTGTATCTTTACGATACTTTGTATGAGGAACATTTTGCAATGCTACTACTCATACAAACATAATTATATATTAGTTAAAAACTAATGTCAATCATTTTCTTCGTTAGGCCTAAAGGCTGGCTCTGGGCCCAATAGATATCCTTGTTCGTGATACTCTATCATTTTGCTAACTTCTTCTTGCCCTACAGATCCCTTTGCTATTAAACTTAGCATGTCGTATATTCTGTGAAGCATAATATAGTTAACCATTGGAAGGTTCTCTTCCAGGTTATTTTTTTCATCAATCTGGTCTTCCAGCATCTTGCCACCATATCTCTCTACCCATTGCATCTGTTATGATCATTGGAGTTGACTCGTTTTCTAATATTTCTTTTGGATTTATTTCCATTATACACCCCTAGATTTAATAAAATCATACATTTCTACGTCATGCTGATTTCTATATAAAATTTTATCAATTACGTGCTTTGGCAAAGTTTTTTTAAATTCCGATGTAGAGAAAGGGCTTCTATTCAAATAGAGGTCATTTACTTTGTGTGACAAATACCCCTCTGACTGAATTAATGAATTAATTTTTATATCAAAGTCTTTTTTATTTTCTAGAGTACCTATTAAAGAAAATTTATTAATATGGTCTTTCCAATTTTTTTCATTTGTCTCTTTGGCCAGTGACCTGGGATCTTTTACGTAGGCATCATATGGACCTTGCTGACGCCTTATGTCTAAATCAGAAAGAGCAAAGCTGGAGATTGTTTTAGCAGATGTAATATCCAAAGAAGAAGTTATGTTCTTTGATTGTAAGTTTTTTGTGAATCTTTCAGACATCATGTATATCTGAAAGTCTTCTACGCTAGGCTGCTCTTCAGTTGTTATAAATTTATTTTTGTATAAATACTCGCTAATGCATCTATCAACTGGATCCCTTAATAATGTAAAGGTATGTAATTTTTTATTATTTTTTAAAAATAAATCTACTGGGTATGAAGCAAAATGGCCGCTAATAAAGCTAGATGATAATAGTAATTCATCGTTTATGTATGAAATATAGTTTCTATATATCTGTAAGTCATTGAAATAATCTACTAGGTTAGCGTACAACGATACCCCAGATGTTTTATAAATATGCATATGGTAAAACGGTACTCTATTATCTTCTGGAACTACTTTTATATTTTTTATTTTGATGTTTCTATTTTCATCAATTATTGTCATCCCTGGTTGCAAAAAAACAACTGGGAGATCTTTTATTTCTTTCCTGTCTGTATGTATAACCCAGGAGTCAGGAACAATTACTTTAAATATTGTTTTATCTGGGTATGTCTTATTGTTTATTATTATCATTTAAATTAACCCGCTTAACTATATTCTCATAAGTAGCTGCACCTATATTTTTCAGGTATTTGCACTCCAAGCAGTATAAAAAAATATTATCTTCTAAATCTTGATTACAAAAAAGAAGGGATTGGTCTACTGGGCATAAAAGCTTTTCAACCAATCCTTCTTCTGACATGGAGATGTAAGTTGATACGTATTGTATCCTCATCCCATCTCCTTTACTTTGTCGGAAATTTTAATAAAAATTCCTTAGCTCTTGGGGTCATACCCTTCCAAGCTGACCAATCGATACCGCCATTGGTCATATAGTACGTTATCTCTGCGTTTGTTACTGGGTCGAATAACTCTTTGTTACTCTGTAGACCAAATTTCTCAAGTCTTGTAGGACCAAGATCTCCGATCATATTTATCTGAAATAGTCCGTAAGAACTATCTCCTGTATTCCTATTCCCGTTATATGCAAGCGGTCTTCCATTAGATTCACGCTTTGCTATGGACCAAGCTTTTTTAAGGCCTACTCCTTCGAATCCTACAGTCTCCAGAAGTGTTAACAACTCTTGATCTGTAAGCATCTCAGACGGCTTGTAAATTTCTTTACTAAAACTATCTAAGACTTCTTGCTTTAATTGGGCTTCAGTTTTCACTAAAGGTTTTACTACAGGTAAAGCGTTTGCAGGTGATCCAAACAAAAATAACATTGTTACTGCTATTATTGTCCAGTCACGAACCAAATCGCTAAACTGTTGCTTTATATTCTCCATTGGCATTTCCTCCTATAGAGATAACGAACTCTAAGAATAGCATTGATTATAAACACCTGTCAAGTTAGTTGACTAAAATGCTATCTCACATAATGATATTCTTTAAAATATTTTTTAGCCCTAGACCATTAAATAAAAGTTTGATACACTAGGACTTCACTTAAAATTAGCACCGCAAGGCGGAGAAAAGGTCGTATAATAAATGTCACAAACTATTGAAAATCCTTATGAAAACTTTATTGCCCTATCCAGGTATGCAAAGTGGGTAGAAGCAGAAGGGCGTAGAGAAACTTGGGGAGAAACAGTAGATAGATATTTTACATTTATGACTAATCATTTAAAGACAAATCACAATTATATTCCAAATGAAAAGCTTGTTGCGGAATTAAAAGAGTTTGTTTTTGAAAGAAATGTAATGCCATCTATGAGATCAGTAATGACTTCAGGTGCTGCTTTAGAAAGAGATAATGTTGCTGGATATAACTGTGCCTTCCTTCCAGTTGATTCCCCTCGTTCATTTGATGAAACAATGTATGTACTTATGTGTGGAACTGGTGTCGGATTCTCAGTTGAATACAAGTACATCAATAAGCTTCCCTCAGTACCAGAAAAACTTGAAAAATCAGATACTGTAATTGTTGTTGAAGATTCAAAACAAGGTTGGGCTAAATCTTATCGTGAATTACTTGCATTACTGTGGACAGGTCATATCCCCGCAATCGATGTTTCTAAAGTTAGACCTGCTGGAGCAAGACTTAAGACAATGGGTGGAAGATCTTCTGGCCCACAACCACTTATAAACCTTTTTGATTTTACAATTGCAAAATTTAAAAATGCAGCAGGAAGAAATCTTAAGCCAATTGAATGTCACGACATAATGTGTAAAATTGGTGAAGTTGTTGTTGTGGGTGGCGTAAGACGATCAGCAATGATTTCTCTTTCTAACATCAACGATATTGAAATGGCGCAGGCTAAGTCGGGAAACTGGTGGGAGCCAAGTCCACAACGTGCATTATCAAATAACTCTGTTGCATACTCACGCAAGCCAGAGATGGAGCAATTTATTGCAGAATGGAAATCTCTTTATGATTCAAAGTCGGGAGAACGAGGCATATACAATGTGGCCGCAGCTCAAGCCCAGGCAGCCAAGTTTGGAAGAAGAGATCCAGATATACACTACGGAACTAACCCGTGCTCAGAAATTATTTTACGTCCTTATCAGTTTTGCAACCTTTCAGAAGTGGTATTACGTGAAAATGATACAAAGAAAGACATTCAACGCAAAGTTGAGCTTGCTACAATTCTTGGAACTTGGCAGTCAACGCTAACTGACTTTAAGTACCTACGTAAAATTTGGAAAGATAACACAGAAGAAGAAAGGCTGCTTGGAGTTTCCCTTACAGGGCAGTTTGGCCATAAGTTTATGTCTGGCAAAGAAGATCTAGTAATGCTTGAGTCATTCTTAATGACAATGCGTGAAAGAGCAAGAGAAGTTAATAAAGAAGAGGCTGGGAAAATTGGGATTCCTGAGTCTGCCGCCATTACTTGCGTAAAGCCTTCTGGAACAGTATCTCAATTGGTCGGGGTATCTTCAGGAATGCATCCATGGCATTCACCGTATTACATTCGCACAGTTCGTGGCTCAAAAGGAGATCCTATCTCTACATTTTTGAAGGAAGTCGGAATTCCAGTGGAAGACGACGTCATGAAGCCAAACGACACTTATGTATTTTCATTTCCAGTAAAAGCGCCAGAAGGTGCAATTGTTAGAAATGATTTAACAGCCATTCAGCACCTAGACATATGGCTAGTTTATCAACGTGCTTGGTGTGAGCATAAGCCATCGATTACAGTTTCCGTTAAAGAAGATGAATGGATGGAAGTAGGAGCTTGGGTATATAAAAACTTTGATGAAGTTTCTGGCATATCTTTTCTGCCTCACTCAGATCACACATACAAGCAGGCCCCGTACCAGGAGGTATCAAAAAAAGAATATGATGACCTTGTATTAAAAATGCCCAAAGATATTCGTTGGGAAGATTTATCATTCTACGAAACAGAAGATGGGACATCACCCTCTGCCACGCTAGCTTGCAGTTCTGACGGTAATTGCGAACTTGTGGATATTTCCGCATAGTGGTAGAATTATAGTATTCGGCCTAGCCGAAAATTCCAAGGGCAAATTGCCCACAAGGAGATAACAAAATGGCTAAATTTGCAAAAGCAGATTTAAACAAAGATGGAAAGGTAACTATGCAAGAACAGATCCTAGCAGCACTAGCAAGCTACGGAAGAGCATTTCTTTCAGCAGCACTAGCCTTATACATGACAGGTAATACAAATCCTAAAGATTTGCTACTTGGCGGAATTGCAGCGGTAGCGCCCGTAATCCTAAAGGCATTAAATCCAAATGATAAGAGTTTTGGATTTACCAACAAGGCCTAAGTTATAGTCAATTGGGAAGTCCCTTATGCTAAAATTGGCATAAGGGCTTTTCTAATTTAGGGGTAAATGTGGCAGCGCAAAAAAATTTCGAAGTAGACCAAAATACGACTTTTACATTTGAAGTTCAGTATCTTGACGAAGACCAAACCCCAATTCAGTTAAATTTTCATGAAGCAAAACTCCAAGTTAGAGATACCCAGGGTGGCAAAAAACTAGCATTTACATTAACAGAGCAAGATGGAATACAAATTAGCCCAACAGAAGGAAAGCTAAAGATTTCTATTTCTGCTGACAGAACAAACAAGATGTTCTATCCAAAATCTGCATACGACCTAGTTATAGTTGACCCAAGCGTTAATAAGACAAGATTATTAGAAGGGTACATGACTCTAAATAGGTCAGTAACGGTATAATGGCAACACGTTTAATAGTAACCGAGAATAACCCCCTAGTAGTTGTAAGGTCTACTGGTGCGCCAGGGCGCACAATTATAAGCGGACAAGGAAATCCAAATAATGCTCTTGGAGTTCCTGGAGATTTTTATTTTGATACAAATACAACAAGATTCTGGGGTCCAAAAGACACACAGACAAATACGTGGAATATAGCAAAAAGTTTCATTCTGGATAAGCAGATATCACTGACTCATTCTTGGGAACTAGCACAGATAGTTGGACCAGTAAATGGAATTTACTCGTTGCCAATAACACATAACCTTGGGTTCCACCCCAATGTGACTGTTAAGTCAAGTGCTGGGGATATATTAGAAACTGGAATAGACTATAATAGTATAAACATATTAACACTGACTATGGCACAACCGTTTTCAGGGACAGCATATCTGTCATAAGGGAGAAAGAAAATGGCAAAAAAGTTTTTAGTTAGCATTGACCTCAATAAAAATGAGCTCTTAAATGCTAGAATTCAGAATTTAGGCTCAGCTCCATCTAATCCAGTAATTGGTCAAATTTACTATAACAGTGGCGACAATGTTATGTACTACTACAATGGACTAGCATCACCAGACGGTCCATGGCAATCAATGAGCGGTTCTCAAGAAGTAATTCAAGATGTAATCGGCGCTTCAATTGAAGGCGGAGTTGGCTTAACAAGAACATACGTAGATTCTACAGGAATCACAACAATAGATTTAGATAATACCGCAGTAACTGCTGGTTCATACGGATCACAAACAAAGATACCGACATTCACAGTAGATCAGCAAGGTAGATTAACTGCAGCTGGTCAGGTTGATGTAGCAACAGAGCTTGCAATAACTGGAGACACTGGAAATACATCCATTTCATTACTTACAGAAGGATTAACTGTAAATGGTGGAGAAGGAATTGATGTTGCTGTAACAAATAATGCAATTACAATTTCTGGTGAAGACGCAAGCACAACAAACAAAGGTGTTGCTTCTTTTGATGCAGCAGACTTTAATGTAAACGCAGGCGTAGTATCTGTAAAAGATATTAATTTAGATTCACAAACAACAGGTGACTATGTAGCAACTATTGTAGGAACAGCAAATGAAATTACTGTTTCTCCAAATAGCGGACACAACGCAGCGGTAACCGTAGGCTTGCCAGACAATGTAGAAATTACTGGAAACTTGCAGGTTGGTGGAAACCTCAATGTTATTGGAACTGTTAACTCTGTAAATACGACACAGATTAATATTGAAGATAATAAGGTAAAGCTAAATAGCAATTTTGCTGGCACACCAACGACAGATGCTGGAATAACAGTAGAGCGTGGACTAGATACAGATGTAGAAATTCTATGGAATGAAACTTCAGACAAATGGACATTAACAAATAATGGAACATCCTATCATGCAATTGCTAGAAAGTATGCAGAAACACTTGGTGCATCTGCTACATCTTATACAATAACACATGACTTGGGAACAACTGATGTAACTGTTCAAATATTTGAAGCAGCATCACCATTTGCACAGATTGAAGCCGATGTAAAAAGGTCTAGCTCAAATACAGTAACAGTAGACTTTGCAGTAGCCCCGTCAGCTGGAGAATATAAAGTAGTAGTTGTAGGATAATAAAATGTCCAGACAAATGAAGGTTGCACTTAATCTTCTTACTTCTATGGAGAACCCCGACATAGCCACTGTTGGAGATATATATTTCAACGTAGTAAGCAAGAACTTAAGAATATATAACGGTACGGTTTGGGTAGAGCTTACCCCGCCCAGCACAGACCCAACACCATTTTATATGCACACCCATACATTTGATGGAAATGTTCATACAATTGATGTTCAAAATAAGATTACATTTAAGGAAACAAATACTTCAGATTCTCCCAATCTAGTATTACCACTTGTAATTGGATACGACGGACAAAATCCTTCAACATCAAACCAAGGCGGAACATTTGAAAACCAAACATTGCTTGATGGCGGAAACCCAGAAGGCAGCGTTACAGTAGTACAAGACGAAGTTCTAGAAGGAGGAAGTTCTGCAGACAACGATGGTATAATTGTTGATGCAGGAGGTTCATAAAATGGCATCATTAAGAATACAACTTAGAAGAGACACAGCAGCAAACTGGGTGTCTAACAACCCAATACTATTATCAGGTGAACTTGGCATTGAAACAGATACCCTTAAGTTTAAAATTGGTAATGGTTCAAGATGGAATGCAACAACTTCCTATGCATTTAAAGCTGGAGAAGCCAATGGCCTAGCCACACTAAACTCTTCTGGAAAAATTCCTTCATCTCAGCTACCAGATTCAATATCAGTAGGAGGAGACTTTACAGCAGCAATTGCAGCTTTAACTACAAACTCTATTACAGAAGGCTCAACAAATAAATATTTTACAAATCAAAGAGCAATCGACGCAGTGGCTTCAGCTATTTCATCTGCAATCGCAGCCGAAACTACAAATAGAAATACTGCCATTGCAACTGCAAAAACAGAGGCAATAAATACAGCTTCAAATGATGCTACAAACAAATCTGCAACTGCAAAAGCAGAAGCTATTGCTGCTGCTGGAATCGCAGCAGATAATAAAGATACAGCATCAGCAGCTTCTGCAGTCACAACAGCAAATTCTTATACAGATACTAAGATTGCAACAGAAGTTTCAAATAGAAGCAATGCAATAAATACAGCAATATCAACTGAAATTACAAACAGAAATACTGCAATCACCGCAGCAGTTTCTGGCATTACTGCTGGTACTGGAACTCAAGGTCCTGCTGGCGAAACAGGCGCAACTGGTCCACAAGGATTAAAAGGTGACACTGGCGCAACAGGCGCAACTGGTCCACAAGGATTAAAAGGTGACACTGGCGCAACAGGCGCAACTGGTCCACAAGGATTAAAAGGTGAC